>PVBE010076925.1_pt1 | contig 35861 bp, 37 predicted proteins | sample 1631181 | NCBI WGS metagenome assembly PVBE01 (sample SAMN08397723, study PRJNA350692) | Marine metagenome, whole genome shotgun sequencing project. | isolation source: water | place: Pacific Ocean | collected 2012-04
AGGATGACGTCGCCGCCGAGGATGACGTCGCCGCCGAGGATGACGACGCCGCCGAGGATGACGTCGCCGCCGAGGATGACGTCGCCGCCGAGGATGACGACGCCGCCGAGGATGACGACGCCGCCGAGGATGACGTCGCCGCCGAGGATGACGACGGTAATGACACCGACGACGAGTCCAGGGACGACGACGGCGCTGGCACCGACGGCGAGGCCAGGGAGGACGACGACGGCGATGACACCGACGACGAGTCCAGCGATGACGACGGCGGCGATGACACCGACGACGAGTCCAGCGATGACGACGACGGTGATGACACCGACGACGAGGTGGACGACGCCTAGAGTCGACGCACCGTAGGGACAGAAGGGGGAGTGCTGCGCTTCGGTGCAGTGCTCCCCTTTTTGGCATCGTGCGCTTCGCCGAGATGCATCCGGAATCGTGTGATCGAGACCATTGACGCCGGAGAATGACGATGCAGGAGCACTCCCTCAGCGACCGCGAACTGGATCGCTGGGTCGAGATGTCGAAGAACCCCGCGGGTGCGGGCGCAAAGGCCTTCCTGGCAGATTTCGAGCGTTGGCAGAAGGACGGGTTCACCCATCTGACAAGGCATTACTATTCGGAATGGGATGGCTTCGCGGAGCGGAAGGCGGCAATGGAGGCCGCCAGGGTCCCCATTCTGCAGCAGAAGCGGACGTTCTCCTGGAACGAGCCAAAGCCTCCTGTCGACGTGCCCGATCGACTGTCATTCCGGTCGATGACGGATGCCGGCCGAGAGGGGTTCCTGCAGGCGGCGGCGCTGGCGCTGTCCGGTACCCTCGACCGTGTGGAGCAGGCTGAACTGGCCAGGCTCGGGGATCGAGACGTCCGAGACTTTGTGTGTCAGGAGTGGGAAGGTATCACCGAGCACTTCGACTACGAGCCGGTGTGGTGGCAGCTGGCCTATGACGGTGGAGGCGACCTGGTGGGCTACACGCAGCCTGTTACCTATCCGGGAGCTGACAGGGAAGGCCTGAAGGAGTCATCCCTGTATCACATCGCCGTGCTGCCCGAACACCGGGGTAACGGATACATCAACGACATTCTTGCGCGGTCGGTGGCTACCATGCAGCGGGTCGGTGTCTGGCGCGTCTTCTGCGACACCGACACTGAGAACACGCCGATGATCAGGGCTTTCCAACACGCCGGCTTCGACGAGGAGGGTGTCATGTACCGGTGGCGGGGGGACCTGTCAGCCGATGGGCCGAGGAAAGGAAAGCTGGAGAGGTAGTGAGGTGCATCCGATACAAGGGTATAATGGGACCCCACCGGGTACCGCGGACCCCGGGGCCCGACGGGTAGAGGCCCTTAGCAAGCCTTGCCCGTCCTCCTATCACCATAACAAGGAGGTTCATGAGATGCCGAAGACTGCACGCCCGACTATGTCGAGGCGCCAGGGCTGATCCAGCCTTGCGGGCCCGACTGAGTCGGGCAGAAGGGGGCTGCTCCTATGGGGTGGCCCCCTTTCTCGTCAGACGCTGAGGATCGACCGCAGGACCTCTTCGTTTGATTCCCGAAGTCTGGCGCACAGAGAGGCGATGACATTGCGGTAGATGACGACCGCCAGATCCGGGCTGTTCTTCATCAGTGCGTCCAGGCGGGCTCGAGTGACCTCGAACACTGTGGCCTCCGCACGTACTTCAAGAGTGGCCGAACGTGGCAGTCCTGTGAAGAGACTCATCTCGCCAACGATGGCTTGATCTTCGGCAGCGTCGATGATGCTCAGCTCGAGGTCGGCGCCGGTGACGGCCAGTTCGCCCGACAGCAGGATGAACATCTCCGTGCTCTCGTCTCCCTCCGAACACAGGATTTCGCCGCGAGGAACGGTCCGCATCTCGCCCGCCGTGATCAACTGCCGCAGCATGTCCTCGGTGAAATCCCTGAAGGCGAGAGCACTCTGGGAGATCTGTTTCAGCTGGTCCAGTTCCATGGTCGCTTCCGTTTGCTGTTGTTGGACCGGTACGCCGGCCCGTCCAATTCAGGAGAAATGTAGAGGTTGGAAGAAGGCAGGCGCGTGGAAGGAAGGCTTGGCCAGATGGATCGGTGCCCACGTCCCCCAGTGCGGATGTGAACTGGCCCCCGCGCATTTATAGAGATTGCCCTTCCACTCCGTTCCCGTCGTGGGCCGCGGCAGATCGACGAAATACCGGCCGAACAGTTCGAAGGGTACGTGGAACTCCACCGTCCAGGATGTCGGTTCGGTGATTTCTGGCTCCACCCGGCTGGGCAGGGAGTGAGCGACGCGTATCAACGACGCGTCGGACTCGGCGAGCAGGGGGCTTGTCCGGCCCCAGCCACGTTCGGCCGAGGAGGAGCAACGTCGCAGCAGCAGTGTGCCCCCACAGCTCAACTCAAAGTTGAAGTAAGCGTCGGTCTGCTCCATGGAATACGGGGACAGGAAGAACTCGACGCAACTGTCCTGGCTGACGGGGTCGCCGAAGTTCTCTGAGACTGCGCGCACGTAGCGGTCCTCGACTCGAAAGATGGCAGCCAGGAAGTCGTCGTCGTAGAGCACCCGTGCCTGAGTGTGTGGGTGATGCCCCGAATCCTCCCAGCGGTAGAGGTTGATGTCGAGAGTATCGGCGGCGTCCCACAGGGGATTGTCCCAGTCCGAGGTCGGTGAGCCAAGCGGTTGCTGGGCACTGCGGATCGTGTAGTCCATGCGCGAGGTCGTTATCCGGCAAAGTGGATGAGCTGGAAGGAATCGGGCTGATGAAAGTTCGGGCGTGGCGTATCCACTGGCGACCACGAACCCCAGTGCGGGTGTGACGTCCTGTCAGCACACTTGTAGAAATTGGCCCGCCAGGTGGCGTCGGCCACCGGTGTCACCGCGCCGAAGTAGGTTTCGAACAAGCTCCACGGCACGTGATATTCGACCGACCAGTTCGTCGCTTCTGCGATCTCAGGGTCGACGATCCGTGGCAGCGTGTGGGCAATGCGAATCGTGGCGCCGTCTTCATCTGTCACGTTCTCGTTTTTTCGACCCGTTTCCTTTTCCGCGCTCGATGCGCATCGGTGCAGGAGGATGGTGCCACCGCAGTTGACCTCGAAGTTGAAGTAGGCGTTCTGCTCGGGGTCGGCGCTCGGCGCAACGAAGAATTCGACACAGCTGTCGCAGCAGACCGAGTCGTTGAACTTTTCCGCCGTGGCGCGCACATAGCGGTCGTCCACCTCAAAGAGCAGGCCGAGCCAACCCTCGTCCCACAGAACACGAGCCCGTACGCCCGGTCGGTGGCCGGAATCCTCCCAGGGGAAGTGGGTGACTGCGAGTTGATCGGCGGCTGCCCAGAGCGCCCGACGGCCATCGGCTGTGGGTTCACCCAGAGGCGACGGGGCGCGTCGAATCGTGTATTCCATTACCAGTCCTTGGTCCGAGGGGCGGAAAAGCTGTTGCGAACGGCCACTTCGGGCAACCCTCCATCTGGCGTTCTCGGATTCTTGACGGCGGTTGGGGGCGCACACATACTCACGCGATGCCAGATTCGTGGAAGAGTCCGGCGACGATCTGGCACAACGTCATCGTCGGACTCGCCGTCAGCTTCGTCGCCCTCAGTCTGGGTGCTGCCCTTGGCATTCTCTCGGGGCGTGGTGCCGCGGCGGGCATGGTCTCTGCCGGCATCATCTCCCTGATCGTCGGCGTGTTTGGCGGGACCCGCGTTCAGTGTTCCGGGCCCACGGCACCGATGAGTGTCGTCGCCGCCGCCGTCGTCGGCATGGCCTACGACAGGTTGCCCGGAATCGTCCCCGGAGCCGACGCCGAACACTTCATCAATCTCACATTGCTGCTTACAGCAGGGCTGTTGTTGATGATGGGTGTGCTGCGTCTGGGTCGTTATATCACCCTGGTGCCCAACGTGGTGGTCTCCGGGTTCATGAATGGCATCGCCCTGCTGGTCTGGGCGAGTCAACTGCGGAAGCTCTTTGGCGGACCGGAGGAGGCCTTCGACGGCCCTGTCTGGGCCAACACCTGCGTGGCGTTGGCGACGCTATCTCTGATCTTCCTGTTCCCCGTGACTGCCCGCCTGCTGCCCGAGAAACAGCGGCACTTCATGCCACCGGCAACGCTGGCGGCCCTGGTCGTGATGACCGCATCCGTCCAGATCCTCGGGTTGCCCATCGGCAGCATCGATATCAGTGGCGGCTTCAGCAGTTGGGGCGAGCTGGGAGATCTGGTCGGTCGCCAGTGGCCACGTGACTGGTCGTCGCCCCTGCTTCTGGCGGCACTTCCCTTCGCCATCCAGCTGGCAGGCCTGTGCTATCTGGATACCCTGCTGACGTCCCTCGTCGTCGATCGCCTGACAGGTGAGCGGACCAGACAGAATCAGGAGCTCATGGCCCAGGGCGCCGCCAACGGTGCTGTCGCCCTCGTGGGCGGCATTCCCGGAGCTCAGGCGACGATCCGCTCCGTCCTCGTCATCAAGGAGGGAGGGAATCTCCGTCTCGCGGGGGTTTTCATCGGTGTCTTCGTGCTGGTGGAAATGCTGCTGTTGCGCGACCTGATCGCCATGATCCCGCAGGCGGTCTTCGCCGGCATCCTCTTCAAGGTGGGATATGACGTTTTTGATTTCGAGCCCATTTCTACCTACGTCCGTCGCTTCGCCGGGGACCACCGGCCGGCATCGGAGCAGGTATTCGTCGCCCACCTGGAGATGCCGCTCATCGTCGGCACGACGCTGGTCACCTTTCTGTGGGATCTCAACGTCGCCGTCGTGCTCTTTACCTGCGCGTTCTATCTGATCAACAAGGTCATCCGGCCCCAGAACCCGATCCGCGATCTCAAGCCGGACGAGCGCCTGGCGCGGGAAGACTGACCGGGAAACCCGGCAAATGGAGAATAGCTGATGGAAGGGGCAAGGCGACTGCGAGCGAAGCTGGCGGCGGGACAGATCACAACGGGTGTCCTGGCGACGGATCTGCTCTGGCCGCAGCTGGTGGAGTTCCTGCAGCAGGCGGAGATCGATTACCTGATTGCCGATCAGGAACATGGAGTACACGGCGATGCGCTGGTGGCTGAGGTGTGTGCCGTTGCCCGGCAGGTCGATTTTCCCGTGCTGATCCGTCCGGTGGACACCGAGTCGTCGACCATCCGGCGGGCCGTCGACCGCGGGCCCTGTGGACTGCTGCTGCCGACGGTAGAGTCAGCCCACCAGCTGGACCGGGTCCGCGACTGCATCTGGATGCCGCCGCGAGGGACACGGCGACCCGGCGGTCCGGGGAACTACTGGGTGGGCGATTTTCACTACGAGACGTGGAAGCGTGAGGTGGAGGATGACTTCCTCGTGCTGCCGCAGATCGAGTCGCGGGCCGGTCTGGAGCGGCTGGATGAGATCGCCGGTCACGAGATCACGACGGCCATGGCCATCGGCCCCTACGACCTGTCCATGGATCTTGGGGTGGGGGCGCAGATGGATCACCCCCGGCTGATGGAAGCCATCACCCACATCCGGGCTGCGGCGGAGCGCGCGGGCAAGACGATGTGGCGCATCGGCCACGGGCCGACGATGGTGCGTGAGGGGTTCCACTTTCTCTGCATCGGGGAACCGATGGCAATGCTCAAGGGAGCTCTGGCACAGGCGCAACTGGAGACCTCGGGCGCGACGCGCTGACCGGTCCGGGTCTGCCGCGGGGGGTCAGAGCCTTCCCGCCGCCTCCCACTGCGCGTACAACTCCTGCCGGTAGCGCTCGGCCCGTTCGGCATCCTCCCGGGCGGACTCCGCGAAATAGACGAACCCCAGCGCCGCCCGTCGCCGCGGCGACGGGTTGGCGTCGGCGCGGTGTACGGTCATGCTGTGATGGGCGAACAGGTCTCCCGGCCGCGCGCGTATGGGCTCCTCGCGCCCCATGTCCTCGTCTGAATAATCGGGCAATCCCTGGGAGAAGCCGACCACGTCGGAGCGTTGGTGTGGCCGCATCCCTTCTCGATGGGTACCGCGCACGTAGCGGATGCAGCCGTTCTCCTCGTCGATGTCATCAAGGGCCAGCCACAGGGTGATGGCCTCATTCGGCTCGAGCATGAAGTAGAAGCCGTCCTGATGCGGAGGCGTGACGCCGCCCACCCGAGCCGGCTTGTTGAACCACTGCACGTTCTTGCCGCGCACACCGTCACCGAGCAGAATGCCAGCCAGTCCCTGTATACGATCCGAACCGAACAGGTCGCCGAACCACCGATCCAGGTGGTGCATGTTCTGCAGGCGCTTGATGGAAGACGGTTCCTTCGGGTCTTCGTAGAAAGCGGTGTTGTCAGGGGCCTGCGGGAGAACGGCTTCAATAAAGCGGTCGATATTGGCGTTGACCTCCGTCGCTTCCTCCGGTGACAGGTAACCGCGCAGGAGTACGAAGCCGTCACGATCGAAGTCTGCTTTCTGCTGCTCGGTGATCATGGTCTCAGATGCCTCTCCAGAAAATCGAAGGTTCCCCTGGCGTTGATCGTGTGCGGCCCGTCGAAGAACTCGATCTCGGTGCGGTCGCCGAGTCCGAGCAGGACGTAGAGTCTGCGCGTGCGGGCATATTCGTAGGCCACCCACTCATCGGGAGCGACCCCGTCGTGGTGGCCGCGTTCGACCATGAAGGGACGGGGAAAGATGAGCCAACTCATCTCGGCATAGTTGAAAGTGTTGCCCAGGTTGAACTCCGGCATGTCGTATTCGGCAGTACCCATGTAGGACCAGCGATGCCGGGTGGAGGAACACTTCCAGATCCATTCATTGTAGTCCGCCGAACAGATGGACAGACAATAACCAGGCAGGATGGCCGGCACACGCATGGCGGTCTTGCCGCCATAGCTGAGGCCGTAGAAGGCGATGCGTCTGGCGTCGACGAAGGGCAGATCGCCGAGCCACTGCAGGATCCGTTCGTGTTGTCTGACGATGACGCTGAACAGCGAAACGCCCAGCGGGTTGGCCAGTCGCTGGATGTCGCGGTAGCGGTGGCCGCCGATGTAGGGGTTCTGCGGCGCAAAGGTGACGAACCCCCGTTCGGCGAGCCGACAGGCGAACGCATGGTACGCCTCGTGGTCGACGGCCGGATCGGCCACGTCCTGCGGCCGGCCTTCCAGGCCGTGCTGGCAGACGACGACGGGGCGGCGCTGACCGCGTCGGATGCCCTTGGGTACGAGGAGGATGCCGTAGCTGAAGACGTGACCGTCGTCGCCATCGCGGCCGTACACATCGAGCACGATTTCGTAGCCGCGGAAGGCAGGTGTCTCGTAGACGAGTCGGCTGCGAGGGTGCAGACCCCCACGGGGTGCCGGCAGTTCACCGATGACATCTCTGGAGAAGGAGCGGCGGTAGCGACTGGCGGACCTGGCAAAGGCGTGGGCGCTGCTGCGATCGGCGCGGGACCAGAAGTGTTCGCGATGGTGCTCAGCGGCGTCGAGGGTCACCTGAGTGTGGGCGATGATTCCGCGTACCACGCGATCGCGCCGGGCATGCGGATCGGGGGACTGCGCCCGGGTCCGTCGAGGAGCGCGGCCCCCGGGACGGAGAATCTGCCTGGCCCCGACGGCGCGCAGGATCTGGCGCAGAAAACCGTCACTGCCTGGCAGGCCACGCTGGGCCTGGACGACATCGAGGAAGCCGGAACCTTCCCGCAATCCGGCAACATACCGGGCCGCCCGCTCAGCTTCCTCGGCAACGCTCACGAGATTGGGCGTCGTCAACCGCCCCGGGGCAGCACCGCTGCGGCCGCGGGTTTCGAGGGGAGGCCCGTCCACGTCGGGTACGCGCGCCACCTCGACGACGAGCCGCCGCGGGGCGATCATGGCGGCCACCTCCGCGTCCCCGAACTGGCGCAGCAGGCCGAAGTGGTTGCGGTCGATCGGTTCCTGCCAGGTGGCCTCACGCGGACCGAAGGCGCCACTGACACCCGCGGCGGAGAGCCGATCATCGAGTGCCGCAGCGTAAAGGGCGACGCGCCCCCCCTCGCCGTAGCCGATGACACCGAAGGGCCCCCGGCCACGCCAACCGTCGAGGACAGCCAACAGGCTCTCCAGTTCATACCCGATCACGTGTCGACCCAGTTCGTAGGCGGATCGATAGATGAACTCGCGATGTGTCATGTTGGTGGCACGCAGAATGCCGCCAGTGGCCGTTTCGGGAATAACGCTGTGCTCGCAATCACGGTCGACGCTCTGAGGGATGACGACGGAGCAGCCGTTTTCGGCCAGACGCCGGGCCATCTGTTGCGCTCGCGGCAGGCCCCGCGCCAGACCGACGGCCTGTTCAGGAGAGTGCGCGGCATCGGGAAGGAAGACCAACCGGGCCCGGATCCGGCGTGCCGGCTGCAGGAGCAGGCCCTCGCCGTCGATTCCCTCACAGACGGGCCAGCGGACGGCGAAGATCCGGTACCCGGAGCCGCTGGCTATGGCCGCGTCGGCGTCTCCCGGGGTCGAGATGATCTGCAGTCCGGGATCTGCGGCCCGTCGATCCACGCCGACACCAAGAATTCGCCTCAGGCGTTGACGCTTCCTCGTCAGGAAGCGATCCCAAGCTGCCTGGGAAGACAGGTCCGGTTTCCAGGATTGCTGGCGACGGTGGCGAGATTCGTCGGTGCGCCGGAGCAGGTCCTGGCGGATGCCGTCGACCATACGGGCTGCCAGGTCACCTTCCCAGGTGAGCGGCTCCGTTCCCGGAAGGTGTTCGTAAGACGCCTGGCGGCCCCTCACTTCTTCAATCCCAGCATCCTCGCAGCGTTGCCCCAGGCGATGGCGTCACGCACACGCTTGCCACGGTCGAGGATATCCAGTTTCAGCAGGGCCGGATCAGCGACCTTGAAGACCATGCCGGTGCCGAAGGCGAGCTTGTCGTTGCCACAGTCATCGAGCAACTGCTGCATGTTGCGCTGCAGCACGGCGGTCATGCGTGAGATGTCGACGAGATAGCGCGATTCTTTCGGAAATCCGGCCGCTGGCAGTCCCAGAGCATTGAGGAACATCCACCGCACCCGGGGCCGCGCTTCCAGGGCCAGGCGGAACTCGTCACCGCCCAGGTCGCGGGCCAGATCCCAGGGATGCCGGGTACGCCGGTCCTCGACGCGCTGAGGCACCTGGATGACGAAGCCGCGCTCGTGGGCGGCGTCGATCAGATCGAGGGCGCGGGCGTCGGTGAGCTTGTATTCGTGGTACTGGGGATACAGCCGCAGGCCGACCATCCCCAGGTCGTCGGCGCACCGGCGCAGGTCCTCTTCCCATCCGGGATAGGTCGGATTCAGCGTCGCCACGGGCAGCAGACGATCCCGGTGCCGGCGAACCTGGCGAGCCAGCTGTTCGGTGGCCGAGTGGCTGTTGCGGTAGAGGACGGCGCTGACGTCAGCCACGACGGCACGGTCGATACCCTTGTCATCCATCCGCTTGAGCAGTCCGCCGGTATCAGCCTTGCGCAACTGGCGGAAAGGCCAGTGACCAATCCAGGTGTTGATGTCGATCAGCATGGCTTACCTCCTCCGCCGATCGAGGATCTTCTGGAAGTTCCTCCAGCAGACTTTCTCGAGCTGCCGTGACGTGAGATCGGCGCCCAGGACCTTGCCGACGCCGCCTTCCATCGTCATATCGGTGGCGAAGAGGATGCGGTCGACACCGAGTTCGCGCACACACATCTCCACCATGCCCTCATCGATAATCGAGCCGGAGGTGTCGAGGTAGACGGAGGGCACGTCGCGCAACTCCTTGATCGACCATTCCCACTCACCGCCGCCACCGATATGGGCCTCGATCAGCATACATTCGGGATAGAGGCGGGCCGCCCGGGCGAAATCCGCCGCATCTGAGATGTTCGGCTGCTCGTCGCGGAAGTCACGTGTGGTGGGATGTCCGGCATGCTCGAGGACAGGTACCCGCTCCTCGATGGCCTTTTCGAGGACGGGATGCACCGCCGGATCCCACACCTTGTACTGATTGTAGAGCTTGATGCCGATCATGCCGGCATTGAGACAGCGATCGATTTCGTCGACGGACTGCTGCTGTCCTGGCACGACGTAGCAGTAGCCGAGAATGCGGCCGTCGTAGCGACTCATGGCGTCGAGGACGGCGTCGTTGCACTGGCGCACACACTCATATGTCGGCATGCCGCGCATGATGGGAATCGAGACCGCAAGCTGTTCAATGCCCAGGGCGTCAGCCGCTTCGATGATGCGGTCGTTGTGGTCCCAACTCCACTCGACGCCGGCACCTTTGACATGCATGTGGCAGTCGATCAGTCGCACGAGGCAGTCTCCTTCGCAATGCGGAATCGCTCACGACAGGCTGGACGGTGGCGCAATCGGCGCTCTGCGTCAAGTCGACTGGGCCGCTTGATCGGTGCGAGGCGCTGGCCGATGTTACCCGTCATGACAGACATGAAGATGGGCACATCCTCCCTGGCCGGACTGGCGCAGTTGCGTTCGGGAGTCAAGACCTGCCGCTGGTCCTCGTGGGACACCACCGGCGGCAACCGGGACAACTGGCCGATCAAGGCGGGGGAGACGGTGACTCTGGGTCAGACTGAAGGCCCCGGCTGTGTGCGCCACATCTGGATGACGACAAGCGAGGGTGACAACAACCTCAAGCGCCTGGTGCTGCGCTGCTACTGGGATGACGAGAAGACACCTTCGGTGGTGTGCCCCGTGGGAGACTTCTTCGGGCTGGGGCATGGCAAGGCGATCTACCACGAGTCGCTGCCGGTACAGACCTCGTACCTGGGGATGAACTGCTGGTGGCCCATGCCGTTCGCCAGCGGTGCCCGCTTCGAGGTGACGAACGATTCCGATGTGGACAGTTTTCTCTACTTCTATGTCGACTATGAAGCCTGGGACCGTCCCGGCAAGGACCTGGGGCGCTTTCACGCCAACTGGCGGCGTCAGCTGGTTGTGGCGAAAGACGCACCCGTGGGGCCGAATGCTTCCGGGCACGAGCAGCGCCTCAACACCACCGGGGACGACAACTTCGTCGTCCTCGAAGCGACCGGGAAGGGACACTACGCCGGCTGCTATCTACATATCGATACCAATGAGACGGGATGGTGGGGCGAGGGGGACGACATGTTCTTCATCGATGGCGAGCCCTGGCCCCCGCGGCTGCATGGCACCGGCACGGAGGACTACTTCTGCGGCGCCTGGAACTACGCCCAGCTGCAGACGCCGTACTCGACGCCGTACTACGGATATCACTTCAAAGGCAACCAGGACTACACGGGCAAGCACTCGCAGTACCGCTTCCACGTGGAAGATCCCGTCTGCTTCGAGCAGAGCTTGCTGTTCTCCATCGAACATGGCCACGCCAATGATCGTCAGGGGGACTGGGTAAGCACTGCGTTCTGGTATCAGACCGGACGCACCCTGCCCCTGCCCGATGTAGGCAGTTTCGCCGACCGCGAGCCGTACGGCTTCGGCGGGCTGGAGCGCTGGCCGGGCAAGGATCGGCGGGAGTTGCCGCAGTGAGCCTCGCCTCCGCGTGGCCTCTCGATTTCCAAAACCAGGAGCATCCATGACTTCGTTCTCGTGTCGCCGTTCCATCGTACTGTGCCTGATCTGTGCCGGGAGCTTCCTTCTCCCGGCCTCGGCCGAGGCCGCCGAATCCTTCGACTGTGGACCTTTCCTCCTGCAGCCGGGACCGACGACGATGACCATCGTCATCGATCACGGTTCGCCCGTGGCTGTACGTCTGAGGTGGCGGGAGGAGGCTGGGGGAGGCAAGCACTCCGAGCGCCAGGTCGCTGCCAGACATCACATGTTCACACTGACAGATCTGCGCCCTGACTCAGACTACCGCTACCGCATCGACGGTGACGGGTTCGACAGCGGTGAGCGCACATTCCACACCTTGCCGGTGGCGCCGCGGGAGTATCGTTTCCTCGCCGTGGGGGATGTGCGCACCCACCCCGACGACTGGCGCCGGGTGGCACAACGGATGCACGAAAACGAGCCGGAAGCACTGTTCGTCGTCGGCACCGGTGACTATCCGTCGGACGGCCGTCAGTACGATCAGTGGATCACACAGTTCTTCGATCCCGGCCGGGACATGCTGGCGCGGCTGCCGATCTGGCCCGCCATCGGCAATCACGAACGGACCCGTCAGTACGTAAGTGCGCCACCACCGGATGCCGTAATCGAGGAGGAGGAGTCTCACTACTTCAGCCTCTTCGAGCTGCCCGGCAACGAACGCTGGTATCGCGTCGACTATCAGTACCTGACCTTGCTGGTGATCGACAGCAATTCGAAGATGGAGCCGGGCCACGAGCAATACGAATGGGTGCGCGAGCAGTTGCGCTCACCACGCAAGCGCTTCACACTGGCCGCCTTTCACCACGACCCGATCACTTCCGGGCCGCATGGTCGGCGCCTGGAGGACGGTACGTTCCGCGAGTGGCCAGTCGATCAGGCACGCCGTTTCCTCATGCCTTTGTTCGAGATGTACGGTGTCGATCTGGTCCTCAACGGCCACGACCATCTCTACGAACGGTCCCAGGTCAACGGCGTCTATTATGTCGTCACCGGCGGCGGCGGCGCACCGCTGTATGCCATCAATGAGTCAGAAAATCCCCATCAGCAGGTGGCGGTTTCCGCCCACCACTACAGCGCCATCGACATGGCGCCCGCCAGTCTGACACTGACGGCGATCGGCGTCGAGGGGGACATCCTCGACTGGTTCGTGATCCCCGTCTCGGAGTCGACGGCGGCTCGGATGACACGCCAGTGGCAGGCAGACGTGCTCAAGACGCTGAGCTTCGAGGCGTCGGGAGGACGGTCGCGTGTGCGCGTGCGGAATCCTCTCGATTTCCCAGTACGCGTCGAGCTGGCAGGCGCTGACGCTGCCGATGACGTGCAGCTGGCGGCTGGTGAACGGGGTGAGTTGGATCTTGTCACGAGCGTCCCCGACTCGGTGCTGACGCCTCCGGCATGGCGTGGCTGCGTGGCGGCAGCGGCCACCGTCTCCCTGGGTGGCGGCGGGGGGGGGATTCCGCTGGACGCACATATCGACTACGAGGTCGTCGTGCGCGAAGCGAGTTTCGTGGCGTCGCCGATGCCGGCGCCCACAGTCGACGGGCTCCTCGATGACTGGCCATCGGCTGGCGGCATGCGGCTTGACGAAAGCACGCGCACCGTGGTGTCGGGGAAGTATTTCGGTGGCGATGACGACATGAAGGCCCGCCTCTCTGTCGGCTGGTCGTCGGAGGGACTACATCTGGCTTTCTCCGTCGATGACGACGAACCGATGGACGTGTCCGGCAGTTCTCCCTGGAGCGTCGATGGCGTGGAGATCTTCATCGACAGCCGGCCCGAAGCAGACCGTGTCGATGGCTACACCCGGGGCGTGAGTCAGAACGTGCTGGCCGCACTGCGGCCGAATTCGGCGTCCGAAGGCAACAGCGCCTGGACGGCGCCCGGAGATTTCAGCTGGCAAACACACACCCGTGAGGGCGGCTACAACATGGAATTCACCTTCCCGGCGGAGCGTATCCGCCCCGGCTGGGTACCGGCCCCGGGGGACAGCCTGCGCTTCGACGCCTACGTCAACGATCGTGACACGGACGGCCAGTCCACCCACCGCCTGTGGTCAACGGAGAGCGCCTCGTCGACGACGGCCGGGTACGGGTTGATCGTGCTCGGAAAATAGGTGCGGCGAGACAATGGCGGCCGCGGCGGTTCACTCGCCGCGGCCGCTGTCGTTCTGTTTCAGCCCGCCGTTACGTCCTCCAGATAGCGCACCAGCGCCAGGCGCCCGGGACTGTCCCCGTGGATGTCGATGCCGACACGTGCCCAGCTGAGCGGCGGTGTGCCGTGTTCGTCATCTACCAGCTCCGGATCGGCCCCCGCGTCGACGAGGAGCCTGGCGATGGCGGCTGATTCAGCCATGTGCAGTGGCGTCTGGCCCATGTCGGCACGGGCGTTGGCATCTGCCCCCCGTTCGAGTAGTGCCCGTACCGTATCCTCGATGCCTGCGGCGGCGGCGGCGTGGAGCGGGGTGCCGCGGACAGCATTCACGCCGATGGCGCCGACAAAGGAGAGTGCCTCCACGTCCCTGTCGATCTGTTGCATCAGATCTGCGGTCAAGCCGAGTGCGGCCAGATGGCAGGGGTTGGCATCGGCGCCCTGTTCACGCAGGAAAACGGCGACATCATGCGCGCCCCGGCTGATGGCAGACGCCAGCGGCGAGCGGCCCTCAGAGTCGACGGTGTCGGGGCGAGCCCCGTGTTCGACCAAAAGTCTGGCAACCGGGACGGTGGTAGCGAAGTGCAGGGGCGGTGTCTCTCCGACGCCGGGTGTGGTCGCAAGAGAGGAGTCGCCCGCCAGCAAGCGGTTGACGGCATCGACGTCACCCAGCAGGCAGGCCGTAAAGATGTCGAGTTCGACGCCTTTCTCCAGCAGAAGGTGCACCACGTCGGCATGCTTCCAGTGGGCGGCAAGCTGAGCGGGCGCCAGGTCGTATTCTCCCGGCTCCACCGGGTCGGCACCGCGCGCCAGAAGGAGCTCGACCATTTCGGCCTGCCCACGTTCGGCCGCCACCTGCAACGCCGTCGGCTGACCGCCCCACACCGGATGGGCGCCGGTGTCCGCCAGGACATGGGCATCTTCGTCTACGATCTGCCGAGCGGCGTCGACGTCACGATCCCATATGGCTCGACGCAGGTCGCGACCCAGCAGCCGGCGACGCAGGCGTGGCCAACTGTCGAAGCCCAAGGTGCGTGCCAGTACCAACTGGGCGTCCGTCAGCTGGGCATCATCGGTGGATACCGGCTTGGGATGGTGGGAAAACTGCTGCCGGGCGTCGTCGGACCCCTCGCGGAAGGACTTGAGCAGGCGCTTGGCCTGCAGCTTCAACTGATCGAGGGTGACGTCGCGGGGAACGGATGGTGACTGGGACATTGCGAACTCCTTCAAGCGTGCCCGGCATCCGCATCGCGGGCGAAAGAGGTCGCAAAACCTATGAGGTCTGCAACGAAACGGGTGGAAGGTACCTTTCCGCGGATTGGCGGCGCCCCGTAGCGCACGCCACGAATGTAGTAACGCCCAAGGCAGACGCAAGCCATCGGAGTACCGGTGACAGAGGCACTACCCGTCGCGAGGCAGCAGCTCTTCGCTGAAGCGAATGATGGGAAACAGCTCCGGCACGTGGGAGTCGCGCGTGCCGTGGGGGCTCCAGAACTGGGCGCCCGAGTCATCGCTCGGCGCCGCTTCCCGGTACTGGTTGAACCGGGAGAAGTCCAGACGCCAGACGTCGCCGTCCCGTGGCGGCAGGGCGCGGTCATCCGCCTGAGCGAGGATGTGCAGGCTCTGCCAGGGGATGGCGAGCTCCACCGTCCAGCCACGATCACGGTCGGTGCTGTCGTTCAGGGTGCCATCCACGTGTACCGCCCACTGCAGACCCGGCAGATCGTACTTCCAGAAGCCGGTGCGCAGGCCTCGGGGATGCGTTTTAAGACCCACACCATTCCACTCCCTCGCGCCTTCGGCGTCCATCTGCAGCGCCGGATCCTGGCTGCCATAGTCGAAGCGGCCGTACTCCGAGTTCCAGATGAAGAAGACCTCGTAGATCGTACCGAGGGCATTGATCTCGAATTCGTAGTAGGCGTCACGGCCGGCGATGAAGAGTTCGACGTCATTGTTGCGGAAGATGAGGGAGTCACGCTCGGTCAGGTCGGCCTGGATATCGGGTTCTTCGATCCAGTACCCGACGTACAGACAGCGCCGATCCCACAATACGGCGGCACGCGTGTCATGGATGCCACGCGCGCCACTGATCATGTCGGTGAAACGCGGGGACCGCGGCGCCTGAGCCCAGACCGGTTCATCGAGGTGACCGTCGACGGCGATGGGCTCATCGATGCGGTAGGCGGTGTATTCTTCGATGCCATCGGCAGGCCAGGGAAAGGGGCTGCCGTCGGCGTAGTCACCGTCGTATTTCGTCGGTTCGCCGGTGATGCCGAGAGTGTATCTGTCAGTTGACATGGTAGACCGCCAGGTGAGAGGACATGGTGAATGGGAGGTTGGCGCCCCGCGTGGTCATCACGGTTGAGCTTGCTGTCCGGCGTTCATGATTCCACGGCAAGGTCACGCAGGGCGTCGCCAGAAACGCGATAGATGATCCACTCCCCCTGGGCTTCAGCTCCCAGGGACTCGTAGAACCTGCGCGCCGGTTCGTTCCAGTCGAGCACGCTCCATTCGAAGCGTCCGCAGTCGTTGGCCACAGCGATGCGGGCCAAGCGCTTCAGCAGGGCCCTGCCCGCACCATTGTCTCGCTTCTCCGGCAAGACAAAGAGGTCTTCCAGATACAGGCCCTTCCTGCCCAGCCAGGTAGAGTAGTTGTAGAAGTACACCGCGAACCCCACCGGCTCACCTTCGATGCTGCACACCAGAGCCTCGACCGTCGAGTGCTTGCCGAATACGGTCTCTCTGATGTCTTCCACTGTGGCGGTGACTTCCGAGGCGGCTCTTTCGTAGAGAGCCAACTCGGTGACGAACCGATGGATGAGGGTGGCGTCTTCCGCCGTGGCTTCTCGGATCTCTATCTCAGGCATGTGCCCCTTCCAGGTGGGCGCGCCAGGTGTACCGGGGTGTCCAGTCGAGCAGCTGTCGCGCCGGTTCGATATCGACAAGGGTGTGAAATGGCTCCTCGTCGAATTCCGCTCCTCCCCGCCATTCGAGATCGGGATGAACGAACTGCGCCAGATCACGGCTCGTCCGTCCGGATGTGGTGATATCGGATGAGGCGACCAGGACGCAGCGGAATCCATCCGCCCTGCACGTCAGACCTCTGAGGCAGGCGTTGGACAGATCACGAATATCGAGGAAGGCACCGTACTCCCAGAACGGGTCCCATTCGAACGCGGTTCTCGCGGCTCGTTCCGACTCGATCCAGGCGTACGTGTCAGGTGTCCACACACCAGGGGGCCGCAGGCAGACCACGGTCAGATCGCCGGATCCGGCGACGAGTCGACACATGTCCTCGCCGAGGCGCTTCGAAATCGCGTACGGGGTTGCGGCGTAGCACGGGTGAGCATCATCAAGAGGCAGGTAATCCGGGGCGTGTTCTCCCTTGAAGACACCCAGGGCATCGACGCTGCTCAGGAACAGGAAGCGCCGGACTCCGGCTTCACGGGCCGCACACAGCACGTTCCACGTCCCCAGCAGATTCACCTCCATGATTCGCCCCGGGGTGTCCCCAGGTTCTCCCAGAAGGGCGGCGGCATGAACCACGCTGTCACAGCCGCGGACCGCTTCCCGCAGCGCGGGCGGATCGAGAATGTCCTGAGAGTTGATCAGGTCGTACGGAACGACCGCATGGCCGGATGCCGCGAGCGCCTCGACGACGGCCGCGCCGACAAGTCCGCCGCTTCCCGTAACGAGAACCCTCACCTGCCTGTCATCCCGATCTCCTGTTGGCATGCTCGAGGATCAGATCCACCGTTTCGCCAGCCGACAGCTCGCTGCTGTCGATTGTCAGCCAGCTACCGTCATCGGCCATCCTCTCCAGCAGAATCTCTTCGGTCCACTCGGGCAACGGCTGGGCGAGTCCGGAAACCACCCACTCCCGCAGATCATCGAGGGAGATGAGAAATCCCCGATCAGACCGGTCGAGCAGTGCCCTGGCGATCGTCGCCTTGCCAGCGCCGGGTACACCCGAAACGATAAAGACTCGAGGCAGATCAGGTGTGGTTCCAGCCTCTGTCACGAGTCCAGCCAGTCACTGACGATGGGTGCCGAGTAGTCGAGCAGGCAAGCATAGGCCGCGTCGGTCAGGTGCAATCCATCCGCTACGTAGTAACACGCGAGCGGCGTGCCGTCTTGGAAGAAGATGTCGTTGGGATCGACGAAGAGGTCACCGGGTAGCAGAGCCGATGAGATGCGCTGGTTCACCTCATCGATAACGTGCCACTTGCCTTCCTTCTGGGGCGCCTTCATGATCCCGAAGTAGGCGAACTTCGCCTGCGGCGACCACTTCCCCGTAAGGCTCCGACAGCGCGCCACATTGGCACAGATGTCGTCCTCGGTCACGCCCCGGTTGAGGTCATTGCTGCCGCAGTAGAACAACACGAGATCCGGCGACTCCTCCGTCAGGATGTCCGCCAACCAGACGACCCAGTCTGCCGTCACCGTGCCGCCGACCGCCCGGTTCGTGACCTCACCATGGGGCAACAGGTCTGTCGCACAGTGCCACGCTGCGAAGATGGAGCTGCCCACGAGGAGGAGCCTTGTGGGAGCGGGCCTACTCACAGCACTCCTTGAGTCTTGTCATCGCCAGGCCCCATGCCTTCGACATCCACTCCTCATAGGCGGGCCAGTCCCTGTGATCTCTTGTCTCGGCCTGGGTCAGCGTTACATCCGTACCGCCCTGCCGGGCTTGAAAGGTCACCTCGATAACTGTGCGCCTACCATCCGGCGGCAGGAACATGGGCAGGAAAGCCGTGGGTCCCTGCCATTGGAAGCGCAGCAGCCCTTCGGGCTGAATCTCGAGCAGCACGCAGCCAAGGATGCTGTCCTTCTCCGGGTCGTCCCCCCAGAAGAACTCGTACGCACCCTCCGGTCGGAAATCCACGTTGGCTTTCGGGGCCAGCCACTCTGTGATGTTCTCCGAGTCTGTCCAGGCACGCCAGACTGTCGGGACGGCAGCCCCGATCTGTATCGATGTCGAGTAGCTCACGATGCCTCTCCGGTGATCTCGAACCTGCCACCTGCGTGATGATTGCCATTGAGCATGACGTCCACCGTGTGGATTCCCGGGTAGTGTCTGCGGGTCGAATGTTGGGCCACGGACACCGTCTTGCGGACCGTCGCGCTCTCCCCGGCAGGGATGGTCAGCTCGGCACCTTTGAAGACCCGTGGACTCGTCGAGCCCTTCGCCTTGACGAAGTGGACGCGGAAGTCGACGAGGGCGCCCGCCTCGGCAGTCGATGGGTTATCGATCCTGGCCTCGATGCGGATTCTGTCGCCAATCCGGACACGGGACGGGGCGCAGGACACATGACCGACTACGGCCGGAGAATCCACGCCATACCCCAGCACGGCGAGGGCCTCTGGATGGCCTTGCTTGATCAGCGTACGCAAGCCATGACGGATGAGGCGTTTCCTGTCTTGGCCTGCCCCTTTCGACCAGCGCCGGGTGATGTGGACGACCGCCTCGGGGTGGTCCTTGGAGATGTCGTTCAGGCTGTTAGCCACCGACCGCCGCACGTACTCCTCCGGATCGTCCTTGAGCAGTTCGAGAAGCTCGATGACCGGGGCGGGATCCTGCTGGAATCGCCGCAATCGTGGTGCCCACGGGAGTCGGGGACGGGAGCCTTCGGAGACCAGTCGCCGGACGTGGACGTTCGGATCACCTGCCCAGGTGCGGAGCTGGGCCATGGTCTTCTCCGGGTGTTGCTCGATGAAGGCACGGATGCTGAATTCCGCGGTGAACCGCCGGGTGAGCTCATTCTGGGCCCGCATGGAGATGTCGAAGCAGTCGAGTCCGTACCGGGCAATGAAGAACACGTGGGGGAAGTAGAGGAAGGACTCCATGCCGGTGAGCTCGGCCTCGCCGGACTCCGGCCCCAATGAATCGATCAGGATGTCGATGGCTCGTCTGCGGTCGGCGGGCAAGGTGTCGCCAAGTGCGGCGGCGATCTGGCGGGCTCGCGGGGTGAGTTCCAGTTCGTCGTAGCCATCGAGGGCAGCCTGAAGAAACCGCTGCTGATCGAAGTCGGGATAGACCCGGGTGATCATCTTGCCGATCCGCGCGGCGATGTCAGGCCCGAAGGAGTTCTTGAGTGGCTCAGCCAACGGCCGCCCGCTCGCGGCACACGTCCCTGGCCGCCGTGTGGAGCGCTTCGCGTTCGGCCTGCAGAATCCCCTGTGTGGCAGCGGGTTCACCCACGGGTGCGCCGAACAAGGTCCACTGGAAGCAGCAAGCGGCAAGGTACGACCCAGCCAACGTCGGGTGGGAGTTGTCGGCGTCATGTAACACCGGTACCGGGTCGGCGGCCAGAGCGCGTTGCCAGGCCAGACCGGCGGGGACCACGGTGACACCGAGCTCGGTACCGATGTCGTCATAGGTGGATGCCAGCGTTGCCTGGGTCTCAGGGGCGTTGAGCCGGGCCCAAGTCATATAGAGGACGGTGCGAGCTTCGGTACGGGAGACGAGGGCGTGGAAATCGAGGATGTTCTCACCGGTTCGCTGCGGGTTCTTGATGGGGAGTGTGCTCTGTTCCTGCAGCACGACGAAATCCCAGGGCTCTTCATTGAGCAGGGCCGTCGCCTCGCCCTTATTGAGATGCTGACGCAAGGTCGCGCCTCCCACGGCCACCACCTGCGACTCGATGTGCGTTCCCTCGCCGTCGGCTGCCGCCAACCCTGACCACAGGGACGGCAGGTCGTTGCGGAGGGTGAAGCTGTTGCCGACAAAGAGGATTCTCGCGGTGCTCACGCCCCGATCCATTCCTCCGCCTTCGTACGTCGCTTGCGGCGGTGCAGCCGTACATGATCCCGATAGCGGCCGGCGTCGTTGTCCGAACCGGTGTTGCGATCGAGGAACAGGGGAAACTCGGACGCTGGCGGCTTGGCATGGCTGTAGCCGTACTCGTAGCTGCGCATGATGATCCGCTGCTCGCGAGTCAGGCCCTGCAGCCACTCCGGGTTGGACAGGATGCGATCGGCAGCCGTGATCCAGGCCGGGCAGTAGGCGTAGAAGATGTTCTTGCGTGCGGTGGCACTTGTGTTCGGCTCGACTCGATGCCAGATCGACGAGTGCATGACGGTGAGCGTGCCAGCCTTCACCTTGACGATCAACTCTCCGTCCACAGACTCGTGGGTGTCATACGGGTCGAAGTACTGCTCGCGGTGACTGCCCGGCACAACCACCAGGTTGCCCATGTTGTCCTCCGGCAGATCGGTGAGCCAGTAGCCGATCTTGATCTGCAGGGGAAGGCGTGGAGAGAAGACGCCGTACGGCAGGGCCCTGGCACCGTCGGGATGCCAGAGATTGTGCTTCTTCATGCCAGGGGGCCGGATGAAGAACTGGCTGATGTGTAGCTTGAGCAGTTCGCCGAACAGATCGTAGGCGTAGCCGATATGCCGAGGATGATCGATCAACTCGGCCAGCGCCGGGTCGAGTTCGACGACGTTCTCGCGGCCAAAGGTTTCGCCGGGATCGAACCGATCATCGCCGGCGGCGATCCGATCGAGGGCGTCGCTGTAGCGGGTGACTTCGGCAGGGGACAGGGCGTCCTCCAGGAAGATAATCCCATCCTGCTCGAAGGTCTCCCATTGCTCTGCGGTGAAGCCTGGTGGGGCGGTGATATACTCGGCCTGCACAGACGATACCGTCGACATGTGGCTGCTCCTTTCCGGAAGAATACTGGTCGTCGGCCTGCACTCCGGCAAGCTCGCGGCCCACGACCTGCCGGACTTTTCTTGGGGACCTTGCCAACCGGGTCCCGGTCTCGGGACACTAACCATGCGAAACACCAGCCACAGCGCAGGAGGGCGCATTGGAAGACGTCGAGCGTGAGCTGATCCGCCGGGCACAATACGGGGATGGCTGGGCCTTTGAACAGCTGGTGGTCCAGTACGACCGGCAGATCCTGGCCCTGGCTCGCGACATGGTAGGCAATGTGCCCGACGCCCAGGACGTGTACCAGGAGGCGCTGCTGGCCGCCTTTCAGGGGCTGCCGCGGTTCCGGCTGGACAGCGACTTCTCCACGTGGCTCTACCGGATCGCGGTGAACAAGGCCCTGCGGTTTCGCGGCAAGAGGCAGCGTCGGCAGGCCATATACGAGCAGTCGGCGTCGGATCTCGAGCGGCAGAGCGGTCCTTCGACGGATCGAGACGTCCTCGATGAGGAGCTGCGGCAACAGCTGGACGAAGCCCTCGAGGGTCTGTCAGCCCAGGAGAGGGCGGCTTTCGTCCTCTGCCACCGGCAAGGGCTGCGGATCGATCGGGCGGCGGAGTTGATGCAATGCTCGGCGGGATCGGTGAAGAGTTATCTGTTCCGCGGGCGAGACAAAGTCAGACAGGCCCTGGGGGCCTACATGGAGTCTTGATGATGAGCGACGACAGGATGAGAGAACGGGTGCTGTCCTACCTGTACGGCGGTCTGACGCCGGGGGAGGTGGCCGCCTTTCGCGCCGAGTTGGAGACCGACGAGGAACTGGCCCGCTGTCTGGCAGCCGAAGGCGAGGGTCTCCACGCCAAGCTGCCCGTGGGCGGTGGTGACGATGACCTGCCCCAGCAGGTGCTCGATGAGAGCCGCCTGTTGTTGCGGGCGGCGCTGCGCCAGCAGGCCCACAGGCAGCTGTCGACCTGGACGAGGTTGAATCTCTGGGTGGCCCCCGTACTGCCGCGACTGGCCTGGTCGGGAGGAGCGGCCGCCCTGCTGTTGGCCGGCGTGTTTCTCGGCAGGGGGCTGCCGGGCAGCCCACCGGAGGCCCATATCCCTGGCATGCTGGTCGACGTCAGCGTCAACAGCTATGACGAAAGCAGCGGCCAGATCGAGCTGGAGCTGGTAGGCCTGGCCACGACACGTCTGGCTGGCGATCTGGCAGACCCGCAGATCCGATCGGCTCTGACCGAGGCCATGTTGGGCGACCTGGAACCCGGGCCACGCCTGCTGGCCGTCGACCTGCTGCGCCATCAGACCGGCTCGACCGAGATCCGCCAGGCCTTGAGCGAAGCCCTGCTGAAGGACGAAAACCCGGGTGTCCGTATCGCCGCCGCCGAAGCGCTGAGCGGTCTGGCGGAGGATGACAGGGTGCGGCAGGCGCTGCAGCAGGCTCTCGTAGCAGACGACAATCCCGGTGTGCGCGTCGCTGCCATCGAAGGTCTGCGCAGCATCAGCAACAACGACACGCGCCAGGTGTTCGAGCGTGTGTCCCGATACGAAGAGAATGAATACATCCGCGCCGAGGCGCAGCGTGCCCTCCTTGGGAAGGCGCCGGCAGCGACACATCTGTAGAGAGAGAGAGAGAATCGATGAAACATCCAGGAGTATTCCAGGTAACGGCGATGCTGTTGATCGGCACCGTCATGGCAAGCGCCGACGAGGCGCGGGGCAGCATTCAGGAGAAGCGGGGAGGTTGGGTCGAGCGGATCGATGAGGTCATCGACGTCAAGCCGGGGGGGACGTTGAGTCTGGACTCCGATCGTGGCGGTATCACCGTGGATGCAGAGAAGAGGAAGGGGGTGCGCATCATCGTCGAGAAGACGGTGGATGCCTACACCGAGGAAGAAGCCCGTCTCGTGTTCGACAGATACAGCGTGGACATCGCCCGCGATGGCAACGACGTGGAAGTCATCACCGAGTCAGAGGGGCGTCGAACCCGCTCACTGCAGACTTCGATCCGGGTCGTGGTTCCTCATAACTACAACGTTGACGTGGAGACCGGGGGTGGCGGCATCGATATCGGTGATCTGGTGGGCGACGTTATGGCTCGTACGTCCGGCGGTGGTATTTCGGTCGGTCACATCCGCGACGGCTCCGTCGACGTGCACACGTCCGGTGGCGGCATCCATATCGGCAGCATCGAAAACGGCGATGGTGAGGCGAAGACCTCGGGTGGCGGCATCTCCGTGGGCGACGTGTCGGGCGATCTGAGCGTGCGCACATCCGGCGGCGGCATAAACATCGGCAAGGTGGCCGGCGATCTGGAGGCCCGTACGTCAGGTGGTGGAATCCAGATCGGCAGCGGCGGTACCGTCGAGGCGCAGACCGGCGGTGGCGGCATTCGTGTCAGCGGGTCCACCGGCGCCGTGGTCGTGCACACCAGCGGTGGTGGGATCACGATCTCAGATGCTGGTGGACCGGTGACGGCCGAGACCAGCGGTGGCGGCATCTCGGTGGACGGAGCGGACGGGCCGGTCGTGGCGATCACTTCGGGTGGCGGGCTCATGATCAAGGATGTGCGTGGATCGATCGAGGCCGAGACATCGGGAGGCGGTATCACGGCGGAGCTTGCGGTGGCCGATCCGGGCGTGGACACCCACTGCAACCTGGAGACGGGGGGCGGAGACATTTCGATCCGGCTGCCGGCCGACCTGCATGCCACCATCGATGCGGAGCTGCAACTGCGTCGCCCCCGGCGCGAGTACAGTATCACGACTGACTTCAACCTCGACATCGACGAGAACTCGCGGCGCATCGTCGCCCGGGGCGACATCAATGGCGGGGGAGACACGATCCGCCTGCGCACGACCAATGGCGACATCGAAATCGAGAAACGCTAGAGAGATATGACGATGAGAGTCAGCAACAGAATCAGCCATCAGTGGGTTCTTGGCACTGTCTTGATCTGCACCGCCGTCCTGCCGACCGCCGCCCTCACCACGGATGAGATACGTGAGGAATTCGTCGCCGCCCCAGGTGGGACGCTGGTCGTCGAAGTGGGGGACGGGCATGTCGAGATCGTCCCCCACGATGAAGATCGAGTCGTAGTCGAGGTGTACCGCAGGGTGCGTGCCGCCACCGAACAGCTGGAGCAGGAGGCGTTGGCCGAGTATGAAGTGAAGATGGCGCAACGCGGGGACGAAGTGCGCATCGAGGGGCGCACCCGGCGGCAGGACGACTGGATCGAGACACGCGAATTCTCGGTGCGCTTCGTCATCACCGCACCCAGACGGTTCTCTGCCGACCTGAGGACCGCCGATGGTGACATCAGCGCTCACGGGTTGGAGGGGAGGTTCCAGGCACGGACCTCAGACGGCAACCTGCGGCTGCGAGATCTTCGGGGGAAGATGACAGTCAGGACATCGGATGGCGAGGTGGAGGCGCTGAGCTGTGCCGGCAGTCTCGAGCTGCAGACCTCCGACGGCAGCGTCCACATCGACAACTTTGCCGGACCTGTGTCAGCAAGAACATCCGACGGGGACATCACCGCATCGCTGCACCCTCCCGAACAGGCCTCGGACTTTCAATCCGCTGACGGCAGCATCTCGCTGCGCGTTGATCCCGCTTCAGCACTGACCTTCGACTGCCAGGTCGCCGATGGTGAAATCAGTTCGCAGCTGCCCATACAGGGCAGCAGGACGCGCCGCAGACTGCAGGGTGATCTGAATGGCGGCGGTCCGGTGCTTCTGGCGCGAGTTGCCGACGGAGATATCACGGTGTCCGCCAGGTAGCGGCTGGTCTGACCCGGGCATATACTAGCCCCCCCGACAAGGGAGGCGACCCCGGTGAAACCTGTCTGTGTAGCGCAGTTCGACGAACGGCCCCGAGTGGCGCAGTTGCCAGACGGTTCTCTGCAGGCCGTGTGCATCCCTGCCGCCTCAGAGCAGGCCGTTGTCGCCCGGTCTTCACACGACGGCGGCCGTACCTGGAGTGATCCCGAGACGCTCTTTGCGCTGTCGATGGACCACGGTCGCTGGGGGGGGTGGGAAACCCTCGTCGACCGTGACGGGAACTGCATCTGTTCCTGATGAACGACCGTGGTACCCACGTCTTCACCGACCCCTTCGACGAAGGCCCGGTCAGCCGACCGGGAATGGCTGATCGACGGCTGGATATCTGGCACTGCAGAACGCACGATGGCAGGCGGAACTGGCAACCCCTCAAGCGGATCTGGAAGGGCTACACCGGCGCCCTGAATTCCTCGATCCAGCTGCGCAATGGCCGTCTCGTGCTGCCGTTTTCCTGCCTCACCCCCCGCAGCTGGAAGGACCGCGGCGACGGCCTGGATGCGTTCTGGTACGTGGGCCAGTTGTTTTCTACCGTCGTGTTCTCCGACGACGGGGGAGATACCTGGGAGCAGTCGAGCTCGCAGCTCAAGGTGCACACACCCAGCATCGGACTCTACGGCGCCTGCGAGCCCGTCGTGCTGGAGCTCCTCGACGGCCGCGTCTGGATGCTGATTCGCACGCAGCTGGGCCGGCTCTACGAGTCATTCTCGGACGATGGCAGCGACTGGTCACACCCGCGCCCGACGAAGTTGATCTCGTCGGATTCACCTGTGGGGCTCGTGCGGCTGGCCGACGACCGCGTCGTGCTGCTGTGGAACAAATGTCTGCGGTTTCCCTATGCCCATGGCGGGCGCCATGTGCTGCATGCCGCCATTTCGGAGGATGACGGTCAGACCTGGATCGGCCACCGGGAGGTGGCACGGGATCCGCTGCGCCACCAGCCGCCACCGCCGGGTGGAGATTTCGGGACCGCGTACCCGTTCCCAGCAGTGATGGCCGACGGCAGGGTGATTGTCACCACTGGCCAGGGCAAGGGCCGGATCGCCATCGTCGTCATCGACCCCGACTGGCTCTATGGGACCCGTCAGGAGGAGAATTTCGCAACCGATCTGGAGCAGTGGTCGGTCTTTGGCTGTCGAGGCGTGGAGCTGCAGGCACACCCGGAGCGGCAGGGCGCACAGGTACTGTCGATCGCCCGGACCGACGATCAGTGGCCGGCGGCGGCCGTGTGGAACTTCCCTGCGGGAGCCCGGGGGACGCTGCGGCTGCGGCTGTGTCTCCAGGAGGGCTCAAGCGGCGCGCAACTGATGCTGGCCGACCATTTCTCCGTGCCCTTCGAACCTGAAGACGTGTTGAACGCCTCGTTCACCGTGACCATCGCGCCGACGGGGGAGTTGAGCGGCGGCAGCCGACTGGAGATCGGCAAGTGGTGTAGACTCCAGCTGGAGTGGGATGTCGGTCGCCGCCTCTGCGAGCTCAGCCTGGACGGCGATGCGATCGGGACCTTGCCGCTGCTGCGTGATAGTGAAGGGGTCTGCTATCTGCGTCTGAAGTCGGCGGCCACGGGGACGGAGACCGGTGGTCTGCTGGTGGAGCACGTCGATGTGGAGATCTCCTCAACCCGGGCGCACTGAACCCACTGCCGAGTCTGGAAGGAAGCACATGTCCGTTTACAGACAACCTCAGCCGATTCACTTCACGACCGACAGACCTGTAGAGAAACACTTCCACGATCACGATGAGACGTGGATCGTCACCAGGGGGAAGTGCACGGCCTTCATGGTCGATCTCGAGGGTGTGGAATCCGAGTTTCCTCTGGAGGCCGGTGATGTCTGGATGGTGGAGGCCGGCGTCGAGCATGGCTGCGATCCCCTCGACGGCGGCGTGTGGATCTTCCCGCTCAACGGCAGTCTCCCCGAGGGTTCGCACAAGCCGGGTCACTACTACATGGAGCAGGAGAACTACCTGCCCAGGCTCACTGTCGAGAAGGTCGCGACCGACCGCTACAGGAAGTAGCCAAGTGCGAAACACAGGCATCGAGTTTCCCGAGCAGGGCCGAATCGCCACGTACGACCTCGGCCAGATACCCGAGTTGAAGCCGACGGAAGTCCTGTTGCGCACGCAGTACTCGGCCATCACCAACGGTACCGAGCGTCACGCCCTGCTCGGAGAGATGCGCTGGGCGGGAGGATTCCCCGGCCGTCACGGGTACCAGCACGTCGGACAGATCCAGGCGGCAGGGGAGGCGGTCGAGAAGTTCTCACCTGGCGACACGCTCTTCTGCGGCCGGTATGTGGGCCACCGGTCCTGGCAGGTCGTCGACCTGAGTCCCGGTACCAATCGGCGCGAGGGCGATCACCTGTGCGTCAACCTGCCCGGTGATGTAGAACCCGGACAATGCGCCCTCCTGGGAGTGATGGGTGTCGCTCTGCGCGGGGTGAGGCGGTTTCGCATCGCGCCAGGGCAGAAGATCTGGGTTGCCGGCCAGGGGCTCATCGGGCACTTCGCCGCGCAGGTGGCCCGGTGTTTCGGCGCGCATGTCACCGTGTCGGATGTCGTCGACCATCGCCTCGATGTTGCCGGACGTTGCGGCGCCCACCGAGTCATCGATGTGCGTGAAACCGCAAGCTGGGCGGCGATCGAAGAGGCCGGCCCCTTCGACTGCATCATCGACGCCTGTGGTCAGGATGGGTTGCTGGCTGAGCTTCACACCCGGCAGTTGCTGGCGCCCGGGGGTGTGATCGGCGTGCTCGCCGTACACGACGAGGTCAGGATCTCCTGGGGGCTGCTGCACAGGTGTGAGGCCTCCGTCGAGGTCTCCTGTCACTTCTCGGTCGAGGATCTCGACGTGCTGATTCACTTCCTGCAGCAGGATATGATCCGGGTCGAGCCCGTGATCACCCACGCCGTGGCCATCGACGCAGCACCCGAACTCTACGCCCTGCTACGTGACAGGCCGGGCGATCTGCTGGGCGTCGTGTTCGACTGGGCCGCCTGAGAGGACGTTCTCCATGAGCATCCAGATCACATCTGCAGGACGAACGGCTACGCCAGCATGGGCGGTGCGGCAGCGCCACCTCATCGAGACCATGAACCGCGCCGCTGGGCGTTTCGTCGAGCACGCGACGCGAGCCGACGGCTCGCTGATTCAGCGCACGGTGTGGACGAGCATGGACGGTACCGACAACGGCTACGAGGCGTTTCTTTCCTTCCCGTTGTTCTATCTGCTCGGAGGCGGCGAGCACATCCATGAGATCGGGCGCAAGGAGTACGAGGCCATCACGCGCCAGTACACCGAGTACGGCACCGTAGATCGCGAATTTGTCACCGGCTTCGACTGGTTCCACCACTCCGAGAGCTACACCTACATCTATTACCTGGCCATGTGCGATCCGGAGGGGGGTCTCGACCGCGACCGGGCACAGCGCTACGCCGCCATGTATATCGGCGAGGATCCGCTGGCGCCGAACTGGGACGCCGGGAACAGGATGCTCCGCTCACCGCTCAACGGATCGCACGGGCCGCGATTCGTGACGACGCAGACAGACTGGGACTACCATCGGCCGATCCTGGCCAACTACCTGGCGCCTTTCGAGGACATCCCCGGGACCGACAGCAGCGATCCGCTGTTCAAGGTGGACTGGACCGACGACGAGACGTTCGAGCAGGTCCTGGCGATGATCAACGCCCGGATGACGCGCGGGGACGTGCCGCTGAATCTGAGCGCCACGAGCATGGTGACGAACGCCTATCTCCACACCGGGGAAGAGAAGTACAGGGCGTGGGTGCTCGATTACCTGCAGAGGTGGATGGATCATCGGGATCGAAACGGCGGCCTCATGCCGGACAACGTCGGGCCCACCGGGCAGATCGGTGAACTGTTGGACGGCAAATGGTGGGGCGGGTACTACGGATGGCGCTGGCCTCATGGGGCACGCAACATCGTCGAGCCGTCACTCGTGGCCGGTAGCTGCGCCCTGTTGATGACGGGGGACGACAGTTGCCTCGATCTTGCCCGTTCGCAACTGGATCGGCTGTGGCAGGAGCGCAAGGAGGTCGATGGTGTGCCCATGGTACCGGCCCGGCATGGTGATCAGGGCTGGTTCGATTACCGCCGGCCCGATCCCTATCTGTACATCCATCTCTGTTACCTGTCACAGCGGGATGAGGACCGTCAGCGCCTGGAGGAGGTGTTCCCCGATCGGTCGAGTTTCGCCGACTGGCCAGAGGACTGGGGGGCGGGCAAGGCGGGCATCTGTCCGCCGAAGCCCTGGTCGCTGTTCATGGAGGGGCGCAATGACAGCTACGTGGAGGGTGTCTTCGAGTCCACGGCGCGCAGTATCCATCACGCCCTGGACCGGTTGGATGGGGATGACACGGACCCGGAGACCCGGGAGTGTTACCACTTTCAGAACATGTGCCCGGTGGTGCCGGAGGGGCTGGTGCAGATGACGATGGGCACGCCGGCGGCGATCTACAATGGGGGTCTGCTGCAGACGCATCTCACCTACCATGATCCGCGGAGGAACCGACCCGGCCTGCCGGAGGACGTGGCGGCGATGGTGACGTCGGTCTCAGCCGATGGGGCGCGAGTGGAGCTGGTGAATCTCGATCCCATCGGGTCGCGGGATCTCGTCATTCAGGCTGGCGCCTTCGGCGAGCACGAGTTCACCTCGGTCGAGACAGCGACGAAGGGGGATCGGCTGGCGGCGACCGGTCAGTACCTCACGGTGCATCTGGGACCGGGTAGTGAGGAGACGCTGCGCCTGGGGCTGCGGCGATACACAAACCAGCCGGCGTATCGACGGCCCCCTGCTGAAGTCGGGGCGTGATCGGACAGGAAACCCCCGTCGGCACGTCAGCCGACGGGGGGCGATCGGTAAAGGGGGGGTTACCTCCCCGGGGCGCCGGGGGGGCGGGGTGGTTGCTCTGAACTGTTCGGCAGTGCGGGTGGGCCCGACTCGAGGACGGGGCCGATGGCGGTGAAGAAGAACATGGCGAGGACGACGACAAGGGCGATGGCGTAGACCACCCCTGTCCGGAGATGTCTCTGACGATCCGGTCGCGCTCGAGATCAGTCACGCTCGGGCTGCCTGTCGCGCGTTGTGCAGGCGCATGTAGGGCGTGACGATGTCGTGCTGTCGACACAGAACGGGCGAAAGATCGGGGGTGCACACCGATAGCCTGGCTGGCCTCCTTGTTCGATTTGTAGATACGGGCGACACGTTCAAGGGCTTCCTTACTGATGGAATTCATCCGGCTCCTCAAAGGCTGCGCTTGCTCAAGGCATGGGCGACGTCGATCTGCGTCGCTCTCGGATGGGAACAGCGGCCATCCTCCTGTAGAGACCTCCTTTCGTTTCTGCGGGTGACAGCGGCGGCCGCTGGTTCAACGCAAAGGCTAGGGGGCCAGGTGGAACGATGTCAACGAAAAAAACAGGCCATAACATTTTATTAATAATGAAGTTGGGTCAGATTCTATTTGACACTGCCCGGTGTGGGCCCTATTTTAAGTGCACGAAATGAGAAGGGGGTTCACGGAGACAACTCCGCGGGCCCCCTTTCTTTTTTGGAGAGATATGCAGACCGAACGGGTGCGATCGATCGATGTCCTGCGTGGGCTGACCGTGTTGCTGATGCTCTTCGTCAACGACATGCCCGGCGTGGAGGACGCCCCGGTCTGGCTCAAGCATATCCAGCCGCCGACAGCCGACGGGATGACGCTGCCTGACTTCGTCTTTCCCGCCTTCCTGTTTATCGTCGGCCTGTCGATTCCTTTCGGCATCGAGTCCAGGCGGGGGCGTGGCGAGTCGTGGATCGCTATCTGGCGACACGTGCTTACGCGCACTGCGAGTCTGCTCGTCATCGGCGTGTTCATGGTGAACAGCCCGGCGAGCCAAGGGGGGTGGCTCGATCCGAATCTCTGGTGGCTGCTGGCCTACACCGGAGTGATTCTCGTCTGGAATGACTGGCGTGGAACGGGGACATCCCGGCGCTGGCTGAGGGCGGCAGGTGCGGGGATTCTGTTGGCGGCGGCGATCCTGTTCCGGGGTCCGGGTGAGGCGCCCGGTTTCATCGAGCTGACAACCCAGTGGTGGGGGATTCTGGGTCTCATTGGCTGGTCCTATCTGGTGGGCTGCTTGGTCTACACCTTCGCCCACCGCGAATCGGCGGCGATGATCGGATCGGTCGCCCTGCTGTACTGTGTCTGCCTGGCGGGGTGGGCCGGACTCTTCGAGGGTGTGTGGCTCAACCGCTGGGTCGGCATCGGCTCGGCCCTCGGGTCGAATGGCGCGCTGACCGTGTCGGGAGCGGTCCTGGGACGAATGCTGCTGCCCGGATCTCGACTGGAAACACACCGTCAGCGTCTTGTCTGGGCAACGCTATACGCGGCGGGGCTTGCCCTTGCGGCCATGCTGCTTCATGCCCTGCACGATGTGCATCAGGTGTTCATCTACAACAAGATCATGGCAACACCGCCTGCAGCCCTGCTGACGGCAGCCCTCACCATCTGGATCTGGGTGGTCGTCTATGCCCTGGTCGACGTGCGAAGCTGGCGGCATGTGGCATGCTGGGTGGAGCCGGCCGGGCGGAATGCCCTGTTCATCTTTGTTCTGGGGCCGATTCTCTACCACCTGATGTGGTGGTCACCGACGATCCTGGGCGGCTTCGAGCCACACAGCTGGCTGGGATCGCCCTTCGGTGTCGGTCTGGCGCGGTCCATCGGTTTCACGGTGCTGGTGGTGTGGCTGGCCGAGGCCTTGCGGCGCGTGGGGCTGAGGCTGCGACTGTAGCGTCCGCCACGCTGGCAGGCTGGCGCCCAGGGACTCGGGCGACCTTATTAGCCTGTTCACACTGAACTTCCTGCCGTTTGACGAGAGCAAGAGATGACTGACGAAACACAAGAATCGGCTGCCGAACGCTGGCTGTCCTATCGCGAAGAAATCAAGGTCCTCGACGCCACCATCCGCGATGGCGGTCTGATGAACGACTCCAAGTTCGACGACGCCGTCGTCAAGGGAGTCTATGACGCCTGTGTGGCCGCCGGCATCGACTACATGGAGATCGGCTACATCAACAGCCAGACCCAGTTCCCGGCAAAGGACTTCGGGCCCTGGCGGCACAGTCGCGAGGAAGATGTCAGACGGATCGTCGGCGACAACCCGACCTCTCTCAAGCTCTCGGCCATGGCCGACGCCGAGAAGAGCGACTACGAGACGGACATCCTGCCATGTGAGCAGAGCGTGCTCGACATGATCCGCGTCGCCACCTACATCCACCAGATCCCGCTGGCCATTCGCATGATTCACGACGCTCACGACAAGGGCTACGAGACGAGCGTCAACGTCATGGCGGGATCGACGATCCCCGAACCCGAACTCGACGAGGCCCTCGAGATGCTGGCCGAGACGCCTGTGGGCGTCATCTGCGTCGTCGACAGCTTCGGCTTCCTCTACTCCGAGCAGGTTGAGGCCCTGGTGGAGAAGCACCTGAAGGCGGTGGTGGGTAAGGGCAAAGAGATTGGAATTCACTGCCATAACAATCGGCAACTGGCCTTCGCCAACACGATACAGGCACTCATCAAGGGCGCCAACTACCTCGACGCCAGCTTCGCTGGTCTGGGCCGGGGTGCCGGCAACTGCCAGATGGAGCTGCTGCTCAGCTTCCTGCACAATCCCGCCTACCACTTGCGCCCGGTGCTCGAGTGCATTCAGGAGCATATCGAACCGATGCGCGAGAAGCTGATGTGGGGGTTCGATTACCCGTACATGATGACGGGTGTGCTCAACGAACACCCACGGTCGGGCATGGCCTTCAACGCGTCAAAGGATCGGGGCGATATCGTCAAATTCTACGACCAGATCACGGCGGACGAGTAGCCGGCCACGACTATTCAAGGCTCACGGTGGCCCAGGTGGAGGGATCCACCTGGTACGGGAACCTGCCGGGTACCGACCACGTCTGGTTGCCGTGCTCGTGGTCGGTCACCAGGTAGGCGAAACCCAGACGCGAGTTCTGCCCCGGATCGAAACCGCCGAGCACCTGGCGCGGCAGTGCCAACTCCAGGCTGTAGCCGTCCTTACGGCAGCGACTGGCCACACGCAGCTGCTGAGGCTGGCAGATCGGCGACGCCTCCCGGGCGCGGCGGATCGGTTGCTGCCAGGCGACGGCGCCTCTGCGCTGTGAGCCGCCGCCCCGAGGCAGGGCGATGAACTGGTGACAGAAGCGCGAGGCTCGATGGGCGTCCCGTACGTCCCGGGTGTCGATCCATAAAAACAGAGCTTCGGCGTTGTGCGGGTGCTGACGGTGGGAGGTGACGTTCGTCTTGTTCTCGACACGGAGGCCCACGTACAAGCCGTCTTCGTCCCAAGCGAGTCGCACCTCGGCGAAGGCCTCGCGACCTTCCATCTGACCCAGATCAGGCAGCAACCCGTCGTCGCCCCATTCGGCCAGTGACCCATCGACACGCAGGCCGGCCGGTCGCCGTCCGATGGGGACGTCGTAACGGAAGAAGGCACGAGCAGACAGTTCCGTCATGATCTGCCTCCCGCCGCGCTCAGCACCACCTGATAGCCCTTCCAACAGTCCCGCAGAAATCGCCGGAAGGCAGGAGACTCCATCTCGCTTCGGTCCCACAGGAACAGGGTCACGTGATCCCAACGTTTCTGCCGGGCGGTTAAGCGTACCCGCGACCAGCCACCGTAGACCTGACGCTCGGGCACGTCGTTCCACGATCTCAGCTTCAGCTTGCGCGCCAGGTCGGCCTGGTCGAAGCGTCCCTTCTCCGTGCGGAACTCGGCGCGAAACCACCAGAACTCGTCGTCCCGAACCTGCAGGAAGAAGGCGGCCCGCTTGCCCTCGGGTTTGACCACCACGCGGTCGCGGCGGTGCCATTCCACCGATACCTGCCCGTCGAAGCTGGCGGCCTGCTCGACGAGGAACTGGAGGGCCTCGCCCCGCCAGTCAGGCGTGGTGTCAGGTAGTCGAGGATCGTCATGCCGCTGCGCTGCTGGACCGTCGCCGACAGCATGTACGAGCCGCCGGTGTTGTAGAGGAAATGCGTTCCGGGTTTGAGACTTACAGGAACGGCGAGGAAGCTGGCTGCCCACGTGTTCCTGGTGAAGGACCAGAACGAATCCGCGTCGGCCTGGAGATGGCCCGTATTCATCCTCAGCAGATCACGGATCCTCATGGCCTTCAGATTGTCACTCGGCTCAGGGGGCGCCACGTCGGGGAAGTGATCGATCAGGGGATCGTCGAGGGAGAGCAGTCCCTCTTCGACAGCCAGGCCGACGGCGGTGGAGGTGAAGCTCTTGCTCAGCGAGAAGAGCCGATGAGGGCTGTCGGCGTTATACGGAGACCACCAGCCTTCGGCTACGACCCTGCCGTGGCGCAGAATCATGATGCTGTGCAGGGCGTCGATGGAGTCCTCGGCGGCATCCAGGAATCCGAGTATGGCGCTGGAGGAGACACCCTGGGCTTCGGGTGTGCTGCGCTCCAGGGGAGGCGCGGCGACAGCGGCACACCGGGTGATCAGAAAGAGCAACAGGGCGACACGGACACAGCGCATGACGGGGCTCCTCTTCAGGATGCGAACATCATCGGATACGAATGGGCAAGGCTCAGAACCATGTCAAACGAGGCATTCAACCCAGGTCAATCTGCTGGCGGCCGCCGGCCTGATCGTCACCAGGTGAAGGGCAGATACCGGGAAGGCGAAAAACCACCGTCGAAAAAGATGGCCACGTTGAGAGTTCCCGTGGCGCCGTCCGGCAGCGGGACGTCGGATAACCGGGCATGACTCGCATCCCAGTCGAAGATCAGGCTGATGACACTGCCGCCGTCGGGGAACATCAGGACTTTGTAGTGCATCCCCGGAGACGCGCCTGCCGGCGGTGTCCACGACACGACGAGGTCATCGCCCTCGCGAACCCAGACGACGTCTGTCGGAAAGCCCACAGTTTCCGGCTGGTAGGCGACGACCTGCGTCAACGCCAGTTCCTCACCGCGGTAATAGAGGAACCGATACTCACCGGCTTCGGGGAGGCCGGCCCCGACAGGACCGTAGAGAACCCAGCGACGGGTGACCTCGCCGGAGTAGCCGTTGATGTTGAAGTCCTTCTCCAACTCGAAGAGATCCCCGTCTGGCGCTTCGACGATCACCTCCGTGACATCCCACAGAAAGCACGTCTCCAACTCGATGTGGTCGGTGCCGCAGTTGGTCTTGAACTCGTAGCTCTGGCCGTCGAAGGCGTTCTGGGACCAGACCTGTGGCCAGACGGACCCCAGGTTCGGTTGCCCGGGGCCCAAACCCCAGGGCGGACCGTCTCCGCAGGCGAAGAGCGCCGCGAGCATCAGCAGTCGAGATAGCAACAGGCGTTTCATGGTTGACCTAGAGTGTCCAACCCGGGTGGTGTGTGCAAGGGCAAAGACGGACACTGTTTGCGTCTGGAACACATGTTTCTCACATTGTAACAAGTGTTACAGAGACAAGAGATGCATACTTCAGGTACAGCGAAATGGGTGCTGCTAGCGCACCAGATCCCCGCTCATCCCTCCGCGGTCCGAGTCAGGGTCTGGCGCCGGCTCCAGGAGATTGGCGCCATCTCGGTGCGCAAGGCGGTCTACGCCCTGCCCAGCAGGCCGGAATGCGTCGAGGATCTGCAGTGGCTCCGGCAGGAGATCCTCGATGCGGGAGGCGAGGCG
>PVBE011025225.1_pt1 | contig 35834 bp, 32 predicted proteins | sample 1631181 | NCBI WGS metagenome assembly PVBE01 (sample SAMN08397723, study PRJNA350692) | Marine metagenome, whole genome shotgun sequencing project. | isolation source: water | place: Pacific Ocean | collected 2012-04
ACAAGGGGAGTTATCGATGAGCAGATTTAGATTCGTCGCGATCGGGTTGTGTTCGAGGGCCATCTCGATTCAGGCTGGGGCGCACCACTCTCGCATCAGTTTCTCGGACGACGTGCTGGCGTTCCAGGCTACGGTCACACGCGTCGACTGGGCCAATCCGCACGTGTACATCTATGCCGAAGCGACGATCGAAAGCGGCGAACTATTCGAATGGGAGATCGAGACGCAATCGACGCCGAATCTGATCCGCCGGGGCTGGTCGGCGAACTCGCTTCAGGCTGGCGATGTCGTCACGATTCGCGCGAACCCGGACCGGAACCCCGACAAGAGACGATTGTTCGGAATGACCTTCACGACATCCGACGGTACGGTGTATTCCTCGCAAGGATCGGCGGGGCGGATCGTCGTGGGAGAGGTTCCGGGCGCCGAGAGCCTGATGGGAATCTGGGAGACGGCTGACTGGAGCGGCGCGGGCCCACGGGACTCGGCCGCTACGCATCTCCCGCTGACGGAGAAAGCCTTGGCCGCGGCGGCGAGGTTCACCAACGATCACAACCCGATGCTGCAGTGCATACCCGGCATCCCGCCCGGCAATATGGGCGGACCGTATCTGCATCGGGTAACGCTCGGCGACGACGTTGTGGCGATCTATCTCGAGTACAACGGCGTGACTCGGACAGTCTATACGGATGGCCGCGAACATCCCGCAGACCTCGAGCACACGAACCAGGGCCACTCGATCGGTTGGTGGGAGGGCGATGTGCTCGTCGTCGATACGGTCGGAATGGCCGACCATCGCTGGGGCACGGGCCGGGGTATCCCGTCTGGCGCGCAGCGCCACGTCGTGGAGCGCTTCACTTTAGGCGAAGACGGCGCGACCGCACGGGTCGATTACTTCGTCGAGGATCCCGAATACCTGACCGAACCGGTGACCGGTACCGTCAACTGGCGCCACGCGCCGCATCTCGAGGTCCTGCCCTACGACTGTGATCCGGAGGTCTCGAGCCGGCACGTCGCCGATAACTGATTATCCGCCAGTCGATTGCGATTTATCCGCTCGTGTAGTCGCCGCCGAAATTGCCGATTCCAGACGAACGGGCGTAGTCAATAGAGCATCAACGAAGGATCGTTCTCGGTGGAGAAGAGTGGAACCCGGGATTCAGGTGAATCCGAGCCTTGGGGCGAATTTACGAGCCGGACAGGAGCGCGATTTCTTCGACCGGTAACTCCGATATCACGCTCAGGGGATAGTGCGTGCCCGCCAGGTGGTCGTCCAGGCAGCGGAGTACCAGCGGACTTCTAAGACGGGGGCCACGTGAGACGATCTGTGCGCGCGTAAACCAGTGCGCCGCGAGGATGCCTTCGTCCAGGCTCGGCACGACGGCAGATGCGTTCGCCTCGCCGCAAAACGCAACGCGGAGAAATGTCGTATCGGCTTCATCGCAATGCCAGAGATAGAGACCCAACAGGGCGGTGGGCTCGAAAGCGAAACTCGTCTCTTCGAACGTCTCACGAATGACTGCTTCGGTTAAGGACTCACCGGGCTCGAGGTGTCCGGCGGGTTGATTGAAGACTTTTCGCCTGCCCGCTTCTTCTTCGACCAACAGAAACCGTGCGTCGGTTTCTATGATCGCGGCAACAGTAATGTCAATTCTTCGAGTCATGGGGAGCTAAGGACTACGATCCGTATCGCTATAGTTGCATCCGGCGTAGTGTCGGTTCTATCTCGCATACGTGCCAGAGCTCATCGAATCTATCGAGATACTTGCGGGCGACGGCTGGCTCGTTGGTGTCGGACATGCCTTCGCAGCGTCGTCCGTCGATACGGTAAACAAGCGCATTCTCGTCCGCGATGCAATATGCTTCCTTCTGCCCGCGAAGCTCTTCCTTGACGTTCCGAAACTCGAGATAGCTGTTCAAACGCTGGCCCATGCTCACGAATTGGTTACCGCTCTTCATGGCACGAACAGGATCTATGATCAACACACATACGCGAGCGGAGCTGCGTGCAAGTATGAATTTCTTCAGTGTCTCGAGGAATGCTTCGTGATCATAGACGTCCGGTTCGAGGTCTGGTGTAAGAATGGCCAGGGCTCGGTCCGCGCGCCGAGTGATGTCGATTACGGCGTTGCGGACCTCTTCGCTCGTCGAGAGAATGCGCCGTGTTCCTGTTGATTCTGCTTGATCCGTCATCCTCAGCCGACTGCCTTTGGGTAGTTAGTATTCGGGCGGTTCGGATCTTCCCATCACGTTCGGTATTGTTATCCTGGAGACCGTTGTCTCAAGCATCTACCTTCGTCGATCTGTGATCACGAACTACGGAAAATATTCTACGTGAGAGGCTCGTGAGCGCTGTGCCCTGTGTCATGTTTCCCGTAAGAGTAGAGGTCGTAAATCTCTCGCTCCATCAAGCACTTGTGCCGTGTTTTCGGTAGGCGGCTCGCTGAGTTCAGACTAGATATCGCGGGCGAGCTTAGCGGCGATGCCGATGTATTCCGCCGGCGTCAAGCCCAACAGGCGCTGCTGCTCTTCGGCGGGAATATCCAGCGTGCCGATGAACGCCTCGATACTGGCCATCGTGATCTCCTGGCCGCGTGTGAGGGTCTTCAGCTGTTCGTAGGCATCGGTGATTCCGTATCGGCGCATCACGGTTGGCACGGTTTCCGCGATGATCTCGGGACTGGCCGTGAGATCCGCCGTGATGCGTTGAATGTCGGCCTCCAGCTTCGCGATGCCACGATCGGCCGACTCGATTGCAATGAGGCAGTGCCCGAGCGCGACACCGAGGTTGCGCAGCACCGTGGAGTCCGTGAGGTCTCGCTGAAATCTCGACTGCGGGAGTTTCCCGGCCAGAAACGTGAGGAGCGCATTGGATACTCCGAGATTTCCTTCGGCATTCTCAAATTCGATGGGGTTGACCTTGTGCGGCATCGTTGACGATCCCACTTCACCTGCGACGGCTCGAGGGCGGAAATAGCCGAGGCTCACGTAGCCCCAGAGATCCTGACAAAGATCGAGGAGCACGGTGTTGAAGCGGCTCAACGCCTGTGCGTATTCCGCGATCCAGTCGTGAGATTCGATCTGGGTCGTATAGGTTGCCGGCTGAACGTCCAGAGACTCCACGAAGCGTTCACCGATGCCACGCCAGTCGGCGTCCGGATACGCTGCCACGTGAGCGTTAAAGTTTCCTACCGCGCCGTTGATCTTACCGAGCGCCGGCACGTCGGCGAACTTTTCCAATTGCTGAGTCATCCGATAAACGAACACAGCGAGTTCCTTGCCCAGCGTTGTCGGACTTGCGGGCTGACCATGCGTTCTCGAAAGCATCGGCAGGTCGGCGAATTCGTGAGCGAGCGCTCGAATGTGCTTCGCCAGCGATTTCATCTGCGGAAGTAGTACGCGCTGACGTGCATCTCTGAGCATCAGTGCGTACGACAGGTTATTGATGTCTTCCGACGTGCACGCGAAGTGGATGAACGGCCTGAGGTCTGTAGCGGCACTCGATACCCCGTCGAGCTTCTCACTGAGGAAATACTCGACGGCCTTGACGTCGTGATTTGTTTCCGCCTCCAGCGCCTTGACCCGCCGGGCGTCGTCCATGGAGAAATCGTCGACCAACCGATTCAGGACGTCCTTGACGGGCCCGTCCAGTTCTCCGAGCTCGCGCACGGCAGGCTCGTTCGCCAGATGCTGCAGCCACCGCACCTCCACAAGCGTACGATAACGGATCAGCGCATACTCGGACAGATATTCACGCAGCGCGGTAGCCTGGGTCGCGTAGCGGCCGTCGAGCGGCGAGAGAGCAGTGAGAACGGCGGGGTCCACAGGGTTGCTCGGCATCCCTATACAAGCAGTTGCGGAGTGCGCATCATACACTGTTCCTCGGGTTTCTCCGACTCCGAGGATCCAAGGCCGCTTCGGCCAGGAGTGAAGATTCTTTGAGGAGAGAGCATGACAGGCGATAAACGAGTCGAGCGAGACGGTATGGGGGAACTCGAGGTACCGGCAGACGTGCTCTGGGGTGCGCAGACCCAACGCGCAGTAAATAACTTTCCAATCAGCGGTATCGCCATGCCGCGGCAGTTCATTCGGGCGCTGGGGCTCATCAAGAGGGCCGCGGCAGAGACGAATGCGTCGCTGGGGCTGTTGCCGGCCGACATCGCAGCAGCTATCCAGACAGCTTCCGGGGCGGTTGCCAGCGGGGAGCGCGATGCTGAATTTCCGGTTGATGTCTTTCAGACAGGGTCGGGGACGAGTTCGAACATGAATGCTAACGAGGTCATCGCACGTCTGGCGAGCCAGGCCTCAGGACTGGCCGTTCATCCGAACGACCATGTCAATATGGGGCAGAGCAGCAACGACGTCATACCGACGGCAATTCACGTCAGTGCTGCGTTGAGCGTCACCGAGGGCTTACTGCCGGCCCTGCAGCATCTAGCGGATACGACCGAAAGGAAGGGCCAGCTACTCGCCGAAATAGTCAAGACCGGCCGTACCCATCTCATGGACGCGATGCCGGTTCGGTTCGACCAGGAGTTATCCGGTTGGGCGAAGCAAATTCGCACAGACCATCAACGAGTCGCGGGCGTTCTACCGCGTTTGAGCGAGCTTGCGCAGGGCGGAACGGCCGTTGGCACGGGGATCAACGCGCACCCCGAATTCGGCGTACGCATGGCGGCCGAACTGTCGACGAGTACGCGCATCGCCTTTCGTCCTGCGGAGAGCTATTTCGAGGCACTGAGCAGCCAGGACACAGCCGTCGAGTTATCGGGACAACTCAAGACGACAGCCGTGAGCCTTATGAAGATCGCCAACGATCTTCGCTGGATGAACAGTGGGCCGCTGGCGGGTCTCGCCGAGATCGCGCTGCCCGCGCTGCAGCCCGGAAGCAGCATCATGCCGGGAAAAGTTAATCCGGTGATTCCGGAGGCAGCGGCGATGGTGGCGGCTCAGGTCATAGGCAATGACGCCACGATTACGGTTGCCGGCCAGTCCGGGAATTTTCAGCTCAACGTCATGCTGCCGGTCGTGGCCCATAACCTGCTGCAGAGTATCGAACTCCTCAGCAACGCTGCGCGAGTAGTGGCCGACTCGGCGATCGAGGGGTTCACCGTCAACGAGACGAGCCTGCAGGACGCCCTAGAGCGCAACCCGATTCTCGTAACGGCGCTGAATCCGGTGATCGGTTACGAGAAGGGGGCTGCGATCGCCAAACAGGCGTACCGAGACGGTGAGCCGATCCGGGAGGTCGCGGCGCAGGAAACCGATCTCAGCGACGACGAACTCAAGTCGCTGCTCGACCCGAAAGAGCTGACGCGAGGCGGCATCAAGGGCTGACTGGTCGTTGCGCGCTCTGATCGAGAAACGACTCGCGCATGTCCGAGAGCCGGCCGATCCGCTGGAGGGGCTGCTGGCCCAGGCGCGCGGCCCCGTGTCCCAGGAACTCCGCGATTTTCTGACCGATTCGCCGAGTTCGGCCGCGGTGCTGCTGGGATTGGTAGAGAGAGCGGCGGGGCTCCATGTGATCCTGACGGAGCGCGCGGCTCATCTTTCGGATCATCCGGGGCAAGTCAGCTTCCCGGGCGGCCGGATCGAGGCCGACGATACGGGCCCCGTGGCCACGGCCCTGCGCGAAGCTGAGGAGGAGGTCGGCTTGCAGCCCGAACTCGTTTCGGTCGCGGGCTCGATGCAGGAGATTCTGACCGGCACAGGGTTTCTGATTACGCCTGTTGTCGGGTTCGTCGAAGCTGAGTTTGAAGCGGTTCTGGATCATTCCGAAGTTGCCGACGTTTTCGAAGTGCCGCTGGAGTTTCTGTTCGGTGCCGACAACCTTCGTTTGAGCACACGCGACCGCTTTGGCACGACACTGTGGATGTACGAGTTCGACTATGCGGGGCACTATGTCTGGGGTGCTACCGCAACGATATTGAGAAATCTTACTAGGCTTATAAATAAATAATTAATTAATAAAGGGTTATGAGAACTATAGATAATTTACTTGAAATTATGGTTCAGCTCCGGGATCCGGATTCAGGTTGCCCCTGGGACCGCGAACAGACCTTCGCGACGATAGCGCCCTATACGATCGAGGAGGCCTATGAGGTTGCGGATGCGGTCGCCCGGGGCGACCTTCAGGGTCTCAAGGACGAACTTGGCGATCTCCTGCTCCAGGTCGTCTATCACGCCCGCATGGCGCAGGAGTCGGGTGCGTTCGATTTCGGCGCCGTCGTCGACGCGATCTGCGACAAGATGACGCGCCGGCACCCGCATGTTTTCGCTGACGGGGTCGTGGATACTGCGGCTGCTCAAACGCTGGCCTGGGATGCCCTCAAAGATGCCGAGGCGGATGAGAGTGACCGCGAGAGCCTGTTGGATGGCGTTGCGACAGCGCTCCCGGCGCTGACTCGCGCGACGAAGCTCGGCCGCCGCGCAGCCCGGGTGGGATTCGATTGGCCCACAGTCGCCGGGGCGCGGGCCAAGCTCGACGAAGAACTGCAAGAGCTGGACGAAGCGCACGAGACCGGCAGCGAGGACGCGATGACAGCCGAGATGGGCGATGTCCTGTTCGCATTGGCGAACATCTGTCGGCACCTGAAGCTCGATCCCGAGGCTTGTCTTCGCGGCGCAAATCGGCGTTTCGAGCAGCGCTTTCGGCGCGTGGAAAACAAGGTTGACGCAGCAGGAGGAGACTGGCGGGCATTCGATATCGACCGCCTCGAGAGTCTCTGGCAGGAAGCGAAGCGCGAACCCTAAGCTGCAGTGGCATCGACCGACGCAGTAGCGACGCCCTCGTCGCGATTCTTATGAAGGAACTGATATGACCGGCGAAAACTTCTCATCGACCTGCGACCTCTACGACAAATTCCCGGAGCAGGCCCGAGTCCCGTCGACCGTATTCACACATTTCGGCGGTCGCAGGCACTTCTGCGGGCGAGCGACGACGGTGAAATGCTTCGAGGACAACTCCCGCGTTCGCGAGTTGGCGCAGACTCCAGGGCACGGCAAGGTCATGATCGTGGACGGAGGTGGGTCGTATCGCTGCGCGCTCGTCGGTGATGCCATTGCAGGAATGGCGCAGGAGAACGGCTGGGAGGGCGTCGTCGTCTTCGGCTGTGTCCGGGATCGAGCGACGCTCGCTGAACTCGACACCGGCATCATGGCGCTTGCCGCGACACCGAGAAAGTCCGTGCGCAAAGGCGAGGGCGACACCGCTTTACCGGTCGATCTCGGGGACACCGTATGCACGCCCGACGACCGCGTATTCGCCGACCAGGATGGTATTCTGCTGCTCGCCGGCTGAAAAAAGGGATCTGGCCCCTTTTTAGGTATCACCGCCGTTTGAGGCGAGGCTATGCGGTGTATCGCGGCCCAGGCGCCATTCCTACAGCAGATTCGTTAGATTCGAGCTCCGTAGAACCGGGAGCAGATCGCCGAGCAGGGTTGTCGGCCACGGAACCCTGAGCACCTGGTGGAACAGGATGTACCACGCGGTCCACGTGGCCACGGCGACCGCCGTCGCCATGGGCCATTGCTCGCGGCCCTCGACGCGAATATAGCCGATGAGAAATATCAGCATCGCCGGCAGAAGGCCGATGAGCAGCGCCGCACCGAGCAGTCCGATACACCAACCGAAATATCGTGCGGAGCGCATGCTGACTTCTCGCGCGGACAGATGTGCGAACTCGTCGGTAAGGTCGAAACGCGCGGAAGAAACGGAGTCAGCTACCGAACTCGTGCTGTCTTCAGGAAGCGGTCCGACCGTGTTGACGAAAAATGTCGCGAGTAAGTGTCCACCGCAGAAAAGCACTCCGGCCCAACTCACGGCCTGTGGAACGAGTCTCGCTCCGAGCTCCCAGTTCCAAGAACCGATCAGGCAGGCCGCGAAGAACAACAATACGATGCCGCTGAAAATGGTGTCAGGACCGACTCGATTCTGCTGGAACCCGATAACGAGTTTCAGCCGCGCCTCTCCGCGTCGCTTGAGATAGCTGCTCACGGCGGGCTTCAATATTCCGTAGAGCGTAACGGCGAAGACTGCCAACACGATTGGCCGGGTCAGCCAGTCGAGGCCGTATCGTTGAAACGAGATGAACATGTAGCGCTCGATCAAACCGCCAAGTACCAGGCCGAGCAATAATGGTGGCCGTGGCCATTGCACACGCTTCATGATCCAGCCCAGGATGCCGAAACCGAGTAACGCGACAATGTCTCCCCATTGGCGCGTGCCCTGAAATGCGCCGACAAAGGTTATCGATAGTACGACGGGAACGAGAATACCGATTCGGACTCGCGCGATACTCGCCAACTGGTTTGCGAACGCGAAACAGATCCCTGAACCGAGAATATTCGCGATCGCCAATGTCCACACGAGGGTATAGGTCACGTCAAGGCGATCGGTGAGCATTTGCGGGCCCGGCGCGAGACCGTGAATGAGAAATGCGCCGAGTAGCAATGCCATCGCTGCCGTGGCGGGCACGCCGAAGGCGATCGTAGAGATGAGCGCACCGCCTTCCTTGGCGTTATTGGAACTCTCCGAGGCGATGACACCGCGCACGTCACCTTTACCAAAACTCTCCGCCGCACCTTTCTCCGATCGCAATGCATGGCCATAGGCAACCCAGTCGATCACGGCGGCGCCGATACCGGGCACGGCCCCGAGTACGGAGCCGATCCCCGAACCCCGAATCACGAGGAAGAAATTCGAGAACGTATCTCTGATTCCCGCGAGCTGATCCCAGCGGTTCGTGACTCGGTGGTGTGTCGGTAGCGGCTTTCTGCTGATCGCCATATCCGCGAGTTCCGGGATCGCGAACAATCCGAGCGCGAGCGGTACCAGTGGGATTCCCTCGAGTAGATAGAGCAGGTCGAAAGTCCAGCGCTCCGCCGCTGTGTTCGGCTCTTCGCCAACCGTTGCAATCATGACGCCGATGGCCGCTGCCGCGAGCCCCTTAAGCTTGGTCCCGCCGCTCAGGACGCCGACCAGTGAGAGGCCGAAGACGCAGAATGCGAGTAATTCTGGGGATCCGAAGCTCAGTATGAACGGGCGGAGTATCGGTACGCTGAACGCAAGAAACAGTGCGCCGAACAACCCACCGATCACGGATGCTGAGAAAGCCGCGCCAAAAGCACGGGCCGCGAGGCCTTGCTTCGCCATCGGGTGGCCGTCGAGGATCGTTGCGGCGGACCCGACGGTACCGGGCACGCCGAATAGAACGGCGGGGATGGTGTCCGATGTCACGACGACGGCCTGCAGTCCGACGAGAAATGCCAGGGCCGTCAGAGGATCCATGTCGAACGTGAACGGCAGGAGCAAAGACAATCCGACGACGCCCCCCAGCCCAGGGATTACACCCAATGACAACCCGATGAGCACGCCAAGCGCCACGAAACTAAGCCGCGCCGGATCGAACACGATCTCGGCTGCGCTGAGTGCCATCTCAAACACGTAGATACCCCGGTTGCATGATCTCTAGGGAGTCTCGGAGTACACCGGCAGCGGATCGGGCGGTGGTCAGATTCTGGTTTTTTCTATGGCTCGCACGAGAGCGGCCAATGACCGCATATTCATCTTCTCCATCACGCGTGCGCGATGAATCTCGACCGTTCGTTGACTCACGCCGAGGTCCTGCGCGATGACTTTATTCGCGTGTCCCTGAACAACGAGGTCCATAACCTCGGATTCTCTCGGCGTCAGTGTAGCCAGCCGCTCCTGGATGCTGAGCGCCTCCAGATTCTTGGAGCGGTGGTCGTCATCCCAGGTCAAGGCTTGTTGGACGCGATCCAGCAGCTCCTGATCACGAAACGGTTTCTCGATGAAATCCAGCGCGCCTTCTTTCATCGCTTCCACCGCCATCGGTACATCGCCGTGCCCGGTAATCAAGATAATGGGGATCGGTGCACCGTGCTCCCTTAACTCCCGTTGCAGATCGAGCCCGCTCATGCCTGGCATCCGAATGTCGGTTATCAAGCAGCTATGCTGTTTTGGGTCGTACGCATCGAGAAAATCTGTCGCCGATGCGTACGACTGGCCTGCGAGGCCGATGGACCGTAGCAGCATCATAAGGGAGTCGCGAATCGCATCGTCGTCATCCACGACGTAAACGAGGGGTGTGCTGTGACCCATGTTCTAGTTCTCCTGATCGATCGGTAGCGAGAAGCCGAATACAGTGCCTCCGGCCGGATTCGGTTCGTGATAGAGCTCGCCGTCATGGGCCTGAATGATGGTCTTACTGATCGCGAGCCCGACGCCGAGCCCTTCCGGTTTTGTCGAGATGAATGGATGAAAGACGTCATCCCCTAGGTGCGGTGAAACGCCATGGCCGTGATCGGTCACGATGACTCTTACAGTATCGTTCTGGACCGCTTCGGTACGTACCTGGATTCCCTCGTGCTTTTGGAGACCTTCTCGCATCGCATCGACCGCATTATGAGTCAGATTCAAGAGAACTTGCTGCAACTGAATAGCCTGGCCTAACACCGGGGGTAGATTCTGCGCAAGATCCGCCGACACGACAATGCCCTCTGTCCGCGCATCGGCTTGAATCAGGTCGAACACATCCGTGACCACTTGATTGACGTCGAGGCGTTCTTTATGGGGGGAGTCCCTGCGGACGAAGCTGCGAAGATTCTGGACGATCTGCCCGGCGCGGAGCGCCTGCTCGGAGATCTTACCGCAGGAGTCCGCGAGCCCTTCGATGTCGATTGGATTCTGCGTGATGATTCGCTCGTTCGCCTGGGAGTAGGTGGTGATGGCGCTGAGTGGCTGGTTAATCTCATGGGCGAGTCCGGCGGCCATCTCGCCCATCAGGCTGAATCGGCCGACTTCAGCCAAGCGACTCTGCAAGGCACGGGTCTCTTCCTGCGCGGCCTTTTCCGCGGAGAGGTCGCGGACGATGCCGACAAACCGCCCTCCGCCGGCGTCGCCGACCGATATGTAGAGCGGAAACACCTCGCCATTGGCGCGCTCGCCCAGGACTTCCCGGCCGATTCCGATGATGTGCGGTTCGCCTGTCCGAAGATATCTCTCCAGGTATTCACCATGCCGAGCTTTGTCCGGCTCGGGCATGAGAATACCCACATCCGAGCCAATTACCTCGACCCCGAAGTAGCCGAACAGGCGTTCAGCCGCGGGATTGAACTGAAGAATTCTCCCCGTGATATCGATGACGATGATGCCGTCGACGGCGGTGTCCAGTAGCGCCTGGAATTCCGCCGCGTCCGGCATTTTCGGATTGTGTGAATCGCCATCCATAAGTAGATCCCGAAGAAACTTAGGCACTTGACCCGATTATCCCGTCTCTCTGTGCAAAGTATAAAGGGTAGACCTATAGGCTGAGTACATCGCATGGGCGCGTGTGATCATATTCTGGTCGTTGTGGATCCAACCCCCTATTCACAGCCGGCCGTCGATCGTGCCATATGGCTCGGACAGAGGCTGGGCGCACGCTTGGAGCTGTTCATCTGCGATTACGATCAATTTCTCCTGAGCGAGCAGAGTTTCGATCCTGTCGCGTTGGAAAAGGCCAAACGGCGCATATTGGACAGAGATATCAGAAAACTTCGGTTGCTTGCCCAATCAGTGAGGGCACAGGGGCTCAGGGTATCCGTCGATGCGCGGTGGAACCACCCGCTCGACGAGGGGATTATCTGCAAGGCCGTGGAAGTGAGGCCGTCGATTGTCGTGAAAGACACTCACTATCACCCACTCCTGAAACGATCGATCTTCTCGAATACGGATTGGAACCTTATTCGCGGTTGTCCGGCCCCACTGCTGCTCGTCAAACCGCGACCGATCTCGGAGCGGCCGAATGTCATAGCGGCGGTTGATCCACTTCACTCCCACGATAAACCAGCCGAGCTCGATCGCATCATTCTATCCGCGGCTAACGACATCAGCTCAGAAATCGATGCCGATCTGCATGTCATCCATGCTTTCGATCCCGCACCCGCGATAGCTGCGGCTGCAGATACGATCGCGACACCGCTCGCATCTTCCGTGAGAGTTCTAACCGAGACTCTGGAGAAGCGGCATCGAGCCGCGTTACAGACTCTACTCGAAGAAACTTCGATTAACTCTGCGAGTTCGCACGTTTATCAGGGGGCCCCCCAGGAATTGTTGGTCAGGTTGGCAGAGCAGCTCGAGGCCGATCTTGTCGTTATGGGGGCAACCTCACGCAGCGCTCTCAAGCGGGTCTTCGTCGGTAGCACCGCCGAACGCGTACTCGACAAGCTTCCGTGCGATGTGCTTGTCGTGAAGGTGAGCGAGGTCGCCGATCGCCTCGCCCATCGCATCTGCACACCTGGAGAGACGGCGAATCTGTAGATCTAGGCGCGGGTCTTCAACAAGAAATGGGGCCACTATCGAGAGGTCGATCCACCGGGCCGAGGATGCTGTCTGTCTCCAGGACGATATCTTCGGGCGCGGTCAGTGCGCGGTTCACTAGATCGGCATCGCCGGCGCGGAGTCGATGACGGCAACGATACCCGTGTACTTTAGAGTCGAACCGACCCAGTTGAGATTCTTACCGTCGTACTTTCCTGTGCCGACACTGTGCGCTGAATGAGGGTTGCGGCGAAAACCAGGGTAAGAGAGATCTTTCGCACGGGGAGCGTCAAGCAAGGGTCTTATTGTTCACGCAAGGCTTTGGAAGGATAATCACGACCGGTACGAAGTCAACTCGGACTCACCGTCGCTGTCGAGCGGCCCAGTCCTCCATCTTCGTCACCCGGGTGGCTTGCAATGGATATCTCCGGCGAATATCGCCTCGCGCTTGGTCGAGATGAGGCCTGGCGAGCGCTCATGGATGCGGAGATCCTGCGCCGCTGCATACCCGGTTGCGAAGAACTAGAACAGGTGAGCGCGGATCGGTATCGTGCACGCGTGAAACTCGCGATCGGTCCCGTAAAAGCAACGTTTCGGACCAATCTGGAGATCGCGGCAGCAGCGCCGCCGGAGCGCTATCGACTGCAAGGCGATGGCAAGGCTGGCGCTATCGGTTTCGGGCAGGGTTTCGCCGACGTCGAACTCACGGAAAACGGCGACTCGACGATACTGAGTTATACATCGGAGTTTCAGGTCGGTGGGCGTTTGGCGCAACTCGGTTCCCGGCTGGTCGTTGCCGCGACCCGCAAGCTTGCGGACGACTTTTTTTCCCGTCTCGCGGCCGATCTCGATGAGGATGCCGAGCGGCTCGGGGGTGAGATCCGGCATTTCGAGTCGAAGCGTCTTGTCTGGATCGCCATCGCGACGGGTGCCGCGTTAATCGCAGTTCTCGGATGGTTTTTGCTCAGTGCCGGGAATGTCGGCTAGATGGCGGAGTCGATCTCTTTCGTCGTCAACGGTAAGCCGGTATCGGTGGAGGTCGACACGCGTACGTTGCTCGTCGAGCTGTTGCGCCGGGATCTGCGCTTGACGGGCAGTCATGTGGGTTGCGACACGAGTCAGTGTGGCTGTTGCGTTGTGCATGTCGACGGCCGTTCGGTCAAGGCATGTTCGATGTTGGCGGTCTCCGTGCAGGGCAGGGAAGTTACCACCATCGAGGGGCTCGGTTCCGCGGATGAACTGCACCGCGTACAGGCAGCGTTTCGTGAGCATCACGGGTTACAGTGCGGCTACTGCACACCCGGCGTGATAATGAGCGCGGTCGATCTGCTACAGCGAAACCCCGATCCGGATGAGGGTGAGATTCGTCACTGGTTGGAAGGTAACCTCTGCCGCTGCACCGGTTATCACAATATCGTCGTGGCGATAAAGGCCACGGCTAAGGCAGGACGCGAGGCATAGTACGTGTATCCGTTCGACTATCGAAGGCCCCGATCTGTCGTCGAGGCGCAGGCGGCGTTTTCCGCTTCGGGCGAGCCGCGGTGGCTTGCGGGCGGCATGACGTTGCTGCCAGCCATGAAGCTGCGGCTGGCGGCGCCGGGTGCGCTCATCGACCTGGCTGACATCGAAGAACTGAAAGGAATCGAGCTCGAAGCACATGACCTCGCGATAGGATCGATGACGATCCACCGCGAAGTCGCCGAGTCCGTCGAGGTCAGAAATTTGATCCCGGCGTTGGCGGAGCTCGCCGGCAGTATTGGCGACGTGCAGGTGCGTAACCGGGGCACCCTGGGCGGATCCGTATCGAATAATGATCCGGCAGCCGATTACCCAGCGGCAATTTTGGGTCTAGATGCGACGATCGCAACCACGCAACGCGACATCGCGGCGGATGAGTTCTTCACGGGATTATTCGAAACCGCGCTGTTGGCTGACGAGATTATTCGTCATGTCAGTTTTCCGATCCCGGAGCTTGCGGGCTACGTGAAATTTCCGAACCCCGCGTCGAGATACGCGATCGCCGGAGTCATGGTCGCGAAACGGAGCGCCGTCGTGCGGGTCGCCGTCACGGGTGCCGGACCTTGCGTCTTTCGGGCTACGCGACTCGAACAGGCGCTCGAGGGTGAGTTCGCGCCGCAAGCCTTGGACGGTATCGAGGTCAGCGCTGAACGGCTCAACGAGGATCTTCATGCGAGCGCCGAATATCGGGCACATCTGGTGACTGTGCTCGCAGGTCGAGCGGTCGAAGCGGCGTTAGGCCGATGAGGTGAGGCGATGAGCAAGGCCGGCTATCCGGATTTTCAAACCCATCTCGGAACGCTCGAGTCGCGAGGGTTACTGCGACGCATCGATCGGCCGATCAATAAGGATACCGAACTGCATCCGCTGGTTCGCTGGCAGTTCCAGGGTGGCATACTCGAAGCGGACCGCTCCGCATTCCTGTTTACAAATGTGACCGACAGTCTCGGCCGTCAATACGATATGCCCGTCGCAGTCGGCGCGCTGGCGGCGACGCCAGAAATCTATGCGATCGGAATGGGCGTCGAAGTCGCGGACATCGGCACCACCTGGCTGCGTGCGATAGCCAATCCGATCGCTCCCGAGAAAACGGAAGCGCCTTCCTGCCAGCAGACGATCATCTCCGGTGAAGAGCTGCGTACGCCCGGTCGAGGCCTGGATCGTCTGCCGGTGCCGGTATCGACTCCCGGTTACGATGCGGCGCCGTATCTCACGGCTACCCTGGTCATCACGAAGGACCCTGAGACGGGGATCGCCAACATGGGCACCTACCGGGGCGCGCTGAAAGCGCCCGACAGGCTCGGCGTCAGGATGGCAACCCGGATTGGTGGAGCGGGCGGTTATCTGCATTGGCAGAAATATCAGGCTCGCGGCGAGCCGATGCCGGTCGCGATCGTCGTCGGTGCGCCGCCGGCCGTCGCGATTACCGGACCGCAGAAACTGGAAGTTGGGCAGGATGAGATGGAAGTGGCCGGGGGGTTGACCGGTTGCCCCATCCGCGTGGCCGCCACGACCACGGTCGACCTGCAGGTGCCGGCGGACGCGGAAATCGTGATCGAGGGACTCATCGATACCGAACTGCTAGAGCCCGAAGCGCCATTCGGTGAGAGCCACGGGCATGTTGCGCTGGAAGAATTCAACATGTCGATGCAGGTCACGGCAATCACGCACAAACGCGACGCGGTCTTCGCTTCGATCATCAGCCAGGTCACTCCGAGCGAGTCGAGCGTGCTGAAAAAGGTTGCCTACGAACCTTTGTTTCTCGCCCACCTACGTGACGAACTCGAAGTGCGGGGCATTCGTCGCGTGTGCATGCATGAACCACTGACTAATCTCCGTCGCGTGATCTTTCTCCAGTTCGACGACGACGCGCCGCGCGATGAAGTCTGGCGAGGCTTGAACGGCGCGGCGACACTGCAGGCGCAGTGCGGCAAGATCGTGATCGCGGTCAGTAGTGACATCGATCCATCGAACACGGATGCCATCTTCTGGTCGCTGGCCTATCGAACGAATCCGGTAGAGGACCTCGAGATAACGACGGATCGCAGTGTCGGGCACGGGCCGAAGACTTCGGCAGACACGAAAGATTCCGGGATTCTTATTGATGCGACGCGAAAAGTGTCGATGCCGCCGCTCGCGTTGCCGGCACGGCCCTATATGGAGGCCGCGCGCGAGATCTGGGAGGAACTCGGGCTTCCACGCCTGTCGCCGCAACCGCCGTGGCATGGATTTCCATTAGGCGACTGGAATGAGACCTGGGAGCAGTTTGCGCGCAACGCGGTCGAGGGCCGCTGGATCGACAACGGCCGAGCGACGTTCGAGCGTCGTCGTGCGGGGATCAAGCCCGAGACTCCCGTTCGCTATGTCGAGGACGAGGACTAGTGGCGATCTTCGAGTCCGATGGGAGTATCGATCGAGACTTGTTCGCCTCGATCGGGCAACCGATCCCGCGCAAGGAAGACATCAGGCTCGTTACCGGCCAGGGGCAATTCAGCGACGACTTCAGCGTCAGTGGACAGGCTTACGCCGCGTTCGTCAGATCGGTCTATCCGCACGCGCGGATTCTGAGCGTTTTGACCGGCGCGGCCAGGGCGATGCCGGGCGTTATCGCGGTGTACACGGGGGCAGACTGCCGCGCCGATGGACTCGGAACTATCCCGCATAATCCCTTGCCGTCGACGCGGTCCGACTTGAAGTTAACGGGCCCGGGCGGCGGGCCGATCTTCATCGGGCCGCAGGCATTGTTACCGGACGACAGCGTACGTCATGTGGGTGAGGCCGTCGCCATGGTCGTCGCGGACACCCTCGACGCGGCGCTCGATGCGGCCGAAGCTGTAGGCGTGGACTACGAGCCGCTGCCCTGGGTTACCGACAGCGTCGCAGCGGCAACGGGTGGCGCGCCCTGCCTGTGGGACGAGGTACAGGACAATGTGTGTTGCGATACCACGTTCGGTGATCCGGAGGGGGTCGCGGAGGCATTCCGGCAGGCCGAGCACGTCGTCGCGATGGACTTTCGAATCAGCCGCGTAACCGGGATGCCGCTCGAGCCGCGTGCGGCACTCGGAGTATTCGATACGGCATCCGGCCGTTACACACTCTATGCCGGTAGTAACGGCGCGGTTCGGCACAAGCAGCAGATCGCCGCGGGACTGGGCGAGGACCCGGAAGCGCTGCGTATCGTCTGCCAGGATGTCGGCGGAAATTTCGGCACGAAGAACCGCGTTTACGTCGAGTTCGGTTTAGTACTCTGGGCGGCGCGTAAGCTCGATCGCCCGGTCAAATTCACGGCAACCCGCTCGGAATCCTTCCTCAGCGACCTGCAGGGGCGTGATCTCGTCACGAGTGTCGAGCTCGCATTGGCGGCCGACGGCGGGTTTCTCGGCTACCGCGCGTCGAATTTGAGCAACGTCGGCGCGCGGGTCGTGTCGTTGTCACCATTGGGTAAGGGTATCGCGTTGGTAACAGGAGGCTACGACATTCCGGTCGCCACGGCTCGCGCTCGAGCCGTCTTCACGAACACGGTACCCACCCAAGCGTACCGAAGTTCCGGCCGGCCGGAGGTGACGCATGCGCTGGAACGGTTGATCGACACTGCCGCGCAGCAGCTCGATTTCGATCGCATCGAGCTGCGCCGAAAAAATATGATCGCGGCCGACGCCATGCCCTACACGAACCCACTCGGTATCACCTACGACAGTGGCGAGTACGAAGCGAATATGGATACGGCCTTGGAGCTCGCCGACTGGGACGGATTCCCGGTACGTCGAGCAGAAGCGGAGGCGCGCGGCCGCAAGCGCGGTATCGGTTTCGCGAACTACGTCGAATCGTCGATCGGGAGTCCGCATGAGCGCGCGGAACTCCGCGTGCAGAAGCGCGGGGTCGTCGAAGCCGTCATCGGTACGCAGCCGACCGGCCAGGGACAGGAAACGAGTTTCGCGCAGGTTGTTGCCGATCTATTGGGTATCTCCGTCGACGAGGTCGAGATCGTTATCGGTGACACCGACATAGTCCGTTCCGGTGGCGGCTCTCACTCGGGGCGTTCCATGCGCCACGCGAGCACGGTGTTCTGTCTCGCGGCGGAAGAATTGCTGAATCGCGGCCATCGGATCGCGGCGTTCGTTTTCGAGGCCGCTGAGTCGGAGGTCAGTTTCTCCTCCGGCCGATTCGAGCACGAAGGCCGGTCTCTCGACTGGTTTGAATTAGCCGCACGGATCGAGGACATGGTCTTACCCGAAGCATGGGCCGATGGGTTGTATGTCGCGAAGAACAACGAGATGCATGCCGCCGTCTTCCCGAACGGCTGCGCCGTCTGCGAAGTGGAGGTAGACCCCGACACGGGATTCACGGTCATTACGGGGTACGTTGCCGTCGACGACGTCGGCCGCGTAATCAATCCGCTCATCGTCGACGGCCAGACGCATGGTTCGATCGCGCAGGGAGTCGGACAGGCCCTCTGGGAGCGATGCGTCGTAGACGAAGACTCGGGGCAGCCGCTTAGCGGCTCGCTGATGGATTATGCGATTCCGCGCGCCGACGAGTTGCCGGCATTCGTGACGGCGGTGAATGAGGTCCCGTCGCCCACCAACCCGCTCGGCGTCAAGTCCGCCGGGGAGGGGCCCACGACGCCGGCGCTCGCCGTCGTGATCAACGCGATAGTGGACGCGCTGCGGGACTACGGAGTCGTTGATATCGAGATGCCCGCGACGCCCTACCGCATCTGGAAGGCGATCCAGGATGCGTAAGTATCGGACCGAGATCCCCGGAGCGTGCCGGCCGTGACCGGCCTTGATGTGATTGCGTTTCCGGGCGCGCCTAATCTCCCGATATTCACGGCAATCGAGAAGGGCTACTTCGAAGCCGCCGGTGCGAGCGTGAAGCTCGCGACGACGCCGAGTTCGAAGTACCAGATAGAGTCGCTGGTCGACGGCAGTTTCCAGATCGCCGCGACGGCTTTCGATAACGTTGTCGCCTATCAGGAAGGGCAGGGAGCCGTCGAACTCGCTAGAAGACCCGACCTGTTCGTTTTAATGGGGGCCACCCGGCTCGAACTATCGCTGGTTGTCGCGCCGGGGATAGAGGCCTTTGAGGATTTACGGGGCCGCTCGCTTGCGGTCGACGCGCTCGCGACGGGGTTCGCGTTCGTGCTGTACGAAATGCTCGCACGGGCAGGGCTTGGCAAGAGCGATTACGCTCCGGTTGCGGTCGGTGCAACGCCACAACGTTGGGAATCCGTCAAAAACGGCCAGCACGCCGCCACGCTCACGATAGAGCCGTTCACGAGCGTCGCGATCGCCAGCGGCTTTCGAGTGCTGGTGAGCAGCGGCAGTATCCTGGAGCGCTACCAGGGCGGAATTTTCACAGCCAGCCGGAGCTGGGCCGCTGTCAATGGCGAAGCGCTCGAAGCATTCATACGCGGCTACCTCCGTGGTTTGGCGTGGACACTCGATGAGGCGAACTATGCGGACGGCGTGGATACGCTGTGTCGCAATATGCCGGCGATAAAACCCGGGGTCGTCGACGCCGTCATGCGCAAGCTGCTGTCTGCCGAGACCGGCTTGACGCCGGGAGCCGAGCTCGACATCGAGGGAATGCAGACGGTACTGGACTTGCGCAGCAGCTATGCGCGGCCACCGATGCCGCTCACGGATCCGCGGCGGTACCTGGATTTGCAGTATTATGAGCGCGCCAGGACATAATAAATGACATTAAAATTTTATTCTATATTATTGAAAATAAAAAATAATAATGTAGTCAATTTCATTGTTTTGCTCGATGGATCCTGCTCGTCGCGGCAGTAGTAAACGATCGGCGTAAGCTCTATGCTCGTAAGCCACTCAACCGTTCCGTCGTGGGGGTTACGATGACAACCAAAGACACGCGCGAGGGCGTCAATCGCCGCGAATTTCTTACGAGCGCTTCGGCCGGAGTCGCTGCAGCGGCATTGACCAAACCGGCGGCCGCACAGCAGGGCAACGAAACGGCCGGTTCTCAATTCGCCGCCGTCTCGCCGCCGAGCGCGGCAATCGACGCGATGGAAAACGATCCGCCCGCCGGTTACAGCGCCGAGGAGGCGAGGGAATACTTCGTCAGGTACCCGGGGTCGGATTTCATGGTGGACGTCGTCAAGGATCTAGACCTCGAGTACATCACCACGAATCCCGGTTCGAGCTTTCGCGGGTTCCATGAATCTCTCGTCAACTACGGCGGTAACTCACAGCCGGAGTTGCTGACCTGTCCGCACGAGGAGCAGGCTATCGCGATGGCCCATGGTTACACGAAGGTAGCGGGCGGCAAGCCCATCGGCGTGCTCTGCCATGGCACCGTCGGTCTGCAGCACGCTTCCATGGCGATGTACAACGCATGGTGTGACCGGGCACCGATGGTCGTGCTCGGCGGCAACCATTTCGACGCAACCGAGCGTCGCACGGGCGTCGAATGGTCGCACTCGGCACAGGATGCAGCCAGGGTCGTGCGCGACTACACGAAGTGGGATGACGCGCCGGCATCGCTCCAGCATTTCTCGGAATCCATGGCCCGCGCTTACAAGATCGCGACGACGCCGCCGATGGGTCCCGTGGTTGTGATCATGGACGGCCATCTCCAGGAAGCGGAGATGGAGGGCGACGCGCCGACGATACCCGGCGTTGCGCCGACGCAGCCGCCGCACGGTGATGCGAGCGCGCTCACGGAGGCGGCGCGATGGCTCGTGGAGGCGGAATCGCCGGTCATCGTGGTCGATCTCATGGCGCACGATCAGGAGGGGGTAGGTCGTCTGATCGAACTCGCCGAAGCGCTGCAGGCGCCAGTCGTCAACCAGTCGGGGAGAATGAACTTCCCGAACAATCACTATCTGTCGCAGGGATCGAGTACGGTTGCCCAAGCGGATGTGATTCTGGGGCTCGAACTCTACGACACCTGGGGATTGTTGAACACGCTGCGCGACCGCGTTCATCGCGACCACCAGCGTGTCGCACGCCCCGATGCCCGCGTCATCGATATCGGCGTGAAAGACTTGTTCACTAAATCGAACTATCAGAGTTTCCAGCGCTATCACGCCTCGGATCTTTCGATCGCCGGCGACGCGCAAGCGACGCTACCGTCGCTCACGGAGGAGGTTCTGAGCCAGATGTCGCGGGCGCGCCGGGCGAGTAACTCGGAGCGTGAAGCTCGTTGGCGAACTGCGCATGCAGAGGCTAGAGCGCGGGACCTCGATGCCGCGCGTTACGGCTGGAATGCGAGCCCGATCAGCACGGCACGCCTCTATATGGAGCTCTGGCAGCTCGTTAAGGATCGCGACTGGGCGCTCGTGTCGGACGACGGTCAGCAGAGCCGCTGGGCGCGGCGCCTATGGATGATCGATCGGCACTATCAACATATTGGCCGCTCCGGCGGTGCCGGGCTCGGCTACGGGGCGCCCTCGGCCGTTGGCGCGGCGCTCGCCCACCGGGCCGAAGGCCGCCTCGCGATCAACGTGCAGAGGGACGGCGATCTCATGTACGTGCCGGGCGTCCTGTGGACTGCTGCCCATCATGAGATCCCGTTGTTGAACGTCACGCACAACAACCGCGGTTATCATCAGGAGTTCATGCATCTGCAGCGGATGGCCGCACGGCGGCAGCGCGGAATCGACGGCAGTTCCCATGTCGGTAACGAGCTCAATAATCCGGCGATCGATTTCGCCCAGATCTCGTCGGGCATGGGTGTCTGGTCGGAGGGACCGATCACGGATCCAAAAGATCTCCGCGCCGCTCTCGTACGTGCGCTCGATGTCGTCGAACGGGGCGAACCCGCTCTCGTCGATTGCGTCTGTCAGCCGCGATAGGGGGCGGTCATGAGTCCTGCACTCCGCGCTTTTTCGCGCACGTTGTTCGGACTGAGCGTTGCACTCTGTCTCTCGCTCGGGTTGGCTCAGGATGCCGATGAAGCCGCGGACGAGGGCCGCGAGCTGTATACGGCGAACCAGTGCTGGCAATGCCATGGTTACGAGGGGCAGGGTGGCGCCGCTGCGCGCATTGCACCGACGCTCTATCCATTCGAGGCGTTCGCACAGCTCGTACGGCATTCGAACCTGATGCCTGCGTATTCGCCGAACGTGCTGAGCGATGAACAGCTTCGGCAGATCTACGAGTTCGTGCGCAACGTGCCGGAGCCGCCGGCCGTCGAGGATATCCCGGAACTGGCCGAGAATTAGGAGCCGGCCCCTGTTTTCTTAGTCGGTGAGTAGGTTGCGGAGCGATACCGGAGTCTCGTCGGTGCTGAGCGATTCCGCGAACGCCTCGATACGGGTCACGAGATCCGGGTCGCATCGGCCGTAGCGAAGATTCACGGCACACTTCCGGAGGAGGCCGCCGCGGCCTAATGGCGCTTTGCTGCCACCGCGCAAGTGAGGCTGACAGGCTTCGATGATTCGCCCGTCGGTTAGCGTCGCGCTGATTCGGCCCGTGTAGTTGCGCGGGTATTCGTTTCCGGGGTCTATCTCGTAGCTGACACGCGCAGCGAGATCGAGAATCGCGCTGTCGCGAACCGTCTCCGCATTGAACTCGGCAAGTCCCGCGTCCCCACGCAAGAATCCCACGGCGACACAGTAGGGGGTGCTGAACTTAGCGGCATAGGCGTTTGGCGGGCGCTGCTTCAGATTCAGCGGTTCCCATAACCGATGAACGGTGCCTTCGCCAACCAGGCATCTCAGAGACACGATGTCAGCGGCGTTGAGTGTTCGTGCGAGCTGAATGGCGCAGTCGATGAACGGTTGCGTCATCGTGCCGCAGGCGTAGGGCTTGAATGCCGTACGTTCCATACGCCATTGCGTACCGAGATCCGCGGTCAGGATTTCAAACTCCGGATCGATCGACGGAGCGAACGCGTGGAAGAGTCCATGATCGCCCTCGAAGACGCTGGCGGGTCCCGTAAACCCGGCTCGGGCCATGGCGGCTGCGCGCAGTCCCGACTGCGCCGCCCAGCCGGCATGCATGCGTTTCGTCCATGTGCCGTCCGCCAGATACTCGATGATCCCCGATGCCATGCTCCCGGCGATGCCGAAGGCGTTCGCCGTCGCTGTCGCCGGTAATCCGGCCGCCGCAGCGACTCCGGCCGTTGCCGCCATCGTGCCGAGCACAGCCGTGGGATGAAATCCGGCCGCGTGGATCCCCTTGCGAGCGAGTAGTCCGAGGCGGGACATGACCTCTGTGCCGACCGCGATGCCCTTCGTCGCTTGAATACCGTTCAAGCCCCAGTTCTCCGCGGCTGCCAGCACTGCCGGAACGACGGTCGCACCCGCGTGGACGGGGCAGCCTTCGAACGTCGTATCGAAGTCTTCGCCGTGTGCGGCCGTGCCGTTGATCATCGCAGCGCCTGTCATGTCCCGCGTATCCGGCCCGCCGAGAACCGTGCAGCGCCCCTGATCCGGCCAGGCCTCGCACAAGGCGCCAACATAGTCGGTATGCCGTGCCGCGATGCTGAGACCGATCGTGTCGATCACCGTGTCCGCGCACGCGCTTAGCGCTGGTTCGGATATTTCTTGAGGATCCTGTGACTGCAGCCACTCGGCCAGGGCTTGTGCCGCCGTGCGTGTCTTGATATCAGTCATCGGTATCGGAACCGAGGTTACGGGCGAACAGATAGGCTTGCATGCTCAAGGAACCGAGAATGAACAGTATTGCGACCATCGACAAGCCGAGGGCGATCCGATCTTCGACGAAGATGCCGTGATCGCCCCCGGACAACACCAGTGAGCGCCGATAGTTCGATTCCATGAGATAGCCCAGGACGACGCCGAGTACCGCGGGCAGAAAGGGCAGGCCAACGAGTCGCATGAATACGCCGGCCGCGCCCGCGGCGAGTACGACTGCAACGTCGAAGAGGCTGTGATCGATCGAATAGACACCCGAGAAAATCAGTGCATAGATGAACGCCATGAGATACGCCTTGGGACGATGCACGAGCCAGAGGCAGACGGGCAGTATCAACATACCGATGAGCAGCAGCGAGAAGCTCGCGACGAAGAGGCCGGCGTATAGCCCTGCCACGACCTCCGCGTTTTCCTCGAAGAGCCGTGGGCCCGGGATCAAGCCGTGAACGAGCAAGCCGCCCAGTAGGATCGCCGCGGAATTCGAGCCCGGGATGCCGAAGCTCAACACCGGCACGAGAGCTGTCGCGGCAACGGCATTGTTCGCCGTTTCCGGCGCCGCAACGCCCTCCGGCGAGCCTTTGCCAAACTCGTCTTTGTCGCGTGACCAGCGGCGGGCTTCGCTATACGACATGAAGGATGCGATCGTTCCGCCCGCGCCCGGCATGACGCCTTCGAGCGTACCGATTGTTGAGCCCAGGAGCTGCGGCTTGATCAAGCGCCGGCGCAAGGCGCCATCGGGAAAGCGTAGCCGTGTCTGGGCGCGGCCCGGCCGGTGCCAGTCGACGGCGCTGGCCTGTTGGTAGAGCTCGCTGACGGCGAAAAGTCCCACCATGACGAGAATCGGCGCGATGCCATCGAGCAGCTCGGGTTGGCCGAAAGTGAAGCGTGGCACGCCGGAGACCGGGTCTGAACCCACGGTTGCTATCATGAGTCCGAGCACCCCGGCCGCGAAACCCTTGAGTAACGATTTTCCCGATAGCGACGCGATTACGCTCAAGCCCAGTATCCCGAGCGCGAAATACGCCATCGGCGTAAAGGTGAGGGCGACGCGCGCGAGCGGTTCCGTGAGCAGGACGAGCATCGTGACACCGACGAGCCCGCCGATCACGCCGGAGTAGAGCGAGATTCCCAGAGCTTCACCGCCCTGGCCTCGCTGCTGCATGGCGTAGCCGTCGAGCACGGTGGCCGCCGCCGCGTTCGTTCCGGGGGTGTTGATCAAGATCGCGGGTATGGAGCCGCCGTACTCGGCGCCCACGTAAGTAGACGCGAGCAGGACGATGGCCGAGCCGGGATCCATGCCGTAGGTCAGCGGTACCACGAGCGCCATCGTGATCGATGGAGAGATTCCCGGCAGCGCCCCGCCGAGGATTCCCCAGCCGACGCCGGCGATGGCCGCGAGAATCAGCGGCGTCGTGGTCAATAGTGTCAGGCCGAGTAGTAGCGAGTCCACCGGTCTAGGTGCCCCAGAGTGCCGGCATCGGGATGCCGAGAAGCCAGACGAATAGCGCCCAGAACGTCGCCGCACCGGTAATCGCTATCACTGCGAGGCGCGCCGAAATGCGCTCGCCGAAGTAGAGTGCCGTGGCGGCGATCGTCATCGCCAGTGTCAGGAAGTAGCCGGCCAGTGGCACGATCAGGAGATAGCCGATACCGATCGCAGCGACACCCGCAGCACGGCGCAGGATGAACGGCAACGCCGGTTTCGCGCCAGTGGCGTCAGGAGCGGGAAACAGAGACGGCCGGAGCAACGCCTTTGCCGCTAGCGCAAGCGCGAGAACCGCTAGTACGGCCGCATAGAGGACGGGAAGTCCCGCAGGCCCGACCTCATCCGCGAGGGCGCTGCGACCGATCCCACTCGCCAGCGCGTAGTAGCTTGCCGCGATGATCAGCAGGGCGGCGGAGCATGTCAGGTCGCGAACCATCGAGATCCTATCGGGTTGTCAGCGAAATTACTGCAGGACGCCCGTCTGGCGGAGAAAACCTTCTGTCCGCGAGCCGAAATCCTCGATGAAGCGCCGGTACTCTTCTCGGCCCATGAACGCGGGCGAGAGCATCTCGGCGCCATAGATTTCCTGGTACTCGGGATTGTCGAGTACGCGCTGTATAGCGCGCTCCCACGCATCGACGATATCGGCCGGTAGTCCCTTGGGTCCTGCGAGGCCGCGAAACTTCGTGAGGACGAGGTCGTATCCCGATTCTCGAACCGTAGGTACCGCGGGTAACTCGGGAACGCGGGCGGCGTTGAATACGGCCAGCACACGAAGATTGCCGGCCGCGAGTTGACTGCGAATCTCCTGAGCCTCACCCACGCCGATATCGAGCGTTCCGTTGAGCACATTGAGCATGAGATCGCCGCCGCCCTCGTGGCTGACGATGGCGGCCTCTACGCCCGCGGCGATCTTGAGCTGTTCCAAGGCTTGACGCTCCAGCGACGCGGGCGTCGAAGCGCCCCAGCGGCCACGGCTCGAGCGGGCTCTATCGATCGCATCGGCCAGGGTCGCAAACGGTCCGTCCGCGCGCGTGTAGATGACTTCTTCATCAAGGAATACATTAATTATAGGATCTAAATCATTGTATGTATTGGTAGGTAGGCTAAGGAGTGAGGTGTAGATGTAGGTGGGGGTAACGGCGTAAAAGATGCTGCCATCGGCGGCGGCGTTAGCGAGCCGTGCCATGGCGCGCGCCCCGCTCCCGCCGCGGACATTATCGACGACGAACTCGACGCCCATTTCGGGCCCGAGAAATCGGGCCAGTTCGCGTAGAAACACATCGCTCCCGCCGCCCGGGCTCGAGTGCGTGACGAGCGTGACGACGTCGTGCGGATAGGTGTACTGGGCCGCGGACGGCTGTGTGCTGGCCGCTGATACGGCCATTAAGGTCGCGGCGGTGAGAAGAACTCGATGGTGAAACGTCACTGACACTCCCCCGACATACTGGGGCGGCCCGTCCAAGGCCGCCTCGTTACCGCGACATAGTGTACTGAGATTTGCCGGTGCTGTGCGGTAGCGGCTCCGTCACCGCGGTGATCTTGCCGGGGTATCAGTAGCCCTGCGCTTTATTCCAGATATACACGGCCAACGACTTGATCGTGGCGGCGTCGAGCTCGTAGCCCCACGGCGGGCAGGCCCCGAGCCTGCCGTTGGTGATGACATCCAGAATCGTTGCACGGTCGTCGCCGTAGAGCCAGACGTTGTCCGTGAGATCGGGTCCGCCATACGGCTTGTAGCCTTCGCCGTTCTCGCCGTGACACTCTGTGCACAGTGGTCGCAGCTCGGCCGTTCGAGCGACGGCTTCAGCGTCCGCCTCGGTGCCACTCAAGTCCAGGGTGTAGTCGACGAGATCGCTGAGCTGCTGCTCGTCGAAGCCGAGCGCGGCATAGCCCGGCATCTCGGAATAGCGCGTGTCTGCGCAGCCGCCGTAGTAGGAGACATCTGCGATATCCGGGCAATCCATGTTACGGATGCCGTAGAGCAGGGTCTGCTGCAGGGCCATGACGGGTTCGCCATCGTTGAGTTCGAAACCGGTGATGCCCCAGAGCCAGTCGTAGTCGGTCAAGTCGGGCACGCCAAGTTGACCCGTGAGGTCGGTGCCATGGCAACCCGCACAATGTTCCTCGATGGCCGCCTCGGCCGTCGTGTTGACGAACGCGCTGAGTTCCTCGCTCGCGCGGATGCTGTATGCGGACGCGTTCAGCACACGTGCTGCGGCTGATTCGTCCGATCCCGTCTGCGCGGAAACAGATAGTGTGCCCAAAAAGCCGGTCGCGCACAGCAGCAGGCGGGTCCCGCCAAACAATCGATTCGCAAGCGTCATGGTGTACTCCTCGTCTGGAAGGAATTTAGATACGCGTCTGCGCGACGCCCGTCTATCAGTAGAAACCGAGTATAACCCGACGTGTTTTTGCCTCGATTGGTCAAAATCTAGGCGTCTTGCGGCCTAGATTCAATGATAGCGGAGTCGGCAGTCTCAGGTTGGACTCCGATAAGGGATCTTGAAAAGGGATCTAGCCCCAATTAAAAAGGGATCTGGCCCTAATTATCGGGCTTTAGTCGTTCGAGTCGCCCTTCAGCTGGTCGTAGATCGGTTTGATGAGGTCCAGCGGCAGCGGGAAGACGATCGTGGTCGTGTTTTTCTCGCTCGATATCTCGGTCAGCGTCTGGAGGTAGCGTAGCTGCAACGCTTGTCCCTGGCCCGCGAGTACGCCCGCGGCCTCGGCGAGTTTCTGCGACGCTTGGAATTCTCCCTCCGCATGAATGACCTTGGCTCTTCGCGCGCGTTCGGCTTCCGCCTGGGCGGCGATGGCGCGAATCATGCTCTCGTCGAGATCGATATGTTTGATCTCGACATTCGTGACCTTGATACCCCAGGTCTCCGTCGTCTGATCGAGAATTTTTTGTATGTCGGCGTTGAGCTTCTCGCGTTCTGCAAGCATGTCATCCAGCTCGTGCTGGCCGAGTACCGAGCGTAACGTCGTCTGGGCGAGCTGGCTCGTCGCCTCGACACGATTCTCGACCTGAATGATCGCTTTCTCCGGGTCCATGACACGAAAGTAGATGACTGCGCTGACCTTGACGGAAACGTTATCGCGAGAAATGACGTCCTGAGACGGCACATCCATTACGATTGTACGCAGATCCACGCGAATCATTTTCTGGATTCCCGGGATCACGATGATGATGCCCGGCCCTTTGACCTTCCAGAATCTTCCGAGCAGGAAGATGACGCCGCGCTCGTACTCACGCAGGATCTTGATCGCGCTGTAGAGGAGCGCCACGATCGCAGCGAGGATGAAGATGGTTGGCTGGAATAACATGGCAGCTCCTTATTCTTGGTTTCAGTCGGCGGGCTCGACGTGCAAGACGAGTCCATCGACGGTAGTGACACTCAATAGTTGCCCCTTCGCAACCGGACTCGCGCTTTGCGCTTGCCAGCGTTCACCGTGCGCCCAGACCTGGCCCTCGTGGTCGAAACCCTCGAGCGCTTCGGCCTTCTCGCCAGCCATCTCTTCGAGACCGCTGACGACGGGTCTCACGCGGGATTTCATCGCGAACCAGACGATCCCGAGCAGGGTTAACGCGCCTGCCAGCGCGATCGAGAAGATCAGCGGCATCGACACGCCGAACCCGGGGACGTCCGAGTCGATGAGGATCACCGAGCCGAAGACGAATGCAGCGATTCCACCCATGCCGAGTGCACCGAAGCTCGGCACGAGAAACTCGCTGAACATGAGAACAATGCCGAGCAATATCAATGCGAGGCCCGCGTAGTTGACGGGCAGAATCTGGAAGGAGAATAGGGCGAGCAGCATTGCGATCGCGCCGACGACGCCCGGAACGATTGCACCCGGGTTATACCCCTCGAATATCAGCCCATAGATCCCGAGCAACATGAGCATGTAGGCGACGGTAGGATTGCTGATGACCTCGAGAAACTGTGTTCGCCAATCGGGTTCGACGCGTTCGATCAGCAGACCGGCTGTCTCGAGGGTAATATCCCGGCCGTTGATCTCGAGTTCCCAGCCATCCAGTTGCTCGAGCAGGTCGGCGAGATCGTCCGCGACGAGATCGATGACGTTCTCCTCGAGTGCCTGATCTGCGCTCAGGCTCTCGGCGAGCCTGACGGCTTGTTCGGCCCAGTCGGCGTTCCTGCCACGAAGTTCCGCGAGGCTGCGAATATAGGCGACCGCGTCGTTGACGGCTTTACGTTCCATGGCAGTCGCGAGTTCGGGAAGCGAGGGCTCCGCGGCCTCATCTTCCTCCTCATCCACCGCTTCCTGATCCCCGCTGTCTGCTTCAGCACTTTCTTCGGGGTCGTCTTCCGTGGGGGCAGGTGCCGTCGGGGCCCCGCCAGGGGCGCCGATCGCCACAGGCGTCGCTGCGCCGAGATTCGTTGCGGGGGACATCGCCGCAATATGGCTCGCGTAGAGGATATAGGTGCCGGCGCTGGCCGCTCGGGCGCCCTGCGGGGACACGAATGTCACGACCGGCACCGAGGAATTGAGGATCGCTTGGATGATGTCCCGCATGGATGAATCGAGGCCGCCCGGGGTGTCCATCTCCACGACCACGAGCACGGCATTGCTGTCCTCGGCGCCGGCGATGCCACGAGTCAGGAAATCGGCCGTCGCCGGGCCTATCGCGCCGTTTATCGCGACCAGCGTGACTTTGCGGTTGCCGGTCGGCGTGGTTTGCTCGGACTCACCGTCGTCCTGGAGCTCTTCTTGAGCGCTCAGCCACATGCTGCAGCCCAGGGCCAAAACGGCCGTCAGGGCCACGCGCCTTACACTTGAAGCCACGAGCGACATGCCTCACATCATACCAGCAATGTCGCGGAGGCCCGGGTCTGCGGCGCCCTCGGCCTGGGGTTTTTTGCACTGCGCCAGAGGGGTTTGTATAGTCGCGGCGCTATGACGCAGAGCGGAAATCCAACCGATTGGCATCCAGCCAGCTGGCAGACCCGAGAGGCCAGCCAGCAGCCCCTGTATGGCGACGGCGGGCGGCTCCAGGACGCTATTGCCGAGTTGAACGGCCTGCCGCCGTTAGTCACCTCCTGGGAGGTCGAGGCGCTCAAGGCGCACCTGGCTGCGGCGCAGCGCGGTGAGGCCTTCCTGCTGCAGGGTGGCGACTGCGCGGAGAACTTCGCCGAGTGTTCCTCGGACAACGTCGTTCAGAAGCTCAAGATCCTGCTGCAGATGTCACTCGTCCTCGTCATGGGAATGCGTAAGCCGGTCATCCGGGTCGGCCGAATAGCGGGGCAGTACGCGAAGCCGCGCAGTGCCGATCAGGAGACTCGAGACGGCGTCTCGCTGCCGAGTTATCGCGGCGACCTCGTCAATCGCAGCTCGTTCACGGCCGGTGACCGGGAACCCGATCCCGACCTCATGCTGCGCGGCTACGAGCGCGCGGCGTTAACCTTGAATTTCATACGCTCGCTTATCGATGGCGGATTCGCGGATCTCCATCACCCGGAGAACTGGGACCTCAAGTTCGTCGGCGAATCGCCGATGGCGGCCGAGTATCAAAAGCTCGTCGACTCCGTGTCCGACTCCCTCGAGTTTTTCGAGTCGGTGACCGGCGATGCGATGCATACGCGGCGGGTCGAATTCTATACCTCCCATGAGGGGTTACATCTGCCGTACGAACAGGCGCAGACGCGGTTCTTGCCGCATCGAGAACGCTGGTACAACCTGACGACCCACTATCCCTGGATCGGTATGCGTACCGCGGATCTGGAAGGTGCTCATGTCGAGTTCTTCCGTGGAATTTCCAATCCGATGGGTATCAAAGTCGGTACGGGATTCAGCGACGATCATCTTCAGTCGCTGATTCACGTTTTGAATCCGGGCAATGAGCCGGGCCGTTTGACGTTGATTACCCGCTTCGGGGCGAAGAACGTCGAGGAGCATCTCCAAAGAGTGATTCAGGCCGTGCGGGCGACGGGTTCGCGTGTCCTCTGGGTGTGCGACCCCATGCACGGCAACACGGAATCGACGGCGGAAGGCTACAAGACCCGGCGTTTCGACAACATTCTTGCCGAGCTGAAAGCCGCCTTCCGGATCCATCAGGAGATGGGCAGCTATCTGGGCGGAGTTCATCTGGAGTTGACGGGCGAGAACGTTACCGAATGTATCGGCGGCGCCCGCAGGCTCAAGGAGTCCGATCTTGCGCGCGCCTACAAATCCCAGGTCGATCCACGCCTGAATTACGAGCAGGCCATGGAGATCGCGATGCTGATCGCCGGGCACGTTCGCTCCCAGGCGTGAAACAGATCGCGGCCTCCCACAGCGTCGCTGCAGGAGAGACGCGCTCGTCGCGATTTCCCACGGGCTGAGTGTTGTGGGGGGCGCATCGAGCCAGTTCGACCCCCGCTGCCGCCGCTGTCCACGTCTAGCGGGATTCCTCGCCGAACTCCGGGCGTCTCATGAGGATTATTGGAATGCGCCCGTACCGGCTTTCGGAGATCCCGCCGCGCGGCTACTTATCGTCGGTCTTGCACCGGGCATGCATGGCGCGAACGCATCCGGGCGACCGTTTACGGGCGATTTTGCGGGTATCCTGCTGTATCGAACGCTGTTCGATCTCGCACTCGCAAGTGCGCCGAAGTCTACCTCCGCCGATGACGGTTTGAGATTACTAGGCTGTCGAATTACGAACGCCGTAAAATGTCTGCCTCCGCAGAACAAGCCCACGACGTTGGAAGTAAGGACCTGCAATCGCTTTCTGAGAAGTGAACTCGACGCACTTCCGGACGGAGGTGTATTCCTCGCACTCGGAGGAATCGCGCACCGGGCGGTTCTAAGGGCACTGGGCTTCAAACAGAGTCAGTATGCCTTCGGTCATGCGTCGGTACACGATCTCGGCGACGGCCATACGCTCGTCGACTCGTATCATTGCAGTCGCTACAACACCCAGACCCGACGGCTGACACCCGCGATGTTTCACGACGCCTTTGCCCGCGCTAAACGCTTGGCGTTCGCAACAGAATGAATGCGGGCGAAGCTAGCGCACCGGAGGCATTCGACGCCCGCCCGCTGTTGAAAAATCTGACGCATCGGCCGGGCGCGTACCGGATGCTTGATGCTCAGGAGCGCATCATCTACGTCGGTAAAGCCAAGGATCTGCGGCGCAGGGTCGGCAGCTATTTCCAGGGCCGGCCCCAGGACGCCAAGACGATGGCGATGTTAAAGCAGGTCGCCGACGTCGACGTCACGGTGACACGCACGGAAGCCGAGGCACTGATGTTGGAATACAACCTCATCAAGCGCCACAAACCGCGCTTCAACGTCGTGCTGCGCGACGACAAGAGCTATCCTTATATCCATGTCAGCACGGACCATGAGTTTCCGCGCCTGTCGTTCTATCGAGGCGCCCGGAAGAAGAGCGGGCGCCTGTTCGGGCCTTACCCCAGTGCGGGCTCCGTCCGCGAGACTTTGAGTCAGCTTCAAAAGCTGTTTCAACTGCGGTTGTGCGAGGACAGTTATTTCGGCAACCGTACGCGGCCTTGCCTGCAGCACCAGATACAACGTTGTACGGCGCCCTGTGTCGGCCTGATCTCGGCAACGGATTACGCGCGCGACATCGAGCACGCAATGCTGTTCCTGCAGGGCCGCAATGACGCCGTGACGGAACGAATCGCCGAACGAATGGAACAGGCCGCGGGCGAACAGCGCTACGAGCACGCGGCCCAATATCGCGATCAGCTCGCGAAACTGAAGGCCGTTGAGGCGCAACAACTCGTTTCGCGCTCGTCCGGGGATTTCGATGTGATCGGGCTTGTATTCGAGCAGGGCATCTACTGTGCGACCGTCATGTATTTTCGTGGTGGTCGATTATTGGGAAGTCGCAACTACTTTCCCCGTGTCGTCGCTGATGCCGGTGACGATGAAGTTGTGCGTGCGTTCCTTCTGCAGTACTACGGTGGTCGTGATGCGCCAAAAGAGATCTTGGTGAGCCAGGCGGTTCCGGAGGCCGAGCTCATCGCCGAGATGCTGGCTGAGAACGCGGGTCACCGGGTCACCATCAAGTATCGAGTCAGAGGCGATCGCGCACGGTGGCTGGCTATGGCTCAAACGAACGCAAGCCACGCGGCGGCATTGCGTCAGAAATCGCAGGCGACGATTGCCCAGCAGCTCGACGCACTCGCCGAAGCACTCCGTCTGGATGAGGTGCCCCAGAGACTGGAGTGTTTCGACGTCAGTCACACGGCTGGCGAAGCGACCGTGGCGTCTTGTGTCGTATTCGGTGCGGAAGGCCCCGTGAAATCGGATTACCGGCGTTTCAATATTTCCGGAGTCACCGAAGGCGACGATTATGCGGCGCTGGCTCAAGCGCTGCAGAGGCGCTATGCTCGTGTAAAGAAAGGAGAAGCGCCCACTCCGGATGTGCTGGTCATCGACGGGGGACGTGGCCAGCTCAACAGGGCTTTCGAGATCGTAGAGGAGCTTCAGTTGGACGGCGTTCAGTTAGTCGGCGTAGCAAAGGGGCAGGGACGTCGCCCGGGCCGTGAACGTCTCTATGTGCCGAGTCAAGCCAGGCCCATCAGTCTTCCAGCAACGTCGCAGGCTCTGCACCTCATTCAGCAACTTCGTGACGAAGCTCACCGCTTCGCTATCACCGCGCACCGGGGACGATGGCACAAGCGGCGATCGACCTCGCCGTTGGAAGAGATTCCAGGCCTCGGCCCGAAGCGGCGCAGGGAACTCCTGCGACAATTCGGCGGACTTCAGGCGGTTGCCCGCGCGAGCGTAGATGACCTCACACGAGTCAGGGGGATCTCGCGCCGCCTCGCCGCATCCATCTACGACCATTTTCACGCGAAATAACGATGCAATTTACCGTTCCCAACCTGCTCACGTATTTCCGAATTCTTGCAATTCCGACCTTCGTGATCGTGTTCTACCTGCCGATGGAGTGGGCGCGCCCGGCCTCGGGGATATTGTTCGGGGTGGCTGCACTCACGGATTGGCTCGACGGCTATCTGGCGCGACGGCTGAACCAGACCTCGAGCTTCGGCGCGTTCCTCGATCCCGTCGCCGATAAACTCATCGTCTCGACGGCGCTGGTGTTGCTCGTGCAGAGCGACCCCGCCATCCCCATGACATTGGTTGCCATCGTGATCATCGGCCGGGAAATCACAATCTCGGCGCTCCGCGAATGGATGTCGTCAATGGGTGAGCTCGCACAGGTGTCCGTTACCGACTTCGCGAAATGGAAGACGACACTGCAGATGTTCGGCATCTTCTTCATGCTCTATGAGTATCCGCAGTTCGGCTGGCCCATCTACGGCATCGGCATGGCGCTGCTGCTCGTCGCGGTCGTACTGACGCTGTGGTCGATGGCCGATTATCTGCGGGCCGCCTGGCCTGTCATGCGCGACCGAGCCTAGGGGCCGATTGCCCTGATCCGGGCTCGGGCGGTAAAATAGGCAGTCCGGAATACGGCATGCGACTGTAGCTCAGTTGGTAGAGCGGTACCTTGCCAAGGTACAGGTCGACGGTTCGAACCCGTTCAGTCGCTCCACTTTTCAATCAGTTACGCGTCACTCTTTTTTTGGCTGGCGCGTATACGGCACAAACTCCTTCTTATCTCGGTCACAAGAAAGTGACGTATACCGTGGGGTATACGGAGCCATCAGCAGATTCGTTTAACGGGTTTTGGCAGGAACTAGACCCAAGATCAGCTGAACGCCGCGACAGAGGCTAGTAGCAACAGCCATAAACTGCCTCCCGCTGACGCTGACGACTGAATCGCGTCCGGGGCGAGATCGGGAATCAGAAATTTACTTTTCGAGTCCGCCTGGAAACCCACCCAAACACAGACGGCCCCGACTAGATAGGGACCGTCTGGCTGTCGTTGGTTAGGCGTTACGACCTGTTCGGATACAGGTTGTACAGATGCTCACCGACTCTAAGACGTTCGGTCTTCATCTCGAACGTGGCACCGTCTTCATGCCTCTTCCCGTAGGCAGTGACGGTATCACCGACACTGACGTCGTCGTCATCGAATTCGGCACGCCGGCTGCGGCTTGGCGTCGAGAGAACGACGTTCCACTGTCGGCCATCTGCCTCGATAGTGAGACGATCGTGCGGGTTGCCGAAATGCTCTTCGACGATGACACCCGTCAGCGAGAAATCGCTGGTCGTGTAAGTTGACCAGCCGTGGTGGGCGAGGGCGGTTCCTGACAGCGTAACCGTGATAAAGCCGAGTGAGAAAGCTACAGTTTTTCTGAAAAAACGCATGGAGTATCCTCTTTCAACAGAACTCTAAATTATTTATTTTGCCAGAACGATCTCGCATAGATTGTTACAATGAGTTCATTACAGCCCGCTAAGAATAGAACGTCGTCTCTACAGTGCCGCTTGTGAAGTCGCCACAGGCAGACTATGTAAGCACGGAGCCTACCACCATTTTAGGCCTACCAGCTACTGCGCAGCTCCCGTAGCCTCAGGAATACGGATTTGGCGTCGGGCTCGTCCGGTAGATCGGGGAAAGCTTCCCGCAGCGCGGCGATGACCGAGGGCCTCTGCAGGCGGAAGAACGTGTTGATCGCTTTCTCGAGGCCTAAGGTCGTGATGAGCGCCTCATCCGGATCCTGATCACGGATGTTCGCGAGCAATTGCTGTGCCTGCCGGTTGTCCGGCTCGCGATCGAGGGTGAATTCGAGATTGTTGACGATGTAGTCGTGCCCCGGATAGATCAGCGTCGCATCCCCGAGCTTGTTCAGCTGTGCTGCGAACGTCTCGTAGAGTTCTTTCGGATGCCCACCGTTGTGGCAGTTCCCGGCACCCGCATTGAACAAGGTATCGCCGCAGAACAATGCGGGGTGATCGGCGTGGGAGAGCAGACACACGTGGCTCATGGTGTGGCC
>PVBE010110850.1_pt1 | contig 35832 bp, 36 predicted proteins | sample 1631181 | NCBI WGS metagenome assembly PVBE01 (sample SAMN08397723, study PRJNA350692) | Marine metagenome, whole genome shotgun sequencing project. | isolation source: water | place: Pacific Ocean | collected 2012-04
ACAGAACGATGGATCAGGGAATACAACACTGAGCGACCACACCAGTCACTCGGAGATCTGTCGCCAATACTGTTTTTACAACAGAGAGGGTTCGGCCAATTTTCTATTTATGCGCTGTAGAAAGATGGGGGTGTTGACACTTTCACTACCAGAATCAACTAAAGAAAAGTTGATTGCGTGCCTTGAATATCGTCACATTCATAGAGATGACTTCATCCAAGATGCTGCCCAGAGATTCATAGATTAAACTATCATTCTCTATGAAAGTGATGCGTCAAATCTTTTTTGCGAGAGTTTTCTGTAATGCCTCAATCGCATCCTTCACCTCATTCAGTTTTGAGATTTGCCGAATCACATTCTTCTCTCTTTCTGCCTGACTTATGAGTGACTTGATTTTATATATCGTCATACCCGAATCCTGTCGTAAAACTTCCGACTCCATTTCTGTTTCTTCGCACCTGTTTCCACCCCCTGTTGCCGATTCTCTTCAACAAAAGATTTTAGTAACTGCCTACATTTTTGCGACATACTGAAATCAAGTGCTTCACACACCGCACGAAACTCCTCTTTTTCATCAAAGTCAATCCTCACCTTGAAATCTGCTTCTCTCATATTCCCTACCCCCGTCTTGCCGATTTGATGGTTTTTGAATCCTTTGCGATTGCCCCAAGAATCACCAACACCAAACTGCTCAAACTCGCAATCTGCTGACTCATCAAATCCATTTTCTTCTCAATATTCTGCTCTGATGTGACTCTCGTTGAAAAACCTGCTTGCTTTGCCCGAAGAAATGCTGCCGAAGATGTGACTAACGCACCCAATCTGCCCTCTTCTAACATCTCGTCAATCTGCTCTTCTAATAACTGCTCTTTCTCATATTCCTTGAATGACTTCATCACCGATTACCCCGTTAGTTGTTTCTGATGATGAATATTTATGCGTTTGCGTCACTCCGTAGTCACATCCAACACACGAAAATCACACTGATTATTGAAGTGAAAAATAAACCGATAAAAAACGATTACTCCAATACGACTTCCTTTCCAACAATCATTTGCCCCTTACTGGTAAATCGCATCTGCGTCTTGTTCATCTTCTGACTCGTAACAAGTGCCTGAATCGCATCGTAGTGGTGCTCAATCTGCTTCAAGGATGTGCCCGATATTTTCGCAATATCATAGACATTATGCCCTGCTAATATCCGTATGCTTATCCAAAAATGACGCAAACAATAGAGTGTCTTTGTATCATCAAATGTCTTTTGCTTTTCCTTCACCACTCTCAAAAGTTGCTTGTAGTATCCGTAGAGTATTTCTTTCGTCATTTCTTTATTTTCCAAGAAATGGGAAAAGACAAAATCATTCCTTTCTGTGAAGTTTGAATATGATTGAATGCGTTTGAATACATCCCCCCTGCGCATCTCAAAAGTGCGAGATTTACGCACCTTTGTATTTTCTGCTCTTATTGTGAGTTGTGCGAATGTTTCACCATCTTTCGTTTCATAGATTTGCTTGATGTCTTTCCATTTCAATAATCGCAACTCTCCTGTGCGAAACCCTCCGTTACTCATCAAAATGATGAAGTCATTCAACAAACGACGATAATATTTTTCCTCCTCACCAATACCCTTTTGTTTCCACCAGTTTTTTGAAACACCGACTAGTCGTTGATAATCCTCTATTGAGTATGCCTCGCGCACACCTTCATCTTTTCTGACTTTGATTTTTCCAAAATCTATCGTTGCTTCCACTGACGAAATATACCCTTCATCAGTTGCCCACCGATACATCTGCTTGATAGTGCTTGCTTCATTTTGAACAACAGACGCAAGAATGTCTTTCTTCTTACCCCGTCTAAATGCGAAGTAATCCCTGAACTTCTTCCTATCAATATTTTTGACTTGCGCATCTCTACCAATGAAGTTGAGATAATGCTTCGTAAATGTTTTTATGTTTCTGCGTCTACCTTCTGAAACATTCCCCTTTTCAACTTCGTTTTCCATATGCGACAGAAACTTTTCAACTAACTCTTTCGCACTGATGCTGAAAATCTTTTGCCCACTTTGTGCGAGTGCCCGACACTCAATAAAGAGATTTTCTGCTCTTTGCTTTGCGGTTTCTAAATCATCTGTGCGTAGAGATTTGCGCACATATTTGCCTTCTTCATTTATCCAAATCTGTGCTTGGTAAATGCGAGATGTGGTGCGATAAATCTTCACTCTCCCATCAAGGATTCCTACAACATCCTTCTTGTATCTTTCCCCTTTGCTGTAACTCATTACCTACCTCTCAAATCATTGGAAACAATGATTGCTAAAGTTCGTAACGAGATTACACTAAACTATTGACTTTGTGAAGAGTTTGTAAGTTTTTTGTAACTTATTTTTCGTTATTTTTCAACTACTTACATAGCGACTATTATTCCCACTCAATCGTCGCCGGTGGTTTTCCTGAGATATCGTAGGTCACCCGGCTTACTCCGCGGACCTCGTTGATGATGCGGTTGGAGACAGTGGCCAATACCTCATAGGGGATCTGGGCCCAGTTGGCGGTCATGAAGTCGACGGTCTCTACGGCGCGCAGGGCGATCACATACTCGTAGGCGCGATTGTCTCCAACCACCCCTACTGACTTGACCGGCAGAAAGACAGCAAAGGCCTGGCTGGTCTTGTTGTAGAGGTCATTGCGGTAAAGTTCCTCAAGAAAGATGGCATCGGCAAGTCTCAGTATGTCGGCATACTCCTTGCGCACCTCACCGAGAATCCGCACACCAAGGCCGGGCCCGGGGAAGGGGTGACGAAAGACCATCTTTTCGGGGAGCCCCAGCTCAACGCCGATCTTTCTCACCTCATCCTTGAAGAGTTCACGCAACGGCTCCAGCAGCTGCAGATGAAGGGTCTCGGGAAGTCCTCCCACATTGTGGTGGGATTTGATCACCTTGGCCTTGCCCGTTTTTGAACCGGCCGATTCAATCACATCGGGATAGATGGTTCCCTGGGCGAGCCAGCGAACATCATTGAGTTTTTCTGCCTCTTCCTGAAAGATATGGATGAACTCACGACCGATAATACGTCGTTTGGCCTCTGGATCCCTCTCCCCGGCCAGGGCTTCAAGGAATCGCACCTCGGCGTCTACCCGAACCACCTTTACCCCAAAGAATTCGACAAAGGTGGCCATGACCTGATCTCCCTCATCAAGCCGGAGCAGACCATGATCGACGAAGATACAGGTAAGCTGGTCACCAATAGCGCGATGGAGCAGTGCAGCCACTACCGAGGAGTCCACCCCTCCAGAGAGGCCCAAAACCACCTTATCACTCCCTACTCTCTGGCGTACTGTTTGAATAATATCTTCAATAATATTTCCCGAATTCCACTCAACACCACAACCGCAGATCTCATGGACAAAACGGTGAAAAATGTTCCTCCCCTGGAGGGTATGGGTCACTTCAGGATGGAACTGTACCCCATAAAATTGACGGGCCTGATCGGCAATTGCAGCATGAGGAGCGTTCTGGGTGGCGGCAATGGTGGTAAAACCCTGGGGCAGGGAGATTACCCGATCGCCATGGCTCATCCAGACATCAAGCAGGTGCTGGCCACTGTCATCGATGGCATCGGCACTGTCAGCGAGCAACAGCGAGCCCTCTGTCACCGACACCCTGGCATGACCGTATTCACAATGGTCTGCACTTTCAACTCCCCCTCCAAGCTGAGCCACCATGGTCTGCATCCCGTAACAGATGCCGAGGATCGGGATCCCCAGATCAAATACGGCTGGGTCGACGCGCAGTGTCTCCTCTTCAGTCACCGTCTCCGGCCCTCCGGAGAGAATCAACCCGGTGGGGTTAAAGCCCCTAATGGTATCGATGGGGATATCGCCGGCCCAGAGCTCACAATAGACCCCTCCCTCACGGACTGCGCGGGCAATGAGCTGGGTATATTGGGACCCAAAATCGAGAATAAGGATTCGATCAGCGTGGAGATCATGTCGTTTTGACATCATCTCTCAGCTAACCCTGATGCTGGTAGTTGGGGGCTTCCTTGACGACTGAGACATCGTGGACATGACTCTCTCGCATGCCGGCATGGGTAATGCGAACAAAGCGGCGGCCCAACTGCAGAGCGGCAAGATCGGCACTGCCGGTGTACCCCATACTCGCACGAAGGCCTCCCATCAACTGATGGACAATACGCTTCATCGAACCTTTATAGGGCACTCTCCCTTCAATCCCTTCCGGCACCAACTTATCCGCTGATTCACCCTCCTGGAAATAACGGTCCTTGGAGCCCTCCTCCATTGCACCAAGTGAGCCCATGCCACGATAGGACTTATAGGAACGTCCCTGGTAGAGCTCAATCTCACCGGGGGATTCGTCTGTCCCGGCGAGGAGCCCACCGACCATGACGCAATCAGCACCGGCTGCGATGGCCTTGGCAATATCTCCGGAAAAACGGATTCCACCATCGGCAATCAGGGGAACACCGGCATCATGGGTTACAGAGGCGACCTCCATAATAGCGGTAATCTGGGGAACACCTACCCCTGCAATCATTCGAGTGGTGCAGATTGATCCCGGCCCGATACCCACCTTGACCCCATCTGCACCTGCATTAATCAGATCCAGTGCGGCAGCAGCAGTGGCGATATTGCCAGCGATAACCTGAATATCGGGCAGTTGGCTCTTGATCTTTCGAACCCTGTCGATCACTCCTTTTGAGTGACCATGGGCGGTATCGACAACAATGGCATCCACACCCGCATCAGCCAACCGCTCTACCCGCTCATCACAGTCGGCCCCGACACCGACAGCCGCCGCTACCACAAGGCGGCCCTGATCATCCTTGCAGGCATTGGGAAACTCGGTCTGTTTCTGGATATCCTTGACCGTAACCAAACCGCGAAGGTTGAAGTGATCATCGACCACCAACACCTTTTCAATTCGATGTTCATGGAGCAGCCGCTTGATCTCACTGCGGTCAGTACCCTCTTTGACTGTCACCAGCCGCTCTTTTGGAGTCATTGCCCGGCTGACGGGTTCATCGAGCCTGGTCTCAAAGCGGAGATCACGGCTGGTTACAATGCCCGTGAGCTGACCGTTCTTTTCAGTCACCGGCACCCCTGAGATATTGTGCTTGCGGGTAAGTTCGATCACCTCTTTGATGGTTGTCTCTGAGGAGATGGTGATGGGATCGGTGATTACTCCACTTTCAAACTTTTTAACCCGATAGACCTCTTCAGCTTGCCGGGTGGGGGTCAGATTGCGATGAATAATCCCAACTCCCCCCTCCTGGGCAATAGAGATTGCAAGACCAGACTCTGTTACTGTATCCATTGCTGCAGAGAGCAGCGGAATCTGAAGCTCGATTGTTCGTGAGAAACGAGAGGAGAGGCTGACATCCCTGGGAAGGACTTCCGAATAGGCGGGAACCAGGAGGACGTCATCAAAAGTCAGTGCATGTTCTATCTTTTCCATCGTCGGATTATACGGATTGACTAATTGACGGTAAACCGGCAAGTTTGGGTTTATGCGAAATTAGAGGGGAGAAGCTGATGAAAACCAGACCGGTTCTGCTTATTATTGCCTTATTTACGACTTCTGTCGGCTGGGCTGGCTTCTTTACAGATGCCGATCCGGGCATCAAACAGGCGAAGGAGAGAGAGAAGGCCTCGCCGTTCTATCTCTTACAAGCCGCCTCCTGAATCCACTCTTGATCATATAAATATCAATGCTGAATGATCCAAATATATTGACTGTCAAAGAACTGGTGGCCAGCGCACGCCGCCTCCTTGAGCAGAATTTCCCCGACATCCGGGTTGAAGGAGAGATATCAAACCTCGCCGCACCTCCTTCCGGGCATATCTATTTTTCTCTAAAAGACGAGCAGGCAACTGTTCGTTGTGCGCTCTTTCGGAACCGCCGGAACCCGACCACACCTCAACTGAAGAACGGCCAACGGATCGTTGTCCGTGGACGAATCAGCCTGTTTGAAGCCCGTGGTGATTTCCAACTCATTGCCGCTCATATTGAGGATGCGGGGGAGGGAAGGCTAAGAGAGGCTTTTGAAGCCTTAAAACGCAAGCTTTCAGCACAAGGGCTTTTTTCTCAAACAGAAAAGCAGCCTCTGCCCCTGCTCCCAAGCAGGATTGGCGTCATTACCTCGCCTACAGGGGCGGCTCTCCAGGATATTCTGACGACACTCAATCGACGCATGCCCTCAATTGAGGTTGTGATCTATCCCACTCGGGTTCAGGGGAGAGGAGCCGCTGCCGAGATTGTAAAGATGGTTCAACTGGCGAACCAACACCACCGGTGCGATCTCCTGATTGTTGCCCGAGGAGGGGGTTCGCTTGAAGATCTGCAACCCTTTAATGAAGAGTCAGTCGCCCGCGCCCTCTTTGGGTCTGGGATTCCCGTTATCAGTGGTATAGGCCATGAGACCGATTTTACGATCGCTGACCTGGTCGCAGACCAACGCGCACCGACACCCACAGCCGCCGCAGAACAGATCAGCCCCGATAGAGAGGAGTTACTGGTTGTTATCACTCACTCTCGTAATCGACTGTTGCGACAGATCTCGCATCGTAGCGAGCAGATGAACCAGAGAGTCGACAGCCTTAAACGCAGACTGATCCATCCTCAACAGAGATTAACCTCTCTCCGCCATCAAAGAGATCACCTGGTTGCAAAACTTAAGCATGGCCTGCTGCAGCATATCCACATCGGCCGTCTTGCTCACAGTGGTTTAAAGGAGAAGCTCTCCCACTCTCATCCAGAGAGAATGATAGAGCACACTCTCATTCTAAGCCAGCAACTCACACACCGCCTATGTCAGGCGACGTCAGGGAAGCTCCAACACCAACATACACGGCTGGGGATAGTGACAACCCGTCTTCAGGATATCAGCCCTCTGGCTACCCTCAAAAGGGGTTACTCCATTACCCATCTGGCTTCTGACGGGAGTTTGGTACGTGAGGGATCACAGTTAAAACCAGGGGTGGAGCTGACAACCCGATTCACCCAAAGCGAAGTCACCAGCACGGTCAACAAGATCACTCAACTTACTGATCCTGATTAGGCCGACTCCTGCTGTAAATTGTCTTCAGTGTCACGATTGATCCTGTCAGAAGACCCAAAATCAACAATTCCCGGGTGATCACAAGCAGATTGGCATAGCTGAAGATATCGATCAGGGCCTCGGTGTTGGTGGCGCCAAAACCTCCATGATCAATGGCCCCAAAGAGGAGAAGTTCGGAGTAGAAGTAGTCATCACTCAAAGGCCAGAGAAGGGGGATCCCAAAGGGCGCCCCCCGATCAAGAGAGAGGTAGTCGAGGAGCAGATGCGAGAGATAGGGGATAAGAGAGAGCCAACCCACTAGCCGCCACTTTTTTATCCCAAAACCTCTCGCTGCCAAAAGGGCTAACACAGTATAGAGCAGAGCGGCGAAGAGCGTATGGCTGTAGGAGTGGTGCCAACGGTTGATATCGCCAATCAACAGGCCAGGAAGAAAATCAAGATCCGGAACATTGGCAGAGAAAAAGGCATAAAGAAAAAGACTAAAGGAAAAACCCCCTTTGAATCCCGGGCGTAAGATCAAACCAACCGCGATCCCAGCCAGGCCATGGCCTATAGGTGAACACATGAGAAAAATTCTCTATTAATGGTTTTTTCTTTTGTTTTTATTGCTTTTTTTGTTGAATGGATTTTCAGACTGACGGAATTCCATTCGTACTCTGGTCCCGGTCAGTTTATACGCCTTACGGATATAATTTGCCAGATAACGCTTATAGGTAGCCGGCAGTTTATCAATCTGATTGCCATGAACAACCACCATGGGCGGGTTTTTCCCGCCCTGATGGACAAACTTCAACTTGATTGATCGTCCACGATGAAGAGGTGGGGCCTGTGCCTCTACGGCTTTTCGAAAGTGACGATTAAGAGTGCCCGTTGAGAACTCGGTCATGGCGGAATCATAGGCTCGTGAGATCGCCGGAAGCAGATCTCCCACCCCACTCCCATGAAGAGCAGAGATGAAAAAACTTTCATAGGGTGTAACAAAGGGAACCTTCCGATCAAGCTCTCGCCTCACCTCCTGACGCTGATAGGGCTCCAGGTTGTCCCACTTGTTGATCGCCACAACAATGGCCCGCCCACTCTCTTCGACAATCCCCGCCAAGGTGGCATCCTGATCACTGATTCCGGCTCTGGCATCAAACACCAGTATGACAACATTGGCCTCTTCGATGGCCTGCAGGCTTTTTACAATCGAGAACTTTTCCAGAAAGTCATCCACTTTTGTTCTTCTGCGCACCCCTGCAGTATCAATAAGCAGATAATCCTGATCATCTCGGGTTACGGGAACACGCACACTGTCCCGGGTCGTCCCTGGAAGGTCAAAAACAACCACCCGCTCCTCACCGGCAAGGACATTGATCAATGTTGATTTACCGACGTTGGGTTTTCCTATAACAGCTATTTTTGGAATATCGTGGCTCTCTTCCTCAGGCTCTTCAGTTTCAACACCAAGCTCTTCGAGAAGCCCTTGGACCATGGCTGATACCCCATGGCCATGCTTTGCCGAAATGGGATGCATCTTATCAACCCCCAAAGCATAAAACTCTGAAGCAGCAAGCTCAGGGTCAACCCCCTCACACTTGTTGACTGCAAGAACAAGGGGCTGCTTCAACTTGCGGAGTTGATCAATAATCTCCCGATCACCACCGGTCGGCCCCTCTTTCCGATCCGCAAGCAGAATTACCGCGCTGCACTCACTCAGTACTTGCTCTACCTGATGAGAGACATGCTCCTGGAGTGGCCCTTCCCCAGATTGAATCCCGCCCGTATCAACGACCAGGAAGTGCTGATGGTTAAGAATGCCCCTGCCATAGAGTCGGTCTCGAGTGACACCGGGACGATCAACCACAAGGGCATCACGGCTTCGGGTCAGTCGATTAAATAGTGTGGACTTGCCAACGTTGGGCCGCCCAACCAGAGCAATAACGGGGATCATTAGTTTTGACTGGCAGTATCACTTAATGCCTGAAGGATTCCATCTTCAGAAAGCAGATAGAGTCTTTTCCCCACGGAGAGTAGTTTCAAGAGCGCTGATCCTGAAAGGTCAAACTGACCCACAAAATGGCCGGACTGGCTGTCAAGCAGATGAAGATAGCCCTCACTATCACCCACAACGATAAAATCACCATGGATCTCAGGTGCTGTAACCCCTCTGTTCAATAGACCCTCCTGAGACCAGAGAATCTCTCCCTTGTCCCGGGAAAGGGAAACAACCCGCCCCTTCTCATCAGTCGCATAGAGTTGGTTTTTGTCTACAGCGATCTCTTGAAATAGTGATACCGGAGTATTCCAATGCACCTTCCGCTGAGAAAGGGAAAATGAAACAATCCCTCCTTGATAGGAGGCTACATAGAGAGTATCTCCCATGACCACTGGGGTAGTATCAATATCGGTGAGTCGTTCGATCTCATTTCTCCCCCGTTGTTCAGAGACAGAAGCTTCCCATAATATCTGGCCACTGATGAGATTACTGGCAACCAGCTTTCCACTGCCAAAACCGGTCAGAAACCCCTCCTGGTTATTGATCAGAACCAGTCCGCTCGACCCATGTAGTGACAATGCAGGAACATTTTTTCTGAAACGCCACGTCATAGTGCCCTGGTCGGTTGAAAACGCCATCACCTGACCATCTACAGTTCGCACAACCACCTTCCCCTGTGCCACCAGGGGTGACGTCAATACTTCTCGTTTAACCGCCGCCTGCCAAAGCTTTTCACCTGAAGTGAGGTCAAATGCCAGGAGATCTCCATTATTATCAACAGCGGCTACCAAGCCGTCTCCAATCCCTGGCCCCGCTGTAAACTCTTCATCAACTTTGGCCTGCCAGACAGTCTCGCCACTTTCTGGATCGATCAGGTGGATTGAATGCCCTATCGCGAGCCCCAGTTTGCCCTCTGCAGAGACCAGTTTTAAAGCCCCAGGAGCACTAACAAACCTTTCGCCTAAATCTCTGCTCCAGAGTGCTGCTAGCTGATCCCCCTTTGTGACTTCAGGAAGGGGTGCCGGAGCATCAGCAGCATCTTCATCTACACCAAACATTGAACACGATGCCAGCAGTGTCAGTAGCGGTATCAGTGAAGATAGACGAGAGCGATTCACTGGGCTGTCTCGATGGTTGCCAGATCGGCTAATTTGGCTTCAAGAAAGCCTCTGTAAGGACTGTCACTGGCGATCACCGCCAGGCTCTCCTGATAAGCTGTCCGGGCTGAGGCAGAATCCCCTTTCAATGAATACGCATCTCCCTCAAGTTCTCGGTAATGAGACTCGAAAGCAGATCTCTCTTCAACCTTGAGTACAGCCAGGGCATCGTCAATGTTGCCCTCACCCAGTTCGAGCTGTCCCAGATGAAGTCGTGCTGCATGGAGGGTGCCGCTCTCTTCAGAATTCTCTAAAACCCAGTTAAGATGCTGGCGTGCGTCCGCGGCGTCCCCTCTCTTAACTGCCGCGGCAGCAAGCAACAAAGCGGCCTTGGCGGCATAGGGTGTATCGGTAAATTCTTTAATCAAACGGTCACCTGCCTCAAGTGCACTCTCACTCTGCACCCCAAGAAGCAATTGATAGAGTGAGGAGGCCTCTTCTGCCCTGGATGCCGTATAGACACCCCACCCCTGCCAGCCAATAACAATACCAAGCCCCAGCACCACCCCAATGATGAGTGACGGTCCGTTCTTTTTCCACCAGCTCTTTAGCTGTTCTACCTGTTCATCTTCGCTATATCGTGGATCCACTTTTTACTCTCTTTCAATTTGTGTTATCGGATCTCTGTTTTGGTCAGAGACTTCTGCAGTAGACTGACGTGTTTCAAAATTTGATCATATCTCTTCATTGGATTAATAAAGCGCAGCAAGACCTCTTCTTGTCACCTGCTCTTAATCCGGGAAGGACTTTTTCAGCTCTTTATTAATAAACAGACCTTACACCAAACTCACTGAATCGTCAGTTCTCTTCGACAAGAAAACCCGATATTGAACTCTGAATGCTGTCCCTTTCTACGGTTACCTGCGTTCCTACGCCACGCAGCGGCTTAATCACAACTGTTCCGGCGTTGATCTCATCATCACCAACAATCAGAGCCATTGATGCACCACTGCGATCGGCACGTTTCATCTGCTTTTTAAGATTTCCGCCGCCGCAGTTTGCAACCACGCTATAGCCTTCCGTTCGAAGCTGATGAGCAATGACAACCCCTTCCAGTTCAGCCGTTTCTCCGAGGAGTGCGAGGTAGATATCTGTTGCCCCCTCTTCCTCTCCACCCCCCTGAAGGGAGACCAGTTCAATCAGCCGCTCAAGACCAATAGCATACCCTGTCGCTGGGGTAGGCTTGCCCCCCAACTGTTCAACCAACAGGTCATAACGCCCTCCACCGCAGACGGCACTCTGAGCTCCAAGCAGATCAGTTGTCCACTCAAAGACAGTGCGGGTGTAGTAATCGAGCCCCCTGACCAATCTCTGGTTGATTCTGAAGTCAATACCCGCCCGATTAAGACGCTCCTTCACTCCATCAAAATGGGTTTTTGATTCATCATCAAGGTAATCTGCAAGCTGGGGTGCCTCTTCGATAATAGTCTTCATTTCTGGGTTCTTACTGTCCAGTATCCGAAGAGGGTTGGATCCCAGCCGCCTCTGGCTGTCGTCATCAAGCTCTGCTTTGCGTTCTCCAAAATAACCGACCAGCCTCTCCCTGTATTCAGCCCGTGCTGCGGGTGATCCAATCGAGTTCAACTCAAGGGTGATTCGCCCAATACCGAGCAACGCCCAGAGCTGTGAACTCATGATGATAAGCTCGGCATCAACATCTGGCCCATCCCACCCAAAAGCTTCTGCACCAAATTGGTGGAATTGACGATAACGTCCTTTCTGCGGCCTCTCATGTCTGAACATGGGCCCCATATACCAAAGACGAGTCTGTTGATTATGGAAGAGCCCATGCTGTATCCCTGCACGCACACAACTTGCGGTCGCTTCAGGTCTCAGGGTTAAACTGTCTCCACCGGTATCAGTGAAGGTATACATCTCCTTTTCGACAATATCAGTCTGTTCGCCAATTGATCGCTTGAAGAGTTCGGTACGCTCCAGAACCGGGGTTCTCATCTCCTGGTAGCCATACAAAGAGGTGAGTTCCCTGATCGCTGATTCGACACGATGCCAAAGGCGTACCCTCTCACCAGGCAAGAGATCATTCATCCCACGAACGGCTTGAATCCCACTCATCTAATCTGATCCTCCACCAACCTCAAACCGGGAGTAGAGGCCTGTTGGGTCGGGTATTATTTTGACAGGCTTACCCCTGAAATCAATCTTCACCCCTGCTGCATTTCCGAGGAAGATGTTATAGGGTGGTTTGCCGCTGAGTGTCATTGACTGTCCCTGGGTGACAAATTTATAAAGAAGCTTTTTGCCAGTGGCATCTTGAACGGCCGCCCAGGATCCGCCTTCGAAAACCAATAGCAGATCATCAGAGATGATTTCCGGTTGAGGTGTGCTTTTTTCAGCGGCCTCACTCTTGGCTGGAGCCGTCTTTGGCTTATCGGCCTCCTCGGGCTTCTTAACCTCAGGGCTCTTCTTCACCTCTGGGGCCTTTTTTACCTCCGGGGTTTTTTTAATCTCTGCCTCTTTCCTGACCTCGGGTTGGGTTTTGCTCTTTTCGATCTCTTGGTTTGGATCTGCAGAAGTATCAGCTGGCGCATCGCCCTCTCCTTCTACCTTAACCGCTTCTTCTTTCTCTGTAGTGAGTCGCTTCTCTTCAGGTTCTTGCCCGGCTACCCCAGTTGTTGCAACGACGCCTCCCTGATCCGCTTCTGAACCTCCCTCTTCGACAACATCCTTATCCTTGCCTGCCTTCAAAGAGGGTGAAACAGGGGTTATTACCGGAGTAGGTTCAGGGCTTTGGGCTGATCTCTCCGGCTCGGAAGAGGGCGGCTCAACGACAACAGGATCTGCACTTGGTGGTGTTTTTTTCGGCTGAGGTTGCGCTGTTACCGGCTCAGCCAAATCAGACACCCCTTCAACAGACTCTGCCATACGAGTCGTCCCCTCACTATTCAGGGGGATTCGTTCATCCAGGCCATTATCACGATCGAGCCACCATACTAGTAATAACCCGACAAAGACAATTGCAATCACCCAGGTCGCCAGTTTTAGCCCCGTATGATTCATGCCAACATGGCGAACGACAGGCTGAACAAAGCGCTGGTGAGCCATATTATGACTTAGAAGGTCAGGATCAAGGAGACCAACAACCTCTTTTTCATCAATTCCAATCACCCGTGCATAGAGCCGAAGATATCCGCGAACAAAGGTTTCACCGGAAAAACTGGAGAAATCATCCTCCTCTATGGCGATAACCCGAACCTTGGTCAGGTGAAGTTCACTGGCGATCTCTTCAATAGAGAGATTGCGTTGCTCACGCCCCCATCGCAAAAGGGCGCCCGGTGAGTTTGATGGTTTTTTTTCAGAATTCACTTTATTATCAAACATGGATTATCAAAAACAGTAATAGCATTAACTATAGCTGATGTTGGGCCTGGCATTAAATAACTTTCAACTTAATATGGAGCTATGTCCAAGTCCTGCAGGCTTCGTTCTGATCGCCTGGTCCTGTCCTTAAACCGTCCAACCAGTTGTCCGCAGGCGGCATCTATATCCCCTCCCCTGGTTTTGCGCGTAATAGTCATCACACCGCCGTTCATTAAAACATCTCTGAATGCGTCTATTTGCTCTTGAGACGCTGAAGTGTAGGATGATCCAGGAAAAGAATTAAACGGGATCAGATTTACCTTTGAAGGAACACCCCTTAGCAGCCGGAGCAACCGCCGTGCCAGGTCAAGGCTATCATTAACACCCTTGATCAAAGTGTATTCGAAAGTGACTTTTTTTCTCGGCTCTCCCGCCACATAGCGATGACAGGCAGCAATTACTTCAGAAATCGGGTATTTTCGATTCAGCGGAACCAGTTTTTCTCTTAGCTGATCTTCCGGCGCATGTAATGAGACGGCCAGGCTTACCGGGGAGACCTCACGCAGCCGATCAATCATAGGAACCACGCCGGCGGTACTCAATGTGACACGCCTTCGGGAGAGGCCGAACGAGAAATCATCCTGCATCAGGTTCATCGCTGTTACGACATTGTCGAAATTAAAAAGCGGTTCACCCATTCCCATCATCACTACATTGGTCAAGCCGGGAGTGACAGAACGATACTCTGCATCGACATCGGCCGCGAGTTCACGACTTGCAAGATAGACCTGGCTGATGATTTCAGAGACTGTCAGATTTCGACTAAATCCCTGTCCACCGGTTGCACAAAAACTGCAATTGAGGGTACATCCCACCTGGGAGGAGACGCAGAGTGTGCCGCGACCCTCATCAGGAATGTAAACCGTCTCGATGGAGTTTCCATCTTCCAGTCGATAGAGCCATTTACGGGTACCATCGACCGACCTCTGCGAGTCCACTACTTCAGGAAGACGTATATCTGCATTCTCCAGGAGTAGTGATCTCAGTGACTTGCTCAGGTTTGTCATCGCCTCAAAATCAGTAATGCCACGATGGTAGATCCATTTCAGCACCTGATCACCACGATATTCCTGCTCACCCAAAGAGGCGAGAAATCGTCTTATCCCCCCCCGATCGTAATCAAGCAGATTGGCGGGCAAGTGGGTCATACCGGGTATCAACGTGTCCGAGAACAGAGCTCTGAATCAGCAAAAAAGAAGGCGATCTCTGCCTCTGCTGTATCTGTACCATCTGAACCATGAACTGCATTCTCTTCGACTGATTCAGCAAAATCTGCCCTGATGGTCCCCTCGGCAGCCTCTTTTGGATTGGTGGCGCCCATAATCTCACGATGAAGCAATATGGCATTCTCTCCTTCGAGAACCTGAACCATAACCGGTCCAGACTGCATATACTCAACCAGGTCATTATAGAAGGGGCGTTCCTTATGGACGGCGTAAAAGCCTTCAGCCTGTTCCTGGCTGAGATGAATCATTCTGGCGGCTACAATCTTGAGCCCTCCTGACTCGAAACGACTGTATATTTTACCGATGATATTTTTGGCTACGGCTTCAGGTTTGATAATTGAAAGGGTACGTTCAACGGCCATCTGGATTACTCCATAGTTAAAGATCTAAATTTCCGACAAGACCACTCGCTTGCCGGCTGATAAATACAACTCTGATTTTTTTAAGAGGCGTGATTCTACTGATCAGTCAGCTGCAACGCCAATCAGAGTCTGGTCTTTTACCCCTGATATCTGAACATTCATCCAACTGCCGCTCTTTTTATCACCAAGGGGTACAAAAACAGGAAGATACTCAGCTGTTCGTGCTCGCTGATAACCTGCTGGAGCATGCCCTCCCCCTTCAATAATAACCCGGCGGGAAGCACCAATCCGTGAACTGAGAAGGTGGTGACGAACCTCCTCTCCAGCCGCCCTTAGACGTCGGGAGCGCCGTTTTCGCTCATCGACAACAACTTGATTTGCTATTCGAGAAGCCGGGGTTCCGCTCCGGGCTGAAAAACTGAAAACATGCGGATAGGCCAAACCAAGATCCCTCACCGCCTCCAGAGTCTGTTGAAAATCAGACTCGGTTTCGGTGGGAAACCCTGCCATCAAGTCGGCACTAATCACCACATCAGGAATCTTTTTGTAGAGATAAGCAACTCTCTCATAGAGCAGATCCCGATCATATCGACGCTTCATCCTTTTCAATATCAGCGTCGAGGCACTCTGAATCGAGAGATGAACATGGGGACAGAGACGCTCTGATCCTGCAATCAAGTCGACAACCTCGGCGTTAAGATGGACAGGATCAAGTGAGCTTAACCTCAGCCTGAAATCCCCCTCCATGGCATTCAACTTTGTCAAAAGAGTGGATAAGCCGCTTCCGCTCTCACCGCGAAGATCGCTGCCATAACTTCCAAGATCAACTCCACAAACCACCAGTTCCCGAAAACCATTTTCGACTAATCGCCTGGCCTGTTCGAGCACCTGTTGGCAGGGCTGTGATTGACTTCGTCCCCTTGCTCGATGGATGACACAGAATGTACATCTCTGATCACACCCCTGTTGTACCTGGAGAAAAGCCCTGCTCTTGTTTTCAAAACCAGAGAGCAGCCTCTGTGGAAGAGATGTGCCCCCATCAGGGTCACCCACCATTATTGAGGGGAGATTTCCATCAAGCAGGCTGGGAAGGAGTGCATCCAACTCCAGCTTTTTGTCATTTCCAACCACAAGATCAACGCCTGGAATTGAGGCACACTCCTGAGGTTTCAATTGGGCGTAACAACCGGTAACGATAACAACGGCATCCGGATTTTCCCGGACAACACGACGAACAGCCTGGCGAGCCTGGCGATCTGCTTCATGGGTTACGGTACAGGTGTTGATAATGTGGACTTTCGACCTGCCATCTTTTCCAGGGGTGAGGGCCTGGTTATTCAGCGCCTCAGTAATGAGAGCAGACTCAAAACTATTCACCTTACACCCCAGGGTAGTTACCGCTACCCTGGGAGTCGATAACCCAGGGCGACTGAGTTCCTCCTCTTTATCCCTGTTTTGATGGCCCTTCAGGAGAGAACAATCAAGCGCTTGTTTCAATTTATCAACCCGGCCTGATCACTCAGTGGAGAAACTCTCGCCGCAACCACAAGCATTGATCACATTAGGGTTGTTGAATTTAAAAGACTCAGAGAAACCCTCTTTACGAAAATCGATTGAGGTCCCATCCACATGGGTCAGACTCTCATCATCGACAATTACTTTGATCCCATCAGTCAGAAAAACGTGGTCATTTTCACCCACCTCATCGGCAAAATCGACGACATAACCAAACCCTGTGCAACCACTGGATTTAACCCCAAATCGCAGGCCTTCTCCTGACCCTCTCTTCTTTAGATGCTGCCTCACACGTTGTGCCGCAGCGGTGGTTAATGTAACGGCCATAATGTATTGTCTCTTCCTTTTCAAATTGGAGCTGTGAACCAGGCTCTGCAGCGAACAATGCAAAAACAAGCGCTGGATTACGGAATAATCCAATTGTGAACCTCCAACCCACTGAAATCAATCTAGAAAATATGTGGTATTTAACCCCAACCGTTAAGATCAAAACACCCGCAGAGTCGCTCAAAAAGGGTCGCCATCTCGATCTCCTGTCTTGATCCGGATGCCCTGGTTGATCAATGTTGATGGATTTAAGAGTTGGCAATGAGGTCGGCCCAAAATAACCCCCCCCTGCATCATCGGTATCGTGAGTTGAACCTGAACCACATGTTATTTATTTGTTTAACTGTTAATTATTGTGCTTTGTTTTTATTATTATTTTTTCTATCAATTCGTTCAACAGCGGTCAGAATCCCTCTTAGAATATTGATCTCCTCTATTGAGGGGCGTGCCCTGGTAAAGAGCCAGACCAACTTGCGCATCAGACGGGTTGAAGCTGTAGGCTTTAAAAAACCGATCGCCCGCAATACCTTCTCCAGATGCTCATAGAAGAAATGGCTCTCTTCAGCTGAGGGGTACTCCTCTTCCGGACTCTCCTCCTCTGGGTGGGTTGCTGGTATGTCGCCACCCGCCATTGAGAGTTCATAGGCCACCAGGAGTACCGCTGCGGCGAGATTGAGTGACGAGAAATCATCATTTACCGGGATTCGAATCAAACGCTGGGCATGATCCACCTCGGCATTACTCAATCCTGCCCTCTCCTGTCCGAACAACATCGCAACCTCACCCTCGTCGCTCACCTTGGCCACCTCGGGCATAACGGCTTTAGGGGTTTCGACCGGCCATCCAATGGAACGAGGACGCGCAGTCGTGGCGACCACCAATTTGCAACCGGCAACAGCATCAGCAACATTGGCAAATACCTCGGCACTCGTCAGCACATCATCGGCACCGGCTGCTCTGGCCGCTGCCGTATCACTTGGAAAATCCTGGGGCTCAACAAGCATTAATCGTGAGAGCCCCATATTTCGCATTGCTCTTGCTGTGGCCCCTATATTCCCTGGATGGGTAGGACGGACAAGCACAATTCTGACATGATCAAGATTCATCTGTCTCTCTTAAAAGATAGGCCCGGCAACAGGCAACACCCAGGCTGGGTTAAAAAATGAGGCTCTATTAGGTTTTTTCCGTCCAACCCTCTGTCCAGCGGCTTATAGCCCTAGGGCGTTATACCATTGATTTTGCGGCATCACCTCACGGTGCGGACGCGATTAATCAAACCCGAGATCTCTCGGCTGATTTTATCCTATCCGGCTCCCATCCAACGATGGATATACCCCCCCTATTCCAATGCTATACCCTGAATTTCTCAACCAGACACCCGGAACCTGCCTCATTGGCTCATTTTCGCTGTCCACTGAATCGGCGAAGCAAGGGAAAACAGATAATTGCTCACTCTGTTTTGACGGATATTAAGTCGTTAACCGGGAATTGGCACTAATCTCGATCAGAGAATAGACATACAAAGTCCTTCCCGAATAAAATTGCGCCACACCACTCGGGGGAGTTCCGAGGTCTGTTCTTTAAAAAAACTGGAGATATTCATGAATCCACTGCTGAACACTGCAGTCCGTGCTGCCCGCCTTGCTGGAGATGTCATTCTCCATAATGTGGATCGCCTCGATAGAATCAAGATCGATAAAAAAGGTAAAGCTGATTATGTGTCTGAGGTCGATCGCTTTGCTGAAGAAGAGATCATCAACACCATTCAATCCGCTTATCCTGATCATGCCATCCTTGCAGAAGAGAGCGGGCACCAGGAGGGAAAAGAGTTTACCTGGATTATTGACCCTCTTGACGGGACCACCAACTTCCTCCATGGATATCCCCAGTTTGCGGTCTCGATAGCTGTTAAACACGATGATCATATTGCCCATAGTGTCATCTATGATCCTCTGCGCAATGAGATGTTTACGGCCTCAAGGGGTGTTGGCGCCTATCTGAATGATCGGCGGATTCGAGTCAGCAACACCCAGCGCCTTGAAGATTCTCTCCTTGGGACTGGCTTTCCATATCGGTTCGTTCAACATGTCGACATCTGGCTAGGGTCGTTCAGGGAGTTTCTGGTTCGCACTTCCGGAGTGCGTCGAGCAGGATCGGCGGCCCTTGACCTTGCCCATGTTGCCTGTGGCCGATTTGATGGGTTCTGGGAGATGGGGCTTAAACCCTGGGATATGGCGGCAGGATGTCTGCTGATCGAAGAGGCCGGTGGCCTGCTCAGTGACTTTAGTGGCGACCAAGATCATCTTGAAAAAGGGCATTTAATTTGTGGCAACACCTATCTCTTCAGTGAGATCCAAGATATTGTAAGACGGCATACCGCAGGCAAGATCTGAAATTTTAGAGACTCGTGAGCCAATCTGCTTCAAAGCTGACAGACCATACCCCCATGATGCAGCAGTACCTGGGCATCAAGGCAGACTTTACTGATACTCTGCTCTTCTACCGCATGGGTGATTTTTATGAACTCTTTTTTGATGATGCAGTAAAAGCATCAGAAATACTTGATATCACCCTCACCAGTCGTGGAAAGTCGGCAGGCAAACCTATCCCCATGGCGGGTGTACCGGTACACAGCGTGGATCAGTATCTTGCTCGTCTGGTGGCCCAAAAATGTCCCGCTGCCATCTGTGAACAGGTGGGAGACCCAGCCACATCAAAAGGTCCTGTTGATCGAAAAGTGGTGAGGGTCGTCACTCCGGGCACCCTGACGGATGAAAACCTGCTGCAGGAACGCCAGGAAAATATTGTCGTAGCCCTGTGTGGCAACAAACAACACTGGGGAATAGCAGGCCTTGAACTCTCAAGTGGCCGTTTCACTGCCCGGGAGGTCAAATCTGCTGAAGCCCTGGGCAGTGAACTGGAACGCCTCCGGGGGGCAGAAGTGATCATCCCTTCCGGAGAGCGCGCCCCTGAGGCCATCACTGAATCAGAATCAGCAATCAATGAAGTCCCGCCCTGGTATTTTAATTCCAAGCGCTCCTATGAAGTGCTTACAGCACAATTCGGAACCTATGATCTCAGAGCTTTTGATGGTGATGAGAGCCCCCTCGCTCTGACTGCAGCGGGAGCACTCCTTCAGTATGCGATTGACACCCATGGAGGTGATCTTAAACACATACGAGGGTTACAGATTGAGCATCCTGAAGACCACCTTATGATTGACAGAGCAAGCCGCATCAATCTGGAGATTGAACTCAATCTCTCAGGTGGAACATCACACACCCTTGTTGACCTCCTGGACCTCTGCGCCACCCCAATGGGGGGCCGTCTGCTGCGCCGATGGTTACATGGACCGATCAGAGACCATGATCACCTTCGGCTTCGCCATCAGATGATTGGTGAACTGATTGAGGGGGGTGAGGTAGAGGCGCTGGCAAAGGCTCTTCGCCAGATTGGAGATATGGAACGTATTCTGGCCCGGGTTGCTTTACGGACAGCATACCCCCGCGATCTTCAGCGACTCTGCTATGGTCTCAGACAACTCCCAGAGATCCTGGCAATGCTTGAGAAGACGGATGCCCCTCGCCTTGACCAGCTCATACCCAGGCTTGAAGGTTTTACGCCGTTGGTCGAAGTACTGACCAATACGATTGATGACCAACCCTCTGCATTGATCCGTGATGGTGGAGTGATTCGAAGCGGTCATGACGCTGAACTCGATCAACTCAGGCTCCTCGAGCAAAATGCCAGCGATCACCTATTAAAAATAGAGCGTGAAGAGAGAGAAAAGACAGGCATCAAATCCCTCCGAGTGCAATTTAATCGAGTCCATGGCTATTACATAGAACTTCCGAGAAGCCGAGCTGATACAGCACCAGCCCACTATGTGAGGCGCCAGACCCTTAAAAACAGCGAACGATACCTGACTCCTGAACTTAAGGAGTTCGAAGGAAAAATTCTAAGCGCCAAAGAGCGCGCTCTTGCACGAGAAAAACAACTCTATGATCAACTTCTTGATCGGCTGGGAGAAGAAACTGAGAGCCTTCAGTTGTGCGCTCAAGCTCTTGCCGAGATTGATCTGTTACAGAATTTTGCTGAACGGGCGCTCACCCTGGATTTTGCGGCACCGACGCTTATCGATGACGTGGCGATTGAAATATCTGAGGGAAGACACCCTGTTGTTGAGTCTCACCTGAAATCAGGCTTCATCCCAAACGACACATTGCTCAATAGTTCCAATCGACTCCTCATTGTGACCGGTCCCAATATGGGGGGGAAAAGCACCTTTATGCGTCAGACGGCATTGATCACCCTGTTGGCACATACCGGGAGTTTTGTTCCAGCTTCATCGGCAAAAATTGGCAGGATTGATCGAATCTTTACTCGAATTGGTTCATCGGATGATCTCGCGGGCGGGCGCTCAACCTTTATGGTCGAGATGACTGAGATGGCCAGCATTCTGCGAAATGCAACACCCAATAGTCTGGTCCTGGTTGATGAAATTGGGCGAGGGACAAGCACCTTTGATGGTCTTGCCCTGGCGTGGGCCTGTGCTGAGGATCTTGCCACCAGAGTGAGGCCACTGACCCTCTTCTCGACCCATTACTTTGAAATCACTGCGCTCGCAGAACATCTCCCAGAAACAGTCAACGTTCACCTCGATGCTGCTGAACACGGCCACGATATCGTCTTCCTCTACTCGGTAAAACCCGGTCCTGCAAGCCAAAGCTATGGTATTCAGGTTGCAAAGCTGGCTGGTCTGCCCCACTCCGCCCTTCTTGCCGCCCGGGATAAACTTGAAGGGCTTGAGAGAAAGTATGCCCGCGAAGAGATGAGCTCAGGATCTCAAAAGAAGAGCGACCAGCTCGGGCTATTTGGCTGTAGTCCGGATTTCGAGAACACCATCACCAAACGACTGCTTGAGATATCGCCAGAGCGGATGAGCCCCCGAGAAGCCCTTGACCTGATATATGAACTCCACCAGAGTGTGCTCGAATCTGATCAATCATGAATTGAGAAGAAAGAGACTCTCAACCACCCTTGACTTAAAAGCGCAGAACCACATCTGGCCCATACCAGGAGTATTGAATTATAGCGTCGACGAAATTAAATGAGGTCGTTGAGCTGCCCTCGAATTACAGAATAAATCTTCGATTCACTATTTATTTTTTCTACGTAGCCTGAAATAATTCGGCTGTGGTAAATCGCTTGGATTAATCAACAACTGGAGAACTGCTATGACCTATGTGGTCGGGGAAGGCTGCATTGCCTGTAAATATACTGATTGTGTTGAAGTCTGTCCTGTGGACTGTTTTCATGAAGGTCCCAACTTCCTGGTTATCGACCCGGAAGAGTGCATTGACTGCAGTCTCTGTGAGCCAGAATGTCCAGCTGAAGCCATCTATGCAGAAGATGATCTTCCCAGTGACCAGAGCCACTTCCTCAAGCTCAACGAAGAGCTGTCAGAGGAATGGCCCGTTATTACTGAAATGAAGGACGCCCTCCCGGATGCCGATGAGTTCGCTGATCAAAAAGGCAAACTCGATATGCTCCTGCGCTGACCCTCTGCTCTCCCCAACACCAAAGGAGCCTCTGGTTGGGCTGAGGCCTCCTCGGTGTTTAGATGGAAGGCTGAGAGCTCATTGACCTCCACTCTTATTCCGCTTCTTTCATCCCCAAACGGGCAAGCAACTCTTTGGCGGGAAGGTAGCCGGGAATGATTATCCCGGTATCGAGAACCATTGTCGGTGTTCCCGATACTCCGACCTCCTGTCCCAACTGATAGTGGTCTGTTACCGGGTTATCACATTCTCTTTCCGGAACCTCATTTCCCAATTTGGCATCTGTAATGGCTGCCGCCCTATCCTCTGCACACCATACTGATACGGCTTTTCGATAACTCTCAGAGCCAACACCCGCTCGAGGAAACATCAGGTAACGAACCTCAAGCCCCGCCTTGTTGAGAGCAGGAACTTCAACATGAAAACGTCTGCAATAGCCACAGTCAATGTCAGTGAAGACAGTAACATGACGCTTCGCATTGGCTGGCCCAATAATCAGCATCTCATCCCGGGTAACGCCTGTCAGTGCTTCCTTGATTTTTACAGACTGACGTTCATCGATCAGGCTTATATTACGCTTAAGATCGAAAACCTCACCGAGCATCAGATAATCACCAACCCTTGTTGCAAAAAAGAGATTACCCTCAACCTCGACCTCATAAATCCCTTCAACGACCGATTTTTTTATCGAAGAGGGCCGCACTGTGGGTGGCATTACTGTCGCCATTGCCTCTTCAATATCCTGAACCCCATCAGCCCACAGTGAGGGTGCGCCAACCAAACCTATTAAAACGAATACCAGGCCTATTGATCTTTTCATTCCTATTCCCCTGCAGTCCCCTGTGTTCAATCCCGAAAATTCACGTACTGAAGCGGCAAACCCAGTTTCTGTTCTCGCAGCAGCGAGATCACTGACTGCAGCTCATCGCGTTTCTTTCCTGAAACTCGAACCTGCTCTCCCTGAATTGAGGCCTGTACTTTGAATTTGGCCCCCTTGATCAGTTTAACCAGTTTCTTTGCCAGCTCCTTATCAATCCCATGGCGCACCTTTACTTCCTGACGGGCAGTACCTCCCCCGGAATCCACAATTTCCGCCAATTCAAGTGCAGCGATATCGACCCCTCTTTTTGCCATTTTATTCAACAGGATCTCTCTCGCCTGACCTACCTTGAAATCATCATCTGCGATGACAACCAGCTGATCATCACTCTGCTCTACTCGGGCATCACTTCCCTTGAAGTCATAACGGTTGTTGATCTCTCTGTTTGCCTGATCAACCGCATTATGAACTTCTTGCCAATCGACCTCAGAAACAACATCAAATGACGGCATGCTTTTAAAACCTCAATAATGGTTTAACTCATAACGGGTAGTCCCGCTACCCCACAAAGCGCAATGATACCAGTGAAATCATCTGGATCCTCAGATTTTCTCAGCAACGCTCCGGCAGTTGGAAATAACACCTACTCAAACTGGCAACTCATTGCATTAGCTCTGGCAAGGCGGCCAATCTTCTCTTAATGCAGGGTCAAATTGCCGACAGCGGGTTTTTTGAACCTCCTCTCTTTCTAATCATCATGATTAAAACAGACTCGACCCAAACTGCCAGTAGATCAGTTGCAGCAGGGTGAGAGCAAAAAGAGCTGCCACAAGGTCATCCAGCATAATCCCCAGTCCACCCTTGATTTTGCTGTCGATCAAACCAATAGGCCAGGGCTTGATAATATCGAATACCCGAAAGAGCAAAAAACCAAGGATCACCCACGGCCATCCCGCTGGAACCAGAAAAAGTGTGACCAACAACCCGACAATCTCATCCCAGACAATGACGGGTGCATCCTCAACACCAAGGTGGCGACTCATCCAGCCACAAACAGGAATTCCTGCAACAAAAAGCAGAATGACAACAAGCAGATAGATAACGATAGAGAGATCTTGAAGAAGCCACCACAGAGGAAGCCCTGCAAGGGTCCCAAATGTACCCGGGGCAAAGGGAGCATACCCTGCACCAAAACCAGTAGCCAAAAAAGTGATTGATCGCTTTAGCAGACTATTCAAAATGGTTATATCCTTTGGATGGATCAGTCTTGGATTGCCCCAAGGAGTCAACCACCTCGACCCTCTCTCCATCCGTTATCACTCCTACTTTTGTCAACTGAGTTCCTACTTCCAACAGCCGTTCCACGGCCTCCTGTTGAGCATCTTCAGGCACCACAACACAGAGTTCATAATCATCCCCTCCCGAAATGGATGGCGCAAAGTCTCCTGTTGCCTTTTGGTAGTTTGTCACCGGAGGGGAACAAGGGATTTGGTCTAATTCCAATGTCGCACCGACTCCGCTGGCCTTAACAATATGACCAAGATCTGAAATCAATCCATCAGAAATGTCGATACAAGCGGTTGCCAAATCACGAAGCAGAACGCCCTCTTCCACTCTTGGAGTGGGCCGGTTGAGACGAGAAAGCAGATAGTCAGCTGCAGGGGAGTTTACACTCAATTCTCCCTTAAGCTGCTTGAGTCCAAGAGCAGCATCACCGAGAGATCCCGTCACCATGACACTCTCTCCCTGATGAGCACCTGAACGAGTGAGAGCCGTTCCGCTCTCAATTTTACCCATCATCTGAACGGTGATTACATTTGGACCTTTGACAGTATCTCCGCCAACCAGATCGACCCCATAGGTTGATAGAAGATTGATAAAACCGGCACTGAATGCCTTGAGCCACTTGTGGTCAGGATGCGGCAAAGAGAGCGCGAGGGTTGCCCACGCCGGAATGGCGCCCATAGAGGCAATATCACTTAAGTTAACTGCGGCTGCTTTATATCCAATATCACCTGGATCTGTTGCTGCAAGGAAATGAACCCCTTCGACCAGGATATCGGTGGTGATAATAAGTTCATTATTATCTCCAGTTCGAACAATAGCGCAATCGTCACCCACTCCGAGCCGGGTATCAGGCCGAAGGGGCGGGATGTCTTTGAAATAGGTTTCAATAAGAGAAAATTCGTCCACCACTGCCCCGCTACGGATTAAGGAACACTGTACTATTCTGGATCTTCTTCTGTCTTTGGACGGAGGCGTTCCTTCAGGCCATCAAGAACTGCGTTGACAAATTGATATCCATGTTCCGCACCAAATGTTTTTGACAGTTCAACAGCTTCGTAAATAACCACTTTGAAAGGAATATCATGTTGGTATTCAAGCTCATAAGCACCAATGCGAAGAATAGCCTTCTCAACCGGATCAACACTCTCTATCTCACGGTCAAGGTAGTCGGAAAGATTGGCATCGAGCTCCTGATGGTAGAGCGGGATGTTTTCAATCAGTGTTCTGAAATAGGCAAAATCGGTATCAGAAAGATCGTGCTCTGCAATGAAGTGATCTTCAATCTTATGGGGGTCCTGTTCAGTCAGATCCCACTGATAGAGTGCCTGAACTGCGCATCGACGAGCAAGATAGCGACTATGTCGACTGGCACGTTTCATTGTTGTCCAGTCTCACCATCATAATCAGTTTGATGGAAATGTTTTTATAAGATTGATCATCTCAAGCGCTGCAAGCGCTGCATCGACCCCTTTGTTTCCTGCTTTTGTGCCCGCACGCTCAATCGCCTGTTCAATCGTATCTGTTGTCAATAGCCCAAATCCAATTGGCAGACTATGTTGCATCATTACCTGATGAACCCCTTTTGAACACTCTCCGGCAACATAGTCGAAGTGAGGCGTTGCGCCACGAATCACGCAACCGAGAACGATAACGGCATCATAGCGCTCACTTTCTGCCATCACCTTTACGGCCAATGGCAGTTCATACGCTCCAGGAACCCGAACCACTTCAAGATTCTCGCTGGCGGCACCATGGCGTTTTAAGGTATCTGTTGCACCTTCAAGCAGACGTTCAGTAATAAAATTATTAAACCGGGTCGTGACCAGACCGAACCGTGCGGTACCTGTTTCAAAATTACCTTCGTAGCTCTTCACTTAACTATTACCTGTCTGATTTTTAATCGATAAATAGATTATAGGCGAGTAACACCTCTTATGTTAATGCCTGTTTCAATCAATCCTGTCGAAAGCAGAGACGACAAAAGAGGCAATCAATGTAACCCATTGATTTTGTAAACAACTGAAAATCGGGTATTGCGATATTCCACTAAAGGAAGGAGAGATCGATCTGTTCCTGATCACCGATTCTCGATCGATGCCACCCTCAGTCCTTCGAGCAGGCCAGATCGATCCTCCCGAAGATTTTGGAAATCCAGGTGCTCTAACTATCGTCAGAAATATAGTCGATCACTTCAAGGTCGAATCCAGAAAGTGCGTGAATCTTTCTTGGGGTACCGAGAACATGCATCTTGCCAACGTTTAGGTCTTTGAGAATCTGCCCACCCAATCCAACTATCCGCAGGTCACTACCGGTCTCAACAACCAGGGAGTCATCTCTACCCAACTCCTTTAGCTGGGATTGACGAATCCGCTTGACCATCTCATCATGATCAAAATAGTAACAAAGGAGCACCAAAACCCCTTTGCCCTCTTCGGCAATCAGTTTCATTGCTGAGTGTACTGTCCAGGAAGTCTCACCGCGTGCTTCACAGAAGGCATCATAGAGTCCATGGACAAGCTGAACACGAACATGAACCTCATCATCGTGATCAAAGTCCCCGAAAGAGAGTGCATAGTGCGTTTCATTGCCAATCACATCCTGATAGGCAATTAAATTAAAATTTCCATATTGGGATGCCATGGTGCTCTCTGCGATCCGAGTAATTGTAGGCTCATGTTGGAGTCGGTATCGAATGAGATCGGCAATAGTCCCAATCTTGATCCCTTGCTTCTCTCCAAAAGTGATCAAGTCGGGAAGTCGGGCCATCGTGCCATCTTCTTTGAGAATTTCACAAATCACACTTGCCGGCTCATACCCTGCCAATCGAGTCAGATCACAACCCGCTTCAGTATGCCCCGCTCTGGCAAGCACCCCTCCCGACTGTGACTTAAGTGGAAAGATGTGCCCGGGCATTACAATATCAGTAGGCCGCGCCTCTGCTGCAACAGCAGATTTAACCGTTTGTGCCCGGTCCGCCGCAGAGATGCCCGTTGTTACCCCTTGTGCTGCCTCAATTGAGACGGTGAAATTTGTTCTATAGCTATCGTCCGTATCGCTCACCATCAGAGGGAGATTGAGCTGTTCGCACCGTTCGCCTGTTAAAGTGAGGCAGATTAGTCCACGCCCATGAGTGGCCATATAGTTGATTGCTGCAGAATCAACACACGCAGCTGGAATAATGAAATCACCCTCATTCTCTCGACCTTCGTCATCAACCACTATGACCATTTTACCTTCTGAAAGATCGCTGATGATCTCCTCAATTGGGCTGATGCCAGTTACTTTGTCTTTATTTGTCGCCAATTGTATTCAATCCTTAAACCCATATTCTGCAAGTTTTTCCATCGACAAGTTACTCTCCGAATCATTACTCGGTGCAGTAACCAAACGTTCAAGATATCGAGCGATCAGGTCCACCTCAAGATGAACCTTGTCTCCGGCACCTAGAGCCCCCAGGGTCGTAGCAGTTAACGTATGGGGGACAATATTAATAAAGAAGTCTGTACCCTGACTGTTATCTCTAATGCCATTGACAGTGAGGCTGACCCCATCAATGGTGATTGATCCCTTCTCGGCAATATACCGACCGAGTTCAGCTGGAGCGGTAAATGTCATCTTTGCTGATCGGGCATCTGGCTCACGTGATCGCAGTGACCCAATACCATCGACATGTCCTGTCACCATATGGCCTCCCAGATGAGTCTCGGGAGTCAGTGCAGCCTCAAGATTAACCTTTGCGCCCGTCTTTAGGTTTCCAATCAGGGTTCTGGACAGGGTCTCTCCTGAAACATCAGCCTTCATGTGCCCGGAACTGAGTTCGATAGCCGTCAGGCAGACGCCATTCACAGCAACACTGTCTCCAAGCTCAATAACCAGGGTGGCGAATTCACCCAACTCAATAGTGAGTGATAGATCGCCCTGGTGGTGCTCGAGAGCGACCACAGTACCAACAGATTGAATGATGCCTGTAAACATATGACGTCGAAGTATTACATAGTCGATTCAGGATTGTGCGCCCATCCGGTTTTCCGAGCAATCGCTTTCGATCAGCTGTGTTCTATTCAATCACCGCCCTTTTTTCCTGAAGAGTGCCGACTAAGAAGACGGGCCACCTCTTTACTGAATTCATCAAGGTCCTGAAATCGTCGATAGACAGAAGCAAACCGAACATAAGCAACCTCATCCAGGTCTCCTAATTCTGCCATCACGTATTCACCAATAACGGTAGTGGACACTTCTCTCTCTCCACTGACACGAAGACGATGCAGAATTCGACTTATTGAAGTTTCAATTCTATCCGTGTCTACCGGTCGTTTCTCCAATGCACGAAGAATGCCGCCTCTGAGCTTGGACTCATTGAACTGTTCACGTCCACCATCCGCCTTGATTACCTGTGGAAGCCTTAATTCTGCACGTTCATAAGTAGTAAATCGTTCATTACAAGCCTGGCAAACACGGCGGCGTCGAACTGATATCCCATCATCACTCAATCGGGTATCGACAACACGGGAATCCTCAAAATGACAAAATGGACAGTGCACAATGTTTCCAACAAATTAAGGGTCTGAATTCACTCCCTCTTTTTCAACCGGCAACATATCTTCCCGTGAGATTCCAAGCATCAGCACCACAGGGCTGGCGATAAAGATAGAGGAGTATGTTCCCACCACAACACCAATGAGCAGTGCTGCCGCAAAGCCATGAATTACCTCGCCTCCCACCAGAAGAAGGGTCAGTACGACCAACAGGGTCGTAAGTGATGTCAACACCGTTCTGCGAAGGGTCTGGTTGATTGAGTTGTTCATGATGTCAGAGGAAGTGCCTTTGCGCATTTTTCTGAAATTTTCCCGGATACGGTCAAAGACGACAATGGTGTCATTGAGTGAGTAGCCGATGACTGCCAGCACAGCTGCCAGAACAGGAAGCGAAAACTCAAGCTGTAAGAGTGAAAAGATCCCAAGAGTAATCAACACATCATGAACCAGGGCCGCCACCGAACCCAGTGCAAAGCGCCACTCAAAACGCCAGGCCACGTAGATCAGTATCCCGATGAGGGCATAGATCATCGCCAGCCCCCCCTTCTCCGTGAGCTCTTCACCTACCTGGGGTCCGACAAATTCAACTCTTCGCATCTGTACCTGGCAATCATCGGCTTCAGACTGGCCTGATCTTAGACACTGCTGGACTCCCCTCTGAAGACCCTCAACAACCGTTTCATCAAAAGGCTTGCGCAGGGCCCCGGTCACTGCTGAACTCATTTCTGCCGCATTGATCTCCTCTCTTGCCGGAAGACGCACCATCACATCACGAGAAGTCCCAAAATACTGGACTACCGCATCATCAAATCCTGCGCTCTCCAATTGCTCGCGAACATCGGCTATTTTGACAGGCTCACTGTATCCAACTTCAACCAGAGTACCTCCGGTGAAGTCAATTCCAAGAGATAGGCCCAGGGAGGAGAGTGACCCGATGCTGACCACAAACAGCAGGCCTGACAGCACCATTGCAGGTCGCCGGCGGCCCAGGAAATCGATATGAGTATCTTTCTTTAGAAAATCCATGCCCTGGCCTTTAAATCATCAGTTTACTGACCTGGCGCCTGCCATAGATCAGGTTTATTAGACCACGCGTTCCCATTATCGCTGTAAACATCGAGGTCATGATTCCGATGGAGAGAGTAACGGCAAACCCTTTTATTGGACCTGTGCCAAAATTAAACAAGACGATTGCTGCGATCAATGTGGTGATATTGGCATCAACAATAGTTGACAGTGCCCGATCATAACCAACATGAATACTCGCCTGAGGTGAATTGCCGGTTCGTAACTCTTCACGAATACGTTCAAAAATCAGGACATTGGCATCCACTGCCATTCCCACTGTCAACACAATGCCTGCGACACCCGGGAGCGTCAGTGTTGCACCTGAGAGCGACAGGATGGCAACCATCAGGACCAAATTCATCGCCAGAGCAACATTGGCAACCAGGCCGAAGACCCGGTAGTACGCCGCCATGAAGATCAGCACAAGAACAAAGCCAATCACCACCGACCTGACTCCCTGGTTAATGTTCTCCTTCCCAAGGCTTGGCCCGACTGTCCGTTCTTCAACAATATCGACAGGGGCGGCCAGCGCTCCAGCCCTAAGCATTAATGAGAGATCCCGGGCCTCTTCAACACTGTCCAGACCCTCTATCTGGAAGCGCTTGCCCAACTGATCCCTAATAACCGGCGCTGTAATAATCTCTTCAATACGCTGCTTTACTCTGACACTGTTGCCGTCTTCATCAACCACAACTTGTCCCGATTCATCTGTCTTGATGCTGGAGCGCAATTCAAGATAGACAACAGCCATCCGTTTTCCGATATTGTCACCGGTAATCCTCTGATTGATCGCCGCTCCTCTTGCATCCAGAGTGATGCTGACGATGGGCCCTCCTGTACGGGTATCAAGACTTGCTGCAGCATCAACGATATTGTCGCCGGTATAGATCACTCGCTTCTTCAGGAGCAAGGACCGTCCATCACGATCCCTGAACAACTTGGACCCCGGAGGAACACTTCCTGCCAAAGCCACCTGAACATCGTGCTCTTCATCGACCATTCTCATTTCCAGGGTTGCGGTACGGCCCAGAATCCGTTTTGCCCGCGCCGTATCCTGAACACCCGGCAGCTGGATGACGATTCGTCTATCCCCCTGGCGCTGAACAACGGGTTCAGCGACACCAAGTTCATCAACACGGTTTCTAAGGGCGGTCATATTCTGCTCTAGTGAGAAGGTTGCCAGCTCTTTTCGCGTCTCTTCACGCAAAACTCCGATCAGGTAGAGCTCTCCACTTCGCTCCTCTTCAGTAATCAATAATCCGGGAAGTTCTCGGCCTATCACCGACAGGGCCTTCTCTTGGTCACTGGGCTGTCGCAAACGAAGCTCAATCTTCCCACTATCATCCCGGTAAACAGATCGGTAGCGAATCTTGGCCTCTCGAAGGGTCGAACGAAGGTCAGCGACATATCGCTCTTCAGCCCTTGTATAGGCACTCTCCATATCCACTTCGAGAAGGAAGTGAACCCCACCTCGCAGGTCAAGACCGAGATACATCGGGACACCGCCAAGCCCTGATAACCAATCGGGGGTCGAAGGCAGGAGCGTTAGCGCTACAGTAAATTGTTGGCCAAGTGCCCGTTGCAAAAGATCGCGTGCCTTGAGTTGCTCTTCTGTAGAGTGGAATCGGAGCTTAACCCCGTGCTCATCTGCAACACCGGAGATAACGGGTATCTTTGCCTCCTCCATCGCCACCTGAGCTGTTGCCAGGATGGTTTCATCCGCTTTCTGCCCTCGAGTACCACGAACCTGAATTCCAGGATCATCGCCATAAATATTGGGCAGTGCATAGAGCAAGCCTGGAATAACCACTGCAATGATGATGAGCCACTTCCAAAGAGGGTATCGATTAAGGACAGCCATAATTTAATAAACCTTTTTTCAGGCTGATTTAATCGTACCTTTTGGTACGAGCTTGGAAACCGCTCCACGTTCCACCTTGATGTCCACATTCTCTGCGACTTCAAGGGTGATAAAGTTATCGCTGACGGCTCCAATCCTACCCAGTGCCCCACCCGTGGTGATCACTTCATCCCCCTTCTTCAATCCTTGAGTCATCTCTTTATGTTCTTTCGCTCGTTTCTGTTGAGGACGAATGAGTATAAAATAGAAGACCACAACAATCAGTAACAGTGGCAGAAAACCGACCAGATCAATACCTCCAGCGGCTTGTCCCCCGGCCTGAGCCCAGGCATCAGAAATTAAAAAATTCATTTTATTCCTACCGTGTCTATAGTGTATGTATGATTTATTGTCCCATCACAGGACGAACCGGCGCGATTATGCCACACAGGAGCGCTGTGAATAAGTCATCAAACCCTCTGTTGCATAAAAAACAGGGAGATTTTACTCGATTATCTCCATTTGATGACATTTCTTGGCCCATTTCACTCACCCTTCCTCGCCCGGTCCCTATTCTGGAAAGGTGATTTTGAACCGATCGAGATAATCTATGGCAAAAGCAGCAAAATCACCTGATTCCAGTGATTTTCTGATCTCAGCCATTAGCGATTGGTAGTGACAGAGGTTGTGGATCGTAGCCAATCTTGCCCCGAGAATCTCATTGGTCTGCTGGAGATGCCGGAGATAACTGCGACTGTAGTGCTGGCAGGTGTAGCAGTTACACCGTGGATCGAGTGGAGCCCTGTCATGGGCATAAACGGAATTCCTGATCTTTATTACACCCTGTGAGGTGAAGAGCCATCCATTACGTGCATTTCGAGTGGGCATCACACAATCAAACATATCAATGCCGCAGGCAACCGCGTAGACAATATCCTCAGGACGTCCCACACCCATCAGGTAACGCGGAGCACTCTCCGGCAACTGATGGGCAATCCCCCTGAGCATCCGATACATATGGTGTTTGGGTTCACCCACTGAAAGCCCCCCCAGGGCATATCCATCAAAGCCAATATCGGTTAGCTCGCGCAATGACTGACGTCGCAGTGCGGTGTGCATTCCCCCCTGTACAATCCCAAACAGGGCCGAAGGATGGCTTCCGTGTGCCGCCTTGCCCCGCTCTGCCCAGTGAAGGGAGCGTTCCATCGAGGACTGAACCGCATTTTTTTCTGCCGGATACGGGGTGCACTCATCAAACTGCATAATGATGTCGGCACCCAGTGCCTGCTGTACTGTCATCGACTCTTCCGGGCCGAGGAAAATTTTGGCGCCATCTACAGGTGAACGAAACGTGACCCCCTTGTCAGAAATTTTTCTCTGTTCTGCCAGACTCCAGACCTGGAATCCTCCTGAATCGGTAAGGATCGGACCCTCCCAGTGCATGAAGTCATGCAGCCCTCCATGCTCACCAATAACCTCCACTCCCGGGCGAAGCATCAGGTGAAAGGTGTTACCGAGTATGATCTCAGCCCCAACCTGCCGCAGTTCCTCCGGAGTCATCGCCTTGACAGTGCCATAGGTCCCAACCGGCATAAATGCAGGAGTATTGACAACGCCTCGTTCAAAGAGCAGGCGACCTCGTCGTGCAGCACCCTCTCTGTTTTTAATATAATACTTCATTAATAACCTATTACTTATTGTTTTCTTTCAATATACATCGCGTCACCATAACTGTAAAAGCGAAATTTATTGTCCACCGCATGGCGATAGGCCTCAAGCACTCTCTGTCGCCCCGCGAAGGCTGAGATCATCATCAGCAGCGTTGTTCGTGGAAGATGGAAATTGGTGATCAGGGCATCAACGACGGAAAAGGCAAAACCCGGGAAGATAAAGATCTCACTCTCACCCTGAAATGGAGAGAGGCCTCCCCCCTGGGACGCGGTTTCGAGTGCCCGCACTGTAGTGGTCCCCACCGCCACCACCCGTCCGCCCCGCTCCCGGGTTGTTCTTACCTCATCACATAAAGAGGCCTCGACCTCCATCCACTCTGGATGCATCCGATGATCGGCAACCTCCTCGTTCCGAACCGGCAAAAAGGTACCGGCACCCACATGGAGCGTTATACGGCCAATATTAATCCCCCGATCCTCTAACTGATTAAGCAGCGCTTGATCAAAATGCAACCCTGCTGTCGGTGCAGCAACAGCTCCCGGATGGCTGGCATAAACTGTCTGGTAGCGCTCTGTGTCTTGGTCATCTGCTTCTCTGTGAATATAGGGCGGCAGTGGAACGGCGCCATGGTTGACAAGGACCTCCATCGGGGAGTGTTGACTGAATCGGAGTTGATAGAAATCCCCTTCACGTTCTATCACATGAGCAGACTCACCACCGGGAAAAATCAGCTCGCCGCCCACTTTTGGTGTTTTGCTTGCCCGCATCTGAACCTTCAACTCTCTATCGCCAAGAACTCGCTCAACCAGCACCTCGACGCGGCCCCCTGTTGGCTTGCGGGCCACGAGCCTGGCAGGCAGTACCTTGGTGTCATTGACTACCAACAGATCACCTCGGCGCAAAAAATCTCCGATTGAAAAAAAACGCCTCTCCTCAAGAGCGCCACTTGAAGTCAGCGCCAACAGACGACTCTCGCTCCTCGACGTGGCCGGATACTGAGCAATCAATTCGGGAGGGAGGTCATAGTCAAAATCAGAGAGCTTCATCCTTCTTCCTGTAGATTGATTTTTCTGGGCCCCGCTCTGGATCCAGTGATTTCGGCGGGCAAGATTACCAGATAACCCGCCAGGGGTGAGACTGCTTTTGCCGAACCTGTGGGACGAAGCTATACTCCAACCCCCTTGCCGGGGTGGCGGAACTGGCAGACGCAGCGGATTCAAAATCCGCCGGTGAATAACCTTGAGGGTTCGAGTCCCTCCCCCGGTACCAAAGTACATCTTTTTCACCCGTCTTTCTGCACGTTCCCTGATCTTTCAATGAGTTATAAGGACGTCACGTTTTGACATCTCACCCGTTTCTTGCCCCTTTTTAACTGTTATTGGGGGCTGCCCCGTTGCCGGATGTCGTAATCTGTGACCACAGCGCCTCAATCAGCACTGCACCACAGATCACCACAATCGCGGTGGCCTGCAGGTGGGTCATCGGCTGGGAGAGGATGACGATGGCAAGGGCGGCCGCGATCACTGGCTTGAGGAAAAACAAATATGAGCCGCGGGTAATATCTGGCACTGCGGCCAGACCACCGATCCAGAGCCACTGCGTCAGGGTGGTATTCCACAAGGCAATGGTGATCAGCGACCACGCCTCTTTCTGTGAACGCTCGAGAAGCGTCAGGGGGTTCACCCATATACCCCATACTCCACCGACCATCAGCCACAAACCCACGGCCCCAATGAACATGGTGATGGCAGTAATACGCAAAGCGCCGTATTCCTGGATCAGGGGTCGCGCTAATACCGCGTAGGTCGAGGCCATCGCGGCGCACAGCAGAGCCAGACCGACGCCGGGCAGACTGCCAGCCCCGCGGCCGGCAAGATCGGCCAGTGCGCCATCAGTCACCAGTAGCGCCACTCCCAATACCGCAGCCACCCCGGTAACCCATTTGGCTACGGTTATGCGTACCCGGTTGATGACGAGGTTAGCCAGACCAACGAAAATCGGAATGGTGGTAGTTACCGTAGCCACCTGG
>PVBE012658540.1_pt1 | contig 35831 bp, 31 predicted proteins | sample 1631181 | NCBI WGS metagenome assembly PVBE01 (sample SAMN08397723, study PRJNA350692) | Marine metagenome, whole genome shotgun sequencing project. | isolation source: water | place: Pacific Ocean | collected 2012-04
CCTGGGTGGTACCTTAGAAGTATCAATGGCCTAGCCATTTCTGGCTAAGCCATTGTTTTTATTGGGGGGCGCACGGGGACTCGAACCCCGGACCCGCTGATTAAGAGTCAGCTGCTCTACCAACTGAGCTATGCGCCCCCGGCGACACCGAAGCCATAGCAAAGCCTGGCCGTTTTGTCGATATGCTCCCAAACGCCATTACATCTCCTCGCCGGCGCTGAACCGGCCGATTGGCACGTCGCGGTGGATATAGACGCACATCAGAAGACCGAAACCGAATAGCAATGTGATCATCGCCGTGCCGCCGTAGGAAATCAGCGGCAACGGTACCCCGACCACCGGCAGAAGGCCCGTGACCATGGCGATATTGATGAAAACATAAAGAAAAAATATGGTGGTCACGCCCATGCCAAGCAGACGGCCGAACTGATTGCGGCAGCGCAGGCTTATGGTGAAGCCGTAAATCAACAGCAAAACATAAATGCCGAGCAAGGCCAGCCCGCCGACGAGGCCGAATTCCTCGGCCAGCATGGTGAAAATAAAATCTGTTTGCTTCTCCGGCAGGAAGTTCAGGTGACTCTGCGTCCCCAGCAAGAACCCCTTGCCGAAAATGCCGCCTGATCCGAGGGCGATTTTTGATTGGATGATGTGGTAGCCGGCGCCCAGGGGATCGCTTTCCGGATTAAGGAAGCTCAGCACCCGCTTTTTCTGGTAAGTGTGCAGGAACTGCCAAACCACGGGCGCCGAGACGAGTCCCAACAGTCCCACCAGGCCGAACTGTAACAACCGAACGCCGGCAAGGAAGAAGATAACCGCGCCGCCGATGGTCAGCATCAGCGCCGTTCCCAGGTCCGGCTGGCGCAGAACCAAGACCGAGGGCACCGCCACCATGAGCAGCGGGGCGATAAGGAAAAGCGGCCGGCGGATGTCGTCGGCGCTACTGCTATGGAAGTAGCGGGCCAGTGACATGACGATGGCCAGCTTCATCAATTCGGATGGCTGGATGGTGATCAAGCCGAGGTGGATCCAGCGTTGCGCTCCCATGCCCGCCGAACCGCCCAGTTCGACCGCCACCAGAAGGCCGAAACCGGCCAGGTAAATGACATAGGAGTAGCGCAGCCAGATGCGGATATCGATCACCGCCACCACCAACATCAGAACAAGGCCGGCCGCGAAACGCACCGCTTGGCGTGACGCCCAGGGATCGAAACTGCCCTCGCCGGCCTCGCCGCCAGCCGAAAAGAGCACGGTGATGCCGAAGGCGGCGACGAGGCACAGCAAAAGTACAAAAAGCCAATGGATCTGCCACAGCTTCTGAAGCAAGGTGAATTCCGGCTTGTTGAGATCGAAGCTGCTCATCTCGGCCTCGCCGCGGCGCTATTTCCGGCCCGTAGTTTACTGGCCGGCGGTGGTGCCCTTTTGACCTGCTGTCCGGCCTTCGGCTTGGCGGCTTGGCGGCGTTGCGTGGCAAGCAGGATGTCGTGGACAATGGGCGCCGCCACTTTGGCGCCGCTACCGCCGTGTTCGATCACTACCGCCGCGGCGTAACGAGGCGCGGCGGCCGGACAAAAGCCGACGAACAGGGCATGGTCTCTTTTATTCCAAGGCAAGTCCTTGTTCTTGCGCACGCCCTGTTCGCGCTCCTGCTGGCTGATGCGCCGAACCTGGACCGTGCCCGTTTTGCCGCCCATTTGAAAGCCGTGTCCGATGATGCGGGAGCCGAAAGCCGTGCCCATGGGAGAATTGACAACGGCCACCATGGCGTCATGGACAACCTGCAAGTGTTTGGGAGCGATGCGCAGGCTTGCAAAGCGGGGTGGCCGGCGTGGCGGCGTCTCGCCTGAAGCGGTGGTGCGGCGCGCCAAATAGGGGGTCACCGCAAAACCGCCGTTGACCAACCTGGCGGTCATTACCGCCATTTGCAATGGTGTCGCCAGAAGGTACCCTTGGCCGATCCCGGTGAGCAAGGTCTCGCCTTGCTGCCACGAAACTCCGGTGGTGGCGAGTTTCCACTCGCGGGTGGGCACCAACCCCCGGCTTTCACCAGGCAGGTCGAGGCCAAGGGCTTGCCCGAAGCCTAAACGCCGGGCCATGTCGGCGACGCGGTTGATGCCGGTGCGGCGGACGACCTCATAGAAATAAACGTCGCAGGACTGGGCGATTCCCTTGGCAAGGTTGACGGTTCCGTGCCCGTTCCTGTTCCAGCAATGAAATTTGACGTTACCCAGTTCGAGGAAACCGGGGCAGAAAAACTGGCTCTCTGGCGTGATCACGCCCTTTTCCAGGGCCGCCAGCGCGACCACCATTTTGAAGGTGGAGCCAGGGGAGAACTGGCCGCTGATGGATTTGTTGATCAACGGTGCCTTGGCATTGGAAGATAACTTTTTCCAGGCCTTGGTGCTGTGTCCTTTATTGAAAACATTGGGCTCGAAGCTCGGCGCCGAGGCCATGCCCAAAATATCACCGTCGTGAACATCGATGATGACGGCGCCGGCGCTTTGCCCGGACAATTGCCGGCTGACCAGTTTCTGCAACTCCATATCGATAGTCAGGGCGACTTCCGTTCCTGGCTGGCCTTCCCGGCGCTTCAGTTCACGAATTACCCGGCCGTATGCATTGACTTCCATTTGCGAACTGCCGCCGGTTCCCCTGAGGTCCATATCATAGGCCTTCTCGATGCCCGACTTGCCGGTGCGGAAGCCCGGGATTTCCAACAGGGGGTCGCCGCCGACCTCATTCTCGGAGACGGCGGCGACATAGCCTAGCACGTGGGCGGCGGCCTCGCCGTAAGGGTAATAGCGGCTTTGTCCGACATCGATCATGACACCCGGCAGATCGGGGATATTGACTTCGATCCGCGCCACTTGCCGCCAATTCAGGTTTTCGCACAAGGTGATCGGCACGAAACTTCGCTTGCGGCGAAGCTCCCGCAGAATCCGCCGTCGTTCACCGTCGGTGATAGGGATGATTTCGGCCAGCGCTGCAAGCATCGTTTCCACGTCCTGGCCTTTTGTCCTTTCGGAGATCAGCATGACACGGTAGTTCTGTTGGTTGACTGCCATGGGAACGCCGAAGCGGTCGACAACACGTCCGCGCGGTGGCGGCAGCAGCCTGAAGTTGATGCGGTTCTCGTCGGCCAGCGTGGCGTAGCGTTCGGATTCGACGACTTGCAGGTAATACATGCGCCCGACCAGGGCCGAGAGCAGAAGCATCTTTCCCCCTACCAGTATCGTCGTCCGCCTGCTGAAAATCTTTTGCCGGTCGGTATCCCGGGACATCTTACCCTGGCCTCAGAATGGCCCGCTGCCAGCGCAGGAAAAACCATGCCAGGATGGGAAAGATTCCCGTCGTCAACAAGTACTGGAAAAACAATGCCCGGGGCTCGACGAGGGCCAAGTTATAAGCGCAAACCAAGACCCAGATCATCGCCATCGCTCCCGCCGCGATCAGCGCGAAGACCAGCCAAACCATGGCAAAGGACTTTCCGGTCAGGAAACGCCGTTGCGATTGAGCCGCTCTATGAACGATCAGAAAGACCACGGCGTTGATCCCGATGGGGGCACCCGTCAGGGAATCCTGTAGCAGGCCGATTATGAAAACAGCATAAGCCGGCATCAACTCGGAGCGGTATAAGGCCCAGTGGTAAACAGCGATCATGGGCAGCAAGGGCGCGATCTGATCGTATCCGGGGATGTGTAGCGGCACCACGTTGAAGACCACCAGGAACAGGGTCAGGCCAAATGGCGTCAACTGGCGCGCCAACGTATCAAGGCGGACTCCCAGCGAAGGCTTCATGGTGCCGCTTTTCCGTCCCCCGGGCCGGCGCTTATCGGTCCACCGCCGCCGATGCCGGGACTTGGCCTGGCTCCGGCCAGCCCGAAATCAATGACGCGGACGTATTCAAGACGGTTGCGTTCAACGAACGGGCGTATCTCGATACCGCCATCGTCGACCGAGGCGACGACGCCAATCGGCAGACCGGACGGCAACGCGCCGCCGTGGCCCGAGGTGACGATGCGGTTGCCGGGCAAAACTGAGCCCTCTTCCGGCAGATGGATCAAATGCGGCCGGTTGGAGTTGTTGCCGGCAAGGATGGCGCGAATCCGCGTTGGTCCGACCAGCACCGGAATGTGGGAGTTAAGATCGGAAATCAGGAGGATTCGGGCCGAACGGACACCAACGTCGGTGATCCGGCCAACCAACCCTTCGCCGGTGACGACCGCCTGTCCCTTGGTGATACCGGCGCGCAAACCGGCATTGACAACCAGGCTGTGGGCGAAAAATCCGCTGGCATCGGCAATCACCCGGGTGGTGATGAAACTGGCCCTCGGGCTGGGCACGAAATTGAGCAAGGATTGTAACGCCTTGTTCTCCGTTTCCAACTGGTGGGCCACCGCTTGCCAATGCAAGAGCCGGGAATTGTCGTCGCGCAAGCTGTTGTTTTCCATCCGCAACCGAGCCAGTGCGCGAACTTGATCGACCATATCGGAGACAGTAGCGACGGGACGGGACATGGCATCCAGGACGGGAGCGACGGCATCGGTGACATGGGTGCGCAAGCGTTCCACCATCACCATGTCCGCCTTGCCAAACAGCATCAGGAAAAAGGCCGCTCCGACCAAGCCAAGGTAAGCGAAGCGTTGGGCCAGGCCTTTGACATGCGTACCTACGCGTTGCGCCGCCCGCGGATGTTCTTTCAAGCCATTCCTCTTACGTTCAAAACCCTTGCTCCGGTGTAGAGGCTCGCCGGAAAAAAGATTTTAAACGGTTGTCTGCCCAGAAGGCAATAACGCTAAAGTATTAAAAGGTACTTTAATTTTTACCGGCGCATCAATACATGGTCATCAAAACGTTCTTAAGTTTTTTCATTTCCTCTAGAGCCCGACCGGTGCCCAGGACCACGCAGGACATGGGGTCGTCGGCGATGGAAACGGGCAGGCCGGTGGCGTGCCTGAGAGCGCAGTCGATGTTGCCGAGTAGGGCGCCGCCGCCGGTCAGCACGATCCCCTTGTCGACGATGTCGGCGGCCAGTTCCGGTTGGGTGTGTTCGAGCGCCACCTTGACCGCGTCGATAATGTAGCTGATCGGCTCGGCCAGGCTTTCGGCGATCTGGCGCTCGCTGATTACCAACTCCTTGGGCACGCCGTTCATCAGATCCCGCCCTTTGATATCTATGGTCGCGCCATCGCCGGATTCCGGCGGGCAGGCGGAGCCGATCTCCTCTTTGATGCGTTCGGCGCTGCTTTCCCCGACCAGAAGGTTATGGTTGCGGCGGATATAACCGATGATGGCCTCGTCCATCTTGTTGCCGCCGATCCGCACACCCTTGCAGTAGACGATGCCGCCCAGTGAAAGGATGGCCACTTCCGTGGTGCCGCCGCCGATGTCGACGATCATCGATCCCGTCGGGTCGGTCACCGGCAGGCCGGCGCCGATAGCCGCCGCCATCGGCTCCTCGATCAGCCACACGCGCCGGGCGCCTGCGCTTTCGGAGGAGTCCTGGATGGCCCGGCGCTCGACCGCCGTTGAGCCCGAGGGAACGCAGATGACGACCATGGGGCTGGCGAAGCTCCGCCGGTTGTGAACCTTGCGGATGAAATACTTGATCATCTCCTCGGCGATTTCAAAGTCGGCGATGACGCCGTCGCGCAAGGGCCGGATGGCGCTGATGTTGCCCGGCGTACGGCCAAGCATCTGCTTGGCTTCCTCGCCGACGGCAAGAACATGTTTTTTGCCCTTGGTTTCGGCAATGGCAACGACTGACGGTTCATTGAGCACGATGCCCCTCTCCTTGACATAGACAAGGGTATTGGCTGTCCCAAGATCGATTGCCATATCGGCGGATAGGAACCCAAACAGACTGGAAAGCATTGGTCCTCGTGATCTGTTGCTGGTTTTGTTCTTCGCCGGCGGCAAAGTTATCCTTGCCGCCACCGGTTTTCCCATTAACGGGCTCTTTTATAGAAAACCCTTCGCTTGCTGGCTAGAGCATTTCATTGGCCGGCGCCGATACTTATTAACATAGGCATGCTCTATGCCGAAAGCGCCGCCGGCGCCGATTTGCCCCTTTTTACCAGCAATTTATTCAAAGCGTTCACATAGGCCTTGGCGGAGGCGACCATGGTGTCGGTGTCCGCCCCCTGGCCGTTGACGGTCTTGCCCTTTTCCTCGAGGCGCACGGTCACCTCGGCCTGGGCGTCGGTGCCCTGGGTGACGGCGTGGACGTGGTATAGTTGCAGCCTTGCCTGGTGCTTGATCAGCTTCTTTATGCAGTTGAAGGCGGCGTCCACGGGGCCAACGCCCGTCGCGTGGCAGGACTTGGTCTTGCCATCGAACAACAACTCCATCTCCGCTTTCGGCTTCTGGTGTTTGGTGCCGCAGAGGATCTCAAGCGACAGCAGGGTGATGCGGTCGTTGACGCGCCTTTCCTCGTCGATGAGGGCAATGATGTCTTCGTCGAAAACCTCCTTCTTTTTGTCGGCCAATTCCTTGAACCGTTTGAAAGCATCCTGGATGGCGTTGTCGCCCAGGCCGTAACCAAGGTCCTTGAGTTTCTCCTTGAAGGCATGGCGGCCTGAATGCTTGCCCAGAACCAGCGTCGACTTGCTCAGGCCCACCGATTCAGGGGTCATGATTTCATAGGTTCCGGCATGTTTCAGCACCCCGTCCTGATGGATGCCGGCTTCGTGGGCGAAAGCGTTGGCGCCGACGATGGCCTTGTTGGGCTGGACCGTGAAACCGGTGGTCGCCGAGACCAGGCGTGAAGCCTTGGTGATGTCCTCGTTCCTGACGCCGCAGGTGAAGGGCAGGTGGTCTTGGCGGGTCCGCAAGGCCATTACGACCTCCTCCATGGCGGCGTTTCCAGCCCTTTCGCCGAGGCCGTTGATGGTGCATTCCACCTGCCGGGCGCCGGCCCCGACGGCGGCTAGGGAATTGGCCACGGCGAGTCCGAGGTCGTTATGACAATGCACGGATATGACCGCTTGGTCGATGTTGGGGACACGTTCGAAAAGCATGCCGATGAGGCAGGCGTACTCGTCGGGGACGGCGTAGCCGACGGTGTCGGGGATGTTGATGGTTTGGGCGCCGGCGGTGATCGCCGCCTCGACGCAGCGGCAGAGGAAGTCATGCTCGGTCCGCGATCCGTCCTCGGCCGACCATTCCACGTCGCCGGCCTTGTCACGGGCTATGGTGACGCTCTCGGTGACCGCCGCCAGCACGTCTTCCGGCTGCATCCTGAGCTTGTAGCGCATGTGCAGCGGACTGGTTGAAATGAAGGTGTGGATACGCCCGCTTGCGGCCGGCCGCAAGGCCTCGGCACAGCGCTCGATATCCATCCTGCTTGCCCGGGCCAGGCCGCAGACAACGGAATTCTTGACCGTCCTGGCGGTCTCGCGGACCGCCTCGAAGTCACCGTCCGACGCAATCGGGAAACCGGCCTCGATGATATCGACGCCCATCGTTTCGAGAACCTGGGCGATGCGCAGCTTCTCGCTAAGGTTCATCGATGCCCCTGGCGACTGCTCGCCGTCGCGCAAGGTGGTGTCGAAAATGACGATGCGGTTGCGGTCTTTGGGCATGTTCATGGGTCTTGTCCTTCGTTCAGTCAGGTGGTGCGTACTTGCTGTTTTTTTAAGTTCGCTTCCCCTGAACGCCGTCCAAGCAGGCCGAAAGTACGCCAGCGGGCGTTCAGGGGCACCTTAGTCGAAGGCCCCTATCCAGGCTCAAAAAGAGGGCCGGCGGCAAAGACACAAGTGTGGCTTCCAAGACCGGAAGGTCCATTTTTCTCAAGACCTCGACGCAGATTCTTTGTCCGTTCACCACCGTTGCCCTTGGCTGTCACATGTCCATACATATAGGGATAACCGGTTAAAAAGACAGGGGCTAATGGCGATTGTCAATAAGATTATCAAAGCCGCCGGTTGCCAAGGATGACAGGGTTCACGGGCCGCTGGGTGGGGCGGCGCGCGATTGCCTTCCCGTTTCGCTTTGGCGCGGCGCCAGGTGTTTGCCGCGAAAGGCTGATATCCTTTGCTTTCGGAACCAAACCAGCCCTCCCCAAAACGAGCGCCCGGCGACCCGCCCGACCAAGTGGACGGCTAAAAGAAGCGGAAACTGACCTTGGGAAAATCGGTGGCTGGGGCGGCAGGATTCGAACCTGCGATCACGGGATCAAAACCCGTTGCCTTAACCACTTGGCCACGCCCCAACGATGCCTGGGAAAGCGGGCAACATAAGCCGAAACATCAAACCCCGCAACCGCCGCCGGCAAGGCGCCCTAATCCTCGGCTACCTCAATCTGGCGGGGCGCTTCGCCTTGCCGGTGGATGTGCCAGATTCGCTGATAGGCTTTTTCCAAGCTTGCCACGAAACGGGGCGTATCGAACAAAGGTTCGCTTAGGCGGTTGCCGGCAAGCTTGTCTTTCAACGCTCTCAGGTGGCCGGGAAGGCGCGCAATGTACAAGGCCTTGGCCTGGTAAGCCTCGATATCCCCGGCAATCAGCTCCGCCAGGCCGATCGCCTTGAGCTTGCTGGCAGATCCTCTCGACGGCGAATGGCTTCCCAACATGGCGACGACGGGAACCCCTGCCCATAGGGCGTCACTGGTGGTGACGCCGCCGTTGAAGATGAACGTGTCCAAGGCCAGATCGGCGAGCCTGAGACGGGCCAGGTGCTCGTCCTTCTTGCGTTTGGCCGCGAAAACGAGTCTCTCGGCGTTGACTCCTTTTGCCGCCGCCTCGATCAGATTGGCTTTCGCCAAGGGGTTGCTTTCCAGCAACCACAAGACACTGTCGGGTAGTGCATTGAGCAGGTTCATCCAAACGGCGAAGGCCAAGGGCTCGATCTTATGGGCGTTGTTGAACGAACAGAAGACGAAGGCGTCTTCCGGCAGTCCTTCATCCGCCCTGGTGATGGCCTTCGGGGAGATTTCCTCCCGGTCATGGACCAGGTAGTAATAGGGCATGTAGATGAAGGCTTCGCTGTAGAATTCGGCTTGCTCCGGCGGCGTAACGGTGCGGTCAGTAATGATGTAATCGAAAAAATCGGTACCGTTGCCGCCGGCGAAACCCAGATAGGCGATCTGTAGGGGGGCTGGGCGCAGGGCCGGGATTTGCAATCTGTTTCCCGTCGTATGACCGTTCAGATCAACCAGGATATCGACCCGGTCCTCGAAAATGCGTTGCGCCGCCTGGGCGTCGTCGAACTGGCTGATATCGACGAAGGAGTCACAACCTTGCTCGATTCTTTGCCGGTAGGAGCTGCCGTCGTCGTGCCCGTGGGAGTAGGCGATCACCTGGAAGGCATCCCTGTCATGACATCCGAAAAGGCCGGCAATCAAATGGCCGACGGAATGGTTGCGAAAATCACTCGACAGGTATCCAAGGGTGATTTTCGTGTTCGGTCCGCGGTTTTGCTCCAGGTCAAAACACAAATTCAAGCTTGCCATGCGTTTGCCGATATCGGCACCCCATGACCGGCAGACTTTGAAGTTCCTTTCCGGGTCGGTACACCTTGTTGTCAAAAAGTAGGGATTTTCCACGCTTTTCTCGCCGCTTTCGATTGCCATGTCGATCCAGGCATCGACTTTTGCTTCCAGTTTTTTGAAATCGTTCCATGCGCAGGCGTGTTGCAGGAAATGGAGAAGGGAGGCGGCGGCGGTTGCGTAGTTGGGGTTGATATCCAAGGCGTGCCGGCAATGATCGATCGCCTCGGCTAGGTTTCCTTGTTCTTTAAGCGCGCTGGCAAGGTTGAAGTGGCCTTCCGCGAAGCCGGGATCGATCTCCAAGGCGCGCCGGTAACAGGCGATCGCCTCGGCCCGCCGGTCCAGATAGGAAAAAGCGTTGCCCAGGTTGGTCTCGGCCACCGCCGATTGCGGGTCGGTCTGGAGGGCTTGCCGGTAGCAGCCGATGGCTTCGTCCAGCTTGCCCTGGCCTTTCAAGGCAATGCCAAGGTTGGTCAACGCATCCATGAAATGGGGATCGATCTCCAAGACGTGCCGGTAGCAGACGATGGCCTCGTCGAGCACGCCCCGTTTGGACAAGGCCATTCCCAGGTTGTAGAGGGCGTCGGCGGACCGGCACTCGATTTCCAAGCTGCGCCGGTAGCAGGCGATGGCCTCGTCCAGTCTGCCCTGATCCTTCAGCGCGTTGCCAAGGTTGTAGTGGGCATCGGCGTACTTGGGATCGATTTCCAAGGCGCGGGTATAGCATCCAATAGCTTCATCGACATGGGCCTGGGCCGAATAAACGCTGCCCATGTTCGTCAAGAATTTCGTGTTGCCGGGTTCCAGTTGGAGGGCTTTGGCGATCAACCCGATAGCCTGCTCAAGGCGGTTGGATTGGTAGGCGACTAAACCGAGGAGATGAAGGACATCGGCATTGTTCGGTCGGAGGTTAAGGATTTGCTGGTACAAGAGCTCGGCTTCGGCCAGGCGGCCGACCCGGTGATGGTTAACAGCCGTTTCCCTGGTATTCAGCAACTCCTGTTCCATCCCTGGCTTCATGGGTTGATATCGCCTCTGTCCGATCGCCGTCAGTTTGCCGGGCGGGTTGTGTCGCTGACTAGGGATGCCGCTTTCACCCACCATCCGGGATGATTTTGCGTCAATGCCGTGGCCGCTCGCGTGGCGGTGTCGGGATCGGCGAACAGGCCGAAACAGGTGGACCCGCTACCCGTCATTCGGGCCAAGAGGGCACCTTGGGAAGCATTCAAGGCCTCCAGAACGTCGCCGATGACGGGTTCCAGGGCCGTCGCCGCTTCCGTCAGGTCGTTGCCGCGTGTTTGCAGCACCGCCGCCAGGTCCTCGGCGGTGCTGACGGCGTCCGTGAACCGGGCCTCTTTTGAGAAGTCTCCGTTGCAATGACCGAACACTTCAGGCGTCGACAACGCCACGCCGGGGTTGACCAATACCAGCCAAGCCGGGGGTAGGGGCGGGGCGGCCGTGATTTTCTCGCCGATGCCGCCGACAAAGGCGGCTTGACCGTTGAGGCAAACGGGCACATCGACGCCCAGGCGTGCCGCCAAGCCCATTAGGGCGTCATTGGCAGGGTTCAGATTCCACAGGCGCGCGAGTATTTTTAGCGCCGCCGCGGCGTCGGCCGACCCTCCACCCATGCCTGCCGCTACCGGCAGCCGCTTGGTAAGGCGGATCGCCGCTCCTTTTCTGACGTCCATTGCCTTGGTCAACTGGCGGGCCGTTTTAAGGACTAGATTGTCGTTAGCCTTGGGCAGACCGGCGCTGAACGGTCCGTCGATGGCAAGGCTCAGGTCCTTGGCCGGCGCGGCGCTGATGAGATCCTGCAAGCCGGCGAAAACGACGAGGCTGTCAAGGAAATGATAACCGTCGGAACGTTTGCCCACCACATGCAGATAGAGGTTGATTTTGGCCGGCGCAATCGCCGAAACGGTCTGATCAGCCATCGTCGCCGTCTTTTGATTTTTTGATCAGGCCGCGTTTGATTTTTTCATGCAGGTTGGCGGCGATATCGGGCTTCGGGTCAAGGCCAAGCGCCCGTTGCCACTGGAAGCGGGCCTCGTCGTCGCGGCCAACCCACCAATAAGCGTCACCCAGGTGATCGTTGATGATGGGGTCCTCGGGGCGCAGTTCCACCGCCCGTTCCAGTTCACGTACCGAGTTTTCGTATTTGCCCAGCCGGTACAGCACCCACCCCATGCTATCGATGATGTAACCGTCACTTGGCCGCAACGCGACTGCCTTTTTGATCATTTTGAGGGCGCGGTCAAGGTTGACGCCTTGGTCGACCCAGGAATAGCCAAGGTAATTCAAAACGTAGGGCTGCTCTGGCTCGAATTCCAGCGCCTTCAATAAGTCTGCCTCCGCCCGTGCCCACATTTTGGATTGTTCAAGGGCGATGCCGCGGGCGTATAGCAATGACCAGTGCTGACGCTCTAATTTTTCAATGCGCTTAAAAGCCTGGTCGTAGGCGCTGATCGCCTCCTTGAAACGCTCGTGCCGGCGCAGGACATCACCGAGGGTGATCAGGGGTTCCGCCCGGTCGGTGTCGGCGGCCATGGCATGCAGTTGTTTTATCGCATCGTCGGTTCGTTCCATTCTGTCCAGGTTGGTGGCCAGACGCAGACGGGTCGGCCAGGAATAAGGCGAGTTGCCATTGATGGAGGCATAAATCGCGTTGGCGCTTTGCAAACGGTTCTGGGATTCGAAAATTTCGGCCAGCAATGTCTGCATAATCGGAAAATCAGGTTTAATATGAAGCGCCAAGCGGCCAATCACCAGCGCCGTCATGCGGGCGTTTTGTTGTCTTAGCGAACTGGCCAGTCCGAACAGTCCCTCGGCAATGCCGTCGCTGGCCGTGCTCACTTGCAAGGCGGGGACGTCGCCGCTTTGTAACCGTGCCAGGGCCTGTTCAAGGTAGTGGGATTGCGGATTTTGTTGCATGTATTTTTGGTATAGAGCTGCCGCTTTCTCGGCCTTTCCCAACCGCTCGTAGAAAGTGCCTAAAATTTCTACGATGCGCAGCGATAGGCCGCCCTGGCCTTCGACGGCGGCGAGATAACTTTTCTCTGCCTCCTCGGAGCGGCCCGTCAACTCGTTGATCAGACCGGCATGAAAATCGTGCAGGGCCTTTGAGCCGTTTTTCTGGGCAAGGGGTTCGATGGCGCCCAGGGCGGCTTCAACCCCCTTGCCTTGTCCGACCCATACCCAGGCACGGACCAGCGGCGACAGCAGAGCGTCGATACCGTCGGCGGTCAGCTTCGGGAGGTGTCCCTCGGCTTTATCGAGGCGGTCTGTGAGGATATGGTGAAGTATCAGCGTGAGGTTGGCGAAAGGGGTCTTGATATCGGCGTCGATAATGCGGCGCGCCAGCTCGGTGGCCTCTTTTAAACGATTTTCGGCAACCATCAGCATAAAGATTCTACGTAACAGTCCTGGGTTGCGGGGAGCCATGTCCAGAGCCGTGTTGAGGAAGTCAGCGGCTTTCGACATATCGCGCTGGGACTGGGCAAAGCGGCCAGCCAAATAATTACCGGCCAACGAATCCCCAAGGGTGACGGGTTGGCCAGTTACTATGGCTTTGCCGTTGCCCGATGCACAAGCCGCCGACAGCAATAGCACCAGCAGGACGGCGGCGAGGCGGTGCCCGTTCGCCGTCATCGTCAACCGGAAAAAGGATTTTTTCAGCCCGGTCATTATCTGGTCTCAGAACCCTGTCGCTCTCTATTTACCGAATGGTCAATTTAAGTTTAACCGACTTCACTCTCACATGTTTGGGTAATTGGGTCCGCCGCCGCCCTCCGGCGTCACCCAATCAATGTTCCGGGACGGATCCTTGATATCGCATGTTTTGCAGTGGATACAATTTTGAGCGTTGATCCGCAGACACGGTTCTCCGTCCTCTTCGACGAATTCGTAAACACCGGCGGGGCAATAGCGTTGTTCCGGACCATCGTAAAGGGCCAGATTCACGGTCACCGGAATGCCTTGGTCTTTGAGAGTCAGGTGGCAAGGCTGGTTTTCTTCATGGCTGGTGTTGGAAATGTAAACGGAGGAAAGCTTGTCGAAAGTGATTACGTCGTCCGCTTTGGGGTAGTCGATTTTCGGGCTGACGGCGGCTTCCGTTAACGCCTTGTGATCCTCGTGGTGATGGAGCGTCCACGGCGCCCGGCCACCGAGAAGGTAAGTGTCAAGCGCCGAATAGGTCATGCCACGGAAAAGTCCCCAGCGGAAAGCCGGGCGGATATTACGGGCCCGGTAAAGCTCGTCCCAAAGCCAGGATTTTTTTAACGCCTTGGGATAGGCGGAAAGTTCCGGTGCCGGCCTTTCTTCCGCTAGCGCGCCAAAGGCGGCTTCGGCCGCCAGCATGCCCGACTTCATGGCGGTATGTGTTCCCTTGACCTTCGGCAGGTTGAGAAAGCCAGCCGAGCAACCAATCAAGACGCCGCCGGGAAAGACCACTCGTGGGATCGACTGAAAACCGCCCTCGTTGAGGGCCCGCGCCCCGTACGCGGTGCGCCGCCCGCCTTCGAAAAGCGGACGGATGGCGGGATGCGTCTTGAACCTCTGCATCTCGTCGAAGGGGCTCAGGTGGGGGTTTCGGTAATCCAGGCCGATGACCAAACCGACGGCGACCTGGTTGGCTTCCAGGTGATACAGAAAAGACCCCCCATAGGTGCGCCCGTCCAAGGGCCAACCGACGGTATGTATGATCCGCCCAGGGAAATGCTTGCCGGGATCGACTTCCCACAACTCCTTGATGCCGAGCCCATAAGTCTGGGAATCGGCGCCTTGCCCCAATTGAAAGCGGTCGAACAAGGTTTTGGTCAGGGATCCCCGGCAGCCCTCGGCGAAAAAAGTGTATTTGGCGTGCAGTTCGATGCCGGGTTGGAAATTGGGCCCGGGTTGGCCGTCCTTGTCCCGTCCTATGTCGCCAGTGGCCACCCCCTTGACACTGCCGTCATCATTGTAAAGGACTTCCGCCGCCGCGAAGCCGGGAAAGATTTCGACGCCCAGGTCTTCGGCCTCCCGGGCCAACCAGCGGCACAGATTGCTCAGGCTGACGATGTAGTTGCCGCGATTGCTCATCGGTGGCGGAATGGGCAGGCTGAATGTCCGGTTTTGGGTAAGAAAGAGGAAGCGCTCCTCGGCCGCCGGGGTTAGCAAGGGCGCGTCTTTGCTTTTCCAGTCGGGGATCAGTTCGTCCAGCCCTTTTGTCTCGATGACGCCGCCGGAAAGGATGTGAGCGCCCACCTCGGCGCCTTTTTCGATGACGCAAACGGAGATTTCCCGTTCGGCGCTTAAATTCCGCAGGCGTATAGCCGCCGCCAATCCGGCCGGACCGGCGCCGACAATGGCCACGTCAAACCGCATCGAGTCCCGCTGCATCGACTTTTCCGGGGTTATGATTACCCTTAAGTATAGGCGCCCAAGGACGCGGAATGTATTATAACATATGACGAATAGCGCCGCCGCCGGATGCCGAAGGAAAGGGATGCTTCACGGATTTAGCGATGGTAATGTTGGCCAATGGCTGCGTCACTTTCACCCCGCAAACTTTTTCAATGGTACCTGGAGGCCGGCATTGACGAGACCATCGGTAATGAACCGGTGAACCGTTACAGGGCTGGCGAAGCCCCGGTTGTGTCCCGTGGGCGGGGTTTCGGCAATTTTACGCCGACGGCGGTTGCGTCGGCTCGGAAGCCGGCCAGCGGGCTTGTGCCGGACTCGTCGGATACGGCCTTGCGCGGTGCTTGCGCCCTGGCGGCCGAGGCCGCCACGGTGAGCGAACTGCAAGAGGCCCTATCCCTATTCGATGGCTGCGCCCTGAAAAAGACGGCCACAAATCTGGTCTTTGGGGACGGCAACCCGGAAGCACGGATCGTTTTCATCGGCGAAGCGCCGGGCGCCGAGGAAGATCGCCAGGGCCGGCCCTTCGTCGGTCCGAGCGGCCGACTGCTTGACCGCATGCTGACTTCCATTGAGCTTGACCGGACAAAAGTGTTTATCTCCAACACCGTGTTCTGGCGGCCACCGGGTAACCGCAACCCGACGACCACGGAAATGGCTATTTGCACACCTTTCGTCGAACGTCTTTTGGAATTGATCGACCCGCTTATCTTGGTCCCGCTGGGCGGCGCGGCGGCGAAAACACTGCTGGCCCATAACGAGAGCATCGGAAAACTTCGCGGCCGCTGGTTCACTTATTCGACGCCGCGCCTGCCGCGCCCGGTGCGGGCGACGGCTATTTTTCATCCCGCTTATCTGTTGCGGACTCCGGCGAAAAAATGCGAGGCATGGCGCGATCTTCTCGAAATCAAACGCAAGCTCATTTCCCTGCAAGAATGACCATGACGCCATCCCATGATGATCGACAGAGGCCATTTTCACAATATTGGGGAGAAGGGTTGATCTTATCCACACAAATGTGGAAAATTACCGCCCATCATCGGCTACCCGTGCCGACGTTTATTTTATCGGATCCACGGTCACCTTAGCTTAGGAACGGTTTTTAACTTTTAGGATATATGTTTTTTCTTCGGTTTTTTTATTTTTTCCTTTTTGCCGGCGTCATTCTTGGGGGAGGGGGTCTTTCCAGTTTCGCCTGGGCAGCTGGCACCGAGGCGGCCTTCGAGACGGCGTCATTGAAGCCCAATGGTATCGATCCCGAAAAACAGGAAGTTTTGCCCAAGATTCTTTCCCAGGAGGACGCCGTCCTCTATCGGCGGATTTTCGACATTCAAAAAAACGGCGAGTGGAAGAGCGCCGACCGTTTAATCAAAAAGCTGAAGAACCGTCTGCTTGTCGGTTATGTCCTGGCTCAGCGCTACCTGCATCCCACTAAGTACCGCTCCAAGTACAAGGAACTGAAAAGGTGGTTGGCGAGATATGGCGACCACCCGGATGCCCGCCGCCTTTACAAGCTGGCGCTCAGGAGAAAGCCGAAAAACTGGCGCATGCCAAAGCGCCCGGTACGAAATTATATATCCGGCAACAGTCATAACGTGGCCGTTCCACCCCGCCGGTCGCCGGCAAAGCGATTGAGCCGCCAGCAACGCCAAGAGGCTAAGGCCTACAAGCAAAAAATAAACTGGTGGCTGCGCAAGGGCTGGACCAAGGCGGTGAAAAGACTGCTTCTCGGCGGTGACGTCGAGCGGTTGTTCAGCCAAGTGGAATTTGATGAAGCCAGGGCCCGTCTCGGCGCCGCTTATTTCGCCGCCGGAAGGGATGAATGGGCGCTGCAATGGGCCGCCAAAGCGGCCCGCCGTTCGGGTAATTTCGTGTCCATCGCCCACTGGACGGCGGGATTGGCGGCTTGGCGGCTGAAACGATTTGATGTTGCCGCCGGCCATTTCGAGACCTTGGCCGCTATCCCCGGCAAATCGCCGTGGATCACTTCGGCGGCGGCTTTTTGGGCGGCTCGAACCCATTTGCTCAACCGCAATCCCGAAAAGGTAAACCGTTGGCTGAAAGTGGCTGCGGCTTCTCCACGGACCTTTTATGGCTTGCTCTCCGGGCGAATCATGGGAATGCCCATGGCTTTCCAGTGGGCCGCGCCGGCCTTGAAAAAAGAGACCTTGCGGGAGGTGACGGCGACGCCAACCGGCCGCCGGACACTGGCCTTGATTCAAGTTGGCGAGATGCGCCGCGCCGAGCGCGACTTGCGCGGCCTGGCCGCCAAGACCAAGCCGCAAAATCTATTGGGGATTCTGTCCCTGGCCTGCCGCGCCAACATGCCGGCCCTGGCCGTCCGCCTGAATGGAATATTATTTCCCGGTGGCGGTGGTTACGCCGCCGCCGCCTATCCCCTGCCAAGCTGGGTTCCGGCCGACGGCTTTAGTGTCGACAGGGCGCTGATCTACGCGGTGATCCGCCAGGAATCCGGCTTTAATCCCAAGGCCAAGAGCTGGGCCGGCGCCCGGGGGCTGATGCAATTGATGCCACGGACCGCCAGCTTCGTGGCACGCGACAGCCGTTTCCGCGGAAGCAAGAAACGGGCTTTGTTCAAGCCCGAGGTCAACCTGAAATTGGGGCAGAAGTATATTAGAATTTTACTTGGCGACGCCAAAATCAATGGCGGTCTTTTCCTTCTCGCCGCCGCCTGGAACGGCGGCCCGGGGAACCTGAGCAAATGGCGTCGCGAGATCAATCATATGAACGATCCGCTGATGTTCATCGAGAGCCTCCCTTCACGAGAAACCCGCATCTTCATCGAACGGGTATTCGCCAACCTATGGATTTACCGCAACCGTCTGGAACAGGAAGCCCCATCCCTGGACGCTATTGCCGCCGGCGAATGGCCGGTTTATATAGCCCTTGATCCGAAGTCTCTCAGGGTGGCGGAAAATGGCCAAAATCGAAGGTGAGCGGGATTTCCTGCCGGTTAATATCGCCGTTCTGACTATTTCCGATTCCAGAACGCTCAAAAATGATACTTCCGGCGAAACCTTGGTCCTGCGCATAGAAAAAGCCGGCCACCGTCTCGCCGCCCGCGACATCGTCACCGACGAAAAAGATCTCATCATTGCCAAACTAAGGACCTGGATCGCCGATTCGGGAATCGACGCGGTGATCGCCACCGGCGGTACCGGACTGACCGGCCGCGACATCACCCCGGAAGCTTTCCAGGAAGTGTATGACAAGGAAATTCCCGGCTTCGGAGAGCTTTTTCGCATGCTCGGTTTCCGCAAAATAGCTACTTCTTCCATCCAATCTCGGGCGACCGCGGGAGTTGCCAACGGTACTTATCTGTTCGCCATACCGGGCTCGACGGGGGCATGCAAGGACGCCTGGGATGAAATCCTTGTCCACCAGCTGGATAGCCGTCAGAAGCCGTGTAATTTCGTTGAAATCATGCCCAGGCTCAGGGAACATCTGGTTTAGTATTAAAAGAGAATCGCAAACCGACTTGGCCGCGCCGTGGCGAAGTTGGAACGGGCCTTGGAAAGACCATGAAGTTCAAAAACATCGCCTTCACCGCCGCCGACTTGAAGGAGGCGCAACTCGCCCACCAGCGTTTGTGCGACCGCTACGACCATGTGCCGGCGGAAAAGGCCGACATCATCATCGCGCTTGGTGGCGACGGTTTCATGTTGCAGACCCTGCATCGGTACATGAAGCAGGGAACCCCTATTTACGGCCTTAACCGTGGTTCCGTCGGCTTCCTGATGAACGTTTATAACGAAGAAGACTTGCCGCAACGTCTATCAAAAGCCCAACCTATCAACCTTTATCCCTTGCGGATGACGGCTTTTGACTTCCACGGCAAAGAGCACAAGGCACTGGCCATCAATGATATTTCTCTTTTGCGCCAAACCCATCTTGCCGCCAAGATCAGCATTCGCGTCGATGGCGTCGAACGGCTGGAGGGAATGGTCTGCGACGGGGTTCTGGTTTCGACGCCGGCGGGCAGCACCGCCTACAACCTGTCGGTTCAGGGACCTATTGTGCCCTTGGGTGCCAACTTGTTGGCGCTAACGCCGATCAGCGCCTTTCGTCCGCGCCAATGGCGTGGCGCGTTGTTACCGGACGCCGCCGTCGTGACCTTCGATATCCTCGACCCCCAAATCCGCACGGTCAGCGCCGTTGCCGATTTCACCGAGGTGCGGGATGTCAAGCAGGTGGTGGTGCGCGAGGACCGCGGCATCACGCCGACCTTGCTGTTTGACCCGGAACACAACCTGGAAGAACGGATCATCAAGGAACAGTTCCTGCCATGAGGACCGGTGCGGGAAGTGCGCGATCGCTCAAAACGCCTGGCCGCCACCCTTTAACGGTGATCGGCGCCGACCGCCGCGGCAATATTGTCGAAGCCATCGGCGCGAATGAGCTGGACCAAATCGCGTTTGATCCTGTTGACCAGGCTGGGACCGTGAAAAATAAGCGCCGTATAGAGTTGGACGAGGGATGCACCGGCGCGAATTTTGGCATAGGCATGGCGCGCGCTTTCGATACCGCCGACGCCGATTAGCGGCAGCTTGCCTTGTGTCAGGCGATACATGTCGGCGAGAACCCCGGTCGACGGCTCAAACAACGGACGGCCGCTCAAGCCTCCGGCTTGCGTCTGGCCGGGGCCGGTCAGTCCTGTCGGCCGGTCGATGGTGGTGTTGGTGGCGATCAATCCATCGATTTCCGCCGCCATCGCCACCTGAGCGATATCCTTTTTGCCGGCTTCGGTCAGGTCGGGAGCGATCTTGAGCAGTAAAGGCGGCCTTGCCGGCGGCGGCGTGGCGTTTCGCGCCGCCAAAACCGCTTCCAGCAGGTCGGCCAGGTGGTCGCGCCCTTGCAGGGCCCACAGACCAGGCGTGTTGGGCGAGGAGACGTTGACGACCATATAATCGGCGACACCGGCAAGACTCTTGGCGCCGGCGGCGAAATCGGCGATCGGGGCATTGCTATTATGGTTCCTGCCCAGGTTGACGCCGACGATGCCCGGATGCCGGCGCCTGCACAGGTGTTCGGCCATGACCTCCTGGCCATCGTTGTTGAAACCCATCCGATTAATGACGGCACGGTCGGAGGACAGCCGGAACAGCCTGGGCTTTGACTGTCCCGGTTGCGGCCGGGGCGTGACGCTGCCCACCTCGACGAAACCGAAGCCCTGGTCCAGCAGGGCGTCTGTCAGTTCACCGTTTTTATCGAAACCCGCCGCCAGGCCGACGGGGTTGGCGAAATCCAATCCCCAAAGATGGACCTTGAGGGCCGGGTCCTCAAAAGGTCGCGGGCTCGGCACGAGGCCTTTTCTCAGCGCCCAAAGAGTCAGTCCATGGGCGGATTCGGGCTCCATGAGTCCGAGGACCGGTCCGATGAAACGAAAATAATCAGCCATTCCATTACCCATCCGGGTGGCCGGCCGGTCCGCCGCCGATTCCTATCAATATAGACATGCCCTGGTCGTGACGAACCTGGACCATATGCCCTTTTTCGGTCTTGCAAAAGGTTTCTAGGCGGTGGCCTCCGTGCCATCAAGGATTCTGGCGGTGGCCCGGCAGGGATTCGACCAACTTGCGAAAGGCCTCGCCACGGGCCTCGAAATTCTTGAACTGATCGAAGGAGGCGCAGGCCGGAGAAAGCAATACAACGGCGTCTTTTGCCCCTTCGCGCAAGGCCATTACCCGCGCTTCCTTGATGGCGCTGGCCAGGTATCCCGAGCGAGTGATATCGATCTTGCCACCGAGAGTGTCGGCGAGCGTCTCGGCAGCCTCGCCGATGACGAAGACGTGGCGGATGCGTGAGAGGTGGGGCTCCAACACCTGGATGCCGCCTTCCTTGACCCGACCGCCGGCGATCCAGTAAACGGCCCGGTAACAGGCCAGGGCCTTGGCGGCGGCGTCGGCATTGGTTGCCTTGCTGTCATTGACGTAGGAAATACCGTCAATGACTGCCACCAGTTCTTGCCGGTGGGCCAATCCGGGGTAGCTCTCCAGACCATCTCGCATGGCGGCGGCATCGACGCCGGCTATCTTGGCCGCGGCATAAGCGGCGGCGGCGTTCTGCCAGTTGTGCCGGCCCGGAAGCGTGGACACGCCTTTGAGGTCGATCACCGGCTTGGCGGGGCCATCGATGGCGTCGATCAGCATGCCGTCCTTGGCATAGACTCCCCCGCGAATGGGGCCCTGGCAAGAAATGGGTATAACCACTTGTTCGCCTTTTGCCTTCAATTTCTCGTGGATGGCCAGCGAATGGCCGTCGTCGATACCGACCACCGCCGCCCTCGGTGCCGTCTGATGATGGAATATCCGTTTTTTGGCCCTCAGGTATCCACCCATGCCGCCGTGCCGTTGCAGATGATCGGCGCTGATGTTGAGCAACACCGCCACGTCGAAAGTGATGGAATACGCCAGTTCCAATTGGAACGACGACATTTCCACCACGTAAGTACCTTCGGCGCCCAAGGGGGCGAGCTTCAGCACCGGCCGTCCCAGATTGCCGCCGATTTCCGTTTGCCGGCCGGAAGTTTGCAGGATGTGGCCGATCAGCGCCGTGGTCGTGGATTTTCCGTTGGTGCCGGTGATCCCGATATAGGTGCAATCGCGCTGGCTTCTGGCCAGCAGTTCGACATCGCCGATGACCTCGCAGCCGGCGGCCTTGGCCATGCCGACAAGCGGATGGGGTTGGGGGGAATGGAGAGGGATGCCGGGGCTCAAGACCAGGGCCGTCGGTTTCTCCCACTGGCAGCGGTAGAGATCGACAAGCGGGACGCCGGCCATTGCGGCGTCGGCACGGGCCGCTTCGTCGTCATCCCAGGCCCAAACGTCAGCGCCGCTTCGCTTGAGCGCCTTGGCCGTCGCCAGCCCCGAGCGGCCGAGTCCAAAGACCGCCACCGGCAGGCCGGCGAAAGGAAAGAGGTCGATCAACGCACCACCTCGGGTCAGTATCGCGCTTGAACTGGTGTCCGTCAAATTCAACAGGCCCTGAACTTACAAGGCCATATCCACGGCGGCCATAAAGTTCCTAGTCTTTGGCGACGACAAACATCCAAATAGACAGGATCAGGATAATTATTCCGAAAACCAGCGACAGATACACCGGCACCGTGCATCCACTGATGATCACTTCATCTTCGCGGAAATAGCGTACCCAATGGAGAATGGAGACAAGCCCAAAAATCGTCCCGGCGGTTTTCAAGGCGGCGGTTTTCATGTGTGTTCCCCGATTACAATGGGTCAATAATAAAGGTCGTTGCTCTTTGCCCTCACTCGCCGATCACCGGCCGGGGCCAAAGACCGGCGCCCTCGATGATCGGTTTGACAGCTTCTTCCCATTCGATCGCCATGACGTGAACTCCCGCGACCCCCTCTATTTCCCTCATCCGCTGGATTTGCTCGATGCAGATCTTGATGCCTTCGGCGCGCCAGACATCCCGCCGTGCCGCTTTGTCTTCCTTGGCGATGCCTTCGACGGCGCCGTCCATCCGCGCCACGAATTCCTCGGGAACTTTCATGCCAGGGACCCGGTCACGCATATAGCGGGCCATGGCGGAGCTTTTCAATGGTCCGACCCCGGCTAGGATGGCGGTCTTTTCATGTATCCTCAATTCAACCACGCGGTTCATGTATTTCTTAAAGCGAGCGGAATCAAAGACCGGTTGGGTTTGGATGAAATCGGCGCCGGCGGCAACTTTCTTGGCTAGCCGCAAGGGCCGCAAATCAACGGGATCGGCAAAAGGGTTGGCCGCCGCCCCAATGAAAAACCGAGGCCCGCCGCCAGGGATTTCCTCGCCGCACTGGAATCTATTTTCGTCGCGCATCTCTTTGATCATGAAGGTCAGTTGCATGGAATCGATATCATGAACATTCTTGGCGCCGGGATGGTTCCCGAACGATTGATGGTCCCCGGAAAGGCAAAGAACGTTCCTGATGCCGTGGGCGCCGCCGCCGAGAAGGTCACTTTGCAGGGCCAGCCGGTTGCGGTCGCGGCAGGTCATTTGCATGACCGGTTCCAGGCCTTCCTGGGCGGCGAGGATGGCGGTGGCGAGGCTGCTCATCCTGACGACGGCGGTTTGGTTGTCGGTGACGTTGACGGCGTCGGCAAGACCCTTCAGCAGGCGGGCTTTGCCGCGGATAATTTCTGGATTGGGACTTTTCGGCGGGCCCAACTCGGCGGTAACGGCGAAATGTCCAGCCGCCAACACGCGTTCCAGGTTGCCGTCGGATTTCAGGCTCTCGGTGTCGGCTGTCTCATTTTTGATCGAATGTTGCATCGCTATTCTTTATTCAGGAATGCCTATGTCAGGTGTTGTCGCTGCCGGGCGGACGCAGGTCATCGCGAATGATACGGCGTGGGCCGCCGTCGCGGCCGGTCGACCAGTCCTTGGGCGGAAGGACCCCCATTAGTTCGTCCATGTCTCCCAAATCGTCCACCTGTTTCCAGATCGCCGCCCAGGCGCAAGGGGTGTTCTCGTCGATCTCGCAGGTGCCGTTTTCAGAGCCGCCGCAGGGTCCGTTCAGCAGTTGTTTGGCGCAGCGAGTGATCGGACAAATGCCGCCGGTGAGATGGAGCAGGCAGTTTCCGCACCCTATGCAGCGCTCTTCCCATACGCCCAGTTCGGTGGGAGCACCCATGAAGGAGGTGTCCAGAGCCGGCAGGATCTTTTTCCGGGGGTAACGCTCCGCCAGGGTCTGAACGCCGACCCCGCATCCGAGCGAGAGGATGGCGTCGTAGGATTCGATATTGTCAGCCAGCGGTTCGATAAATTCGTTTTCGCATTGGCGCTGAACCATCACCTCGTCAACGTCCAGCGCTTTGCCTTCGGCGCCGGCGGAAAGGCGCAGCGCCGAGGAGAGAACAGCCAATTCCTTGGCGCCGCCGGCGAAACAGACAGTGACGCATGACCCGCAACCGACGGCCAGTACCTTGCGGCTGTCTTTCAGCATGGACTTGATGTTTTGCAGAGGTTTCTGTTCGGCGACGATCATTATTCCATTCCTACTTCAACAAGTTAGAGCAAACTCTCCAGATTGATGGGTTGCCCTTGGCGATTCCAGTCAAACTGGATTTGCTCTAGCCGGATGTTTCCGTCACCGCTTTTTCCGGTTCCGGGGCGTTTTGCCGTTTTTGTACTTTTAGTGGGTTAAGACCCAGCGTCTTGATTGCACCGTCGAGTTCGGCGACGAGTTCGGCAAACCGGCCAGTATCCTCCGCCGCTATATTGACCATTCTGATACGCTCGCCGGCCAGACCGATTTCCCGCAACCAGTCGTGGACACGTTCTACCCGTTGCTTGGCGTGAAGGTTGCCGGTCTGGAAATGACACCGCCCGGTCTGGCAGCCGGCAACAATGACGCCGTCGGCGCCGGCCTCGAAAGCCTTCAACAGGTGCAGTTTGTCGATCCGGCCGGAGCAAGGCATGGCAACGGTTTCAACGGTGGCGGAAGCTGCAAGGCGCTCCTCGTTGGCTAGGTTGGCGATGGCTTCGGCGCAGTTGTGACAGCTGAAAATAACGATCTCGGGAACAGGCTGGCCATTGTCCGCTATTGTCCTGGCCGCCGTATCGGCAAGCTTGACTTGCATGAACTGATCCAGCCGCGGTATTTCCGGGGCCTCGTCCCCGTTCGCCATCCTGATGGCCCCGGCCGGACAGGCGGCGGCGCAAATCCCGCAACCCCGGCATTGCTGCTCTTCGATCACCGCCACGCCCGAGATGCTGCCGACCCCGGCGAGTTCGGTATCGATCCGTGGCACCTCAAAGGGGCATATCCTCACGCAGGTCAGGCATCCCACGCAGAGAGAGGAATTGACGATGGCGACGGCGGTATCGGACAGGGATTCCGTTCCCGGCGGCGGCAGATCGAGGATGAGCTCCGGGGTTTTCGAGCGGGAAATGCAAACTGTCAGGTATTGGGATTGCTCCTCGCCGCTGAGGATAATGTCTTTGTGGTCCGGTTCGCCTTGCAGAAAACGAACTTTGCAGGCGCCGCAGAGGCCGTTCGCGCAGGATCTTTCCACATAGTATCCGCTATCTTCCAGCGCTTGGAGAATGGACTTGTCCTCGGGGACTTCGACAATGTCACCGGTGCTGGCGATCTTTACCTGAAAGGACGGCGATCCGTTGGCGGAACTTTCGGTTTCGTTCGTGCTATCCATGCCGTTGGATCCGTGGTGAAATCAAGGCTGGGTGAATAATGGATTTAGCAGGTAAAAACATAGTCCCATGACGCCATTTCGGCGACGGCGGCGCCTGCCAGCGAAGCGGCAACACCTCTACAACTAAAATGGAATCATTACAACATACCAATTTTTGAATGGCCCCATAAAACGCCAACAGGGATTTTAAAAGCCGGGTTTCGGCGCCCCCGCGCCCCGCGCCAAAGGCCGTCCCGAGAGCGTCGTCATGCGCAAAAGCTCATCATCCTTGCCAACGCCCTTATGGGGGAGATCGGTCATGGCCGGAATAAAGTCTTGCTTACAATGGATAGGCTCGGGGAAAGGCGGGAAAATCATTTTGACGGGGCAACCGGCTACATGCCTAGTCCGGGTGTCTTGGTCGGCACCTTGACCCAATTCTTGCCAGACGCGACGAGACATGAATAGCCGCTCGGCTGGGTCGAGAGGATGGTCCAGGAGCCCTTGGCCGATGTCGAAACCTCGATCAAAGTGCCGTTGCGAGCGAGGCCCATGGGGGTGAGTTTTTCCGAAAACTTCCCTTCCAGACCCTGGATGACTTTAGCGCGGTCGTGGCAATCTCTCAGGATGGCCGTTTGTGCCTTGGCGCCCAGGGCGTACCCACCGATACAAAGGACGGTTAGGATCGCGGCAACAAAGGTTTTCATGGCGAAACTCCTTTCACGGAAATGCTTTCTTGTCCCGCGAAAAAAGACATCCCCCCCTTTTTGGGGAAACGCGGCGTCCGGCGAAAGCCGGCCGCACGGCTTCAATTCTTGAGTCTAGCGCAAACGCCGGGAAGGGGCACTGTGACGACCGTCACAGATATGGCGTTTCCGGCTCGCATGCGTTGATCTGAAATGCTCTATTTATTTGTTTTAAATGCAAATATGTCGTCGCGGATGAATCCATCCGTCCGGCATTTGCACTAGGTGGGGGAGGCCGGGAAGCCGACCGGTTGCCGGGCTAGTGAATGCCCCGGTCAGGCCGTTCTTTGCTTCAATATTTGGATCAGGCCGTTGATGCCACCTTTTTGGCGCAGAACGGAAGCAAATTCCTTGCGCAACATCAGGGCCATGCTGATGCCTTCGACGGAAAGGTCAATAATCTGGAATTGGCCTTCATTGGCGCGCAGCCGCCAGTCCGCGCGGATCGGATTGGATCCACTGTTGCGGACGCGGGTACGCACCAAGATGTCTCTCTTGCCGACCGCTTGCGTGTTGACGATATCGAACTTTTCAACTTTGGCGCCGCCAAGGCGGCTGGAATAGGTTTGAATGATGTAGTCGGAAAAGATAGTGACATAGGCTTTGCGCTCTTCCGGCTTGGCCGAACGCCAATGGTTGCCGACGGTGAAGCGGGCAATGAGCGGGATGTTGAGGTCGCGCGCCAGCAAGCCGCCGAAAAATTTGATACGCTGGTCTTGGGACTTGGACGTATCGGTAAGTACCGTGATGACTTCTTTGCTCAGCTTCTCGATATAGAGGTTGGCGGCGTTCAGTTCATTGCCGCTGCCAGCCGCCGTATCGAAGTTGGTCAGGGCGGCGATATCGCTCTCTTTAATGTTCTGTTCTTGGCCGTCGGGGGTGAATGATTTGCTGAAGTCCTTCCATGCCTCGGCGCAGCCGCCAAGAGGCAAAGCCGCCAGCGCAAGAATCAACAAAAAATTGGAAAATCCTATTTTTTGCATTTTCAACCCCCTTTACTCGCCTTCGCCTCATATGGATAAGGGCGGATATGGAATACCAATACGTTCAACCCAGATGGCGGCGCGTATAATGCCATGGCGCTAAGTAAAAAACTAGTACATTCCAAGGTTGCTTAAGATGCAACAGGGTAATATTTTCCGCGGGCCGAATAGCTCAAAATAGTCAAGGGTTTTCCTTGAATATGGTGACGTAAAGGGTCGTGTTCATGAGTATATGCCGTGGAATTCAAGCTACTCGGCGGCCAGTGTTGCGGCGGATGATGGCCAACCGGGAGAGGGCTAGGCAATGGCCTGGAAGATGGTTCCGATGATGATCGCACCGACAATGCCGCAGCCGAGATAGGCGGCGAAAATCGGGCGCTTTACGAGCGACCAGACGGCGGCCATGGCCGGGATTGAGCTGACCGCGCCGGCGACCATGAAAGCCATCGCCGCGCCGGTGCTCATGCCCTGCTCCATCAGGCCGGCGACCAGCAGCGGCGCGGCGTAGCTGTTGAGGTAGGCCGGCGCGCCAACCAGGGCGCCGGTTACGATGGGTAGCAGGCCCTCGCCGCCAACCGCCGCGCTGATGAGGTTGGTCGGGACATAATGGACCAAGAGTGCCTCCAGCAAATAGGCGAAGCTCAGCCATTTAAGCAAAAACAGGCCATTGGCGCTGGCTTGGGAAACGAAGGTTCGCCGCCGCTCCGTTTCGGTCCAGAATGTCCAGTTGGGCTGGCCTGAAAATGCCGAGGCGGCGCAGCAGCCGCCGCCAGCGGCCGAATCCGGGCGTAGTGGGTTTGCGAAGATGCCCTGCTGAGTCATGCCGCGGACAAGGAAGCCGCCCATGAGGCCAAGGGCCACCGCCGCGACCGCCTTGCCGATGGCGAATTTCCAACCGAGCGCGCTGGCGGTGATTAGCAATGTCGGTGGGTCGATCAATGGCGAGGACAACCAAAAGGCCATCACCGCGGATAGCGGCGCGCCGACGGCGAGCAGGCCGACGATAAACGGTATCACCTCGCAGGAACAGAAGGGCGCCAAGCCGCCAAACAGGGAGGCGAGGATGATCATCCGTATCTCGCGGCCCTCGAAGGCACTGGCGACCACGGTCTCGGCTCCGCTGGCCTTGAGGTAACCGATCATCATGACGGCAACGACGATATAGGGAAATGTTTCCGCCAGCGCCGTTGCCGCGGTTTCCAGAAACGCTCCAATATTGTCCGGGTCGAGAGCGATCACGGCGAGCGGGATCAGGGCGGCCAAGACCCAAGCGGAAAACGCCCGATCGAAACCGTGCCACAAAATCTTGAAACTTTTCAGTGCGATTTCCGTCATCGCCCGCCCCTACTCGGATACCCCGACATGGATTTTGGGTTCCACCACGCGAGCCCCCGGCAGCACCCAGACGGGCCTCGAGAAGTGGCCGATTTGCACTTGGCCATTTTCTGTATTGAACTGAATTTCGCAACCACGGCTCATGGCGATCCTGTGCCCGCCGGCGGGGTTGAATCCGGGCGCCAGCTTTTTGATGTCCCATCTCAGGTGGTGCGCCAGATCCCAGAAAATGAGTTCGCCCTCGGTTTCAAAGGCAAGCCAACAATGCATGTCATCTGTTTTCATCTTTTGCGGAGGGAACCAGTATCCGGCGATGTACTGGCCGCGTAAGCCGAGACTAAGCGCGGCGGTAAGAAGAAAGGCATTGATGTCGATACAGCTTCCCTTGGTGGTGCCACAAAGCGCCGGAATATTTTCATGTCCTTCGTAAAACAGATCCCCGATAAGTTCGTAGCTGAAGACTCCGGCCGCGTACTCCATGAGGGCGCGGAGTTTGGCATTTACGGAGTCCGCATGGGCGGTGATTTCGCGCGCCAGTACCATAAGCGATCCATCCGCCTGGGTGAGGTGGTTTTGCTGGACCCGCCACACCGACGGCGGCACGGGCTCGTCGCGTTCGGCGATATGATAGGTAATCGTCGTCGGCGCCCCATTGGCGGCTCCGGCGGCATATGCGCGCTGCTCCGAATTGACGGCTGTCAACTCCGCGGGGTCCCCGGCGGCGTTCGTCTCAACGCTTAGGAAAATCTGCCCCCAATGGTCGAACGGCCGGGGAAAAAGCAGGATTGCGTCATCACTAGGCGCCGGCTCCTCAACAATGATCTCTAGCCGCTTCATGCGGTGCGCTTCTTTGCGGTCTCGGCGTCCATGCAGCATTCCTCCAGTAAAAAACCGGCAAGTTCCTCGATATGCTCGAACCTGGCCCGATTGATCACGGCGCGGCCTAATTTCTCCTGCTCGATCAAACCCGCCGCCGCCAAGGATCTGAGGTGATGGGCAAGCGTCGACGCGGGGACCTGGAGGAGTTCCTGAATTTGCCCCACCGCCAGGCCGTCATCTCCGGCTCGAACCAGCGCCATAAGGACTTCGAGGCGGGGCTCCGAACCGGCGGCGCCGAACCCCCGTGCCGCCTCTTTCAATTTCAGTGACATCATGTCAAAGATAAGATTATACTATATAACTAGGCTAGTAGTTGTATAGTTATATGTCAAGCCTTCATATGCGGCCTAAAGGCGCTTGCGCCGGCACGGCCTGGTCTTGTCGGCCGCCTCGTCGAACAGTTCGGTCAGGTTTATGAGCATGGTGCCGCCGAGTTCCTCGGCGTCGGTAATGGATACCGCGCGGCTATAATAACGGGTCACGTCGTGACCGATGCCGATGGCGGTGAGCTCGACGGGACTGCGGCTTTCGATCCACTGAATGACGTCGCGAAGATGATCTTCAAGATAGTTGCCGGAATTGGCGGAAAGGGTGGCGTCATCGACCGGGGCGCCGTCGGAAATGACCATCAGGATGCGCCGTTGTTCGGGGCGCGCCAACAGGCGGCCGTGAGCCCAGAGCAAGGCTTCGCCATCGATATTCTCTTTGAGCAGCCCCTCGCGCAACATCAGGCCCAAACTTTTGCGCGCCCGCCGCCAAGGCTGACCGGCGCTTTTGTAGACGATATGGCGCAGATCGTTGAGACGCCCGGGATTTAGTGGTTTGCCATCGGCCACCCATTTCTCGCGGGATTTGCCCCCCTTCCAGGCGCCGGTGGTGAAGCCCAGGATTTCCACCTTTACCGCGCAACGCTCCAAGGTGCGCGCCAGGATGTCGGCGCTCATCGCCGCGACCGTGATCGGCCGGCCGCGCATGGAGCCGGAATTGTCGATGAGCAAACCGACCACGGTATCGCGGAATTCGGTTTCCTTTTCTTGCTTGAAGCTCAAGGGATGGGCCGGATCGACGACGACGCGGCTAAGCCTCGCGGCGTCCAGAAGGCCATCTTCCAGGTTGAAGTCCCAGGACCGCGTCTGCTTGGCCAGAAGACGGCGCTGCAGGCGGTTGGCGAGCTTGGTGACAATCCTTTGAAGATGGAAGAGCTGTTGGTCCAACTGGCCGCGCAGACGGGTGAGTTCATCCGGATCGCAAAGGGAGGAGGCGCCGACGATCTCGTCATGGGTGGTGCTAAAGGCGTGATAGGGAGGAATTTGCCGGTCGATGTTCTCCGGCCAAGGCGCGCCTCGCCGCCCCGGTCCCGCCGGATCCATGCCGGCCGAGAATTGCCCATCACGGGCGGACGTGGAAAAACACCCTTCGCCGCCGCCGCTATCACCCTCGCTGTTCTCGGAGGCCAGTTCAGTGCCGTCGGTCTGCCTATCACCAGAAGACTCCAGCGGCTGTTTCCTGTCCGTGCCGCCGCCGTTTTTTTCCGTTTCCTCTCCCTGGCCGGCATCACTCTTGAGTTTAAGGTCGTGGATCATTTTGGCGGTTGTGGCGGCAAAGGCTTCCTGATCGTCCAGTTGGCGACACAAAAGCCGCATCCGTTTGGCAATCACTTTGTCAAGACGCGGCCGCCAGGCATCGACCATGGAGGTGGCGGTGGCGGGCGGTGGTGCCTCGCTAAGCTTTTCGCGCACCATCAGGCCGATGACCTCGGCAAGCAAGGCTTCGTCTCGGTCGTCGGCCTCGGTGAAGCCCTTGGCCCGGCAGTTGTGGTCATGGAGCGCCGCTAGGTTTTGAGCCACTCCGCCCAGGCGCCGCGCGCCCAGGGCTTCGACGCGAACTTGTTCGATGGAGTCGTAGATGCGCCGGGCCTGCCGGCCCGATGGCATATGCCGCCGGTGCGGTGCCTCGTCGTGATAGCGGCAGCTCAGGGCGAGGGCGTCGGCGGCGCCGCGCAGCCTTGTGAATTCCGCCGGGGAAACCTTCCCCGAAGGCGCTGGCAGGTGGACGGCGCCGGCCTTCCGGTCGGCGGCGCCGGGAGCATAAGCGACCGTCAGGTCGCCGCGCCCGGCAATAGCCTTAAAAGCTGCTTTGGTGACCCGTTTGACCAGTTCGGCGGTATTTTCGGCTTGGTTCATGCCGATTCCTTCGGCCTATGATATCAATGGCTTGGCCGCGGATTCAGGCAGTTCCTCCCCGAAACAGCGCTGATAGTACTCGGCGACGACGGGGCGCTCCAACTCGTCGCATTTGTTGAGAAAAGTCAGCCGGAAGGCAAAGCCAAGATCGCCGAAGATTTCATCGTTTTCGGCCCAGGTGATGGCCGTGCGCGGCGACATGACGGTCGAGATATCGCCGTTGATGAAGCCCTCGCGGGAAAGGTTGGCGAGTTCCACCATGGCATCTATTTTGCGCCGTCCTTTGGGGTTGTTGCAGGATGGAACATTGGCCAGGACGATTTCGACTTCGTCGCCGTGGGGAAGGTAATTGAGCGTCGCGACAATGTTCCAGCGGTCCATCTGGCCCTGGTTGATTTGCTGGGTGCCGTGATAGAGCCCCGTGGTGTCGCCAAGGCCCACCGTATTGGTGGTCGCGAAAAGGCGGAAATAGGGATGCGGGCGCATGATCCGGTTTTGGTCGAGAAGGGTGAGCTTGCCTTCCACCTCGAGGACCCGCTGGATAACGAACATCACGTCCGGGCGGCCGGCGTCGTATTCGTCGAAAACCAAGGCGGCGGGATGCTGCAAGGCCCAGGGCAGCATGCCCTCGCGGAACTCGGTGACTTGTTTGCCGTCCTTGAGAACAATGGCATCCCGGCCAACCAAGTCGATGCGGCTGATGTGACTGTCTAGGTTGACGCGGATGCAAGGCCAGTTGAGCCTGGCCGCCACCTGCTCGATATGGGTTGACTTGCCGGTGCCGTGATAGCCCTGGATCATGACCCGGCGGTTATGGGCGAAACCGGCGAGGATGGCCAAGGTGGTGTCGTGGTCGAACCGATAGGCCTCGTCCAAATCGGGGACATGCTCGTCGCTCTCGCTGAAAGCCAGCACGTCCATGTCGCTATCGAGACCGAAGGTTTGACGAACGGAGACCGAAATGTCCGGCGCCGCCGGAGAGCCGGCGGGCTGGCTTGCTTCGAAAGAGGAAAGCGAAGTCATCTTTTGGGAATCCGTTACAATCGTTAAAGCCCCGGCCGTGACGGGGCCAGGCTGTCCATGATCAATCTGTAGGCGTTGTTGATCAGTTTGAATTTCTCTTCTGATTTCTTGTCGCCGCCGGTGGCGTCCGGGTGGTAGCGTTTGACCAGGACCTTGTAGCGAGTCTTGACCGTGGCGACGCTCACCGGTGGCTTGAGGTCGAGGACCACCAATGCCTGAATCTCGGGAGTTTCCAGCTGCTTGGGGTGGCTTGCGGGACGGCCATTGCCGGGATCGCTGAAAATGCCGAAGCGAGCGAACATATCGCCGCCGGAAAAAGTAAATACGCGTCCGGCTTCGCCCAGGGGCCAAGTCGGCCGGTGCCACACAGTGTCCTCGCGGAGATCGGCCTCGACTTCTTCTTCACTCATGCCTTGGTAGTAGTTCCAGGCCTTATTGTACATGCGGATATGATCGAGGCAGAACCAAAAGTAAGTCTCCAGGTCATCGCGCGAGAGGGGCGCCCGGTGCAGGCCTTGCTGATGACAACCCGGCCAATCGCAAAACCGTTCGTCCAGCTGCTGGGCGTCCTCGGGCGCCAGTATGTGGCTATGTTTGCGTTCGTTTCCGTGTTTGTTGTCTAGCATACCCTTAACTATGGGCCGTCGAGCTCTTTCTGACAAGCCACCTGCTGTTCTCTAGGGTCCGCCCCGCTCCGCTAATCCTGACGGCGCCGCAAGAGTCCTTTTCCAAGAGCCTGGAAGAGCTGTAAATACGCCAGCCATGAACACAGTTCCCCAGTACAACGCCACCGTCATGGCACGCGTCGACATTCAGCCGCGGCTGACCATCCCCCAGGTAAAACCGGACGATCTGGATTTTTTCTTCTTGCCGGGTCAGTACACGGCGTTTGGCCTGCTGGACGAAGAGTCCGGCAAAATCATCAAACGCGCTTATTCCATTTCTTCTGGCAGCGTCACCTGGGAGTACGTGGAGTTCTATATTGCCCTGGTCTCGGACGGCGCATTGACGCCGCGCTTGTTCGCAACCTCTTGTGGCGACCGAAACTTCATGGTGCCCAGGGCCAAGGGATTGTTCACCATCGGCGAGGTCGCCAAGAATCAGAACCTGTTGATGGTGGCCACGGGAACCGGCATCGCTCCTTATATCAGCATGCTGCGCTCGCATGTTCCTGACAGCCCGGCGCAACGCATCGCCGTGCTGCACGGGGCCAGCTATTCGTGGGATCTCGGCTACCGCAACGAGTTGGAGGAACTGGTCGGCTGCAATGATGGCTTCACTTACGTCCCGGTGATTTCACGCCCCAAGGAAAGCCTTGACTGGAAAGGTATGGCGGGGCGGATTCCGGCTTGGCTTGAAAATCCTGAATTGGTGAAGGCCTGTGGATTTGGAATAGACCCCGAGAGCACCCACGTGTTCCTCTACGGTAACCCTGGCATGATTGAGGACGCCACGGAAATCCACACCAACAAGGGATTCAAAGCCGATAAAGCCAGGGATCTGGGAAACCTGCATATGGAAAAGTATTGACGAAGACCAGGATGTGCCGGTGTCTGGGCGACCTGATCCCCGGTTAGTCAAAGCGGCGGTAAATATGGGATAAGTTTAGCGGCCAGATGCCGCCGTTTTGCGGCGTCATTTTGGGTGGTATTCATGCATATTCTAATTGAATTTCTAGCGCCCTATAACAATATGGTTCTAAAGGTTTAGTTTAATAATTCCAGGCAATATCCACAGCTTTTTTTAAAGAGGTACCAACAATGTCATTTGAACTTCCTAATCTGCCCTTTACTTCGAACGCGCTGGAGCCGCATATTTCGGCGAATACCTTGAGTTTCCACCATGGCAAGCACCACAACACTTACGTGACCAACCTCAACAACCTTGTCGGAGATCCCGGCAACAACCTCGAGGAGATCATCAGGGAATCGGCGGGCGATCCCGGCAAGGTCGGCGTCTTCAATAATGCCGCCCAAGTGTGGAACCATACCTTCTTCTGGAACTCCATGAAGCCCGGCGGCGGCGGCGCCCCGTCAGGTGACATCGCCTCCGGTATTGACGCCGCTTTCGGCTCGTTTGATAAATTCAAGGAGAAGTTCAAGAATGCCGCCGTCACCCAGTTCGGCAGCGGTTGGGCGTGGCTGGTGGCCGATAGCGGCGCCTTAAAGATCGTCAAGACCGCCAACGCCGACACCCCAATCGCCCACGGACAGATTCCCCTGATCACCTGTGACGTTTGGGAGCATGCCTATTACCTGGATTTCCAGAACCGCCGTCCCGACTATGTGCAGGCGTTCCTCGACCATCTGGTCAACTGGGACTTCGCCGCCTCGAATTTGGGCTGATTTATCCCAACTCAAAATCCTCCAAGCAGGAAAGGAAATCGGATGTACATCGCCATGAACCGTTTCAAGGTTATCAAGGGGGAGGAGCAGACATTCGAGGACCTGTGGGAGCAGCGAGATTCACACCTGCGCGAAGTTCCCGGGTTCGAGGAGTTCCATCTGCTGCGCGGGCGTGAATCCGAAGATCACACGCTCTACGCCTCGCATACGGTCTGGGCGTCGGAGAAGAGCATGGTGGAGTGGACCCAGTCGGAGGCCTTTCAAAAGGCCCACTCCCATGCCGGAAAAGGCAAGGATATCTATCTGGGTCCGCCCAACTTCGAGGGCTTCAACGCGGTGCAGACCGTGAAAGGGAAAGAGTGAATTGGCCGACAACAGCTGGTTCGATGGCCAGGGCAAAATGAATTGGAAAAGCCGCCCCGTCCCGCCGGTCAAATGCAAACTGGAATAAAATGCCCCGAGCTTCCACGCAACATGGCACGACAAGGGCGCAACTTGCCCCTATTGAAAACACTCATGCTCGGCAATGAACAGATTTGTAATTTCAAGCGGGATGGCTTCGCCACTCTAAGCTATACCTTCATGACGGTTGTTGCGGTTGTATGGTCTATTTTGCCAACTTTAAGACCCGCCCTGATTTAAGTAAGCGTAACTGCTTTCTGCTTAGCCTTCGTGCGAAGGCAGTACATTGGAGAAGGCGAGCGGGACTCGAAACCGCAAATTTCTGCTTTGCAGCCAGACACGAAGCCAATTCCGGGCGCCGCCTTCTTCCAATCATACATAGATAAAAATAAGCGTCGTTAAAACAACGAATATTAATATGCCAGTTATTTCATAACCGTTCATTGAACACTTTCCTTTCTATAAGATCATTTAACAAGACTTCCCAACAGCTCTCGACCCATCCATTGGATTTATTTTAAATGATACAACGTTTTTTTGGGACGCATCCTCAACTAGCCTGGTCGTGACTTTAATTCGCCTCAAACATAAACTTATTTTATGCAGCAGGATATTGAACACATGCTGCTCTTGCTCAAACTGACGATGCTGAAAAAAGTTATACTACTTTTTCAAAGAGCGGTGCAAGCCCGCCCATGGGTTTCACTCCAAAACCTTTGATACAGTGCCAAAAATTTTTGCTCAAAGCAATCAAACGTTGACCTGCCCCCCTTAACCGGATCCACATGCTTAGTTAGAGAAACTGGGCATCTGGCTCCTAGGAAGAAGGGGATAAGCAGATGGCCAAGAGGCGTTTTTCAGTCGAGCAGATAATCAACCACCTCCGAGAGGCGGAG
>PVBE011264852.1_pt1 | contig 35816 bp, 29 predicted proteins | sample 1631181 | NCBI WGS metagenome assembly PVBE01 (sample SAMN08397723, study PRJNA350692) | Marine metagenome, whole genome shotgun sequencing project. | isolation source: water | place: Pacific Ocean | collected 2012-04
CTTATGGATGGAGAAACCATTGTGTTCATGGCCATTGCCGAGGCGTGCTGAGACGTCCTGCTAAAGGGGACGGACGTCAGAAAGGGTGAGGTGGTGGCGCATGTGGGAGAGCGCGTGTCTGCGCCTCTGGCGGGCCTCATGGCCTGTGCAGGCTTCGAGTCGGCGCCGATCTATCGCCGGCCACGCGTCGGTGTGTTTGCGACTGGAGATGAGATCGTGGCGCCGGGAAACAAGTTGCCGCATGGTAAGCTGTACGCCAGTAACCTCACCGAGGTGTGTGCTTGGCTGGCCCAGCGGGGTTTGCAAACTTCTGTGGCGATCGCCGGCGACGACAGAACGGAGATCGAGGCCGCGGTCGCCAGTCTGGCTGAGGATGTGGACGTGTTGATCACCAGCGGCGGAGCGTGGACTAGTGAGCGGGACCTTATCATTGCGGTGATGGAGTCTGCAGGCTGGGAAGGCATCTACCATCGGGTGCGTATGGGGCCGGGAAAGGGCATCGGGTTCGGGCTGCTCGACCGCAAGCCGGTGTTCTGTCTTCCCGGCGGCCCCCCTTCGTGCGAGATAGCATTTCTGCAGCTTGCTTTGCCCGGGATTCTGAAGATGCAGGGGCTGCCGGGGCCGGCGTTTTCGACGGTGGAGGCCCGGCTTGACGGGGTCGTGCGAGGCCAGTCCGATTGGACTCAGTTCATCCATGCGGCGTTGACGACGGAGGAGGGGCAGCTCGTGGTGCGGCCGGCAAAGCTGAGAAGCCGGCTACAGTCCATGGCCCGGAAAAATGCGCTAATCGTGATTTCCGAGGGGGTGGAGGAGTTGTCTGCCGGAGCCCGAATCCAGGTGCAGGATCTTCGTCAGGGAGAAGGATAGGGGGACGGCGTAAGTTCCGTTCTCTCTCTTACGGTGTTGGTTAGTGTACCGATCCCTTCGACAGTCACCGAAACTTTGTTGCCCGGAGACGTGCACGCGGGCGGGTCCATGAAGATTTACCGCATCTGCATGTGGTGTTGAGCATACCCAAAATCCTGCGGCGGTATTTTCTTTACGACCGAAAGCTGCTTTCCGACCTCAGCCGCTGTGGTTGGAAGGCTCTGAAAGCCTTTTATACAACCGGCGTGCGGGAGCAAAAGGCGGTTTGTGGAGCTGTTGTAGCCATACAGACGTTCGGGGATTTTTTAGCGTTCCATCCTCACCTGCACGTGCTGGTTTCCGAACAGATTAAAGTTTCAAAACCGCTTAAACCGGCTATTACTATATATCTCATTTTTATTATGGCTTCTTCAAGAACACATACTCTAACTGCCGCCGCAAGATTTTCAGACTCATCCAAATCCAGATTTCATTCTTTTTTAAAGCTGATATTTGAACGATATCTTTATAAAATGTTAAATAAATTGATATTCGTCGCAAAAATTATAATTGTAGGATATTTTTTTTGGAGCGGGCCAGATAAATATCTTCAAAACGAATTTTGAAAAAAATATTATTTTTTGATTTAGAGAATGACAGGCTAAATAATAACTGACTAAAAATCAAAAAAATTTATGAATAGTCAGCCGGTTAACCTGTTGGACCGCGTCCGGAATAAAATACATTGTTGCCGCCGGTCATGCCGATCCATTTATAAACTTGACACTTCAAGGGAAGTTATTTAAATCAGGGGCCGTGATAGAAGCGTGCTTAAATATTAGTGAGCCGACACAATATTGTCTGTAACAGTGATCCAGGCAATACCTCATTTGGCGAGTGAATTAATTGAGTCGATATTGAAAAACATCCGGATCGATTAGCCACTTGGGGAAAATCAGGCACGATTCAAAACTGAGGGTGCGGTGCCGGGGAGACGAAAATGAATTTTCAAAGTACCAATTCTATTGATGGCGATGTAAAGATTGTCCGTGCCACCTGCACTTTAGATTGCGGGGGGAGATGTCCGCTAAGACTGCATGTCAAAAACAACCGGATCATCCGGGTCGAGGGGGACGATGCTGAGGAACCGGAACAGCTCAGGACCTGCCTGAGGTGCCGGGCCTATCGTCAGATGGTCCACCACCCGGAACGGCTCCTCTATCCGCAAAAAAGGATCGGTGCAAAGGGCTCAGGGGAATTTGAACGGATTTCCTGGGATGAAGCGTATCAGATATTGGCCGGTGAACTCACCCGAGTGAAAGAGACTTATGGGAACGAGGGGATCCTCCTTGCAACCGGTGGCGGCTATTTGGGCAGTCTTCATAACGGCGGAAATGCCGCTGCCAGGCTTTTGGCCCAATTTGGCGGGTTTGTGACTCACTATGGGAACCTTTCTTCCGAAGGCGCGGTCTGGGCCTCCCTAACCCAATATGGTTCCGTAATGGTCGGCAACAGTCGGGAAGACCTGCTCAACTCCAAGATGATCATTTTGTGGGGGTGGGATCCGGCCCGGATGATCTCGGGTACAAACACCATGTACCATTTGATAAAGGCGAAAGAGAACGGCGCCAAGATTATTGCAATCGATCCGCGGTACCATGATACCGCTGCCACACTGGCCGATAAATGGATTCCGATCCGACCTGGAACAGACACGGCAGTTATGGTGGCAATGGCGAATGTCATGATTAAAGAAAACCTTCACGACCAGGCCTTTCTTGACAGATACACGGTTGGGTTTGACAAGTTTAAGGCCTACGTCTTGGGTCAGGAGGATGGGGTGAACAAAACCCCGTCCTGGGCTGCGGAGATATCGGGTGTAGATGCGGCGGCCATCGAGGACCTGGCCCGTGAGTATGCCACCACCGAGCCGGTCGCTCTGATGGACTGCCAGGGTCCGGCCCGAAGCGCCATGGGTGAGCAGTATAACCGGTGTGCAGCCACATTGTGCGCGATGACAGGAAACGTCGGCCGGTTGGGTGGAAGCGCCGGTGGCGGCCTGATGGGGATTCCGGTGGGGCACATGTTCCGGATGTCTTCAATTCCTCCTGGGAAAAATCCTTTTGAACTGGATGGTCCCCGGGTAAAGGGAACGCTTGATATCAGGCTCCGTGTTGTCAAGCGGATTCACGTCAATAAAATATTCGACGCCATCCTGCGGGGAAAAGCAGGCGGTTCTCCTGCAGACATCAAAATGGCTTGGTCGATGTGCAACAATTACCTGAACCAGACCGGCAACAGCAACAAAGCGGCAAAAGCGCTTCAAAAGCTCGAGTTTTTTTGTGTAAACGAACTGTTTATGACCGCCCAGGCCCGATATGCCGATCTGGTTTTGCCGGTGACCAGCGCAGCGGAAAGAAGTGATTTGACAATGCCCTGGCCCTCGGGTCCATATTTCGCCTTTGTCAATCGAGCCCTGGAGCCCCTTGGCGAATGCAAATCAGATTTAGATATCGCAAGTGAACTGGCCGAACGTTTGAGCATAAAAGACTTCAATCCCCATACGGAGAAAGAATGGCTAAAGATGCTGGTGGAGTTGAATCCGGAGTACCAAAAACATATAAAAGGATACGATGAATTCAAGAAAGACGGGATTCATCGGATTAAGCTGCCCAAACCGATTGTGGCTTTTCAAGAGCAGATCGAAGATCCTGAAAACCATCCCTTTGATACGCCTTCGGGCAAAATTGAAATTTACTCCCAACGCGTGGCGGATCTCAACAATCCCCTTTGTCCCCCCATTCCCAAATACATGAGTACGCCCGAAGACCGAAACGATCCATTGATCGAGCAATATCCACTCCAGCTTTTGACGCCCCACGCCAAAAACAGGGTGCATTCCGAATTGTACAACGTGGAATGGCTCAGGGAGGTTGAAGCCCATCGGGCCTGGATCAACCCTATTGACGCTGACCCTCGGGGTGTCGGGGATGGAGATGAAATATATGTTTTCAACGACCGCGGCAAGGTGGCGATCCCTGCATGGGTGACTGAACGAATCATCCCCGGGGCCATCTGCATCTTTGAGGGTGCCTGGTATGCGCCGGATGAAAATGGCATTGACAGGGGTGCCTGTGCCAACACATTGACCAACGATGCGTATTCTGATGGCGGAGCAGCAGTGATGAATTCAAGTCTCGTCCAGGTTCAAAGGGCTTAAAGGAGGATATATCATGCAGATCGGTTTTTTCTTCGATCAGACCCGATGCACAGGCTGCAGCGCCTGCCGTGTGGCCTGCAAGGATTGGCACGACATTTCGGCCGGGCCGGAAAATTGGATGCGGATTCTATATATGGAAAAAGGTAAATTTCCGGACGTGTTTGTCAGTTACACGGTTGCCACCTGCTGGCACTGCTTGGACCCGGTATGTATCCCGGCATGCCCCGTGGATGCGATTACCAAAAGGAAAGATGACGGTATTGTACTCGTGGAGAGTGAAACCTGCCTGGGCAATATGGAATGTGACGAAAAATGCCATAAGGCATGTCCCTATGATGCCCCACAATTTGGCCCGGAAAAAGGGGCTAAAATGCGCAAATGTAACTTTTGTATGGACCGATTTATTCAAGGCAAACTACCCACCTGCATCGAAGCCTGCCCGGTCAGGGCGCTGGACGCCGGACTGTTGGTCGATTTGGAAAAAAAATACGGTGGTATCAAGGCGGTCGAAGGATTCAAGTATGCTGAAAGAATCAAGCCGGCCGTGGTTTTTAAACCCAAGGCATCTGACCGATCTTCCTAAAATTAAAAGTCCTAAGACATTAAGGAAAGGAGTCATTACATGACAGAAGAAGTTTTTCCTAATCTATTTCGAATTAAAATTCCCCTCCCGGACAGCCCATTAAAATATCTCAACTCATACGTGATACGGGATGTGGATAGAAATTTAGTCATCGATACCGGACTCAATCGAAACGAATGCTACGAGGCCATGCAAAAGAATTTGGGCGAGCTGGGTGTTGATTTGAAAAAGAGCGACTTTTTTATTACCCATTTGCATGCGGATCACCTGGGCCTGGTTTCACGGCTGATTACAGATGGCAATAATATGTATTTTAACCGGCCGGATGCGGAACTCATCGAGACCTGGACAGGCTGGGACTGGATAGTTGAATATGCCGCAAAAAGCGGCTTTCCTGAAGATGAACTCCGGGCCGCACTGGATAACCACCCTGGATTCAAATTCAGTGCGGAGTGGATGCCCGAGCCGTCTATTTTAAAAGATGGCGAGACGGTCAATATCGGTGATTATCGCTTTAGATGCATCGAGACCCCCGGTCACACAAAAGGCCACACCTGCCTGTACGAACCAACGAAAAAAATATTTATCAGCGGGGACCATATACTGAATGATATCACACCAAATATTCAATGTTGGTCTGATGAGGAAAATCCCTTAGATCTTTATCTATCCAGCCTGGACAAGGTCTATGAATTGGAGGTTGATCTGGTTTTACCCGGACACAGACGTCTTTTCAAAAATTATAACGGAAGGATCGACGAACTGAGGGAGCACCACCAAAAGCGGTTTGATGAAATCCTCCTCATTTTGAGCAAGCGCTCAGAGACACCCTTTCAGGTTGCATCGGGAATGACATGGGATATCAAATATGATTCTTGGAATGAATTCCCGGTATCACAAAAATGGTTTGCCACTGGCGAGGCCATTGCCCACTTGCGATACCTTGAAGAAAAGAAAATGATATTTAGAGAAACAGAGAATGAAATGATCGTATTTTCGGCGTCATGATCTTATTGGTAAAAAAGGAGATAATCAGATGGGGCTTTTGGAAGGAAAGGTGGCTATCGTGACAGATGCGGGTCGTGGTGTCTGAAGAGCTGAGGTGATAGCGATGGCCAAAGCATGCGCTGAAATCGTGGTGAATGATTTGAGCGGCGACCGGGATGGGATCGGAGCGCAGAAGGAGGGTCATCGTAAAACAAAAGGTGTACTATGCCTGTAGCGGATCTCAGCGTAATCGGAAAAAAACCGAACCGGTTGTTTTTGAATACACCTGGAAAGATGTGGCACTTTATGCACTGGGGGCTGGCGCCTCCCATGACGAACTCCACTTCGTGTATGAAAACACCCCCGGGGGGATTAAAGTGTTGCCGAGCTTTTGCATGGTGGCGGCCAGAGAAGCGTTCCCTGATCTTGGCGACCAGATTGAGTGGTCTTTTTTTCTCCATGGTGAACAGACGATCTGGCTCTTTCGACCCTTTTCGCCGGAAGGAAAGGTTATCCAGACCGGTGAGGTAAAACATATCTATGATAAGGGAAAGGGAGCGGTTTACCATATTCACATCACAGGCCGGACCGGGAAGGGTGATCGTCTTTACGATGCGGAGTGGGTGATATTTTATGTGGGTGCCGGCGGTTTTGGTGGAGATCCCGGCCCCGGGACCGAGGCCCTCGATCCACCGACTGGTGTAAAGCCGGATTCTAGTCTCTCTTACAAAGTGGCTGAAAATCAAGCTGTTTTGTACCGGCTCAGCGGAGACTTGAATTCGCTTCATCTCGACCCGGCCGCCGCGAAACGGGGTGGATTTGACCGGCCGATACTGCACGGTCTGTGTACGTATGGATTCGCCACCCGGGCGATTGTTAACGGCCTCCTAAACGGTGATGTGACCCGTTTAAAGGCGTTCAAAGCCCGGTTTTCGGATGTGGTCTACCCCGGTGACACTCTGACTACCCAAGGCTGGAAGGCCGACGGTGGATACATCATTGAGGTGAGGACCGAACGGGGAGTGGTTATCCGCAACGCCATGGTGACCATCGACTGATTTTTGCGGGAAAATTTTATTTAATCCACATAAGATGGGGCACTGCGCCCCATTGGGGGTGCGAAACTTGAGTACTTACATGGCTACCGCTCATTTTTCAGTGTTTTTATGTGCAATTGAGTTTTTAAATACTTTTTCCTTATTTATGGGACCGGGTGTAATTGATCGTAAAGGGAGGCAAATTCGATGAAGAGCGTATTGACCAGTTTTGAGGGGGCAACAGGGCTTGTCGACGACGGTGCATTGTTAACCTTTGGAGGAGCGACTTTGCAGCGGGCGCCGATGGAATTTATCCGGGAGTTGGTTCGTCGGGGAAAAATGTTCACCATGCACTTTTTCTTTAGATACGAGCTGCCAAAGATCCTTGGGCTTGAAAAACGATTGATGGATAGCGATGGGCTGACGGTAGGAATGGAAGCACAGTTTTTCAATGACTAAAATCGATTTTCAAACCCTATGCCAAAAAATAAAAAAACACGACTGATAAGAACCGTTTGTCCAACACATTGCGGACCATCGGTCTATTATTGTCCACCCAGAAGACCCCGAAGGTTGTAGAGAGATCAAATTTATCAATTGAGGCATTCAGTGACAGAAATGATTTATCAACCCGGAGAAGCCTATCAATATCCACTCATTATAAAAAAACTGCTCAACACGCCTCTCATCTATTCACCGGATCGGGAAATAGTCTACCGAGAGAAGTCACGCTACACCTACCAAACATTGAATAAACGGATCCACCGGCTGGCCGGCGGTCTGGAGAAACTCGGTGTCCGGCAAGGAGATACGATTGCCATATTTGATTACGACAGCCCCCGTTATCTGGAGTGTTTTTTTGCGATTCCAATGATGGGCGCAGTCATGCAGACAATCAACTGGCGATTATCGACCGACCAGATCTCATATACCATCTGCCATGCCGAAGCCAAATTCATCATCATACATGCTGATTTCATTACCATGCTTGAGCACATCCATCAAAATTTGGCGGTGGTTAAAAAAATTGTGGTTATCTCTGAAGATAAACAACCTCCGGATACCCGGCTGACAATGGAGACCGAATACGAAGAACTGTTACAATCCGCCTCCCCCCGATATGATTTTCCTGATTTGGATGAAAATACCAAGGCAACGACATTTTATACAACAGGCACCACAGGGAATCCAAAGGGTGTTTATTTTTCCCACCGACAGCTCGTGCTTCATACCCTCTCGGTGGGCCTTGCATGTGGCGTGTACCACACCATCGGGCGATTCAGGTCAGATGATGTCTACATGCCGTTGACGCCGATGTTTCATGCCCATGCCTGGGGATTTCCCTACGTTGCAACCCTGCTCGGAGCCAAACAGGTTTATGTCGGACAATATGTACCGGAAAAAATATTAAATTTGATTAAAAACGAAAAAGTGACTTTTTCACACTGCGTGCCAACGATGTTGCAGATGATCATCGAAAGTCCCAAGGTGAAACAGGTGGACCTTTCGAACTGGAAGGTCACGATCGGCGGTTCGCAACTTCCAAGAGGATTGGCCAAAGCCGCGATGGAGCTGGGAATAGAGATTCATGCCGGCTATGGTATGTCTGAAACCTGCCCTGTCATGAGTACGGCAAATCCAAAAGAACATATGCTCGACTGGAAGGGAGATAAACAACTCGATGTGATTACCAAAACCGGCAAGCCGATTCCATTGGCGGAGATTGAAGTTTTAACTGCAGACGGCAACATTTTACCCCATGACGGGATATCGACCGGTGAAGTCGTTATGCGGTCGCCCTGGCTCACGGAGTGTTATTTTAAGGAACCGGAGAAGACCGAAAATCTTTGGCGCAACGGATGGCTGCACAGTGGAGACATAGGGTATATCGATCAAGAGGGATACCTTCAGATCACCGACCGGATAAAGGATGTGATCAAAAGCGGCGGAGAATGGATTTCCTCCCTCGATTTGGAAAGTTTTTTAAGCCGGCACGAAGCGGTGTTGGAGTCTGCAGCCATCGGCATACCTGACGAAAAGTGGGGAGAACGCCCACTGATGATTGTCACCCTTAAACCGGATTATCGAGGGAAGGTGGCCCTTGAAGACTTAAGGGCGCATATGAAAAAGTTTGCCGAAAAAGGAAAATTGCCAAAGTATAGCATTCCGGAAAAGTTCGTATTCGTCGATAACATACCGAAGACCAGTGTAGGGAAATTAGATAAAAAAGAGCTGCGAAGGTTATACCGGTCATAAATAGAGTATATGGAAGGTTCTTGGTACTTCAACCATTATGCGATAAGTGCATAAAAGTCTGTCCGAAAAACCATTGAGCACCAATCGCAAACAAAATTGCAAAACGACAAATAACGGAGGTTCAGATGTTAAAAACACGTATCACCGAACTGTTTGGAATTGATCGGCCCATCGTTCAGGGCGGATTGATGTGGATTGCGAAAGCAGAACTGGCATCCGCTGTAGCCAATGCCGGCGGTATCGGATTTATGACGGCGCTCAGCTTTTCCGACCCAGAGGCATTGCGCGCGGAGATTCATAAATGCCGCAAAATGACCGATAAGCCCTTTGGCGTTAACCTTACATTTCTGCCAGCCCTACGTATAATCGACTACCCTGCTTTCATTGACGTCTGTATCGAAGAGGGCATTAAATTTATTGAAACAGCCGGGAGGAATCCCGAACCCTACATGGATCAGCTGAAATCCGCGGACATAAAAGTCGTCCACAAATGCACATCGGTGCGTCACGCAATCAAGGCAGAAAAAATCGGGTGCGATGTGGTCAGTATTGATGGATTTGAAGCAGCAGGGCATCCGGGTGAAGATGACGTCACATCCTTGATCCTCATCCCCCGTACACGGGATGCCATCAATATTCCGATAATCGCTTCCGGCGGTTTTGCCGATGGACGTGGTCTGGTAGGCGCCCTGGGTCTGGGTGCCGATGGCATGAATATGGGCACGCGTTTTGTGGCGACCAAAGAAGCACCTGTACATGATAACGTCAAACAGGTCCTTATTCATCACGATGAGCGCGATACGCGCCTGATCATGCGGACATTGCGCAATACAGAGCGCGTTCTTCACAGCAAAAATGTGGACAAGGTACTTGAGATCGAAAGCAAGGGGAATACGCAAATCGAAGATATCGTCCCATTTGTTACCGGTCTTGAGGGCAAAAAAATGCTGGAAGAGGGTGACCTGAAAAAAGGTGTGCTGGCCGTTGGACAGAGCGTAGGACTTATACATGACATCCCCACGTGCCAGAAACTCCTAGATCGCATCATGGAAGAGGCAGAAGAAATCATCACCAGCAAGTTCGCATAGAGCATTTCCAAACCTGCTCACAGATAGGAATCAGGCCCGACAATTACCAACAAAAATACATTCCAGGATAATATCCGGGCATCCGTTAGCCACAAATGAACCCAAAAAGCAAGCCCTTTTCCCTGGCTTGTCAAAATGCTGTGAAGATCCCGACATTTGGGGCTGCAGGGTGCTTCAAAATAACCAGGCTTGCAACCTTCTACCCTGGCATAGCCCCCCCATCAGGCGAAGACCGACGAAGGGAAGAATAGGGAATTTTTTTCAGTTGATTTGTTTTAGACATTTCAATATGCACAGGTAACAATCGATACAGATCTATTTTCTCAAGTTTCGCACGTGGTATTTTAGAAAAATCAGCATCATGCATAGGGTAAAAAAAAATTTTTCTGGAAAAAATTGATGATGAGCGCTTTGACAACGGCACAAAACCTTATAAGAGTTAGCATTCCAGAAGCAACTGATATTACAATAAAATCCAGACCATCGCATGCCTGTGCACGGTGATTACTTTATGGATACCGGTCAAACTGATTGCCGCATTGTTTTTTAAAAAATTTTATTTACCCCACATAAGATGCGGCACTGCGCCCCATTGGAGTGCGAAACTTGAGTACTTACATGGCTACCGCTCATTTTTCAGTATTTTTATGTGCAATTGAGTTTTTAAATACTTTTTTCTTATTTATGGGACCGGGTGTAATTGATCATAAAGGGAGGTAAATTTGATGAAGAGCGTATTGACCAGTTTTGAGGAGGCAACAGGGCTTGTCGACGACGGTGCATTGTTAACCTTTGGAGGAGCGACTTTTCAGCGGGCGCCGATGGAATTTATCCGGGAGTTGGTTCGTCGGGGAAAAAAGAATCTGACCCTGATAGACCGCGAGCCGGCCATGGACTTTGATCTCCTGATCGGTGCAGGTTGTGTGGCTAAGGTCCGGACAGGGATGCTGGCCTTTGAAGTTTTTGGGATGGCACCCAATTTTCGTAGAAAATCCGAGAAGGGTGAAATTATCACAAAGGAGGGTGCATGTCAGCCGATTATCGCCGGGTTCCGCGCTGCGGCAATGGGGTTACCTTCACTCCCGGTGAAGGGAATGCTCGGTTCAGACCTGCTGACCATCAGCGAAGTCATCGGGAGCCAGAAGCAAATTGAGGATCCTTTTACCGGGGAAAAAATGATCGCCGTCAAGGCCATAGAACCGGATGTTGCGGTGATTCATGCCCAGAAGGCAGATGAATTTGGAAATGTGAGGATCGAAGGCCCTTTATACGAGGACGTAATTAAGGCCAAGGCAGCAAAAAAAGTAGTGGTAACGGTGGAAGAACTGATTTCCGCCGGCGAAATCAGGAAAACGCCCGAGGCCACAACCTTGCCCCACTTCATTGTGGACGCTGTGGTGGAGGTGCCAAAGGGCGCCTACCCTTGTTCCTGTTTTAATTATTATGATACCGACTATGATCACATTCAGGAATATCTTCAGGCAGTAGCCAAGGACACATTTGAACAGTATCTGGATAAATGTGTTTATAGGAGGGAAAGTAAATGACTGATAAAATCGCAACACCGGATCTGATGGTCTATGCCATGGCCTCGGAAATCGAGAATTTCAATACTGTTCTCCACGGAGTCTCTTCTCCTTTGCCGGTTCTGGGCATGAGCGTGGCCCGCAGGACCCATGCGCCGGATATGGCGTATATTTCAGGGGCCGAAGGGGTTGACTCCGAGATTGACAGGATCTACCCTTCTTCGTTTGATCCGCGGCTGAATCGCAATGCCGTGGCATACTTTGGACTTCATGAAGCATTTGACCTTGCCCAGCGAGGGGAGTTGAATGTAATGTTTCTGGGTGCCGCTCAAATTGATCGGTTTGGAAATACCAACCTGAGCGTGATCGGAAAAATTGATAATCCCAAGGTTCAACTTCCAGGAGGAGCAGCCTCTGCCTTTTTGATGCCGATCACTCCGAAGGTAGTGATTTGGGCGACCCGGCATACCTTTAGAGTTTTTGTTGAAGCGGTCGATTTTGTGACCGGCCAGGGCTATAATAATCGTTCTGAAGAGTGCAAGAAAAACAAGATAGTTGTTGTTTCGAACCTCGGGGTGATGAACTTTGAAAATCCGGGCCGGACAATGCAGATCCAATCTGTTCACCCGGGTCACACCGTTGATGAGATCAAAGAAAACACCGGTTTTGATATTCTGGCGGCTCCGGATGTGGGAGAGACTCCGGTTCCCGATCAGGATATCGTCGACCTTATCGATCGAATCGATCCCGATGGGATTAGGCGGAGCGAGTTTCATTAGATGGGGTTTCTAAGCCACTGCAGTGGGTTGTGCTGAAAAGGAATCGAAATAAAGAATAGAAGAGGAGATCGTAATGACTGATTTAAAGGATGTGGATCGGATCCTGAGCACATATATCCGACCTTTGACCTTCCCAATAGCGATAAAGATGCTGAAGTCGGAAAAGGAAATACCCGAAAGGACCCGTCGCCCACTTCAGCAGATGAAAAAAAAAATGGCCATCTGCCAGGGGATCGGTATGGCGCGAAAATTGGGATGGGTAGTTGCCATGGGTAAGGAGGATATGCAATGCTCTCTGGGGGCAGCGCCTTTTGGTTTTTTCAAAGACATTGACTTTTTCAAAGAGGGAAATTTAGCTGCCGGTATGTTTACCGCTTCAAAGGAAATTGGAAAAAGTGAAGAAGAACTTGTGGATTGTTTTGATTACGGTCTCTATAGCCATATTCTGGTGGCGCCCTTAAGCCGGGCAGTATTTAAACCGGACCTGCTGATGGTTTATGGGAATCCGGCACAAATCATGAGACTTATTCAAGGAGCCCTCTATAACGAAGGAGGGGCTGTTCATTCCTCCTCCACGGGAAGGCTGGGGTGCGCAACCATTATTACGACCATCAAAAGGAATCAATGCCGGTATATCGTTCCCGGAAATGGAGACAGGATATTCGGTATGACACAGGATGACGAGATGTCTTTTGTTGTTCCTGCTTTAAAAATAGATACGGTTTTGGATGGCCTGGCAAAGACCCATAAAGGCGGTATACGGTATCCGATCACCAGCTTCTATAATTTTGAAGCGACCTTTCCACCATCCTACCAGGAGCTGATGAAGATCTGGGAGGAAAAAGGAGAATTATAAATGGAACCGATTACCGGAAGACAGAGGGTTGTGGCGGCTTTTAAAAAAACCTTTACCGATCGGACAATCCAAATCGATAGAATTCCTGCCTATCCGATCATGGGACAGTGCAATGCCCAGCTTGTAGGTGCCTCCATCCGGGAATTTCTGCTGGATCCCAAAACATTTGTCAAGGCCCAGGTGGCGGCCTATGAGCGTTACAGACCGGATATCATCGTCATGCAGGGGGATCTGCTAATGGATGTGGAGGCGTTGGGAAATGAGCTCAAATTTCCCGAAGACAGCATGTGTATCTCCACAAAGGTGGCCCTTAAGGACAAGGGAAGACTAAGCAGCCTGAAACTGGTGGATCCTAAAAAAGACGGTCGGCTGCCGGTCTATCTGGAGATTCTGGATGAAGCGAAAAAAATGATATCCGATTCGATCGTGTCGGCGGTAATCTCAGGTCCATGGACGATTGCCATCGGCCTGAGGGAGGCTGAACTGCTTCTCAGGGATACGATGAAAGACCCAGATTTTGTCCATGAACTGATGCAGTTCTGTACTCAGGTGTCCATCCGCATGGGCGAAGCTGTTTATCCCATCAAAGTGGGGCTCAGTTATTCAGAGGCGCCTGCTTCATGCAGCCTCATTTCTCCCAAGATCTACCGAACTTTCATATTTCCATACCATAAGCAGATCGTCGATCATTTCAAAGAGAAAAAGGTGGGAGTCGGCCTTCATATATGCGGGTTTACAGATCCGATTTTAGAAGATATGGTCAATACAGGGGTAACCAACATTAGTATCGATGCGCCTTCAAACCTGGCAAAAGCTGTGGATGTAACCAGAGGAAGGGCGGTGATCATCGGAAATGTCAACACCAATCTTTTCTTTTCCGGAACACGGGATGAAATGAAGCAGGCAATGAAAAACTGTCTCGCTGTCGCCGCCAAAGACTGCGGATATATTCTGTCCACCGGTTGCGAGGTTCCGGGCGTTGCACCACCGGAAAAGATAGGGTGGTTTATGGAGTTGGTCAATGAACTTTGCTATCCTTAATGATCGTAAATAAAATCGAGAAATTGATATAGAAAAACAAAGAAAATTTTATTTCATAGGGTGTTAACAGACGTGGCCTGGTTTGTTTAACCAAAAGAAAGGACAACAATGGGACTTTATGATTTTACCTTCTACGATCTGATCGAGCGTAACACCATATGTTTTAAAGAAAAAGATGCATGGTTCGATGCAGATGATCACCGGACACTGACATTTTCACAGTACAAAGACAGGGTGGACCTTCTGGCCGGCGGGCTCCAGGGGGCCGGGATCAAAAAAGGGGACCGTATCGGCGTTTTGGGGAAGAATTGTTTGGAATATTTTCTTCTATACGGGGCTGCTGCGGCCTTGGGTGCGATTTTATTGCCCATAAACTGGAGACTGTCAGCCGAGGAAGTTTGCTTCAACCTCAATGACTGCCAGCCCAGAGTCGTTTTTGTGGGGAAAGAATATCAGGATTTGGTCCAGGGAATAAAGGAGAAACTTGCATCGGTGGAAATCTATTACAACCTGGGTCAGGAGGGAGGGGAGTTTCTTGCATTTGATTCACTGACCGATAACCGGCCCGAGCTTGTCCTGGAAAATGTTTCCGCAGATGATGGATTTGTCATTATACACACGGCAGCTGTGGCCGGCAGGCCGAGGGGGGCTTTGTTGAGCCATGGAAATGTGCTTTGTGCAAATATCAATTTTGATGCTCTTTTCGATCTAACATCTCAAGATGTGCATCTGAGTCTGCTGCCGCTTTTTCATATCAGTGGTTTATTTATGGCGACAATGAGCTTCCATGCAGGTGTTTTGAACGTGAATATGAGCAAGTTTGATGCAGCTGAAGCGGTCCAGCTGATAGAGGATAAACGTGTTACCATGCTGTTTACCTTTACCCCGATCCTTGGTTCCATCGTTGAAAGTCAAGAAAAAACAGGAAAGGAGATCAAAACGCTGCGGTTGGCCGCCGGACTGGAAGCACCCGAAACCATAGAAAAATACCAGGAGTTGATCGGTGGGACCTTTTACTGCATGTACGGCCAGACCGAGACCTCTTGCGCAATCACCTTTTGTGCTTACAACAACCGGCCAGGTTCAGCAGGCCAAATGTTGCCCCTGACCGTGGTGAGACTCATGGATGATAACGATTGGCCGGTACCGGTGGGTGAGGCGGGTGAGATTGCCGTGAAAGGGCCGATGGTTTTCAAAGGCTACTGGAATCTTCCGGAAGATAATGCGTATACCTTCAGGGGCGGGTGGCATCATACCGGCGATTTGGGTCGTTTTGACGAAGACGGTTTTCTATGGTACGCGGGGCGAAAGCCGGAGAAGGATTTGATCAAACCTGGCGGTGAAAATGTCTATCCGGCAGAGGTGGAAAGGGTGATTCTTGAACACCCTGCCATTGAAAAAACGGTTGTAATCGGTGTACCAGACCCCAAATGGAAGGAGGGGATCAAGGCAGTTCGCCAGCTAAAAGAAGGAGAGGCCCTCGATCCGCAGAAACTAATTGATTTTGTCGGTTCTCGGATTGCGAGGTTTAAAAACCCCCAATATGTCGAATTTATCTCAGAGTTTCCACTCCTTGAGAGCAGCTTACCGGATAGGGACAAGGTAAAGGAGTTATACGGTAAAGAGGGGTAGAAGCCGTGCTTTTTTGCTGTCGCACGCCTTGCTCTCGAAAATGATTTGAGGTTTCGAAATAATTTCTATGTTTTTCTTCGCTGTCAATCGTCATTGAGTTTAGCGTGTTTGGAAAGAAAGCCAGGATCGTACCCTGCTTTTTTATAATTTTCAAGGGCCCTTACCTTAAGGCCTTTGTCCTTTGTTTTTTCAGAATGTTTATCAGCCAATTCAGCGGCATGACTCCACCTCCCTGAATTTTCGTACTCTTTTACGCTGTTTTCCACCCTGGCCTGTTCTTTGGATTTTTCCATCACAGCCGAGTGGCACCAGGAGATAATTTTTTTAACTCGCTTGTTGCAAAAGGTACAACTTAAAAGCGGCGTGTCACTGACCGGCTGAAAAATCTCAAAACCATGCCGGCAGTGATGACAGGCATCTTTCGGGTCTACAGCTTGGTATTCGTATATTGGCACTGGTAAAATTCCCTGAAATAACGATTATTTTCTCTCCCCGATGAAATTATCTACACAAACGATAGATACAAACTGTAACTTGCTTGGAAAGCAATGTAAAGAAATTATACCGCTGATCTTGAATACCTCAGGAGGTCCGATAATTGATAAAAACGCAAGGGTGTTAACTCCGGATGGGACCTCCATTCCAAGCTTGTATGCGGCAGGAAACAACACTACGGGTTTCTATGACAGTTATCCTCCCACAGGAACCGGACTGCAGATATCCAGCATTTTTGGTCAGGTGGCTGCAGAACAGATAAAATAAATTTTCTCAGAATTTCGTCAATTTTTTCATTTTTTTCTTGACATACCACAAAGTGGCATGTTTAACTGATAAACAAGGTTAATGGCCACAGGCACCTCCAGCCTTATTAACCTTATTGCTTTCTTTCTACTCCTCTCTCAAAGCCCCTGGTGCCCAACCGGGGGCTTTCCTTTATAGAGAAAACGTTAATTTCAACGTTGAACTGGGCCCTGTCAGGATTCTCTGAATTTCACCTCAATCCCTTGTCCGCTCATCCGGATGATTGTGTCGACTCTATTTTCCTCTCCAAAATTAGCGGACGAATATATCATCGATATGGCTGCCCAATCATTATCCCATTCCCACGCCCCTGTCAACTTTTCCATACCCTATCGCCGGTATTTTTATGGAATCTGAGGAAACTTTTACCATTGGGGAGAAAATTGTCTTATCCATTAATTTTTCCGATTCGGGTAATCCCTTTAGAATCCCCTCAACAATCGTCTGCACCACTTCAGAAGGCATCGGTCTCAAATTCAAATTCAAAAGTCAGGTCCAAGAGGCAATTATTACATCGCTCATCGATAACCTAAAAAAAACAGGGACTAAAATCTCTTTCTTGACATACCACAATGTGGTATTATAATATTCAGTAAGGTTGATGATTGTTTTCAATCCATTTCGTTAGCCTTGCCCTCCTTAAGGGGCGATTCGCTGAGGGTCGCCCCTTTTTTGTTGCCCTCTGATGTTTTCTGTTTGTTTACGTTATGATCCCGTTCATTTCCAATTATTCATTCCTGTCCTTAGTAATTTCATTTGAAAAACATAATATCTCAAATGAACGGGGTTCAGAATCACGAACCGAATTTTCTTTTTCATTTTTTATTTACAAAAACATAATTGAGCTTCTAATGGATTTCAAAACTACAGCTGTTGATCTCAAACAAATGGCAACGATGTTGGTATCAGCTTATCCTTTGAAGGCCAATGCGAAAAACTGGAGGCAAAAGCCGCTTCTGGTGACCGCTCGGTCAGATGACCGTTTGAAAATCCTTCTTAAAATCGCTTTCCATGAACATTTGTTCCCATGGGATCTTTGTCCTTCGATTAAAACGGCGATTGTTTTTTTTATTCCCTTTATCCGAGAACTCATTGAACAAAACAGCGGCGGAAAATTTCCTGGCCGCAACCGGGGCTTGGCGTATGAATCAACAAACAAGCTGATCGGGATGCTCTCTGAAGCCATTAAGAATTGTCTGGAGGAGGAAGGGGCGCTGTCAGCGCTCACCCCGGCTACCCACAACTTCAACCCGGTCAAGTTGGTTGCCGGATGGTCACACAAACATCTGGCTTATATATCTGGGCTCGGCCTTTTCAGCATCAACGCCCAGCTGATTACGCCAGCAGGCTGTGCCGGTCGTTTAGGAAGTCTGGTTATCGAGGTTGATCTGGGTAACAATTTCATGGTTGAACACCGGGAACTGTTCCTTCACAAAGCCAGTCAGAACTGTTTAAAATGCATCGGGCGTTGTCCAGTTGGGGCGACAGGCGAAGACGGAATTGATCGACATCGTTGCTTCGCCCGTCTCAAGGCAAATATAAATCATACCAAAGACCTGGCCGGCCCGGAAGAAACAACACACGTCTGTGGCAAATGCGTGGTCAACCTTCCGTGCAGCATCGACCCGCTTGGGCAACAGACATAGGCGGGGTGCTCACATCTGATATTTTTCCATCAAACCCTTTAACTCTGCCAGATACTCCTTTTGATAGAGAAGGCCTTTGAGGCTGCTGATATCATAAAATGAAAACCCGATGTAAGGTCTAAAGTCAATGCCGTACGGATTTTGGGTTTCGTCATTTGCCCGATCGAGAACGAGGATGCTGTAATAACTGGTTAACACCCTTACCTTTGAATCTCTTCGCAACAAATAACTTCTTCCCCCCAGTGTGTTCAGAAAAAATCCAGCATATTTATATAAAATGTCCAGAGAAGGAGGGGCATTCAACTTCGTTTTACAATTGGTACCGTTGAAAAACCATGCAAAAAAAGTGGCCATGACCGATTCGATGATTTCAGATTCGTTTTTCAAAATGTCATTTATCAGCCGAATCCGCTTTCTTCCGATAACACGGTAGAAGTGAGTTACATTTCGTATCAAGGTAAAAAGATCATCCATTTCATAGGATACCACCGGCGGATGGGCGGACAATTTCTCAATAAGTTTTTGAAAAAGGTTATACGTCCCTTCCTCTATCTTATAAAATGTTAGATATTCTCTACTGTCCAGATATGTTGTAAAAGATGTAATTTGATACATCATTTCCAAACAGGGGATATTCTTTTTAAGTGAAGAAACCGCTGGAGACTCTTCGCCAAAAGCATCTCCCAGTTTTTCTTTGGGAACCAGCGCTTCTTTTTGCTGTGAAACAACTTCTTCAAGATTCGAAATTTTTTCTTCCAACTCTCCTATTTTTTCCAGACAAACGGCCCGTTCTGTGTTGACGGTCTTTTCAATTTTCGTCCTATTCCATCTGCGAATTCGATGAAACCCAAAAAAAAGAATTGCTCCTGAGATGATAATAATAATAATAATTTTCGCTTTTTTGTCCATCTAAAATGGCACCCTTTGACCTGGTTGAGGTAAAAATGTTGAACGTGCTGAAAACAAATAAGGTGATTAAACTAAAATTATAACAGATTTCTTTGCAAAATCAAATTGTTTTGAACGATGCGTTGCATTGGAAAACGAATAACCTGCTTCATTTTAGTCTGCTCGTGCGGCGTGTTTTCGTCACCTGGGCGTTTTCCACTCCTGTAACGCTACCGGCGACGAATAACCCTGAAACAGGCGTTTCCATATTCGGACTAGTGTTTCACCTCAAATCCATCGGAAAAAAAATCGATGAATGTCCCATCTGTTTGTTGCAGAATAATCATGCCTTCGACACCATCGACACGGTTGATCAATTGAATCCCCTTTTCATGGCCCAGCACCATAACCGCTGTTGCAAGTCCGTCTGCAAAGGCACATGTTGCTGCCACAATTGAAACGCTGACAACACCGTTTTCAACCGGATATCCTGATTTCGGATTTAATACATGGGCGTAACGTCTGCCGTCAATTTCAAAAAAATTTCTGTAATCGCCGCTGGTTGCCATGGCCCTATCCGATAATTTTACTATTTTATAAACCTGATCCAAGGAAGCATTCTTTCTTGGGTTGTTGATGCCAATTCTCCAATTGCCCCCATTCTTTTTTTTACCGGAGGCATAGACCTCCCCTCCAATCTCTACGAGAAAGTCTTGTATTCTTTTTTTTTGTATGAGCCCGGCGACGGCATCAACCGCATACCCTTTCGCGATTGACGAGAGGTCCAGAGAAATGGAGGCTTTTTTTTTGACCAAGTATTTTTTGTCTGAAATTTCAATTTTATTAAACCCGATATCCAGCAGCCGCTTGTCGATTTCATCCAATGTGGGGATCTTCTTTTTTTTCCCCGTGCTTCCAAATCCCCATAGGTCGACTAGTGGTTTGAGCGTACCGTCCCATGCCCCTTCGGTCAGGTGGTAGATCGTGTTCGCCACTTTCATCACCTGATAAAAGTCATTGGAAATGACGAACTTTTCATCCGGATTCTGAAATTCATTAAATCTGCAGATTTCGCTCTCTTTCATATAGGTGGACACGCTCTGGTTGATCTCATCCAGCCGGGTCTCAATCTCCGTTTTGAGATCAGTATGGCTTTGGTAAAACCAGGAGACGATCCTGATATGATAGGTCGTCCCCATGGTTTCCCCTGAAATCAGGGCCTCCTTTTTCACACCGCAACTTATAAAAAGGAAAACCAGAGAGGCCATCCCGGCTATTTTGATCGATCGCTTCATGTAATGCCTAATCCAGGAAAACAAAATTTAAAAATAATTCGCATTGGCCACCTTTTGCCCTCACCCTCATTCCCGTATGAATAATAAAACAGTTTACCGGTTTAATGCATTGGTAACGTTCAAAAGTTATGGCGCAAAATAGTTCTTGAAAAATATACACGGTCTCCTTCATGGGGTTTTATGATCCGTAAAACCTTTTTAGAAGGGAGACCGTGATGGAACAGGAAATACATATTACACTCCGGTATCATCTTGCAATAGGCAGGGTGACTTTAAATGAGATCGTATATCAATTACAGCAACTTCGGGATCCGCCGATGCTAGAGATTTTAAAGCAGATTCTACGAAGCTATGATGACCAGATTTCAGAGCGTTTGAGCACCGTGCAGAGTAACACACCCAGCAAGGCACGTGAGGGGCCTGGACAGCATGTTCGAAAATGCGATCCGAAAGATAGATTTTGTCACGGTCTCCGGATCCGTAAACGGGGACATCGCAACCACCCCAGGTGTTTCACCACGGTTTTTGGCAAATTCAAACTGCCTCTGCGCGTGGCCGAATGTTGTACGTGTGGTGCTCGATATTGCCCGCTGTTAAGTGCGCTCAAATTAAAACGATTGTCAAAGACCGAATCAATGCCACCGAAGCTTCCGATATCCCTTTTATCTATGATGGGGAACCAGGCTTGGATAATTTTCTATCCTCGCTCACCGATCCGCAGCGCTGCACATGATGTGTCCCCCGAGGTCTTTACCATGCCCTGTGGCAAGACGGGCTGCGTGAAAAAGACTGCGAGCCTGAAATTAACAAGATAACAGCTGATCGGCATCGAACTTTCCTAAACCGATTTTTAACAAACCAGCAAACAAGGAGCAGATTCAAAGCCAATACGAATCCAGTAAGACTGAAATAAAGCAATTGATAGATGCCTTTAAACAAAAGGGCTACACCCACAGCGCCTTGTATATTGAGAATCTATCCAAGCATCTGTTTACTAACATCGAAATATGGCTCAAAACTGGAGTCATCGCTCCCAAAACCATATTGCTTCTTTAAAGAATTTTTCGAGAAATCGGACGCAGACTTAAACGCATCGCTTACGGCTGGTCGGATACCGCCGTGACCAAATTGTTAAAAATGATTGTCCTCAAAATGTACCGTAGAGATAATTGGGAACAATACTGGAAACAAAAACTGGGCATCGATGGAAATTTCAGCATTCAAATCATCAATGCCATAACTTTTGAACGTTATCAAAAGGTTGTATGATTCAGAACTTCAATTAAAAAACTAAAAGAACAACGGGTTAAACGAATATTTACGGAATCCGGCTATAAAAATGTATTATTTCAGATTCTTAAGATGCGAGGAAGTAACATCTCAATAACCAATGGTAGTAATGAGAGGAGCGTTTACAACTTAAAATTATCCCTTTAGTATCTGATGAGTATTTATCTTTAGAAAAAAAGAGAAAAAGTATTATCCAGGGTTTAGTGTATGTTGTTGAATCAAGTCGGCCAAAATGGTATTAACTGACCTGATTTTTTTGATTTATTTGCGATTTGTTGAATTGATAGTGCTTTTCGTGTATAATTTTGATGGTTTACGTTTCCAAAAAATTGGAACAAAAAATCGCCGACTAGTTAATATGAAATGTTATGATTCAAAGAAATAACGATGAAAAAAGATTTTTTGAAAAAGCTCAAAAAGATCTCGGAAAAAGGAGTGCGCGGTTACCCAAGAGCTACTGTTGCGTATTACGGTTCTGATAACAAACGCGCATTTAAAGTGGCTGCTGGAATTGTGCCGTCTGAAGGTGCTGATCCTGAAAGGCTTGAGAGATGGATTTCTGAAATGACCGGTGTGCGGAAAGGCGCTTTTATCAACGAACAAATTTATAAATTCATAATAATCAATGATGCTAAATCGGTGGTCATTACAGATGGAATTATCGGTTGCCCTCATGAAGAAGGCATAGATTATCCAGAAAATTCATCATGTCCTCAATGTCCTTTCTGGGCAATTTGTGACAGGTTTACCGGTGAAATAATACATTAAATCATAACATTCCCGCATTCACATATGACATGTGATGCGGGGCGTTAAGCGTAAAAAAAAGAAAGAAATGGCAAAGCTGGATCTAGTGAAAGAATACAAGGTTTATTACAAAGTAGGAGCAAAACCGGAAATAGTCGAATTTGGTCCAGTCAAATACTTGACGATTGAAGGCAAAGGGGAACCAGCAGGCGAGGTATTTACAAGCAAAATAGAAGCCCTGTATCCCCTTGCATATGGAATAAAAAAAGTCTGTAAAGACAAAGGGAATGATTTTGGAGTTCCAAAACTGGAAGGTCTGTGGTGGGTAGAGAGCAATAAACCTACTCTTGAAGTTCCCAGAAGTGAGTGGTGCTGGAAATTGCTCATTAGAATGCCTAAATTTGTAACAAACGAAATGATATTGTCTATTCAACCTGAAGTCGCCAAGAAAAAGAAGAATGGGCTAATTCAAAAAATATCATTTGAGAAAATCACAGAGGGCAAGTGTGTCCAAATCATGCACATTGGCCCCTATTCAACAGAACCTGAAACAATAAATACTCTGATGGATTTCATGGCTAAAAGCGGGCTTTCCGTGAATGGACTCCATCATGAAATTTATCTTTCTGATCCAAGAAAAACCGAATCATCAAAAATGAAAACACTCATCAGATATCCTGTAAAATGATTAGAAATCGCATAACAGTATCATGCACTCGAACAGCAAAAAGCGCCGTTCATTCCTTGCTCTGCTTTTGGCTGCTGACGATGTGATGTGTTGGTCTGAAGGGGAGAACGAAATGGTCGGAGCGATTGCCGGAGACATCATCGGATCGGTGTTCGAGCACCATCAAATCAAGACGAAGGACTTCCCTCTCTTTCATCCTCGGTGCAAGTTCACCGACGACACTGTGCTGACTGTTGCCATTGCCGACGCAGTCCTTTCAGGCCGGCCGTACGTAGAGTCGGTCAGGGAGATTGGTCGCCGCTATCCCGTCGCTGGCTATGGGGGGTCTTTTATCCAGTGGCTTCATTCCGACGATCCCCGGCCATACAACAGTTGGGGGAATGGTTCTGCCATGCGCGTCAGTCCGGTTGGCTTTGCCTTCTCATCAGAAGACAAGGTTCTCCGGCATGCAACGCTGACGGCTGAGATTTCCCACAACCACCCGGAGGGAATCAAGGGAGCGTACGCCGTGTTCTTGGCCCGAACGGGAACCGGGAAAGAACAGATAAGGTCGCGCATTGCAGAGGAGTTTGGCTATGACATGAACCGTACCGTGGACGATATTCGTCCGACATATTTCTTTGATGTATCGAGTCAGGGAACGGTACCGGAAGCAATCATCGCTTTCCTCGATTCCGATTCATACGAAGATGCGGTTCGAAATGCCATTTCGCTCGGAGGTGATAGCGACACCCTTGCTTGTATCACTGGTGGTATTGCAGAAGCCTTCTACGGCGATATCCCCAAAGACCTTCAAGAGAAGGTTCAAGACTGTCTGACACCAGACCTCTGGCAGGTGACGGAAGCGTTCTGTCAGAAATACCGATAGGGAAGTAGAACAACAGCATGCAGCAGACGCGCTCCCACGAGCCGCAGATGCTCACGGGATCTCCCCTTGCGATATCTGTATGAATTTGCGATGAAAGTGCGCTTTCAAAGTTACAAATTTCTCATCCCCACAATTACCTGTTTCCAAGGCCTGAGATTGCCAAAACACATCGCAATATCGCCAGTCTATCTGATTTACCATATTCGGTCATTTACTTACCTTCTAAGGCTTGCTTTGTTTTTATTTGCGAATGCCAATTTTTCACTCTCAAAATCGCTTTCCAAATCTAACTGAATCTCAGATTTTGTATTTTGCTGTTCCGTTTTTTGCTCACCTCGCTCCGGTGTCGCCTGCCCTCAAAACAACAAAAATATTCGGCGTTGTATTCAAAGTGGGCATCAGATAAAGAGGGGAGGAGGTGTTAAATGTCTTGCCGGCCAAATAGGTATAACAAACAGATGCCCAAGCTAAATCAACGCATATTTACTGATCTGCAGGGCCAGATCGAAAGAATCACCTACACTAACGATGAAAATGGCTTTACGATTGCCAAAATCAAGGTTTACGGGCAACGCGATCTCGTGACCATTGTTGGGAACTTGATGGCCCCCATCCCAGGCGAAATTATTAAAATGCGCGGGGAATGGATCAATCATCCGAAATACGGTGAGCAGTTCAAAATCGTCCATTACAAGACTGCTGTCCCGGCTTCTGTCTATGGTATCCAAAAATATCTGGGTTCCGGTCTGATCAAAGGTATCGGGCCTGTGATGGCAAAACGAATCATCAAAAAATTCGATAAAGACACTCTGGATATCATCGAAAGTGACGTTGGGAGACTCGTTGAAGTAAACGGTATCGGCAAAAAGCGTATCGCGATGATCAAAAAAGCCTGGGAAGACCAAAAAGAAATTCGTGAGGTGATGATTTTTCTACAAGCCCACGGTGTCAGTTCAGGCTATGCCACCAAAATATTCAAACAGTACGGCGACCTATCGATCGAGGTTGTAAAAGAAAACCCATACCGTCTGGCAACGGACATTTTTGGTATAGGTTTTATCACTGCTGACAACATTGCAGAAAAATTAGGGTTTGACAAAAAATCTGAGCTGAGAGCTGAAGCCGGTATTCTCTATGTTCTAAACCAGCTCGAGGATGATGGGCATGTCTATTATCCCTATGAATCACTCGTGGAAAAATGTCAGGAGGTCCTTGAAGTAGAGCGAAATATCATTATCAATGCGTTCAGTACGATCACGGTAGATAACAGAATCGTCATCGAAGATTTGAACGAAAGCATCGATGAATTCAAAGAAAAAAATAAAGCGGTCTATCTCGCAAAATTCCATCTCTGTGAAACCAGTATCGCGAAACGTTTAAAAACCCTGGTGAATGCGCCAAAATCTATCCGAAAGATTGATTCAGATAAAGCGATCGAATGGGTGCAAAAAAAGCTCGACATCACCCTGGCAAAAAACCAGGTAGGTGCGATACGGTGCGCTGTTGAAAAAAAGGTCATGGTTATCACCGGCGGACCTGGTACAGGTAAAACAACCATCATTAACGCGATTTTGAAGATTTTTTCAAAACTGAAAGTCAGAATCTTGCTCGCGGCACCGACCGGCAGAGCTGCAAAACGAATGAGCGAGACCACCTGTCATGTTGCAAAGACCATCCACCGAATGCTGGAATACAGTATTCAAAAGGGCGGTTTTCAGAAAAATGATGAAAAACCGCTGAATTGCGATCTTTTGATTCTGGACGAAGCCTCGATGATTGACACGGTCCTGATGTATCATCTTTTAAAAGCCATACCGCAGACTGCTACCTGGATCATCGTGGGGGATGGAAACCAACTTCCGTCAGTCGGTGCTGGAAATGTCCTAAAAGATATCATCTCCTCTGACAGCGTGCCGGTTGTGGAATTAACCGAGATCTTTCGTCAGGCCAAAGAAAGCCTGATTATCGTCAATGCCCATAAGATTAACAATGGTATATTTCCATATCTTAAACCGACCGGTCCTAAAGATGATTTCTATTTCATTGAAGAGGAAGACCCTGATGAGGTGCTCAAGATAATATTGAAGCTGACAAAAGAACGTATTCCGAATCGGTTTGGATTTGACAGTATCGATGATATACAAGTGCTGGCACCCATGCACAGGGGTATTGTAGGGACTGGAAACCTCAATATCGAATTACAAAAAATACTTAACCCCGGTGAAGACGTCGTTATCAGAGGGAACAGGGCTTTCCGCGTCAATGATAAAGTGATGCAAATAAAAAACAATTACGATAAAGAGGTCTTTAACGGTGATATCGGAAGAATCAATCGAATCAATTTAGAGGAGCAGATAGTTACGATAACCTTTGATGACCGGCATGTTGATTATGGCTATCCTGATCTTGACGAGATTGTTTTAGCGTATGCGGTATCGGTCCACAAATCCCAGGGCTCCGAATATCCAGCAATCATTATCCCCATTCTGATCCAACATTATATGCTTTTGCAGCGGAACTTGATTTATACAGCCGTGACCCGGGGAAGAAAGCTGGTGGTAATCGTCGGAACAAAAAAGGCATTTGCGATTGGGATCAAAAATGACAAAACTCAGAAACGATTTACGTATTTGAAATATAGGCTGATCTGATGGAAACATCAACTCCATGATAGACATATCATCCATTTGGACATGGATGTCTTTTATCTTACGGTTGAGGTTTTGGATAATCCGGACCTGAAAGGCAAACCGGTTATCGTTGGCGGTAGCCGTACCCCGTCTCGGTGAGCATATGTCTGTGTTTAATTTATTCCGGTAAGACGGTTTCATTGATTCATGTCTTATCAACTTTTAAAAAGGCCATAAAGCAAGATGGGATTAATTTCGGTTACCGGTATATTGACCTCACTTCCCCAAAAACATACTTCTGTGTGCTGAACGAAGTTGCGATTGCCTTCGATGGTACGAAAACAAATGTTCGCTATCCTGGGTCAAATCATTCACTTAAGTCGGAGAAATCGTAGAATAGAATGCTTTGTCTTGATTCCGTGGCACCTCACCTGAGATAATATTCTGAAATAATATTTCAGCTCTATATAGCAAGAAGTTTTATTATCATACAAAAAGATTGAAACTTTGAATGCTTGAGTTATTTCAAAATCTATCAGCAGATGAGGCTAATCAATGCGGCCTGGTCCTGTCATCATCCGGCATTCCATATCATTTAAAACAGGGAGGAAGTGGATGGTATGTTTGGGTCGATGATATGGACTATGAAAATGCTTTACACACTATTGAGCAATACCTTGAAGAGAATCGGGATTTTGATAAAAAGGATGAAACTCCCTATTTTGAATACCAAAGGACATTCACAGGGCTATGGGTATCCATCGGTTTGCTGGCGTGCTATGTTACTACTAAAACGGGAAATAACTTCCAGCTTATTGTCAATGCTTATGGCTCGTCAGCCTTTCACATATTGCATGGAGAATTATACAGAACCGTTACTTCATTGATGCTTCACGCAAACGCCTTGCATCTGTCAGGCAACATTCTTGGAATTGCCATATTTGGAACAGCCGTCTGTACTACAACCGGTTGGGGTGCTGGCTGGCTTATGATTCTTGTGACCGGCATAGTTGGCAACCTATTGAACGCTATTTTATATAAGACGGGCCATCTTTCGATCGGGGCATCCACGGCAATCTTTGGGGCCATAGGTATTTTGGCCGCGCATCAATTTTTTAGAAAATTAGGGCTGCCCGGCCAGCGAATAAGAGCATGGCTTCCCTTAGCTGGCGGTATCACTCTCCTTGGTATTCTTGGTTCTGGGGAATTTGTTGACCTTACGGCTCACCTATTTGGCTTCATGGCGGGTATTGTAACAGGGGCTCTATACGCTATTTTAGTAAAAGGGCCGATCTCAAGGTCCTATCAAGTTTATTGTCTTCTTGTTACTTTAAGTGTTCTTGCCATGTCTTGGATAAGGGCCTTTGTTCACATATGAGATTACTTCAGAAAAAAGAGGTTTGTGCTTAATGCATCACACCATAAGAAGGCAAATGTGGTAACAGAGATTATGTTTTTGAAACCGTCTGCGTGAGTCATGCTATTTAAATATTCTATTAATCACTAGGAACTAAAGTTCCACAGTCGGTTCTATATACAAAACAAAGGGGATTGATTCATATCGATTCGCTTACAAGCGTCATTAGAAACTTGTGCTTTACTTGGATGTGTGAGAATATCCCTTTGATAAGACTGTACAAAGAGGATCGGGCCAGAAAAAATATTGATTTTGATAATGGGAGGATTTTAATATGCAAACCGGAGGGGGGGGGAAAGTAAACGTATGGAGAGAGAGCAGGGTGATATCAACACCACCGCCAATAGAAAAAAATACTGGGAAAGGAACTTATCCGGCCGCGCCCGGGAAATCTTTGAACAGGATAACAAATATTTTCTGCATCAAAGCTTGTCCACGCCAGTGTTAAATGTCCTGTCTAAGGCACAAGGCATCCATATCGAAGACCTTGACGGAAACAGATATATCGACATGCATGGGAACGGTGTCCACAATGCAGGTTTCAATAATCCTGAAGTCGTCGAGGCCGTTAAAAAACAGCTAAATGAAGACCTGGCCTGCTGTCCGAGGCGGTACACCAATATTCCGTCCGTCCGTCTGGCGAAAAAACTGGCTGAAATAACCCCCGGCGATTTGTGCCGATCCCTTTTCTGTCCCGGCGGATCCGAGGCCATCGAGATAGCGATCATGCTCGCAAGGCTTGTTACCGGGAATTATAAAACCATTTCATTTTGGGATTCATATCACGGCACCGGGTTTGGCGCAGCCAGCATCAGCGGAGAGGAACTTTTCCATGGGGGCATGGGGCCCATGGTACCGGGTTCGTTTCATGTTGAGTTCCCCAACTATTATCGTAATCCTTGGGGGTTTACCAATCCTGAGGATGTAGACGCCGAATGTCTTCGACAAATGGAGATCATTTTACAGCGGGAGCCTGAGATGGCTGCCGTCATCGGGGAGCCGATTTCAGCCAAACCGGTAATACCTTCCAAAGAATATTGGGAAAAGGTTAAAAAGCTATGCGAACAATACGGTGCCCTGTTGATTTTTGATGAGATCATCGAAGGGTTCGGTCGAACCGGCAAGATGTTTGCATCCGAACACTATCTGGTACCGGATATTCTCGTGCTCGGAAAATCTCTGGGCGGCGGCGTTCTCCCCTTTGCCGGTATGGTTACCAAAGACAGCTACAACACCTGCAGGCATCGATCAATTGGCCATTACACCCATGAGAAAAACCCCCTTTGTGCGGCAGCGGCTTTGGCAGAAATTGTCTATATCGAAAAGAATAAACTGCATGAACATGCAGCTCGAATTGGTGAGTATACGCTTGAACGACTGAATGAAATGAAACAAAGATATCGGCTGATCGGGGAGGTAAAAGGGCTTGGGCTGCATCTGGGGATCGATCTTGTCAAAGATCAAAAGACAAAGGAAAGAGCGGTGAATGAGGCGGAGATCATCATGTACAAATGCATGGAAAAGGGATTGGCTTTTAAGACCATAGAGGGAAATGTTATTACCTTGAGGCCTGCCTTGACCATTGCCAAGAAAGAAATGGATCGGGCCATCGATATTCTGGATGATGCCATCGGAGAAGTTGAGGCGGGTAAAATCTACTAAAAAAGGAACTCGGCATGGATTCAATGGGCTCGATTGCCATAATGGAAGCATGCACAAAACACGGTCGGTTTAAGACAACTTTTTTTCTTATTTTGACAAGCATTAAGCGGTCTGTTAAAGATTTTACAAATTATGAGGTGCAACAACTATCTTAAATATGTTGGACATATATGAACGTGCTGTCAACGGGCCGACCATGACCGAGAAAGACTTTGACATGAAGGTCTTTCTTCCTAATTTAACCGACGCGGTTAAGAGGTAAGGACATTCTGTTGTAAAACTGCTTGCTGGATCCCAGCACTTGTTGTTTTGTGTTTTCAAAGCCTCTAACAGGATTTACTTTCACAAACAAACAGGATGGCAGCAAGCCCTGCGGCCGCAAAGATGCCTAAAACTAGAAAAACGGGGTTGTATGAACCGAACACGTCCACCAGCAGACCGGAAAAAAAGATGGCGCACATGCTGCCCAGTTGCCCCCCGGTTTGAAGGAAGCCGGCTCCGGTCCCTGACAGTTTCGGAGGGAGCAAGTCTAACTCCAAAGCCATGAATAATGGGGCCATAATTTGTACGAAAAACCCCACACTGGCAATCAGGATCATGGCCCATTCTAAACGGTCGGCACTGGCCAAAAAGATAGTTGACAACAAAATGGAAGACAATCCGATCAGGAGCAGCGGTTTCCTTCTGCCGCCGAAAGCCATGTCCGACAGATACCCTCCCAGAGGACCCGCCACGAGTCCTGCCATGGGATATAAACCAGCTAAAAGACTTGCTTTAACCACACTTAAGCCATACGTCTCATACAGGTACGCAGGTAACCATATCAGGATGCCATAATTAATATATAGTAGACAGAAAAATCCGAAGCAGGCTATTCTTATATCCCTATTAGACAAAATGGCAATAAGTCTGTTCCTGTTTCCAGGAGATTTTTCAGCTGTTTCAGGGGGCCTGGTTGGAAAACTCTGCACACTATTTCCATCAGGATGGTCGGCAACAACCACCCGGTAAATAAACAAAACGGATAACAAGATTATAGGGAAAATCCAAAAAGGCGCCCTCCAACCAAACATTTTACCTAAATATCCAGCTAATGCATAGGCTATGATGGTAAAAAAGGATATACTGGTGGCATGTATCCCTAAAGCTCGCCCTCTTTCTGTCTCTGGAAACCAGTTGCTCACGAGTTTGACACTGGGCCCGAAGCCTCCCCCCTGTCCAAGGCCATTGAGGCTTTGGAAGCCTGTTAAATAGAACAGGCTGGATCCAGCGCTAAAGAAAAAGTTAGCCAAAGCGGAAATAACGCCTCCGATGGTTATGATTTTCTTGGGTCCAAAAATATCGCTTAGATAGCCTGCTGGAAACTGGGCTGCCGCATGGAAGGAAAAAAAGAAGGTACTAATTAGACCGACCTGAGTATGTGATAGCTTCAAATCTTCCATAATCAGTGGAATTACCGGCGCAAAGTTGAGCCTGTTCAGATAAAAACAACCGTAAACCAACCATATAAGGGATAAAACAGTATATCGAGGTTGCCACCACCTTATGGAAGTTTCTAATAGGTTCCGACGCAAAGCTTATAGTTTTTCCTCTGGCCACTTATGGCTCAGTAAATAGGAGAAGGCTTATATAGCTTGGATATACCTACCCTCTATATTTCACAGGCCACTGAATCAATTGCTTATTCCAGAAATATAGGATCGTGGAATCGAAAGATCACTAAAATCAAATGCTGCCCGAATTTGCTTGAAAACAATTTCTCGAGAATTCGATATTCCTAATAATCTTTGTTGTAAAATCGATTTTGAGTTATACAATACATTCTCTTATCTAATTTGTCGATCTTGATCTTTCCAATATTTAGCCCGGATCTCCCGTTTCAGTATTTTCCCGTAATTACTCTTGGGCCATTCATCTACAAAATCGACCGACTTGGGCTTTTTATAGCTCGCGATATTATCCTTGCAAAAGGAAATCAGGTCCTTTTCTGTAGTAGATTTTCCCGGTACCACTGCTACAACGGCCTTAATCGCCTCGCCCCATTTAGGATCCGGAACCCCAACAATTGCTACTTCTCTGACAGCTGCATGTTGAATGATAACCTCCTCAATCTCCCGAGGATAGATATTTTCCCCACCACTGATGATCATGTCCTTTGAACGATCCATAATTAATAGATAACCTTCTTTATCCATATAACCGACATCCCCTGTATGCAGCCACCCGTTTCGAAGCGTCTCTGTCGTGGCCTCAGAATTGCGCCAATACCCCTTCATGACCAAGTCCGAGCGCGTGACGATTTCTCCCATCTCAGTAGGTGGAAGCTCTTTGTCTTCAGCATCGAATATTTTTACTTCTATATCAGTCCGCTGAATACCCACAGAGCCAAGTCGTTTCATCTGCTCTGAGGTGCCTTCCAGGACATGATCGGGGTGGGATAGATAGGTAATGGTCATGGGAGATTCACCCTGTCCATATAGTTGTATCAAACAACGACCCAGTTTTTTCATAGCCTTTTTCAGGGCATCGACGTACATAGGAGCGCCCCCGTAATTCAGGCATTTCAGCGAAGTGTGGTCGTAACGATCAACTGCGGGACTATCTACCATCAATTTCACCATGGTAGGGGCAGCGAACATATTGGTAACCCGGTATTCCTGAATGGTTTTAAAGACCAGTTCAGGATCAAAGGACTTGGATTCCAAGATAATGTTAGCTTACCACCTCCATGTCAGCTACAAGGCGTCTCAGGACGTCTTTTCGAGTTGGATCAGACACTCCTCGATTATGTCAAAGGCTTTATCCATCTCATCTTTGGTGATGGTCAGCGCAGGCGTGAGTGTGAGGATGTTCCCCATGGTCAGCTTAAAGCTCAGGCCCTTCGTCAGCGCGGAATACATCACAGCCTCTGCCTCGTCACCAGCCTGCTCGCGGGTGACCCGGTCTTTGACCAATTCTATTCCCAGGAACAGACCTATTCCTCGCACATCGCCAATCAATGAATGTCTTGCCTTCATTTCATTCATACGTGTCAGCGCACGACGTCCCAGTTCACTGGCATGTTCCGCCAGATGGTTTTCCTCGATGTACTCAATGGTGGCCAGCGCCGCTGCGCACGCCACCGGGCTTTTCTCGTGGGTAAAGTGACCCAAGGCCCTGTCACCGGCCACATCAAGATCTTCACGGACAATGAGGGCGGCTAGCGGAAAAACGCCGCCGCCCAACCCTTTGCCGATAACCACCATATCCGGCACCACACCGAAGTTTTCACAGGTAAACATCTTACCGGTTCGACCGAGGGCATGGGGGATTTCATCGAAGATAAGCAGCGCGCCATGGCGGTCACAGGCACGACGAACAGCCTGCCAGTATTCGGGTTTGGGAATATAGGGTGTGCTGCGGATCGGCTCGGAAATGACCGCCGCAATGTCACCTTCCTTCTCAAGGATATACTCAATGTAATTTGCGCATGTGAGGTCGCAGCCGCCTCGATTCCCGCAGCCAAAAATGCAGCGATACTCGTTGGGCGGTGGCACATGCTCAGTGCCGGGAAGGAGTGGTCCCATATTTTGACGAAAAAACGCCTCGCCACCGATGGATATCGTATCCAGGGATCCTCCGTGAAAGGAATCCCACATGGAGATCGTCTTGTGACGACCGGTGGCAACGCGTGCGAGTTTGAGGGCCATGCCTATGGCTTCCGTGCCACCGGGACAGAGTAATACTTTGTTCAGACTACCCGGGGCGATCTTTGCCAGTTTTCTGGCGAGATTTACGGCAACACGGTTGGTATAACGCCGGGTGCAAAAGGGAAGTTCATCGATCTGGTCCTTGATGGCTGATATGACGGCCGGGTTGGCAAAACCCACCTGATGCACGTTGTTGCCATGGAAGTCCATGTAACGTTGCCCCTGCAGGTCTTCAATGTAAATACCCTCACAATGGCGCATTGCGTTGAGACATGGAGTTGAGAGTGACTGTTTAAGAAAGTAACGAGCGTCGTCTTCCAAAAGGGCTCGTGTCTTAGCGTCGAGATGATTCTGCTGCCATTCATCCCGCCTGGGAGAGATGTTGATGTCACCTTCTGATCTCTGAAGTTTGTCCATTGCTTACCTCCTCATTGCAAAAAAACGTTGGATTAATTTTTATGGTGTGTATATCCTTTTATATTTTTATGCCACAACTCAATATATCTGGAATCAGAGGAATTGTCGGTGCCAGGTGGCGTCTATTCACATAAAAAATAGTAACCCAGCTACATAAAAGCCAAAAGGTATATTTTGGGGGTTACCGATCTCTCGAAATCTTGGTTCGGAAAAAAGGCATGGACTGGGTAAGGATCTATATGGCATTTTCAAGGTCAACCCAAAGCTGTTTGAAAAACAGCCATTTCCCTCCCTGTGACCGCAGAATCACTCTGGTTGACTAAACAGCATGTCGGGTAGTTCCTCAACAGTGGGTTCACTCGACGATTGAATGAATTCAACAATTTCGTCGGATCAGCTCCGCTTATGCAGGAACGATCCGCCCTATGATTTTTCTGAATTCTATTTAAGCTCGCAAATGCTCTCCCTTGGGATCAACCAAAGGGATTTGAGCTATTTGGGCACCGATACGTTCTCCTAATACCTCAACCTCAAAATCATTTCCTTCCCCGGTCCGTTCTATGGGCAAATAGACCAGACCGATATCCTTTCCAATGCTATAGCCATAGCTTCCGGTGCGTATACGGTCAACCAGATGGCCATTGACGTATACCGATTCCCCACCGTAGAGATTGCAATTCGCATCCGTCGTAAGGGCGCAAAGTCTAGTCCGGAGTCCCTCCTCTTTTATTTTCAGTAATGCTTCTCGCCCAATGAAGTCACCTTGATCGAGGTTTACGCAGAAGCTTAATCCGGCTTCGTATGGGTTATCCTCCGGTGTGATGTCGCTGCTCCAGAAAAGATAGCCCTTTTCTATCCGCAGGGAGTCTAGGGCCTTATAACCGGCTGGTTGAATCCCGTGTCGCTTGCCGGCGTCCATCAGCGTATCCCAGACTTTTAACGCATCACCTGGTGCGACATAGAGTTCCCAACCCATCTCGCCAGCGTAACTGACCCGCTGTGCCCATACTTTGACACCTTTTAGATCGATGTTTCGAGCACTCATGTAGGGGAATGCCTCATTTGTCACATCGCTGTTGCTTTCGGATTGAAGCACGCGCCGTGCATTGGGGCCCCAGAGACTCAGGCAGCCCCAGTCTTCAGTGACATCACAAACCTCTACCGACCCATCAGTCGGCATGTGCATTCTAATCCAGCCCAAGTCGTTTGCAACAAAGGATGTACCAGAGATTATCCTGAACTCTTCATCGGCAAGGCGGGTAATGGTCACGTCACTTTCGATCCCGCCCTTGGTATTGAGAAACTGTGTATAGGTAACGATTCCAATCGGTTTATCAATATCGTTGGCTGCCAATCTCTGCAAAAGAGCAAGGGCGCCAGTGCCGCAAACTTGAATCTTACCAAAAGAAGTCATGTCAAAGAGGGTCACACGCTCTCGGGCAGCTTGGACCTCCTTGCCAACCTGTTCAAAGTAGTCTGGGCGCCCCCAGCCCCAGGCACGTTGATCTGCGCTAGCTTGTCGCCAAGGTTTGCCCGGTTCAAAGTAGTTGACACGCTCCCAACCGTTTTTTTCACCGAAGACCACACCGAGTTCCTGCAAGCGGGGATAGAAGGGGCTGGTGCGCAGAGGGCGACCCCATTCATTTTCGTCGTTGGGATACCGGAGGTGGTAATGATACCTGTACTCCTCGCGACAGTGCTCGACGAGATAGTGTTTGTTTGAATGGTGTGGCCCAAAACGTCTCACATTCATCTCGTGGGTGTCCATGGATGGTGCCCCTTCCAAAATCCACTCGGCTATGATCTTGCCAACGCCTCCTGCGCCGGCGATGCCGAAAAGGGATCCGCCTGCAGCGACGTAGAATCCACGCAGACCGGGTACCGGCCCCAGGGCATAGTGACCGTCGGGAGTAAATGCGTCCGGCCC
>PVBE010703505.1_pt1 | contig 35812 bp, 19 predicted proteins | sample 1631181 | NCBI WGS metagenome assembly PVBE01 (sample SAMN08397723, study PRJNA350692) | Marine metagenome, whole genome shotgun sequencing project. | isolation source: water | place: Pacific Ocean | collected 2012-04
CCCCCCCCGTTCCCGCCCCTGTCCCCCCCTCGACCAACGACAACCCCGCAGCCTCCCCCGAACCCCCCCGCCCCACGCGCACCGCGATCGACGACGCCCTCCGCGCCGAACAGCGCCTCCTCGCCGACGCCTCCCGCGCCCTCCGCTCCGGCGCCCCCGACCGCGCCCTCGCCACGCTCTCCGCCCACACCGCCGCCCACCCCCGCGGCCGGCTCACCGAAGAACGCGACGCCCTCCGCGTCCGCGCTCTCGTCGCCGCCGGCCGCGTCGCGGAGGCGCGCACGCACGCCGCCGACTTCCGCCGGCGCCACCCGGGCAGCCTCCTGCTGGACACCGTGGAGTCGGCTCTGCCGCCACGGTAGTTTGGCCCCGTGCGCGCCCACCTCCTCCCCGTCCTGCTCCTCCCCGTAGCGGTCTGCGCCGCAGGCCAGGTCACCCTCCGGACCTCCGTCGAGGGATGCCCGTCGGCCGCCGTTCTCCAGGCCGACGTCGATCGCATCCTGGCCCGCCCCGCCACCGAAGCCGGCCGCTACGAGGTCGTGGTCGAGGACGCCGCCCCCGGCCTCAGCGCCTGGGTCCGCCGCGCCGGCCAGACCACCGGCGGTCGGCGCATCACGACCCAGACCCGAGATTGCCGCTCGCTGCTCGGCGCCGCCGCGCTCCACATCGCCGTCGCCCTGGATCCCGAGCGCGCGATGGGCGTGCACGCGCTCCCGCCGCCCCCGGGCGACCCCGGCGTCCCTGGTCCCGGCGATCCCGGCATCCCCGGTCTCCCCGGCCCACCGGGCGCAGCGCCTCAGCCCGGCCCCGCGACCGGTCTCCCTGGTGAGGCGCGCGAGGCGAAGCCCCGCCCTCGGAGGAAGCGCCAGCCCAAGCCAGCCGCCAAACCAGTGGCTCAGCCGCTCGAAGAGCCACCCATCGAAGACGAGCCGCCCCCCCCGCCGCCGCGCCGACGTCCTCGCCCAGAGCCCGCGGTCGTCGAGGTCGCGGAGCCGCCGCCCCCAACGCCGCCACGACCGCTCGTCACCACGCTGCACGTCGGCGCCGCCGGAGTCGCCTGGCTCGGCGCCACCCCATCGCAACCCGCGTTCGGACCCGCGCTCGACATCGAGCTGCAGCTCAACGACTTCTCCTTCGCCGTCGAGGGCCGCTACCTGCCGGCGGTCGAGGCCGACCTCACAGGCGGACGCGTCGCCGCGGGCCTGGTCGGCGGTGCAACCGCCCTGTGCTGGCACCTCGGCGGCACCTCTGTCTGCGCGGCCACCGCAGCCGGGTATCAGCGTGGCGAAGGCGCCGGCTTCGCCGACAACCGAACCGTCGACGGCCTCTACGTCGGGGTGGGCGGGCGCGCGCGCTACGCGTTCGCCCTCGACGACGTGTGGCGCGTGACCGTCGCCGGCGAGCTGCTTGGGGCCGTCGCGCGGATGCGGTTGCTGGTAGATGACGAGGTCGCGTGGGAGACCGCCCGACTCGGCGGCGCGGTGCTCTTCGGAGTCGGGGCGCGATTGTTGTGATTTTCCGTCATGGACCGCGACCGTTCGCGGCAATACCTGGGTGACAGTGGGGTGAGACCCCGACATGGACCAGCATGCGGATGGAGGGCAGCGATGTGCGTCGTCGCGATGATGGGGTGCGTCTCGGAAGGCGTCGTGGGTCTGACCCACGCCGAGTCCGATGCCGCGCGCCGTCGTGAGGCGTCGGTCCCTGTCGACGCGCTGGTCGACGCCGCCGCCCCTGACGCGTCCATCGCTGACAGCGCCCCGGACGGCGCGCCCGATGTCGGGCTTCCGCCGGACGCCGCCCTGCCTGACATGGCCGAGCCCGTGGACGCGGCGCCCGACATGGCCCCCGACGCCGGTGCGCCGCTGTGCACACCGCCGGTCGCTTGCGAGGGCGTGGCCGGGGAAGCGGGCTTCGAGCAGGTGCTCGACTTCGCGCCCAACCCTGCGTTCCTACGCATGTATCGCTACTCGCCGGCCGGCCTCGAAGCCGGCGCGCCGATGGTCGTTGTGCTGCACGGCTGCGGGCAACCGGTCGCCGACGCGCGCCTGGCGGGCTGGGACACGCTGGCCGAGACCTACGGTTTCCACGTGCTCTATCCCGAGCACCCCCAGCTGTGCTGGCACTGGGCGGTGGTGCTCGACCGCCCCAACGAGGTCGACTCGCTCGTAGCGATGCTCGAGCGCATGAGCGCCGACCGCGCGGTCGATCCTGCCCGGCGTTTCCTCGCCGCCTTCGGCGCAGGCGGCGCGCAGGCGATGGTGCTGCTGGCCGAGGCCCCGGGCACCTTCGAGGCGGTCGCCACCGTGGCGGCCGTCCCCTACGACTGCGGTCAGGCGGCGTCCCAGGCGTTCTGCCTCTCCGGACAGGTCGACCTGACGCCCGCCGAGTGGGCCGACCAGGTCCGCGCGGCCGGCGGCCCCGGCAATCCGGTACCGCGCCTGTCGAGCTGGCACGCGACCGCCGACCTGAACATCAGCCCCACCAACCAGCGCGAGCTGCTCGAGCAGTGGCTGGTGCTGCACGGCATCGAGGCGGCGCCCGAGGCGTGCGACGCCAGCGAGGGGCAGACCCGCCGCGTGTGGCGAGACGCCGATGGCCGCGCGGCGGTCGAGGCCTGGACCATAGATACAGTCGCGCACGGGGTCTTCGTCGATCCCGCATCCGGCTGCGGCGCCGTGAGCGCCAACCACCCCGATGTCGGGGTGCCTTTCGCCGCCCACGCGGCGAGCTTCTTCGGGCTGGGTCCCTAGGAAGCGCGAGAGACGAGAACACGAGACCGAGACGCGCCGCACCACGGCGCCACAGGAAAGGTGCGCCCATGCCCGCAGTGCGATCCCAACACGCCGTCGCCGCGCTGGCCGCGATGCTGATGGCGGCCCCCGCGAGCGCCGGCTTCGAGCCGGTGGCGAACTTCGGGGACAACCCCGGGGCGCTGCATATGTACCGCTACGTGCCCGCTGGGATGCCGGCCGGACCTCGTCCGCTGGTGCTGGCGCTGCACGGGTGTACCCAGACCGCGCAGGCGTACCGCTCGGCCGGGTGGGAGGGGCTCGCGGACGAGCACGGCTTCTACGTCGTCTATCCGGAGCAGGATCCGAACAACAACCCGGCGCGCTGCTTCAACTGGGCGGGGGAGTACAGCGATCCGACCAATCTGCGCCGGGGTGAGGGCGAGAACGCCTCGATGATCTCGATGATCGAGCAGATGCACTCGGACTTCGACATCGACCGGGGCCGTGTCTTCATCAGCGGGATGGCCGGCGGCGGCGCGCAGACCGCGTTGATGCTCGCCGTGTGGCCGGACGTCTTCGCGGCGGGCGCCACCATCGCGGGCATCCCCTTCAACTGCACGACCGAGTACGCGCGGGTCTCCACCTGCCTGTCGCCCGGCATCCCGCGGGAGCCGGCGGAGTGGGCGCGCGTCGTCTACGAGGCGGCGCCGGAGTACCACGGCCCGTATCCGCGCGTCGCGGTCTGGCACGGCACCAACGACGCGTTCGTCAGCCTCACCAACCAGAACGAGCTGGTCGAGCAGTGGACCACGGTCAACGGCGCGGACGCGGTGGCCGACGAACAGATCGACGAAGGCGGACACACCCGCCAGCTGTATCGGGACGACGCGGGCAATGTGGTGGTCGAGTCGTGGACCATCGCGGGCGCCGGCCACGGCCAGTTCGTCGACAGCGCCAGCGGCTGCGGCGGTCCGGGCGGCTCCTACGTGCTCGATGTCGGCGTCTGCGCGGCGCGGGAGATCGCCCACTTCTTCGGGATCACCGGCGGCATCGCACCGCCGCCGCCCGACGACCGCGACTCGCCGCCGCCGCCCGACGACCGCGACCCGCCGCCGCCCGACGACCGCGACCCGCCGACCGACGACCGCCGGCCGCCGCCGGGAGATGTGGGCCCGGGTGAGCCGCCGTGGATCGTCGTGAGCGAGCCGCGCGCCGGGACGATCCTGACCGGCCCGACCACCGTCGCCTTCGAGGCCGGCAGCGGATCGGAGCTGGTGGGGGCCGAGCTGTTCGCGGACGACGAGCCCGCCGGCAGCGACGACGAGGCGCCGTACGCCTTCGAATGGGACCCCGCGGGGCTCGACGAGGGCTGGCACCAGCTCAAGATTCGGGTGTCCGACACCGCGGATCGCATCGCCGTGGTGACCCTCAACATCAGCTACCAGCCGCCGCATTGCGCCACGTGCGACACGCCGGCGCCCGGCGGCGACGGGCCTCCGCCCCAGCAGCCGGGGGCGCCGACGGACGAAGAAGACACCGCGGACTACGAAGACCTGCCCGGCTGCAACCACGCACCCGGCGGCGCGCCTTCGTGGACCTTCCTGCTCGCGCTGGCCGTCCTCGGGCGCCGCCGCCGCACCACCGACCGCTTCGAGGAGAACGACCGATGACCCTGCGCACCCTTGCCCTGCTATCCGCCAGCTTCGCCGCCTTCGGCTGCACCGAGGTCGAACGCGTGGAGGTCCCCGTGGAGACGCCGCGGGACGACATGCCGCCGCCCGCCGCGGAGGAACCGGTCCCGGCATCGACCGCGTTGAAGCTCGACAACGGCGCGCGGATCGACGCCTTCCTCGAAGGCAAGACGCTCACGATGAGCGGCACGGACATCCCGACCGAGCCGAACGGGATCGACGAGAACCGCAACGTCGGGCAGGCCACGCAATGCCTGCACAGCACCGAGATGCGGGTGAGCTCGGGCGCGTTCAGCGTGAGCACGACGTTGGCGGTGCTCAGCGACGCGCCGGAGCTCGGCAACGTCGGCAGCTGCGACCGGACCGCCCCGGCGGGCAACGCCCTGGCCTTCGCGTCCACGCACCACCTCATCGAGAATGTGCAGGGCAACGGCGAGTGCTTCGACTTCACGATCACCTACCCGGGATTTGCCCAGGAGGGCCGCGGCCGCATCGAGGCCGACGGCTCGGTCATGTACATGGAGCTCTTCTTCAAGGACACGGCCGTCGGCCACCGCTGCGGGGATGGCGCGTTGGGCGAGCTCAACACGGTGACGCTCAACGGCGCCTCCTTCACCGGCAACGCCGTGCAGGTCTACCGTGTCACCGAGACTCGCTAGCACCCGCCGCCTCGGGTGGTCGAGCGCGAGCCACCTTGGGTGGCTGATCTGCGCGACGTTGCTGGTTGCACAGGCCGCGGTGGCGGGCGGTCCTGCGCCCCCGGGCCTGCACTACGACGAGTGGGCCGAGGTGAGTGACCGCACGGCCGATCCGAACGCGCGCGAGCTGACGCTGGTGAATTACTTCCTCAGCCGCGCCAGCTACACGAACCTGATCGGCGACCCGTCCGGGCTGCGCGGCGTGTCTCTCGGCCCGATCGGCCAGCCCGAGGGCGCCGGGAGTTCGGTGTCGGTCGGCGAGGACACCGCCAACGTGCTCGTCGAGCAGCGCTGGATCCCGGTCATCACCTACGCGCCGGACTTCGCCGACGGGATGGCTGCGTTTCGCGCCCAATTCGAGGTCGACTACGCGTGGGGCATCGCGGCCAACACGCTGCAGAACAACCAGGGCGGCGGGCTCAACGCCGACCAGGTGAACATGCAGACCAAGAACGTGAACGTCGCGATCTACCCGACGAAGCGGCCGGGCGAGCTGTCGATCCTGCTCGGTACGCAGTCGATCTACGACTCGATCTACGACCCGACGATCACCTCGCTCTTCGACATCGTCGAGACCGGCTACAAGCTCGCGTTCTACGGGACCGACGCCACCGGCATCTCGCTGTTCGCGAACACGAAGTACGGGCGCGCCAAGGCGAGCGCGGTCCCGATCGGGGCGGCCCAACCGGACAAGGCCGAGGAGGGCGACGCGCGCTTCTCCTACGTCTGGCTCGCCACTTTGGACTACGCCCTCGAGGTGCAGCCCAGCACGGTGGTCGGCCTGTCGTATTGGCGGCTGCAGGACAACGGCAAGGGCTCTGCCTTCGCGTACGAGGGGCTCGTAAAGAGCGGCCCGACCTCGGGGGCGCTCTCGTCCTACACCGGCACCGCGGCGCTCCCCATCGAGCAGGCGACCGGGCACGTCAACTACCTGGGCGCGAACTTCCACCACAACCTGCGCTTCCACACGAGCGACCTGGCGGCGTCCGGCTTCGTGATGTGGAACTTCGGGCGCTTCGACTCTCACGTGGGCGACACCGAGCTGCAGCCGTCGATCGAGGTCAACGGGCTGGCGGCGAACCTCGAGCTCGACTGGAAGTGGGGGCGGACCCGGCGCGACGTGGTGACCCTCGAGGGGATGTTCACCACCGGCGACGGCAACCCGACCGACGAGCGGTACACGAGCGCCTTCACCCTCAACTACTACGGGCTGCCCGGGGCGGTGTGGTTCGACCACCAGACCATCCTGCTCTTCCCGTTCACGCAGACCGTCAGCAACTACTCGGGGGCGGTCACCGACATCTCCAACCAGGGGCTGGGTCTGGCCGCCGCCATCCTGAGCGGGCGCTGGGACATGGTCCCGAACAAGCTCGACCTGAAGCTCGGCACGGCCGCCGCTTCCAGCTCGGTGCGCCCCGCGCCGAACGAGGACAACTTCCGCAGGGGCAAGCTGATCGGCGTCGAGTTCAACGCCGAGCTCCGCTACCACCTGCGCTACCTCATGACCGTCGGCCTGCACGGCGGCTACCTGATGCGCGGCGACTTCTACGCCCGCAACGAGCGGGTGAGCACCGACCCCTGGGCCGCCTTCACCACCTTCACCTGGTATGCCTTCTAGGAGCTTCGACATGACCCGCTCCTTCCTCGCGCTCGCGCTGCTCCTGGGCGGCTGCGTGCAATCCCACCGCGCGGCGCCTGCGCTGCAATACGACGACATCGTCTACGCCGGCCCGAGCGGCACCGAATGGCCCGCGCGCTCGGTCCCGCTGCCCCAGACCGCGGCCCGCTACGAGATGCTCAGCGTGCCGCAGGTCCACGTGGTCGAGCTCAACCCGACGGGGGCCGAGACCCTCGTCTTCGTGCACGGCCTCGGCTCGTATCTGAAGCTGTGGCGCCACCAGCTCGACACCTTCGCGGCCAGCGGCTACCGCGTCGTCGCCTTCGACATGGTCGGCTACGGCAAGTCCGACAAGCCGGCGTCGTTCCCCTACACGATGGAGGCGATGGCCGACGTGGTGCTCGAGGTCATGGCGCATCTCGGGCTCGAGCGTCCGGTCGTGGTCGGCCACTCGATGGGCGGCCAGACGGCCCTCTCGCTCGCCATCCGTCACCCCGAGGCCCTCTCCGCGCTGGTGCTCGCCGCCCCGGCCGGCTTCGAGCACTTCTCCCGGCGCGAGCGGGCGTGGTTCAAGCGCGTCTTCTCCAGCGCCCTGGTGCGCAGCGCCGACGAGCAGGCCATCTGGGGCAACATCCGCTACAACAATTTCAGCCGCTGGCAGGACCGCCACGCCTGGCTCGTCGAGGAGCGCGTGCGGACCGCCAAGAGCGACGCGTTCTCCGCATACGCGTACGCCAATGTGCGCTCGGTCCACGGCCTGCTCGACAACGACTTCGTGCGCCAGAATCTGCACCGCGTGTCGGTGCCGACGCTCATCGTCTACGGGGAGGACGACCGCCTGATCCCCAACCCGTACCTGCACGGCGGCCGCGCCCGCGACGTGATGATCTACGGGGCGACCCACATCCGCGACGTGCTGCTCTTCCCGCTGCCGGGGTGCGGCCACATGGTGCAGATGGACTGCTCGTCCCGCTTCAACGGAGCGACGCTCGCGTTCCTGCAGACGCAGGCCGCCAGGCGACGGCAGGTCGCGACGTCAACGCCGACGGCGGCGAACGCCCAGTAGCAGGAGAAGCAGCGGCGTCAACGCGCTCCCTCCGACGGCGCAATCGCAGCCATCGTCGTCGTTCGCCGCCGGCTTCACTCGCGACCCGTCGCCGCCCGCGTCGTCGCCGTCCGCGAAGCACTCGAACAGCTCCGGCGGCGGGACGACGCATGCGCCGTCGCCGCACTCGACTCCGTCGCATGGGTCGGGGAGCTCCAAACCGCCAGCCGCCAGGTCGACCGGCGGCACCGCGGGCACGCAGGTGACCGATTGCTCGCCGTCCAGATCGGAGAAGGTGCGAGCGACCTGACCCATCGCGCAGACGCAGCCGCCCCCGCCAGCGGTGCTCGCGCACTCGCCCGCGCCGCAATAGACCGTCGCGCACGCCCGAGACCGCACCACGTCGAGGTACCGCGCCTGGTCCACGACCTGGCTGGCGCACGCGTCGAGCCTCGGGGTCCGGAAGATGGCCTGCCCTCGCCGACGTCGAAGATGATCTGCTCCGACTGCTGGTTGACGGCGACCTCGCCGACGTCCTGCGGGACGGGCGGGGACAGACAACCGCAAGCGAGCGCGTACCCAGGCAGCGCGAGTGCTGCGAGGACCATCGCCAAGTCGAGTGAGCGGTTCACTGATGCCTCCCCAATTGAGATCGATGTGGCCTCGGACCTGACACGGCGGGCTCGCCGATCTGTCGCTTGTCATCCGCGATGGCCTGCGCGCACGCTCGGCGGATGCACGCGTTGCAGCTCCTCAATGCCCTCGACGAGCTCCGACCAGTCGGGCATCGCGTCCCTGGCGGCGGCGCAATGGCTCGCAGACCCCGCCCATCGGGACGCGCGCGTCCGCAAGCTGCTCGACGAGGACGAGTCGGCGATCGTGCTCCCGGCGGTCTTCCAACACCTGCATCTGCACCGCCAGGAGTGGCTCGACCCGTTCCTCGAGCGCCGGTCGCTGTCGGGCCGCTTCACCACCGGTCGCGTGGTGTACGTGCTGCCCGCCGTGAGCGGGTTCCATCGCTGGCTGCCGCGCCAGCAGACCACGTTCTCGAAGCTGCACCGAGAGATGGCAGCCGAGCGCAAGCGCAGTATGTCGGAGCGCGTGCGCAGCGTGCAGATCCTGGCGCGGATGCCGGTCCACGGCGTGGATGATTTGACGGGCTACCTGACGACCCAGAGCGAGGTCGCGATCGTGGAGGCCGCCCTCGGCGCCTTGGTGTGGCTAGACGAGCCGACGCCGGCGCTGCCCGTGCTGCTGGCGAACCTGGACGACTCGCGCGCCCGGGTCGCGATGTACGCGATGCCCAAGCTGGCGCGGCTGGTGCCCAAAGTGGTGCTGGAGGACGCCCTCGCAGAGCTGCTGGCACGACCGAAGCTCAAGGTGACGGTCCACAAGGAGGCGCTGCGGCTGCTCGGGGGCAATCGGTCGGAGCGGGCGCTCCAGCTCCTGCTGGCCGCCTGGAGGGTGCCCAAGCTCCACCGTGACGTGGCGATCGCAGCGCTCCACGGCGCGCGCCGGTGGCTCGACCGGGAGGAGGCGTGGGGGATGCTGGAGGCGGCCCTGCATGACCCAGGGGTTTCGTTCGACCTTCGCTTCCGCCGTGAAACCAACCAGGGGTTCACCACGCGGAGGGCCACATGGTCTTCGTATTCTGGGGCGCTGGCCTGATGGTGGCGATGATGCTGGTCTGGGCCCTCCTGCCCCGGCCCACCGCCGTCCCGCGCAACATCGAGTCACGTTGGACGCGAGCCGCAGAGCAGATGGAGCTGTCCTACACCCCGGTCGGCGAGAAGCCGCGGATGGAAGGCAAGCTCGGCAACTGCACGGTGACCATCGACACCTTCGAGCGCATGCACCGAGGCTCACACACGCAATTCACCCGCGTGGTGGTCGACACCGACGGCGGCATCCATCCCGACATTCTTGGGGAGCCGGCTGCCAGGGGTGGCGGCGCCGTATCGCTGCTCGCGGAGGACGCGCGCCGGCTGGCGGTGCGCCTTGTGGAGCGGCGTGGTGCCTCGATCACGGACGGGAAGGTCACCTGGGCGGCGCCGAGCATCCTGTGGAAGCCGGAGGCATTCTCCTCGGCCGTCAAGGGGACGGTCGCGACCGCCGAGCGCCTCAGCGTCGGTACCGGCGACACCGCCCGGCTGCTCGCGCGAGGCGCCACCGACCTCAACGCCCCGGCCACGACGCGCCACCGAATGGCGATGCGCCTGCTCGAGGAGTTCCCGAACTCCCCGCAGACGCGGGCGCTCATCCCCAAGCTGCTCAACGCCCGCGACTCGCGGATGCGCTACACCGCCGCGCTCGCCGAGGGCAGCAAGGTGGGGCGCGACACCCTCCGTTCGCTGCTCATGGCATCCTCGACCGCATCCGCAGTCCGCCGCGACACCCTCGACCGCCTCGTCGAGATGCCCGACGGCCTCGACGGCCGCATCTGGCACGCGCTGCTCGTCTCCGCGTCGTCGGACATGCTGCACTACGCCCACGAGACGCTGCGTCGCTGCCGGTCGGTATCCGGGGTCGCCGCGGCGATGAAGGTCTTCGCCTGGCCCGAGGCGCCCAACGCGCTGCTCCTGCCCCTCATGCAGACGCTCGGCGAACTCGAGGTCTCGGCCGCGACCGAACGCCTGCTCGACCTGCTGCACGACCCGGACGCCACGGTGCGGCGCACCGCCGTGAAGGCGCTGGGCCGCGTCGGCGGACGCGACGTCGCCAGGCGCCTGCGCCACGACGACACGGGCTACCTGGCCGACCCCACGACGCGCCAGCTCTGCGTAGACGCGGTCGCTGCGATCTACTCGCGAGCGGCCTAGACGACCTCTAGGGGTGTGTCCAAGAGTAAACAGGCTGACTTGCGCCGCGAGCGTGGGTCAGATTCGTTCGCGACGACCGAGCGCAACCGCAGGCGTACCAGAGGTACGTCGAGGATTGGGCGACCGAGCCGCGGGCGAAGATGGCCGGCGCCCGTGGATGCGAGGCGCCTGTTTGTTCTTGGACAAACCCTAAGGCGCGACGGACATGGCGCCGGCGTTGGCGGCCTGGTAGCCGTCACTGGAGCCGGCGTTGCCGCCGTCGCAGTAGAGCCAGTTGTCGCCACCATCGACGCTGAACCGGAACGCGAGGTCGTACGCCCCGAGGATCGGCGCGTTGAAGATGACCTGGTACTCGTCGTTGTCAGCTTCGCCCGCTTCGGCGCCGTCGTATTCCTGGTTCGCGTCGGCGTCGAACCACAGCCACTCCTCGTTGCCATCGGGGTCGGTCCCGTCCGGGCCGAAGCCGCCCTGCCCCTGCAGGTTCTCGTCGACGTCGGTGCGCACCGTCCGATCGGTGATCCCCTCCTCGAAGACCCGGCCGTAGATCGTGACCTCATCGCCGAAGGACACGTTGGCCTCCGGCGGATGCTGGTAACGGCAGAAGTCGACCTCGGGCGCGTCGACACGGCACTGGCCGTCGCGACAGATCCGGCCGTCCTGGGCGCAATCGCTCTGGGCAGCGATCCCGTAGGTGCACTGCGCCTGACCGTCGGCGAGCTCGCACTGACCGACCGCGTTGTACGAGCGCGCGACGTTGCCGTCGCAGTCACTCGCGGGCGGCGCCTGACACGGGTTCGGGTCGCATGGGTTCCCACCGCCACCCTCCGGCACGACGAGGTTGCCGGCGTTCGCTGGCTGGTAGCCATCGCTCGATCCAGCCCCACCGTCGCAGTAGACGTAGGTCCGACCCGCGTCGACGCTGAACCTGAACGCGAAGTCGTACGTCCCGGCGAAGGGCGCCCCGACCACCGCTCGATACTCGTCGTTGTCTGGCTCGTCGAAGTTGCTGCCGTCCCAGTTGGGCGTCGGCTCGGCGTCGGCCCACTGCCACCCGAACGCGTTGGCCGGGTCGCTGTTGTCGGGCCCGTACCCGAACTGGGCGCGCAGCCCCTCGTGCTCGTCGTTCCCCTGGGTCTGGTCGGTGATGCCCTCGTGGAAGTAGCGCCCGAAGTAGGTGGTCTCCGCGCCCTGCTCCTCCGCCTGCACATCGAGCGGGAACTGCAGCTTGCAGAAGTCGACCGGCACCGGACACGTGCTGTTCGCCGCGCCCGGTGTGCCGAAGTGGTGCCCGTCGCCCTGGAAGTCGAAGTAGTAGCGGTCCTCGGTATCCGCCCGGCACCAGCTCCCGCCCTCGTCGTTGCCCCCCGCGGTGCGTGACCCCGGATCGAGGTTGAGCGCCCTCCCCTCCGTCTCCACCGGCCACGGCGCCTCGTCGTCGTAGCGCACCGCGTCGATGGTCAGGCCGTCACAGACGAACTGGAGGTTGCTGCCGCCGTTGCCAAGGTCGAAGTCGAACACGAGGTCCGCATCCACGCCGCCGTTCGCGTTCACATCCTGCGACCTGGCCACCACCACGAAGCCGCCCGTGCGCACGATCAGCTGGGCGTCGATCGAGGTCGTCTGGCCAGCGATCCCCACCGTGCACCCCTGCAAATCGAGGGGCGCGCCCGACGCGTTGTACAGCTCGAACCACTCCGCGTTTGCGTCCTCCAGCGGCGCGCTGGTGTCGTACATGATCTCGTTGATGAGCACGTCCCCGACCTCGTCGGGCACCTCCAGCAGGTCCGGATCGATCTCGCACTGCCCCTCGTTGCACCGATCACCCGGATTGCAGTCCGCCGCGTTCTCGGCGTAGGCGCACTGCAGCTCGCCGGCCTCGATCGAGCACTCGCCGATCGCCTCGTACTGCACCAGCTGTCCGGCTTCGTTGCACGACGCCACAGGCGGCGTGTTGCACGGGTTCGGATCGCACGCAGCCTCCTCGTCGAGGCACTCCCCATCACGACAGAGCGTGCCGTCCGCGCAATCCGCCAGCTCGGAGCCGTAGGTGCATTGCGGCTGGTCATCGACGTCCTCGCACGCACCCGGGCGCACGAACGTGCGTAGCTGCCCCTCCTGGCAGTCGGGATCCGGCTGGTTCTGACACGGGTTCGGGTCGCACACGTCGTCACCGAGCGGCTCGCAATCCCCGTCGATGCACACCTCGACGTCCTCGCACAGCTGACGCTGCTCGAAGTAGCTGCACACCGCCTCGCCGTTCTCGGTCTGGCAGAAGCCCGGGGCCTACGACACGAGCCGTGCCCGGGCGTCCGCCGTACAAGTGGCCGCGGGCGGATCGTCACACGGGTTCGGGTTGCACAAGTCCTGCGGCGCGTCCTCGCACTCCCCGAAGTTGCAGATCTGACCGTCCGGGCACGCCTCCGCCTCGGAGTCGTAGGTGCACGCCGGGCGGCCGTCGTCCCCCTCCTCGCAATTGCCGGGCGCGCTGAATACGCGACGGTTGCCTTCCCCGTCGCAGTCGGGGTCGGGCGCCGAGTTGCAGGGGTTCGGGTCGCACACATCGTCACCGAGCGGCTCGCACTCCGCGTCGATGCACACCTCGTCGTTGCCGCAGTTCTGGAGGTTCTGGAAGTACTGGCAGTCGTGCTCGTCCCCGTCGGCGATGCACAACCCCTCCTGCTCGAACACGAGCACCCCGTCGGCGTTCGCGTTGCACTGCGTCGCCGGCGGGTCGTCGCACGGGTTCGGATCACACGGGTCGTTCGCCTGCTCGATGCACTCGCCACCGCGGCAGACGTTCCCTTCGCCGCAGTCGCTCGCTTCCTCCGGATAGGTGCAGAACGCGTTGCCGCCGAGGTCCTCGCAGCGGCCGGGGGCCTGCGGCTCGACGAGCTCGCCGTCAAAGCCACAGAACGCGAGCGGCGGGTCGTCGCATGGGTTCGGCACGCACGGATCGGGTGGCGCGCACTCACCGTCCCGACACTCGTCGTCCTCGTCGCAGTCGACGTGCTCGGCTTCGTAGGAGCAGTCCGGTTGTCCGTCCACCGCCTCGCAGGTGCCCTCGTCGGCGAAGGTGCGCAGCCCGCGACGGTCGGCGTCGCAGACGGTCTCGGGCGGCTCCTCGCACGGGTTCGGATCACACGGATCGTCGCCGGCGTCGATGCACCCGCCGTTGAGGCAGACCTGCCCATCCGGGCATTGCGCCTCGTCGCTCGGGTACTCGCACGCGGGCAAGCCATCGTCGTCGGCCGCGCATTCGCCCGGCTCGCGGAACGTGATCAAGGTCCGCGCGTCCGCCGCGCAGCGCGGGTTGGGCGGGTCGGCACACGGGTTGGGCTCACAGACGTTCCGCTCGACGCACTCACCCGCGAGGCAGAACTCGCCGAAGGGGCACAGCTCCTCCTCGCCGTCGAACTCGCAGCGCGCCTGGTCGTCCTCGACCTCGCACTGCCCCGGCGCGCTGAACTCGACGATGCCGTTGCCGTCGAGGTTGCAGCCGGGATCCGGTGCGTTCACGCACGGGTTCGGGTCGCAGGGATCGCCGCCGTCGTCCACGCAGCGCCCCTCCTGACAGATCTCTCCGCGACGGCACTCGTCCCGCTGGCCCGCGTAGCGGCAGCTCGCCTGGCCGTTGTTGTTCACGCACACGCCGTTCTGCCCGAAGACGATGCGCGCCCCCGGGTCGTCCGCGCATTCGGCGGGGGGCGGGCGGTCACATGGGTCGGGGTCGCACGGGTCGTCCGGCGCGGCGACGCACCGCCCGGCCTCACAGGACTCGCCTTCGTCGCAGGCGTTGCGCTGACGCACGTACTCACAGCGCGGCTGGCCGTCGTCGTCCGCACACTCTCCGGGCTCGACGAACGTGATGAACGCCGCGCCGCCCACCTCACACTGGGGGTCGGGCGCGTTCGTGCACGGGTTCGGGTCGCAGACGTCGATGCCGGCGGGCACGCACAACGCGTCGATGCACACCTCGTCGTCTCCGCACGCGACCAGCTCGTCCTCGTGCACGCACACGCCGTCGTCGCCGATCACGCGGCACTGACCGAAGCGCTGGAACTGCACGATGCTGCGTCCGTCCTGTCCGCAGCGCGCCGCCGGCGCCTGGTCGCAATCCACGTCCTCACAGGGGTCGGGCGGCGGCGCCACGCAGTCCCCGTCGAAGCAGAGTTCGTCACCCGGGCACCGCTGGCGGACCTCGTCGAAGTCGCAGACCGCGCGCCCTCCTATGTCTTCGCAATTGCCGTCGCCGCCGAAGACCACACGCGTCACGCCATCCGCCGCGCAATTGGGCGCGGGCGCGTCACCGCACGGATTCGGGTCGCACGGATTCGGCTCGGGCACGCACTCGCCGTTGCGACAAATCTGGTCGCCACAGTTCGCGGGGACCTCGTCGTAGCGGCACGCCGGCGCGTCGCCATCCGCCTCGCACGCCCCCTCCTGGCGGAACCCGATCAGCGCGTCACCGTCGTCGTTGCAGAAAGGGTCGGGCGGGTTCACGCACGGGTTCGGCTCGCACGGATCGTCGCCCGCCTCGACGCATTCGGCGTCGCGACAGACCGCGCCCTCACCGCACGCCTCCACGATGCGGCGGTAGCTACACTCCGGCGCGCCGTCGACCGGCTCGCATGTGCCCAGCGCGACGAATGAGACCACGCTCACGGCGTCGTCACCGCAGCGCGTGTCGGGCGGGTTCCTGCACGGGTTCGGGTCGCAGAGGTCCGGTGCTCGGCACTGACCTTCGAGGCAGTTCTCGCCGCCTCCGCATTCTTCGACCTCTTCGGCGTACTCGCACCGAGGCTCTCCGGCCGCGGGCACGCACTCACCCGGGGCCGAGGCGACGATGACGTCCTCACCCAGATCGTCACAGCGCCGGGCCGGCGCGTTCTGACACGGGTTCGGATCACACGGATCGCCCTCCGCAGCCTGGCAGCGCGCGTCGAGGCAGACCTCGCCGTCGTCGCAGCGCGCGCGCTCGGGGTCGTAGGTACATTCGGCCCGCCCGGCGACGACCTCGCATGCGCCGATGTCGGGGTAGTCGACCACCGTCACGCCGGCCTCGTCGCAGGCGTCTACCGGCGGTGCGTCACACGGGTTCGGCACACACGGGTTCGGCGGCGGGGCCTCGCAATTGCCGTCGATGCACGCCTCACCCTCGTCGCAGATCTGGCGGACGCGCTCGTAGCGGCAGTCGGCGTCGTCATCGACGACCTCGCACACGCCCGGTGCTCGCTGCACCACGCGCGCCTCCCCGCCGACCTCGCATACGGCCTCCCCCGGGTTCTGGCACGGGTTCGGGTCGCACGGATCGACCCCACCAGCGACGCATTCGCCGTCGATGCACACCGCGGCGTTGGCGGGGCACGCCACCCGCTGCGGCTCGTAGTCGCACACCGCGCGGCCGTCGACCGGGCGGCAGTCACCGAAGCGCGGATACTCGAGGCGCGAGCCGCCGTCCGGCGCACAGCTGTCCTCGGGCGGCGAGTCGCACGGATCGGGGTCGCACGGATCCGCGTCGACGCAGCGGCCAGCGAGGCAGACCTCGGTCCGGCGGCACGCGTCCTCGGACCGTTCGTAGGTGCACTGCGGCACGCCATCCTCGTCGCGGCACGCGCCGGCGTCCGCGAAGGTCACCACCGCGTCTCCCGCCGCGTTGCAGCGGCCTTCGGGCGGGTTCTGGCACGGGTTCGGATCGCAGAAGTCGTCGCCGGCGTCCTCGCACGCGCCCTCGCGGCAGACCTGACCGCCCGGGCATTGCTCGCGCTCCGAGGGGTAGTCGCAATCCGGCTGGCCACCGATGTCCTGGCACCGGCCGGGCGCAGCGAACGACACCCGCACGGCGCCATCGCACTCCGCATCAGGCGCTTCCCGACACGGGTTCGGGTCGCACGCGTCGTCGCCACCGTCCACGCAGCGGCCGCCGACGCAGACCTCGCCCACCTCGCACTCGACGTTCAGCTCGAGGTACTCGCACTCCGGCTCGCCGTCCGCCTCGCGACACACGCCGGGCGACTCGTGGGTGACTCGGGTGACCCCGTCGTCGGCGCAGCGGTCAGCCGGCGCGCCCAGACACGGGTTCGGATCGCACACATCCGCGCCCGCCTCGACGCAGGCGCCCTCCACGCACACGCGGCCATCGGGGCACGCCTCGCGCACCTCCTCGTACTCGCAGACCGCGCGGTCATCCGCCTCGATGCACAGCCCCGGCCCCTGCGGCACGATGCGACCGTTGCCGTCACAGCGCGGGCCCGGCGGCTCGCGACATGGGTTCGGGTCGCAGAGGTCGTTTCCGCCCGCGATGCATCGACCGGCGAGGCAGACCTCACGGTCGCCACAGGCCTCTTCACGGCTGTCGTATTCGCACTGCACCCGGCCGTCGACCTCGGAGCAGTCGCCCGCCTCGCCGTACAGGATCCGGGCGCCGGCGTCGGCCGTGCATCCGGTGGGCGGCGGGTCGACACAGGGGTCGGCGTCGCACGGATCACCGTCGGGCCGGACGCACTCGCCGCCGAGGCACACCTGGCCATCGGCGCAGGGCGCCCGCTCGGTCGGGTAGGCGCAGACCGCGTCGCCATCCGCGTCGAGGCAGTCGCCACGGTCCGCAGCCACGAGCCGGTCGGCGCCGTCGCAGCGAACCGGAGGCGGCTCGCGACACGGGTTCGGATCACAGACGTCGCCACCGCCGTCCACGCAGCGGCCGTTGGCGCAGACGTCGCCTGGATCGCAGTCGACCTCGCGCTCGCCGTAGATGCACTCCGGGTCGCCCCCGACCTCTTCGCACTGCGCCGGGCCCTCGAAGTGGACCACGGTCGCGCCGTTCGGCCGGCACTCCGGACCGGGCACGCCTTCGCACGGGTTCGGCTCGCAGACGTTGTCGCCCGCCGGCACGCACGCGCCGACGCGGCAAACCTGACCATCGGGGCACGGCGTGCGCCGCTCGACGTATTCGCACACGGGCTGACCGTCGAAGTCTTCGCAAGCTCCGACCGGCTCGGCGGTGACACGTTCGGCCCCGTCGCAGCGCGGATCGGGCGGTGAATCGCACGGGTTCGGGTCGCACGGATCCTCGCCGACGTCGACGCAGATCCCGGCGCGGCACACCTGCCCGGCGCCGCAATCGATCTGCTCGCGCTCGTACTCGCACTCCGGCCGCCCGTCGGCGTCGGCGCAGGCACCTGGCCCCTGGTAGCGGACCGCGGTGACCTCGTCCGCGCACGCCGGCGCGGGCGCCTCCGCGCACGGGTTCGGGTCGCAGACGTCGTCGCCCGACGCCACGCACATCGCCCCAATGCACACGTCGCCGCCGGAGCAGACCACGCGCTGCGTGTCGTAGTCGCACACGGGCACGCCGCCTGCGGTCGCGCATGCACCTGCCTCCGCCGCGATCAGGCGGCTCACCCCGTCGGGGCCGCAGCGCTCGGGCGGCGGCGAGTCGCATGGGTTCGGGTCGCACGGGTCGTCCCCGGCCGGAGCGCATTGCCCGCCGCGGCAGATCTCGTCGTCGGCGCACGGCTCCGGCACCGCGACGTAGCGGCAGGCGCCGTCCCCGAAGCACTCTCCGTCGGCCTCGTAGACCAGGACCGCGCGCCCGTCGGGCGAGCAGCCGTCGTCGGGCGCGTCGTCGCACGGGTTCGGCTGACAGGGGTCGTCCACGCACGCGCCGTCGGCGCACCCTTCGGCGCAATCCTCGCGGTCCGAGTCGTAGGAGCAGTCGGGCGCACCGCCCTGCTCGCGGCAGTCACCAGGCGCTGAGCGGCTCACGAGGACGTCGCCCTCACAGCTCGACCGAGGGGCGTTCTGGCACGGGTTCGGACCACAGGCGTCCTCGCCCGCCGCCACGCAGCGACCTGCGAAGCAGACCTCCCCGTTGCCGCAGCGGATCTCCTCCCGCTCGAAGGCGCACCGCGCCTCGTCGCCGACGACGGTGCAGGCACCCGGGCCCACGGTCACGACCACGCTCCTTGCATCCGGCGAGCAGCTCGACCCGGGCGGCACCGCGCACGGGTTGGGGTCGCACGGATCCGGCAAGGCCTCGCACGCGCCGTCCACGCAGCGGCTGTTCGCGCCGCAGTCGACGCCGCGCTCGAGGTATTCGCAGACCGGTCGGCCGTTGTCCTCGTCGCAGGCGCCGGGCGCGATGCCGTCGATGCGCGTGCGCTCGTCGGCGCAGACCGAGGCCGGCGCCACACCGCACGGGTCCGGGGCACAGACGTCGTCACCCGCCGCGACGCACTCGCCGTCGATGCACACCTGACCGCCGTCGCACGCCTCACGCCGAGGCGTGTACTCGCACACCGCGGCGGCGCCGTCGGCGTCGCAATCCCCGCGGCCAGCGTAGATCAGGCGCGTGAATCCGTTGGGGTCGCAGCCCGCGGGCGGCGGGTCGCCGCAGGGGTTCGGCGCGCACGGGTTCGGACACGCCGGGTTGGCCTCGCCGGGGGTGCCCAGGTGGCCGTCCGCGTACGCCTCCGTCGCCAGACACCAGCTGCTTCCGTTGTTGTTCTCGCCAGCGTCGTGCCGCTGCGGGTCGAGGCTGATGGCCGCGGCCTCTGCGTCGGGGAACGCGCCACCGTCGTCGTAGTGGACGAGGTCGACGAGCGTCTCACGACAGCGCAGGCCGAGCAGGTCACCGGCGTTGTCGAGCGGGAAGCCGAAGAGGTGGTCCGGGGTGATCCCCCCGTTGCGCTGCAGCGCGTCGCTGCGCCCGAAGAGCGCGCGCGCGCCCGCCTCGAGCACGAGGCCGCCAATCTCCGCGTACTCGCCGTCCGCGTTCCCGACCGTACAGCCCGCCAGGCTCACTGTGCGGTCGCCGGCGTTGTAGAGCTCGAACCACTCCGCGCCCGAGTCGGGCAGCGACGGGTCGTACATCACCTCCGAGAACACGACCTCGCCCGCGTCCGGCGCCGGCGCCACCACCACGCAGCGGCCCTGGCGGCACGCCTCGCCCCCGTCACATTCGACCCGCTCCGGGCTGTAGTCGCACAGCGCCTCGCCGTCGATGAGCTCGCACGCGCCCGCCTCGCCGTGACGCAGCGCGACGTCGTCGCCGTCACACGCATCCTCAGGCGGGTTCACGCACGGGTTCGGGTCGCAGGTCTGGGGCGCGACCACCGTCAGATCGCCCGACTCGCCCGGGTCGTACCCGTTCTCCGAGCCGTCGGCGTCGCAATACGTCCAGGTGTCGCCACCATCGCGGCTGAAGCGGTAGGCGAGGGCGTAGAGCCCGAGCGCGGGCGCGGGGAAGTCGGCACGATACTCGTCCGCCTCCGGCTCGCCCTCTGCGTCGCCGTCGTAGTCGAGGTTCGCGCGGGCGTCGATCCAGCGCCAGCCGACCCCTTGGGGATCACTGTCCGGCGGTCCGTACCCCGCGTTCGCGACGAGGGCCTCGTCCGGATCCGTCAGAGGCGACCGGTCGGTGATGCCGAGCGCGACCACGCGTCCGAAGAGCGCGAGGTCGTCGCCCTCTGCGATGAGCGCGTCTAGCGGGAATTGGAAGCGGCAGAAGTCCACCGGCGGCGGCGCCCCGCACACCTCGTTGGGCCCGCCGGGTGTGCCGAGATGGTCGTCGATCTCGCCGTCGACGTCGTAGTACGCCCGCTCGCCGAGGCACCACGCGTCGCCATCGTCGTTCTCACGCGCGTCGAAGGCGTCGGGGTCGAGCTGGATCGAACGGCGCCGCGCCGGCGGGAAGTCGGTCCAGTCGAGGGCGTCGATCTCGAGGTTGCCGCAGCGCACGGTCAGTGTCTCGCCGGCGTCCGCCAGTTCGAAATCGAAGAGGTGAGCCGGTGCGATGGCGCCGTTGGCGTCGCGGTCCGCGCTGCGTCCAAAGAGCGCGTAGCCGCGCGGCGCCAGGACCAGCCCGACGATGTCGGTCGTCGTCTCACCGTCGTCCACCGAGCAGCCGTGCAGGCTCAGCGCCTCGTCGGTGATGTTGTGCAGCTCGAACCACTCCGCGTCGGCGTCGGCGAGCCGTCCCTCGGGCGCATACATGATCTCGGTGAACACCACGTCACCCGCGCGCGGGTTCGGGATCCCGAGCGGCACGCAGGCCCCGTCGTCGCAGCGCTCGTCGGCGCCGCACAGGGCGCGCACCTCGTCGTACGCGCAGCTGACCTCGTCACCCTCGTCGGTGCACACGCCTACCCGAGCGAACGAGATGCGCACATCCCCCTCGCAGCGGGCGCGCGGCGGCTCGACGCACGGGTTCGGTTCGCAATCGCTGGGCTCGGTGACCTGGAGAGTGCCGGCGTCGCGCGGCCGGTACCCGTCGCTGCTCCCGGCGCCGCCGTCGCAATAGGTCCAGCTCTCGCCGCCGTCGAAGCTGAAGCGGTACGCGAGATCGTACACGCCCGCCCGTCGTGGGGCTTCGACCTCGGCCACGTATTGGTCGTTGTCGGGCTCGTCGCGCGCCGCGCCGTCCCATTCACCGTCCGGGAACGCGTCGAACCAGACCCACTCCGGCCCCGGCTCTGAGTCGTCCGCACCGTAGCCCGCCTGACCGACCAGGTTGGGATGCGCATCGACCCGCGCGGACCGGTCCGTGACCCCAGGCTCACCGACGATGCCGAGGGCGGTGAGCGCCTGGCCGACCTCGATCTCGGCGTTGACCGGCGCCTGCAGCCGGCAGAAGTCCACCACCGGCGGCGGGCAGGCCGGGTTGTCCCCGCGCGGCGTCCCGTAGTGCGCGTTCGGCCCGCCTTCGTCGTAGTACGCGTCGCGGCCGAGGCACCAGCGCGCACCCTCGTCGTTGGCGCGGGCGTCGTAGCTCTCCGGATCGAGGACGATCGACCGCGCGCGAGCGTCGGGGAACGCCTCACCGTCGTCGTAGCCGACCTGGTCGATCACCGTGTCGTTGCAGCGTAGACGCAGCGTGTCGCCGCCGTTCGCGAGGCCGAAATCGAAGACCGCGTCCGGCTCGAGCCCACCGTTCACCTCCGGATCGGCCGAGCGGGCGAAGAGCGCGAAGGAGTCCGCCTCCATGACCAGCCCGACGATGAGGGTGCTCGACGCGCCGTCGTCGACGCTGCAGCCGTCGAGCGAGCGGCGGTCGTCGGCGAGGTTGCGCACCTCGAACCACTCCGCGGTCGACTCCGCCAGCGCTCCGTGGGGGTCGTAGAGGATCTCGGTGATGACGATCTCCCCCGCGGCGGGCGGATCAGCCCCGTCCGCGCAGGCGTCGTCGGCGCAGCGCCCGCCGTCGGCGGAGCAGTCGCGCGGCTCGCTCAGGTAGGTGCACTCGGCGGCGTCGTCCACCACCTCGCACGCACCCGGCGCGAAGGGCGTCTGCAGGAAGACGTCGTCGCAGAACGCATCCCCGGGCGCGTCGCACGGCTCGTTCTGACACGGGCTCGGTACGCTGAGCAGCTGCCCGGTCGAGTTCGGGCTGTAGCCGTTGACGCTGCCCTCTTCGGCGTCGCAGTAGAGCCAGGTCTGGCCGCCGTCGCGGGAGAAGCGCCACGCGAAGTCGTACTCACCCGGGTCGGGCACCCGGATCGTGCGCAGATACTCGTCGGCGCCGGGCTCCGCCAGGTCGACCCACGCGGGGTTGGGCTCGCCTTCGAACCAGCTCCAATCAGCCTCCGCAGGGAGGCTGCCGCGCGCGCCAAAGCCCGCCTGTGCGACCACGTCCTCGTCCAGGTCGGTCGCCTCGCTGCGATCGGTGACGCCCGCTTCCAGGACCCGGGCCATCGTCGTGAAGACGCTGCCCGCGTTGGCGCGCAGCTCGGCTGGCGGCTGCAATCGACAGAAGTCGATGCGATTGTCCTGGGCCCCGCATGCGGGGTTGGGCTCACCCGGCGTCCCGTAGTGCACGTCCTCGGTGTCCTCGCCGAAGTAGGCCCGCTCGGCCAGGCACCAGTTCGCCCCGTCGTCATTCGCCTGCCCATCGCGCGCCGCGCGGTCGAGCTGGATGGAGCGCCCGCGCGCCACCGGAAAGTCGTCGCCCACGTCGTAGACGACACGATCGATCTCGACCTCGCCGCAGCGCAGCGAGATCGCCTCGCCCACGTTGTTGAGGCCGAACGCGAAGACGGCGTCTGGCTCGAGACCGCCGTTGAGATCCGGGTCGCCGTTGCGCGCAAAGAGGCCCACGCCCTGCGGTGGCAACACCAAGCGCTCGATGCGCGCCTCGCTGACCGAGTCCGCGACGTAGCAGCCGTCGAGGCGCACAGCGTTGCGCGAGACGTTTTGAACCTCGATCCACTCCGCCTCGTCGTCGGGCAAGGCGCGCTCGGGGTCGTACATGAGCTCGGTGATGATGACGTCACCGGGGTTCGGGCGCGCCTCGGGCGAGACGATGCACTCGCCGTCGACACACACGCGGTCGTCGAGCGCGCAATCGATCCGGTCGATCTCGTCATAGGTGCAGATCGCACTGCCCTCGTTGACAGAGCACTCGCCGGGCTGGCGCGGGGTCTCCGCCGTGAAGGCGCCCGCACAGCGCGGCGGAGGCGGGCGGAAGCAAGGCGCCACCTGACACGGCGACTCGAGCGACTCGAGCGCACCGGCCGCGTTGAAGTTGCCGCCGTCGCGGTCGCAATACCGCCAGGTCTCGCCGCCGTCGCGCGAGAAGCGGAAGGCGGTGGCGTAGTCGCCGGGCCCCGGGAGCTGCATGCCGGCGATGTACTGGTCCCAGTTCGCGGCGCCGTTCACATCCGACCAGTCGGGGTCGGGAGCCGCGTCGGTCCACCGCCACGCCGGTCCGGGCTCGCTGCGCTCCGGACCGTAGCCGACCTGGGCGCGCAGGTTGGGGTCGGCGTCGACGAAGGGGCTGCGGTCGGTGATGCCCTCCTCGAAGAGCTGCCCGCGGAATTCGAGAGTCGTGCCGGACTGGCCGCTCCCCTCGACGGGCTCGGTGAGCATGCAGTTGTCGACCTCGGTGTCCGCGTTGGGGATCGGACAGATGGGGTTGGCGTTGCGCGGGGTCCCGAAGTCGCCGTTGTCGCGCTCGACCTCCGACAGGCACCAGTTCGCCGGGTCATCGTTCTCAATCCGGTCGAGGCGGTCGCCGCTCAGGGCGATCGCGCGCCCTTCCTCGAGCGGCCAGCCGCGGCCGTACACCACTTCGTCGACGAGCACGCCGTTGGCGTCGAAGAGGGAGACGCGGTCGCTCTCGTTGTTCAGGGAGAAGAACTCCCAGCGGAAGTCGACGACGATGTCGCCGTTGCGCTGCCGGTCCTGGCTGCTGCCGAGCAGGTAGACGCCGCCCGGCGGCACGACGACCGGGCCGTCACGGCTGTCGATCACCGCGGCCTCACCGCCGGTCCCAGCGAGGACCCACCCGTTGAGCACGACGTCGCGGAAGCTGCGGTTGGTCAGCTCGACCCACTCGCCGAACGGATCGGCCACCGCGTCGGGATCGATCATCATCTCCGTAATCACGATCACGCCGGGATCGCTCGGGGCGGCGCATTGGCGCAGGCGCCGCAGGCAGCTGGTGCCGTCGCAATCGCCGTCGTCGCTGCAGCAGTCGCCCGCGAGGGGCACGTTCTCGCACTGCCCGAGGCGGCAGCCGTCGAGGGTGCAGAGATCCTGGTCGTTGCAGTCGTCGGCCTCCTCGCATTCGGGGGGCGGTCCGAGGTCCGGCTCGGGACCCTCGTCCGGTGGCAGACCCTCGTCGGGCTGCACGTCGGGACCCAGATCGACGGCCCCGTCGGGCTCCGGCATGTCGGGCGCGACGTCGGGTGGCGGCCCGTCCACGGCCGCGTCCGCAGCCATGTCCGGGGGCGGCCCGTCTGGCTCTGGACCATCCCTGTCCGCGTCCACGGCGGCGTCCACCGCCGAGTCCGTGGCCGGACCGTCGGGCAGCGTGAATGCGCCCCGGTCCTTTTTGACCTTCGCGTCCTTTGCGGCGTCAGGCGCGGGCGTGTCGCCCCCGCTGTCGTCGCAGGCAACCAGGATGAGCGTGCAGGCGATGGCCCACGCCAACCAACGTACGGACATGTCCGCTTCCCCCGGGAAACAGGTCCAGCCATCATCCGGCGGGTGCGCGAATCGAGTCAATTCGCGCACCCGCGAGACACGAAGCCGCGCTCACCCCACAATGGGCGCCATGCGATACACCAGCTCCTGCTGCTGTTGCCCGTGGTCGTCATTCTCGTCACCTGCCTGCCTCCCGCGGGGGGCGGCGGCGGCGGATTGCTTCACGACGCCGGGGTCTTCCTGATGGACGCGGGCCGCATGGTGGGCGGGGATGCGCGGGCTCAGGACCCGCCACGCGAGGTCACCGAAGTTCGGCGCTTTGCGGTCGACTGCGACCGCGAGACCACACGCACGACGGACTACGTGGAGGATCCCGACCAGATCAACCTCACCCACTTCACTCGCTACTACGCCGAGCTCGAGATCGAGGGCCTCGAGGCGGGTTCCTCGCTGATGACCGTGTTCGGCTGCGACCGTGAGCGGTTCGGTTCCGGGACGCGCGGCGCGTGTCCCGAGGGCCATCGCTGCGACGACGACAACCCCGATCAGCTCGGGTGCACCCAGTTGTCCTACTCGCAGGTCGCCGATGGGCGGCTGCGCGTCTGGTGCGGCTCCCGCTACGAGCAGACCTACGGCCAACGTGAGGGGGAGCGCAGGGAGCAGCTCTCCGGCGAGCGGTTCCGCACGGTCCGCGTGGCGATCCTCTAGCAGGTTGTTGATTAAGGCGGACCGAGCCGCGGAGTCGTGAAGATGCTGGATGCAAGGAGTCCGAACCGGAGGCGTGCCCGAAGGCACGTCGAGGATTTGGCGACGCCGCAGACGGCGTCTTCACGGCTTCGCGGCGACGCGGAGCCTTTTTCGGCAGCCTGCTGATGAAGACCCTGCGTCTCGCCGCGGCCGACGACCTCACCCTCGTTGCCGACGGCTACGGGGATCCGAACGCCCCGCCGGTGATGTTCCTCCATGGAGGCGGCCAGACCCGAGGCGCTTGGGGCGCGGTCCCGCAGAAGCTGGCCGACCGGGGTTGGTTTGCCGTGACCGTCGACCTGCGCGGGCACGGCGAGAGCGATTGGTCGGAGCCCGGCGCCTACGGCATCGACGACTTCGCCGGCGACGTCCGCGCGCTGGTCGCCGGATTCGAGCAGCCACCCGTCATCGTCGGCGCCTCGCTCGGCGGCCTGTCCTCACTCATCGCCGAGGGCGAGCACTCCGCCCCGCTCCTGCGCGGGCTCGTGCTCGTCGACATCGCCCACCGCCTCGAGCGCGCCGGCGTCGAGCGCGTCCTCAACTTCATGACCGCGAGCCCCGACGGCTTCGCCAGCGTCGACGAAGCCGCTGACGCCGTCGCCGAGTACCTCCCGCATCGACGCCGCCCCCGCGACACCGGCGGCCTCGAGCGCAACCTGCGCCAGCGCAACGACGGCCGCTGGGTGTGGCATTGGGATCCCAACCTCTGGCAGGACCGCCACCGCGAGAAGGAGATCGCCCTCCGCTACGAGCAGGCCGCCAAGGCGCTGCGCCTGCCGGTGCTGCTCATTCGTGGCGCGCGCAGCGACGTGCTCAGCGCCGAGGGCGCCCAGGCCTTCCTCGACATCGTCCCGCAAGCCGAGCTCATCGACCTCGCAGACGCCGCCCACATGGTCGCCGGCGACCGCAACGACGCCTTCGCCGAGGCGGCCCTGGACTTCCTCGAGACGCTCCGCGGCTGATCACCGGCTCGCGAGCTCGGCGAGCAGCGCCCACGCGGTCGCGCCCAGATCGGCCCTCTCAGCGCCCAGCACGCCCGGCGTCGCGCCATCCGGGAGGCGCAGCGCGCGCAGGGTCGTCAACAACTCGCGGGCGGCTCGCCCAGGGCCAACGCGTATGCAGCGACGGCGTTGGCGTGCGCGTCACCGGCTACGCAACCCGCCCGCGCCTTGAGCAGCGCCGTCCAGCGGTCCGAACCCGAGGTCGCAGCTGCGTTCGCTCGGGCCGCAGCTGCTGCCTGTGCCGAGCTTGCAGCTGCTGCAATCGCAGCCCCCGCACCCAGACGCGACAAACCACCAGGCGAACAGTGCCCAGCGCAGTCGAACAGATCGATGTCGGTTCATCGCAGACACCCCAAGCCAGCGCAGAACGCGACTTGGAAGTGCATCAGGCGTACCACCGCGCCGCACGGCGCATCAGGCCGTTGTCAGCGCGTCGATGTGATGGAGGGTTCTCGTCGGGCCTGGGTCTGCGGGGTCACGCCGGCCGAATCAGGGCTTCTTCTTCTTCTCGGGTGCCTTCGCGGGCGGCTTCGACGCGATCTTCAACTCGAAGCGGAACGCGTGCGGCTTGTCCACGACCCAGACGCGGTCGCCGAACCAGCGGGTCTGACCCTCGGTCTTCGTCGGCGCGCCCCACTTCGCCTCGAACGCCGCCTCGTAGTCGGCCTTCAGCTGCTTCGGGTCGGGGCGGTAGTCGAGCCGCATCGCGACGGCCACGACCTTGCCGTCCTCCAGGTCGATGTGGGCCCACGTCCGGTCTTCCACCACGTCGTGGCGCGGCAGCCTCAGGCGGATGCCGGTCCTTCCACGGAACTTCGGGTTGAAGTCCTTCACGGCCGCCAGTGTCGCGGCGCGGTCGAGGCCGATGAGCGGCGGATCCTCGAAGCCGAAGTGGGTCTTCGCGTCGCCGAGCAGCTTCCGCCAAGGGGTGTAGGGCCAAAGCGTGAGCGACGCGGTCTCCTGGGTGGTGTCGAGCACCGCCTGCACGCCACCGAAGTGCCAGAACGTCCCCAGGCCGCGGCGGCCCAGACGCGCCTCCCGGCCCGCGCCCCAACGCTTCGTGACCGCCGGCGCGACCGCCTTCGGCATCGAGAGCACCACATACCGCAGACCGTCGAATTTGCTGTGGAAGCGCAGCTCGAGGTTCAGCTCGGGGCTGGGATGCACCGCCACCGATCCGTCGTCCGCCAGCGCCGGGATCGCCGCCTTCGCCTGCGCCTTCGTCATCGAGAAGGTGAGCTTCGCCGCGGCGACCGGCATCCCGGCGGCTGCCGGGAGCAGCTTCTCCAGGTCGGCGGCGGTCGGTGCCGGAGGCGGCTTTGGCTTCGCCGCGTCGACCACCTTCGCGGCGGGCTTCGGCTGCGACTTCGGCGGATCAGTCTTCGAAGACGAGCAGCCGAAAGCGAGCAGCGACAGCAGGAGGCAACCCCGCATCAGCCTTCGTTCGCCATGCGCCGTAGCACCGTGTGGAGGATGCCGCCGTTGCGGTAGTAGTCGACCTCCACTGGCGTATCGATGCGCGCCACCGCGGTGAACGCCACGGTCGTCCCGTCGCTCCGCGTCGCTGTGACCGCCACGTCCTGCAGCGCCTCCAGAGTGTCGTCGACCGCGATGTCGAAGGTCTCCGTGCCATCCAGCCCGAGCGACTCGCGCGTGACACCCTCCGCGTATTGCAGCGGCAGCACGCCCATCCCCACCAGGTTCGAGCGGTGGATGCGCTCGTAGCTCTCGGCGATGACCGCGCGCACACCCAGCAGATAGGTGCCCTTCGCCGCCCAGTCGCGGCTCGAGCCCATCCCGTAGTCCTTCCCGGAGAGCACCACGAGCGACATGCCGGCCTCGCGATACGCCATCGCCGCCTCGTAGATCGAGGTCACCGACCCGGGCTCCGGACCACCGTTGGCCGGCCCGAAGTAGGTGGTCCAGCCACCCTCGGTCCCTGGAGCCAGCTCGTTGCGCAGCCGGATGTTCGCGAAGGTGCCGCGGGTCATCACGCGGTCGTTGCCGCGCCGCGAGCCGAAGCTGTTGAACATCGTCCGCGCCACGCCGCGCTCGGTCAGGTACTTGCCGGCCGGGCCCTCCGGGGCGATGGCGCCCGCGGGGCTGATGTGGTCGGTCGTCACGGAGTCGGCGACCCGCACCAGGCAGCGCGCGCCCTTCACCGGCTCGATGGTCGGCGTCTCTTTGGACAGGCCGACGAAGAAGGGCGGCTCCTGCACGTAGGTGCTGTTCGCGTTCCAGCCGTAGACTGCGCTCTCCTCGACCGCGATCTCCTGCCACAGCTTGGGACCGGCCGTGTCGCCGTAGCGCTCTTCGTATTGGGCCCGGTCCTGGCACGTCTCGAGCACCGCGTGGACCTCGGCGCTGGTCGGCCAGATGTCACGCATGAACACGTCGCTGCCGTCCGCGCCCTGCCCGAGCGGCTGCGTGTTCAGGTCGATGTCGATCGTCCCCGCGAGCGCGTACGCGACCACCAGCGGCGGCGAGGCGAGGTAGGTCGGCTGCACCTGGGGGCTGATCCGACCCTCGAAGTTGCGGTTGCCCGACAGCACCGCGGCCGCCGCCAGCTTCCCGTCGCGCACGCCGGCGGACACCTCGGGGATCAGCGGCCCCGAGTTGCCGATGCAGGTCGTGCACCCGTAGCCGACCGTGTAGAAGCCGAGCGCCTCGAGGTCTGCCGTGAGATCCGCCTTGTCGAGGTAGTCGGTGACGACCCGCGAGCCAGGCGCCAGCGACGTCTTCACCCACGGACGCCGAGTCATCCCCAGCGCCCGCGCCTTCCGCGCGACCAAGCCCGCGGCGACGAGCACGCTCGGGTTGCTGGTGTTGGTGCAGCTCGTGATGGCCGCGATGACCACCGAGCCGTCGCCGATGGTGTGGGTCTGGCCGTCCATCTCGATGTCAATCGAGGCCGCTTCGGGCTTGCCGTAGGTGTGCTCCCGATCGAGCTTCCACTGCCCCTTCATATCGGAGAGCAGGATCTTGTCCTGCGGCCGCTTCGGCCCGGCCAGCGCCGGCTGCACCGTGCTGATGTCGAGCCCCAGCACGTCGGTGTACTCGATGGGCAGCGTGTCGTCGCGCCAGAGCCCCACCTTCTTGGTGTACGCCTCCACGGTCTTGACGAGCGCCTCGTCGCGACCGGTCCGCCGCATGTACGCGAGCGTCTGCTCGTCGACCGGGAAGAACCCCATCGTGGCTCCGTACTCCGGCGCCATGTTCGCGATGGTGGCGCGGTCCGGGAGCGACATCGTCGACAGCCCCGGCCCGAAGAACTCGACGAACTTCCCGACCACCCCGTGCTTTCGCAGCATCGCGGTGACGGTGAGCACGAGGTCGGTCGCCGTAGCGCCCTCCGGGAGCTGCCCCGTGAGGCGGAAGCCGACGACCTCCGGGATGAGCATGTAGATGGGCTGGCCGAGCATGACCGCCTCGGCCTCGATGCCGCCGACGCCCCAACCCACGACGCCCAGGCCGTTGATCATCGTCGTGTGCGAGTCGGTGCCGACGAGCGAGTCCGGGAACACCTCCGTCTGGCCGTTCGCCTCGCGCTGCAGCACGACCCCCGCGAGGTACTCGAGGTTGACCTGGTGCACGATCCCGGTGGCCGGCGGGACGACCCGGAAGTTGTCGAAGCTGCCCTGCCCCCACTTGAGGAACTCGTAGCGCTCGCGGTTCCGGTCGAACTCGATCTGCGCGTTGAGGTCGATGGCCGAGTCCGAGCCGAAGTTGTCGACCTGCACCGAGTGGTCGATGACCAGGTCGCACGGCACCTGCGGGTTCACCTTCGTGACGTCGCCCCCGAGCCGGTGCATCGCCGAGCGAAGCGCCGCCAGGTCGACCACCGCCGGGACACCCGTGAAGTCCTGGAGCACGACGCGCCCGGGCTTGAACGGGATCTCCGTCTCGCCCACGTTCTTTGCGTCATAGTTCGCGAGCGCGCGCACGTGGTCTCCGGTGATCGCGAAGCCATCGACGTTGCGCAACACCGCCTCGAGCAGAATCTTGATCGAGTAGGGCAGCCGGTCGATGTGTCCGATGCCAGCCGCCTTCAGGGCGTTGAGGTCGTAGGCCACGAGCTCGCCGAGCGGCGTCTTCAGGGTCGTTGCGGCGTTGAAGGGGTCGGTCATCCGGGGTCTCCTCGGCTGGACGCGCAGGCTACGCGCGCCTGCGTTCGTCTGCAATCACGCCTCCGAGCCTGTCGGCGCCCATTCGATAGATCCAATCGAATGAATCTATGACTTCCATAGCTGCGAGTGATGTCAATCCGTGCGACTGCCAGTCGCGTCCGGCGAGCGAGCGCGTCATACTGCCGCGGTGAAGACGCCGCATCCCTTCCTGATCGGGCTCGAGCCCACCGTGCACATCGCCCATCGCGGCGGCGCGCTGCTGTACCCGGAGAACACGATCGAGGCCTTCCGGCAGGCCACAGGCCGGCACGGAACGGACATCATCGAGACCGACGTGCAGATCACGGCGGACGGCGAGGTCGTGATCTTCCACGACGACACGCTGGAGCGCTGCACCAACGGCAAGGGCCCCATCCGGGCGATGCGCTACGCGGACCTCGTGGAGCTGGACGCCGGCTGGCACCACCCCGAATACCGCGGCGCCGGCCTGCGCGTGCCGCGGCTGTCGGAGGTCCTCGCCGAGTTCCCGGAGATGCGCTTCAACATCGATCTGAAACGCCCCGGGCACGTCGACGCGTTCGCCGACGCCCTGCGCGCAGACGCCCACCGCGTCTGCGTCGGCAGCGAGCTCGACGACGTCGCCGAGGCGCTGCTGGACGTGCTGCCCGACGCCTGCCACTTCTACCCGCGCGTCGCCCTCACCGACCTGGTCATGGCGGCGAAGTCCGGGCTGCCTCTCCCGGACGAAGACCGCTTCGACGTGCTCGACATGCCCCTCGAGTACGGCGGGATGCGGCTCGTTGACGCGGCGTTCATCAAGGTCGTCACGGGCGCCGGCAAGTGGGTCAACGTCTGGACGATCGACGACCCCGCCGACATGCGTCAGCTCATCGCCGACGGCGTGGGCGGCATCATGACCGACAGGCCGGACCTGCTGCGCGAGGTCCTCGACCAGGGATCGCCGGCACCCGACGTGCTATAGGACTCGGCCGTGAGCCAGAAGACGCGACTGACCGTCGGCATGACGGTCGACGGCCGCTACCGCATCACCCGCATCCTCGGGCGATGGCGGATTGGGACGGCCTTCGAGGTCAACGATGTGCAGGCCGACGAGCTGCGCACGCTGCTCACCCTCGACCTCGTCGCCGGCCGCGGTCACCAATACTTGCGCTGGGTTCGCCGCGAAGGCGCGCGGGCTCGCACGATGCCCACCGACCTGCTGCTGCCGCTCGGCGGGGGCTGCCTCGAGCCGACGCTGGCGTACCTGGTGACCGGGCCTTTCCGCGGGTCGTCCATGCTGCAGGTCATCCGCAACGGCGGACCGTTCGACGAGCGCAAGGCCGCACGGGTCGGCGAGCGCCTGGCCCGACTCGTCGCCGCTGCGCACCACGCCGGGCTCTATATCGGCGGCCTGCGGCCCACCACGATCCTGCTCGACCCGGGCGACGACGACGAGACGCGCCCGAGCGTCTTCGATCTGGGCCTCGCGCGCGGGCTGTCCGACTTCATCAACGACGCACCCGCAGCCGCGGCCGCGTACCAGGCGCCCGACCGCGACCCGGAGGGTGCACCCGACGCGGCCGGCGACGTCTTCGCGACCGGCGCGTTGCTCTACTACATGCTGACCGGCCAGAAGCCGCCGGCCATCAAGCCCAACGCCGGAGCGCTCGCCCAGCCGCCCTCCTGGACCCGCCGCGACGCGCCGCTCGCCGCCTATCTCGACCCGGTCGTGCTCAAGGCGATGGCGCCGCGCGCCCGTGAGCGCCACAGCACCCTCGACGACCTGGCCAGCGCGTTGAAGGCGTTGGGCGAGGTCTTCGGGCTCTCGCCGGCTGCCCGCGAGATGCTCGGCCTGCCGACGCCGGAGCCCATCGCAGGTTTCGCCCGCGAGGCCACGAACCCCTACCTGCTCCACGACTTCCTCGGTCTGCCCAAGGACGAGGACGAGGAGGAGCACATCGAGACGCTCTCGATGCAGGATCTCGAGGACGATGACTGAGGCCAACGACCCGAAGGTCCATCCGCCGAATCCGTTCTTCGAGAGATTCGCGCGTCTCATCATCGGACACCGCTGGATCTTCCTCGCCCTGACGCTCGCGGTGACCGGGGGCGCGGCGCACTTCGCCTCGACCCTCAAGACCGACACCAGCATCGAGGCCTTCGTTCACAAACAGTCGCGCTCGCAGCAGGTGCTCGAGCAGTACCGCGACGAGTTCGGGCGCGACGACGTCTACCTGCTGCTGGTCGAAGGCGACGTGTTCACCCCGCCGTACGTCGAGCGACTCGAGAAGCTGCACCGCGCCCTCGAGTCGATCGACGTCAAGGTCGAGAGCCTCGGGCAGCGCCGCGCGAGCCCGCTGCCCACGGCGGAGGCCACCGACAAGGCGGCGCCCAAACCCAAGCCGAAGGTCGACGACGGCTTCGGTGAATTCGAAGAGGCGGGCGAGGCCGGTTGGGGCGACGAGGCGGGCGGCACGGTCGTCGAAGAGGTCACCTCGCTCATCAATGTGCGGCGAACCCGGGCGACCCCGGACGGTCAGGGCATCCGCGTCGGCCGGCTGATGGAGCCGCTCCCGGACGCCTCGCAACTCGCAGCGATGAAGGCCGACGTGCTCGGCGACGACTTCCTGGTCGGGCAGGTCATCGGCCGCGCGGGCCTTCACTCGGTCCTGGTCATCCGCACCGGCTTCATGAACGAGGAGGACTCGCTCGAAGTGAACGCCGAGATCGAGAAGGTCGCGGCGCAATTCCAAGGCGACGGCTTCAAGATCCACAGCGTCGGCCTGCCCGCGCTCAACTCTGCGCTCAACGACTTGATGCTGGGCGACATGGGCCGCCTGACGATGCTGTCCGGCGTCGCGCTCATGCTCCTTCTGGCGTTCATCTTCCGCCACCCGCTCGGCATCATCGGCCCGCTCGGGGTCATCGCGATGGCGGTCATCACGACCTTCGGCGCGATGGGCCTGACGGGCATCCCGATGACGATGATGTCGACCATCCTGCCGGCGTTCATCTCGTGCGTCGGCGTCGGCGACTCGGTCCACCTCCTCAGCGTCTATCGGGACTACGTGCGCGACGGGGTCGAGCGGCGCGAGGCGATGATCCAGGCGGTCGCGACCACCGGCACGCCCATCTTCTACACGACCATCACCACCATGGTCGGCCTGCTGAGCTTCCGCTTCGCGAGCCTCGAGGCGATCCAGAACATGGGCACCGCGGGCGCGTTCGGCGTCTGCGTCGCGATGGTGCACTCGCTGATCTTCCTGCCCATCGTGGTGAGCTTCACCAAGACGACCACGCTCGGCGCCAAGCCTCAGGGCCAGCACGACTTCATCGACCGCTTCATCGACACCTGCCTCAGCGCGTCGGCCGTGCCCGGCGACGACGGGAAGGGCGCCGAGCCCGCCGCCAGCGGCCGGCGACGCAAGTGGACCTTGCTGGTGGGGCTCTTCCTGTTTGCCGTGGCCGCGTACGGGATGATGACGCTGCGCGTCTACCACAACCCCTTCGCGTGGTTGCCGGACGACGAGCCGATCAAGGTCGCCTTCGCCACGATGGACGACGAGGTGGGCGGCACCTCCAATGTGCAGCTCCTCGCCACCGGCACCACCGAGCGAGGGGTGAAAGACCGCGACCTGCTGCTCGGCCTGGAGCGCCTGCGAAAGCACATCCAGGCGTATCGCCACCCGGAGGTCGGCACCCTGGTCGGAAACGCCATCAGCATGGTCGACATCATCAAGGAGACCAACCGCGCCCTGCACCAGGACGACCCCGCGAGTTACGTGCTCCCAGACGACCAGGGCGGCGTGAACGACGCGGTCTTCCTGTTCAGCAACGCGGGGCCCGACCAGCTGCGACGGTTCGTGACCACCGACTTCCAGCAGGCTCAGATGACGCTGCGCATCAAGTGGCTCGACGCCACCGGATACGAGCCGCTCACGCGCCACATCGAGGCCGGCATCGCCGCCCACATCCCTGCAAAAGTCGGCAAGGTCGAGCCCACCGGCTCGGTCTACACCCTCGTGACGACCATCCGGCTGCTGCTCGGCGACCTGATGCGGAGCTTCGGCGTCGCCTTCGTGGTCATCACGCTGATCATGATGTTGCTGCTGCGCGGGGTGAAGCTGGGGATCATCGCGATGGTGCCCAACCTCATGCCGATCGTCTTCATCATGGGCCTGATGGGCTTCACGGCGATCCCCATCGATATGAATACTTTGCTCATCGCGAGCATCGCTATTGGTGTGGCCGTCGACGACACCATCCACTTCCTCCATCACTTTCGGGTGATCTACGAGCATGGCGGCGACTCCGAGTACGCCGTCAGGCGGGCCGCGAGCCACTCGGGACGCGCGATGACGACCACCACCCTGGCGCTGACGATGGGGTTCTTCGTCTACATGGGCTCGCAGATGGTCAACCTGCAGCGCTTCGGCATGCTGATCGGCCTGACCTGCATCGTCGCCCTGCTCATCGACCTGGTCTTCGCGCCGGCCCTGCTCCGCACCATCTACCGAGACCGCTCCGACGCGGCAGAGGAGAGCACCCATGAGAAGCTCCAACCAGCGGCGTAACGCCGTTCACCTGGCCTTGGCGACGCTGCTGGCGTTGCCGGCGCTCGCCGCCGCGCCGACGGTGTCGCCCGACGAGACCGACGCGGCGAAGATCATGGCCGCGGTCGAGGGTCGCGCGCGCGGCGACAAGGTGAAGGGGAAGATGGTCATCACCATCACCGACAAGTCGAACCGCCAGCGCCAGCGCGTGGTGCGCACGCGCGGGATGCTCTTCGACGGCGGCACCCGCCAGCTGATGATCTTCGAGAGCCCGGCCGACGTGAAGGGCACGGGCCTCTTGTCGACCGACTACGACGACGGCGCGAAAGACGACGACCAGTGGCTCTACCTGCCGAGCCTGCACAAGTCGACGCGCATCTCGAGCGGTGACAAGTCCGGCTCCTTCATGGGCACCGACTTCACCTACAGCGACATGACCCGCGCCGATCCGGCCCACTACGAGTACAAGATCGTGCAGCAGTCAGCGCAGGCCGCCGGCGAGGATTGCTGGCTGATCGAGACGCGCCCGAAGACCGAGAAGATGGCCAAGGAGACGGGCTATCTGAAGACCCACGTCTGGGTCAGCAAGTCGAAGCTGATGGCGGTGCAGGCGAAGATGTGGGTGAAGGCCGGCAAGAAGATCAAGCAGGTGCGCTTCGACGACATCAAAGACGTCGGCGGCATCCTGGTGCCGCACACGCTCAAGGCCCGCACGCTCCGGGGCGACACGGTTCAGTCCACCACGGTCCTGCAATTCCAGGAGTTGTCGCACGGCAACGCCGACGTAGCCGAAGGCGACTTCAGCCAGCGCGCGCTCGAGAAGGGCCTCTAGGAGACTCCCGTGCGCGCGCGCCTCAC
>PVBE012565076.1_pt1 | contig 35808 bp, 35 predicted proteins | sample 1631181 | NCBI WGS metagenome assembly PVBE01 (sample SAMN08397723, study PRJNA350692) | Marine metagenome, whole genome shotgun sequencing project. | isolation source: water | place: Pacific Ocean | collected 2012-04
AGATTCCCACCTTCGATGCTCTGAACATTCCTTTGGCGGTCCGGAAGGTATGCGACTTCCACCAGGGGCTCGTGGTCGTGGCCGGCCCGGCCGGTTCCGGAAAGTCGACGACCCTCGCCTGCATCCTGAACCACATCAACGAAACGCGGAAGAAACACATCATCACTCTCGAAGACCCGATCGAGTATCTCTTCGAGGACAAGAAGTCGTTCGTGACCCAGAGGGAGGTCGGGATCGACGTCTCCGATTACGCCCAGGCGCTCAAGACGGTCGTCCGGCAGGATCCGGACGTGATCCTGATCGGCGAGATGCGGGATTATGTCTCATTCGACGCTGCGCTCTCGGCCGCCGAGACGGGGCACCTCGTCTTCGCCACGATCCATGCGTCCAGTTCGGCGCAGTGCATCGGGCGCCTGCTCGATCTTTTTCCGACGGAACGGCAATCGCTCATCCGGCAATCGCTCGCGTTCAACCTTCGCTCGATTCTCTGCCAGCGGCTTCTTCCCTCCGCGGAGGAGGGGGAGAAGATGATCCCGGCCGTGGAAATCCTCTTCAACAATTCCACGGCGCAGAAATTGATCTCCACGGGGGAGGACAAGAAACTGGGTAACCTGCTGAAGGCCTCGAAGGAAGAGGGGATGCAGGATCTGAACATGTCCCTGGTCGACCTGGTCAACCGGGGACTGGCGTCGAAGAAGTCGGCCCTGCAGCATTCCCCGAACCCCGAGCAGTTGAAGATGAATCTGCAGGGAATTTATCTCGAAGAAGATCACCGGATTTTGGGGTAATTCCTACCCTTTTCCGGAAATGTGGTATAGTAATTATTGGGGCTGGACTCCCGTTTGGGGGGGCCTGAAGGGTGGGGAGGACGCTTTGTTTTTCGGCATTTCGCGGGGCAGTTTCGCGTCCGGAGCGTCCCTCTTCCGAATAAAATTGCAGTACTACTATAGTAAGTCCGTGAGGTTGCCGAAGGAATAATGGGTACACGAGGGAAGAACCATGGAAATTAGAGACTATTTCACCATTCTCCGGCGCAGGTGGGCGACGATCGCTGTGGTTTTCGTCTGCTTGATGGGGATCTTCACGGTCTATCTCGGCGCGAAGGAGAAGGCCACGTTCACGGCGACTTCGAAACTCGGAGTGCTCCGGGAAACGAGGGCGGTCTCCGATGCCGACCGGGAGATTCTCCGGATAAACCAGGGCGGGTACAGCTACTACACCCGGGAGGCTCTCCTGAAGAGCAAGCACGTCCTGGACACGGCCGCCGTGGTCTACCTGGCCGTGAAGGGGAGTGAAACGGGGAACGGTGGCGACATGCGCGCCTTCTGGAGAGACAGCTTCAAGGAGGACGCCCTGGCCGGTTTGATCCGGTCGAAAGGTCTCGCCGCCGTGGAAACCCGGCAGGGGCGGATCATCTCCCTCGACCCCAACCGTGAAAAAATAGAGGGGATCTCCTCTCTGCTCGGGAGTGTCCGTGTCAGCAAACCCGAGGAACGTGCCCAACTGATCAACTTGACCGCCCAGTCGGTCACCGAGTCGGAGGCGATGCTCCTGGCGAACGCCCTCGCCAAGGGCGCCGTGATCTACAGCCGGGTGGAAGCCCTCAACTCCGTCCGGAAGATGGGCGAAGAGGTCGAATCCCGGATGACCGTACTCGCCAAACAAAAGGAGGGACTCGACGTCGCCCATACGACCCTGTCGAACGAGGAAAAGGTTCAGACGCGGCTCCAGGCGGATATCGCCCGGTTGGAAATGAAGGTCGGCGACAACAGGAACCGGTTGGAGGAGATCGATCTTCGGAGAAAGTCCCTCCTGGCGCATGAACATTTCGCCTTCACACCCCTCGCCAGCGCCCCGGACGACGAAGGCCTCACTTCGCCGATCCTCGAAGAACTGCGCGGGGACATCATTGCGCTCGACGTTTCCACCAAGACAAAGACCTTCGTCTGGCGGGAACAGAATCCCCAGTTACAGCGGATGCGGGAGCAGTTGGCGGAATTGGAGGAACAATACAACAAGGAACTCGACCGCGTGCGGTCGGTCGAATTGCGTAAGCTCTCCATGGAAGAGCGGCAGGTGGAAAACCATCTGGCCCAGTTGACCCGGGACCTCGACGAAAAATCGGGCCTGGTCGAGCGGGTAACGAAGACGGTCTCCAAGTTGGGACAACTCGAAGGCGAACTGGGCCGGTACGGTGAAATCCAGAGACAGCTGAACCTGCAGATCCCCCGCCAGCGGGGATACTACGCCCTCGAGGACGTGGCGGACGGCGGAAGTCCCGCCTCCCCCCAGTGGCCCCGGTCCATCGGCCTCTTCGCCCTCGTATCCCTCATCCTCTCCGTCGCGGGGGCGTTCCTCGTGGAGTATTCCGACACCAATCTCCGGACGGACTACGATATCCGCCGGTACATCAATATCCCCTGCATCTCCCTCTTCGAAGAGGTGAAGGGAGGCTCTCCGTTCATCCTGAGAGGCTCGCCGAAGGATCCGGCGTCGGAAAACTTCAACATGGCGGCCTCGATCGTGCGGACCTACCTCACCGAACGGAATTTCAAGACGCTCGCGATTTGCAGCGCGATTCCGAAGGAAGGAAAGACGACGATCGCCTCCAACGTGGCGGTCGCGATGGCGCGAAAGGGACTCCGGGTCGCGATCGTGGACGCCGATTTGCGCATTCCGCAGATCCACGAGATGTTCAGCATCAGCAACGCCCGGGGGCTGTCGAGCGTCCTGAAGGGGGATATCAAGGTCGACCAGGTCGACGAGGTTCTGATCAAGACCGAACTCGAAACGCTCGCCGTCTTGCCCAGTGGACCGGTGCCGGAAGGTCCCAACATGCTCCTGGAATCCCAGAACATGGTGGACCTCGTCAACGCTCTCCGGGCAAAGTTCGACGTGGTTCTCTTTGATACACCTCCGATTACGAGCGTCGGCGACACGTTGACGCTCGCTCGGCTTGTGGATACGAACCTGCTCGTGGTAAAGGCCGGGCTTTCCGACCGCCGGAGCGTGGTGTGGGCGAAGCAGATGCTCTCCAGCGTACGTGGGGAGATCTGCGGTGCGGTGCTGAACTTCGTGCGGCGTCGCCAGGTATCCGCCTACTACTACTACTACTCGTATTACCACAGCTCGTCGGGATCACGGAAATCGAAGAGTCTCCGCGGGAAAGACTAGGCGGGGGCCTTGTCCGCGGGAAATTCGAGCAGGAAGGTTGCGGGACCGTCATTGGCGAGTTCGACGCGCATGTGCGCGCCGAACCGTCCTCGGAGGACCGGCCTTCCGGTGGAATTCTCGAGATGCTGGCAGAAGAGATCATAGAGCCGCTCCGATCGGGGAGGCTTCATCGCCCCGTCGAAACCGGGGCGCTTTCCCTTGGAGAGGTTCGCGCAGAGCGTGAACTGGGAGACGACCAGGTAGCTTCCCCGCAGTTCCTCGTTCGACCGGTTCATCCTTCCCTCGTCGTCTTCGAAAATACGGAGTCCGGAGACTTTCCTGACCGCCAGGGCCATGTTCGCCTCCGTGTCCCCCTTCTCGACGCCCAGGAAGATCAGGACTCCCGGCCCGATTTCGGAGATGGTCTCTTCATTCACGAGGACACGCGCTTCGCCCACCCTCTGCAGAAGCATTTTCACGGGGTCAGGGTAGCATGAATCCGGGAAGAGGCAAAAGAGCTGTCGGCACCCTCCTCGCGCTTCTCCTTGGCGGTTGTGCCGCGACCGGGGAATCGACGGGGGAAGCAGAAGAGGGCGGGATCGTCCTCTCCCTGAATCTCGTTCCCTCGTGGACCCGCGAAGTGGACACCGAAGGGGCGCCGGTCCGGTTCTTCTCCCGGAAAGTCTATCGTCCGTCCGACCGTCCCACTCCGTTGCGCTTCCGGGCACAGCCTCCGGTTGCCCTTCCTTGGGGAGACCTTCTCTGCATCCGGGAAGGAAACCTCGTCTGCCTGGACGCTTCCACTGGAGAACAAAAATGGTCCTCGGAGGCGGAAACGGGGGACTGGCTGCAGGTCGCCGTCTACGGTCCGCGTATCGTCGTGTACGAGGGGAGCGGACGGATGCAGATTTTCACGGCGGACGGGAAGAGCATGGGAGAGCGGGAAGTGATGTCGGGATCCCTCCTGGAGAGCGACGGGGAACGGCTCTATCTCCTCTCTCCGTCGGGGGTCCAGGCGTTTTCCCCCGTTTCCCTGCGGGAGATCTGGTCGTGGTTGCCTTCCGGCCGGTTCAAGTTCCTCTCGATGGTGACGGGGAAGAACCGGCTTGCCGTGGAATATTACAATCCCTCCTTTCACCATCACGAGACGGCGCTTCTCGATGTCGAGACCGGGTTGATCCGTCACCGGTTTCTCGGAAAGGCGCTCGGGTGGTCGGGCGAAGTTTTCTACGGCCTGAACGATCGGGATCGCGAAATCCGGGGATGGAGCGACCGGTCGGGAAAATACCTCTCGAGCCGGGAACTGAACGGCTTCGATGGACGGGCCATTTTTTTCACGGACGGAGACGTTCTCTGGTCGGCGGAAAACCGCTATTACACTCCGGCCGTCACGCGGGTCGGTCTCGGCGGGGCGACGCAGGTTCCCAGCCGGTCAGAATTGCGGAGCGAGATCCAGCGCGAGGGTCGGTGGCAGGTTCCTTTCGAGGGGAAAGCCGTTCTTCTCAACGGGGTCCTGTTCGACCTGTTCCGGTCGGGAGTTCGGGGATGGGACGTCTCGGACGGACGGCTCCTTTACGAAATCGGTCTGCCGGAGGAGCCCGAACGGGTCACGCTCGGTCCGGGGCACCTCTACGTCCTGCTCCGGTCCGGAACCCTCCACGCCTTCGCGATCCGCAAGTAGGCCACCCATTAATTCGGGGAAGGTGGGGGGGGGTCAACGGCGGATAAAACGGCCGCCGGTGGCGCGGGCGACCCGTTCGAGAAAACCGTTTCCCCTTCCGTCCGATTCCAGCGCCACGGTATGCACGGCGATCTTTCGGAACCGGTTCATGGCCCCGAGCCTCTCCACGAAGATATCCGCATCGCGGATTCCCGTGGAAGGGAGCCCGTCGCTGATCAGAAAGATGGTGTCGAAATCGAGACGGGGAAGGTTCGCCTTGGGTGTCGCATCGCCGTATGTCCGGTAGCCCCGGCAGAGCGCGGCCCAATGATCGGTGCCGTCCTGGAGCGGGATTTCCTCGACGAAATTCATCGCGGCCTCCAGGGCCTTCCGGCCCCGTCCCGGTTTTTTCAACGCGAGTTCCCGGTCCTTCCAGAAGAGCATCACGTTGAAGGTCGCGTCGTCGGGGAGGGTCCGGAGCAGTTTCCGGAGTTCGTATCCGGCGACATCGACCAGGCGGTCCCCCCGCAATTCTTCCCGCGCCGCGGGGTCGTCGGGAAGCCATGTTGTGGACTGTTTCATGCTCGGGGAGACGTCGAGAAGGAAGAGCACGCGCTTCGAACGGACCCGGACTCCGTAGAAAGTTGATTTGCCCCTGTCCTCCGCCCGCTCTCCCATGGAGGGGCGATACGTTCCCGCGAGAAACGCCTCGTGGTTCTCGTCCCACCATTCCTTCCAGAGCGGGGCGTTGCCATGCTTGTCGACGCCGGTGATACTTTTGAGCGCTTCGTTGAATTCGTGGGCGATCCGGCCGGAGACCGTGGGGAGGGCGTCGATCAGCGCCGACGCCGAAGCGCGTTCTTTCGTTTTCGCGAGGGCCCCCGCGGCGCTTGACTGCACCTGCCAGTAACCATGTTTCAGGGCTTTCACCAGGAAGGGAACCGCTTTCGGATCTTCCGCGAGCGCGTCCATGAGGGCGACGAGAACGAGGGGAGTCCGTTCACGCCGGACGGCGCCGAGGAGTGCCTTCCGGGGAATTTCCCTTTCGGCGCCGCCTCCCAGCGCGAGGGCGCACCAGGCGCGGATGATGGGAGGTCCTTCCCGGAGCAGTCGGACGAGATCCCGATCTTCCTTCTTCTTCTGGGCCGCCGGGAATCCGCGGAGGATGCGCCCTTGGTACAATTCCAACAACCCGATTTTCCTGCGCGTTTCGTTCCGGGAATGGCGAGCCTTGAGGAATTCGAACGTATTGGAATCCTTGTTTCCGCTGACGGTGTCGTCGTATTTGACCATCATCCGGTTCCAGTGCTTCTCCTGGTCCCGGTGTTCCCGGAGCGATTTTTCACAGCGGATCCAGGCTGAGTAGAGCGTCTTTACGACGCCTGCGTCATGGGAGAGGCATTCCCGGAGGTTCTTTTCGAGTCCGGTTTCGGTGGGGTTGTCGAGGGCTTCGAGGAGCGATTTTCGATCGGGAACCGAATCCTGGGGAAGGGTAGGAAGCAGAAAAAGAAAGACGAACCAGCCCATGAACGTCTCCTGGAAAGGCGGGCGGCTCTAGCCGACTCCGTGGCAACCCTGGTGGCGCTTGACGTTCGGCTCGTCGCTGACAGACAGTTTCCACGCGCCTTTCTGGCGACGACGACTGAGGATCCTACGGCCACCCTTTGTCTTCATTCGCGCCCGAAAGCCGTGTTTGTTCATTCGCCGCCTGTTGCGGCTTTTCCAGTTTGGGGTCCCCATGCAATGGTGCTCCTTTGAGGGGGGGGAGGATAACCAAAAAAATGGGATAAATCAACCGAATGGGGCGAATTTGGGGAAAATCAACCCTCTTTTTCGGCGGTCGATCCGGCGCCCTTCTCCGTGGGGAGAGGCTTCACCCGGGGATAGGACTTCTCCATCGGGTTCTGGTAAAGGTCGCTGAAGAGGTTTCTCATGTACTTTTCCAGGGTGACGATTGTCGGGCCGTACCCCTTGTGGTACATGAAGTACTCCAGGTCGTACCCCATTTTCCCGGCGTCCTGGTACCGTTTGTCGAGAGTGCGTTCCAGCGCCTTCATGAGGATCTTCTGGACCGGTTCGGGAACGTCCGGGTTGATTTTCCGCGGCTCGGGAATGATCTTCCGGGAGACGTTGTCCAGGATGATCGTCGTATCTTCGGTCGACCCGAAAACCGGCTCTCCCGTGAGAAGTTCGTAGCTGACCAGGGCGAGCGAGAAGAGGTCGCTCCTCCGGTCCGTGGGAAGGTATTGCGCCTGCTCGGGGGACATGTACTGGGCTTTCCCCATGAGGACCTGTCCTTCCTGGTCCTTCATAAGGTTTCGCGCCTTGGCGATCCCGAAGTCGGTGATCTTGACCTCCCCCTCGGCGGAGATCATCAGGTTTTTCGGGGAGACGTCCCGGTGAACGACGGTGAGCGGATTCCCGAACCTGTCCCGTTTCGCGTGCGCGTATTCCAGGCCACGGCAGATCCGGGAAATGATGAAGACACCGAGTTCGATCGGGACCTTGATGCCCAGTTCGAGGTGGCGGTTCATGAACTGCTGGAGATTGACCCCGTTGACGTACTCCATCGCGATGTAGAAGGTCTTTCCCCATTTGCCGAGCTTGTAGATCTGGACGATGTTCTGGTGAACGAGGTCGGCCACGAGCTTGGCTTCCCCGATGAAGAGTTCGACGAAGTCGTTGTCCCCGGTGAATTTTTCCCGGATGGTTTTGACCGCGACCGTCTTCTCGAATCCTTCCGACCCGAACAGGGTCGCCTCGTATACGGACCCCATGCCTCCGTCCGCGATCTTCCGGCCGAGGCGGAAGTGCAACGAATCGGTAAACTCCAGAACTTCCATCTGGTTTGTCATCGGTTCTCCCGAATTGATCTTACTGCGGCCCTCGGCCCGATTCAAAATGAATTCCGCCCTGATCGCGGTGAAAAATCCCCCAGGTATGGTAGGATTTCGGCATGAAACTGGCCTTTAGCTCCAACGCGTTCCGCAATTATTCCCTCGAGGAGACGATTGCGATTCTCTCCCGGATCGGGTACGACGGGATCGAGTTGATGGGCGACAGGCCCCATCTATGGCCGCCCGACATGAACGGGGAGCGGGTGCGCTCCGTTCGAAACGCCCTCCGGGAGCACCGGATGGAGATTTCCAACGTCAACGCTTTCATGATGTGCGGCTACCGGGAGCCTCGCACGGGCCGGCCGGGAACGTTCCATTGGCCCAGCTGGATCGACCGGGACGAGGACCATCGGGAAGCGCGGATCGCCCACACGCTTGGGTGCGTGGAGTACGGGGCCGAGCTGGGCGCCCGGACCGTCTCCACCGAGCCGGGAGGGCCGCTGGACGGAATCTCCCGCGCCGACGGGTACCGCCTCTTCGCCCGGGGCCTTCGCCGCGTGGCGCGGCGGGCGGTCGAACTCGGCGTTCAATTGCTGATCGAACCGGAGCCGGAACTGCTGATCGAACGGTCGGGCGAATTCGAGGAGTTTTTCCGGGACCACGTCGATTTTCCCGGGGTCGGCCTGAATTTCGACATGGGCCATTTCTTCTGTGTGGGGGAAGAGCCCGACCAGTTGATCCGGACGCTCGGGAGAAGGGCTGCCCACTTCCATCTCGAGGATATCGCCGCCACGCGCGTTCATTTTCACCTCCCGCCCGGAGAGGGTGCGATGAAGTTCCGGGAGATTTTCGAAAGCCTCCGCGAAATCGGATACGACGGATGGGTGACCATCGAACTCTACCCCTTCCAGGAGGACGCCCCCGCCGTCGCGGAAAAGGCTTTCCAATATGTACAGACCTTCCGGTGAGAGCCCGGCGCGATCTGATATAATTCCAGCGTGTCCGAACTCGATTATCTTCGCTGGATCCGTTCCCGTCTTGGCAACCGTTCTCCGGAGATCCTCGTCGATTCCGGCGATGATGCCGCGGTCGTGCGGGTGGGACGCCGGTCGGTCCTTTTGAAAACCGACGCGGTCATCGACGGGGTCCACTTTCGCCTTTCGCGGGCGAAGCCGGAGCTGATCGGCCATAAAGCGATTGCGCGTCCGCTTTCCGATATCGCGGCGATGGGATGCCGGCCGACCTTCGCCGTCGTCGCCATGGCGATCCCTCGCCGGATGGCGCGGACCCTTCTGCGGGGCGTTTTTCTCGGGCTGAAAAAGACCGCGGATCGATTCGGCGTTTCGATCGTGGGCGGCGATATCGCTTCTCACGACGGGAAATTGACCGTGACGGTTTCCCTCATGGGAGAAACCTGCGGCGCCCGTCCCGTTCTCCGCAGCGGCGCGAAGGCGGGGGATCGGATCCTGGTCACCGGGACGCTCGGCGGTTCCCTCGAGGGAAAGCACCTTCGCTTCGTTCCGCGAGTCCGGGAAGGGACCGAACTGGCCCGCCGTTTCCGGATCCATTCGATGATCGACATCAGCGACGGGCTCGTGACCGATCTTGCGCACGTCTGCACGTCGAGCGGGGTGGGCGCCATCCTGGAGTCGAAGAAAATTCCCGTATCCGCGGCCGCCAAAAGGATGAAGGGACGCCCGTTGGATCATGCGCTCTACGATGGGGAAGATTACGAACTCCTGTTCACCGCTTCTTCCCGGACCTCCTCCCGGATCGTGGCACAGAAACGGGCGAAGATCATTGGAGAGATCATCCCCGGAAAAGCGATGTTATTGGAAGGAAAACCGATGCACCGCGGCGGATGGGAGCATGAATGGAAGTGAAGAGCGATTCGGTGGAACGGACCCGCGAGCTGGGGGCCCTGTTGGGCCGAAATGCCCGGCCCGGCACTGTTCTTCTTCTCGTGGGACAACTGGGATCCGGCAAAACCCAGTTCGCCAAGGGCGTTGCGTGTGGCCTGGGGGTGGAGGATTCCCGGACCGTGACCAGCCCCACTTTCGTCCTGATGAACCGGTACGAGGGAAGGATTCCGATCCATCACTACGATCTCTATCGCGTGGAGGGGGTGGAGATCGACGCGCTGGGGTTTTCCGATTTCCGGGACGATTCCGTCAGCCTGGTCGAGTGGGGGGAGAAGGTGGGCACGGTGGGCGACCATGTACGGGTGGAATTCCGGGTGGCCGGGGAGACCGGCCGGATCCTCCGCTTCCGCGCGAACGGAGCGGGTGCGGAACAATTATTGCGGGATGTGAACCTTTTTCGGTGATTTCCGTTGAGAAAGGGCGAGGGAGTAATGTCTTCCTCCGAACGTATGGGGACTGATTGGAGCCAGGCGGACGATTTCGAACTCGTCCGCGGGATCCAGCAGAACAACCTCGAGGCGTTCACCGCACTCGTGGAGCGGTACCAGCGTTCTTTGATCAACTTTTTCTACCACAATTCGTGGGACAGGCAGATGGCGGAAGACTGTGCCCAGGAAGTGTTCCTGAAACTGTACAACCGGCTGGACTCCTACGAGCCCCAGGCGAAGTTCACGACCTTCCTCTTCCGCGTGGCCCGGAACCTCTGGATCGACAAACTGAGGGCCAGGAGAAGCCGTCCCGTGAAGGCATCTCTCGACGCCCCGATCGGAGTGGAGGACGGGAACGTTCTCCAGGATCGAATCGCCTCGGGCGCGGAGAGCCCGGTGGAGGAACTGGAAAAAGAGGAAACGAAAATGTCCCTCCGGAGGGCCGTGGACCGGCTTCCGGAGGAACAGAAACTGGTCGTATTGCTTTCGGAGTTCCAGGGCATGAAGTACCGGGATATCGGGGATATTCTTGGAATCCCGGTGGGCACCGTGAAGTCGCGGATGCATACGGCGGTCGAACGATTGCGGGAGATTCTCGAAAAAGATGAGATGTGACAAGACAAGCGAGATCGTTGCCTGGCTGAAAAGCGAGGTGGCGGAAGAGGACCGCGAGCCCCTTCGGATCCACTTCGAAGGGTGCCCGGCCTGTTCCGAAAACCTGGCGCGGTACGATCGACTGCTCAAGGCGGTCGGTCGGATGGAGAACCCGGTCGAACCGAGTTCCGGGTTCGCCTGGAAGGTGCGCCAGGCCTTCGCCGCCGACCATCCCGAATTCGTGAAGAAGGCGCAGGGCGAACTCCCGCGCATGACGCTCTGGCAAATCATCCGGGCGCAGTTCGAATACGTTCCCGCATGGGCGTTTTCCGCCACCGCGCATCTCGCCGTCCTCGCGATCGGGGCGCTCATCTTCCTCGCTCCCCGCAGTCCCGAAGAAGAGTTGAAGGAAGCCTCCATCCGGTCCCATCCGAAGGCTCCCGGTGGGGGCCCGGACTTCCAGCGGCCGGGCATCTCGAAACCTGTCGGGATTGTCGCGGACTTTTCCGAAGAGGGGGCTCCTGTCTGGTCCTCCGATCACGGGCCGAAGGTGGAGAGCGGGCCCGCGCCGGAAACCGAATTCCTTCCGGTGAAGGAGGAAACCGATCCCTTCAAGGAAAAGTACCAGCCTCATCGGTGGGTCGAAAGGTTGAAAATGGACCGGCGCGTTCTCGCCTACTTCGCGCCCCGTACCGACCGGGCCCTCCGAAAGAAATTGCAGAAGGAGTGGGGCGGAAACGGCGTGGAGAGCGCGGTCAATCACGCCCTTCGATGGCTCGCCCGGGTCCAGGAGAAGGACGGAAGTTGGAGCACGGCGAAGCACGGGGGAAAGGAAGAGTACGAGATCGGACTGACCGGTCTCTCCCTTCTCGCCTTCCTCGCGGACGGAAACACCTCCCGTTCCGGGGGGCACAGGCAGACCGTCAAGCGCGGCCTTGATTTTCTCCTCCGGAATCAGAAATCAAACGGGCTGGTCGGATCCGACCGGGGTCATTACATGTACAGCCATGCCATCGCGGCGATCGCCCTGTTCGAGGCCTGGTTGATGACGGGAGACGAGGACCTCCAGGCGTCCGCCTCTTCCGCCGTCGCCTTTACCGCCGCCGCGCAGAACGAGTCGGGCGGATGGGGATACCGGTACCGCGAGGAGACGAGCGACACCTCCGTCGCGGGATGGCAGATCCTTCTCCTTCGACTCGCCTTCGCCGCGGGGGATCGTAGCGTCATTCCCGCGCTCACGCTGGCGCACGACCGGATCGAGAAATCGACGAACTCCGAGGGCCAGGTCGGGTACCGCGAAGCGGGAAAGTTCCCCCACGGGTACCACGCACTCACCTCGGTCGGGATGCTCTCCTACCTCTTCACTACCCACTCTCCCGATCGCGATCGGTTCGAACGGCAGGCCTCCCTTCTTCGAGATCGCGAGCCGGTTCCCCTGGCCGGGGGCGGATTCGACAACGACCTCTACTTCGCCTACTTTGGATCCATGGCGCTCCTCCAGGCGGGCGAGGGAAAGAAGTGGATCGCATGGTACGAACCCCTGAAGCGTCGACTCCTGGAGGGACAACTGTCGGGGGGCAACTGGCCGATCTCCTTCGACAAGTGGGCGGGCCACGGCGGACGGATCTACACCACCGCCATGAGCGCATTGGTCCTCGAAGTGACCTGGCGCTACCCCCGCCTCCTCGACTGAACTCATCCCCTGAGTCTTTGACGTAAAAGGGATGGGTTCAGGGGGCATTTCCCGGGATCGAAATACCTTTTAGGGTGGAGGGGCCTCCCGTAAAATCCCGCCCATGAAAAGAATCAGCACGGGAATCATCGGCCTCCTCCTCCTTGGCGCGTGCGCCTCCCCCCCTCCGGAAGGAACGCCTTTCAACGATCCGGAGAATCGTCTCCACGTGGAGCGCGTCTCCCGGATTGACGTCCTCCACTACCGGATCGAGGCGAAGATCGATCTTCACGGAAAGTCGCTGGAAGGGTCGACCACCATCCAGTTCCGTCCCCTCTTGCCCCTGTCGAAAATCAAGCTCGACGCGGCGCAGGATATCGCCGTTCGGGAAGTGCGCATGGGCGACAGGGTCCTGTCTACCTGGCACGAGGATGAGACGCTCTACATCATCCTCCCCCGGGAGACCTCGTCCGAGACTTCGATCACGATTTCCTATACCGCGAAGCCCTCCCGGGGACTCAACTTCGTCCTTCCCGACGAGGGGTATCCCGACAAGCCGGTGATGGCCTGGACCCAGGGCGAGACGGAATACAACCACTTCTGGTTCCCCTGCTATGACTATCCGAACGACCGGGCGACCACGGAGACGATCGTGACCGTTCCCGATCCGTACGAGGTCATCTCCAACGGACGTCTCGTCGAAAAAAAGAAGAAAGAGGGTTGGACCACCTGGCACTGGAAACAGGAAGTCTCCCACCCGGTCTATCTCGTTTCACTGGCCATCGGCGAATTCGACACGTACGCCGACCAGTGGCGGGGAAGGCCGGTCACCTACCATGTTCCCCGGGGGCGGTACGAGGAGGCGGACGTTCTCCGGTGCCTGGGAATGACGCCCCACATGCTCGAATTCTTTTCGAAGAAGATCGGAACCGAATATCCCTACCCGAAGTACGCCCAGACGCTCGTGTGGGATTTCATCTGGGGTGGAATGGAAAACACGTCGGCCACCACGCTCTACCAGTGGGCCGTCTCCCCCGAAGAGGGGCGGGAAGGACTGATCGCCCATGAACTGGCGCACCAGTGGTTCGGGGATCACCTGACCTGCCGCACCTGGGGCGACATCTGGTTGAACGAAAGCTTCGCCACCTACTTCTCGTGGATCTGGTTCGAACATCGATACGGCGACGACCGGATGCGCCGGGAGATGAATAACGGGATCAGGGGGCTGTGGGACTTGGAAAAAAAGTACCGCCGCCCCACGGTCAACCCCGTCTACACGCTTCCGATGGACGTCTTCGACAGCTACGCCTATCCCCGTGGCGCCTGGGTCCTTCACATGCTTCGCGACCTGCTCGGGGACGAGGCGTGGTGGAAGGGCATCCGCCTTTACGTGAAGAGATGGGCGGACAGCGGGGTTCAGACGGGCGACCTGCTCTGGGCGATGGAAGAAGCGACCGGGAAGGACCTGGACTGGTTCTTCGACCAATGGCTCTACCAGGTGGGCCATCCGGAATTCACCGTCTCCCACGAGTGGGAAGCGGGAAAGGTGGTCTTCACGGTGGAGCAGACGCAGGAACCCTCCCGGGCGCAGTACCCGGGTGGAATCGTGACGGGTACGCCCGCCGCCTTCCGGGTCCCGGTCGAAATCGGGATCGGGGAAGAGCGCCACAAGGTCTGGATCGACGACCGGCGGGAACGGTTCGAGTTCAAGGTGGACGACGAACGGCCCCTGCTCCGGTTCGACGTGACCGGATCGATCCTGAAGAAGTTGTCCTGGAAGAAGTCCCTGGAAGAATTGATCCTGCAACTGGAAACCGATCCGGAAGCGGTGGGGAGGACTTGGGCCGCCGGCCAGCTTGGCGGACACGGAGAACCGGCGGTGGACGCGCTTCTCCTGGCCGTTAGCGATCCCTTCGAAGGGGTCGCGGAGAAGGCGGTTCGTTCGCTCGGAAAAATCAAGACCGGCAACGCGGGAACAGGATTGCTGAAGATCCTCGCGGCGGAGAAAAGGCTCCCGGTCCGGAAAGCGATCGTGGAAGTATTCGGCGGGTTCACCGGGGACGAGGAGGTCCGGAAGATCCTCCAGGACCTTATGCGTTCCGGGAAGAGCCGCGGGATCCGGTCGGCGGCGGCGTCCTCGTTCGGAAATGCCGGGGAATCCGCGGGAGAAGCGCTGAAGAAATTGCTCGAGGAGGTGAAGGGAGATCCTTTCCTCGTGCCGGGGATTCTTACCGGTCTCGACCGCGCGGTCGGCGCGAAGGCCCTTCCCGTTCTGTTGGAGCGGGTCCGGTATGGAGAGCCCCCGTGGGTGAGGAGCCGGGCCCTCGACCTTCTCTCGAACCGGGTGAAGAAGGAAAAGGACGAGCGGGCATTCGGAGTTCTCCTTCACCTCGTCCACGATCCGTCGATGCGGCTTCGTCGCACCGCGATCCGGATTCTCGGGGAACTGGGCGACCCCCGCGCCGTTGACGTCTTGAACGACCGTGCCGGCGTTGAACCGGACGAGCGGGTCCGGAAGACGATCCAGACCGCGGTCCGGAGACTCACGCCGTTAGAAGTCCCGGCCACAAATCCATAGAATAGGGAGCGTATGGAAAAAATCGCGATCATCGGGGTTCCCCTGGACCTCGGGGGAAACCGCCGCGGCGTCGACATGGGGCCCAGTGCGATGCGCGTGGCCGGTCTCGTCGATCAACTCTCCGCGCTCGGGTTCGATGTGAAGGACACCGGGGACATCGACGTTCCCCTTCCGGAGGAATGCGATCCCGGCGATCCGAAGGCGAAGTACGCGGAGGACATCGCGGATGTCTGCAAGGACCTGGCGGAACGGACCATCTCCGTGATGAAGGAGGGATACCGCCCGGTCGTGCTCGGCGGGGATCATTCCGTGGCCATGGGGTCGATCTCGGGCATCTCCCGGTTTTACCGCGAACAGGAGAAGGGGCTCGGGTTGATCTGGTTCGACGCGCACGGGGACATGAACACGCCCGCGACCAGTTCGAGCGGGAACGTTCACGGGATGCCCCTGGCGTACCTGCTGGGAATCGGGAACGGAGACCTCGCGGCGGTCGGCGGGGGAGAGCAGGTCCGGCCGACGAACACGGTGCTTATCGGCATCCGCGATCTCGACGACCGTGAAAAGAAGTTGATCGCCGACAGCGGCGTCCGCGTCTTTACGATGAAAGACATCGACCGGCACGGGATTTCCCACGTGATGGAGATCGCCATCGAGATCGCCTCCCGGGGTGGAATGGGATTCCACGTCAGCTTCGACGTCGACGTGATGGATCCGATCGTGGCTCGCGGGGTGGGGACCCCCAGCAGGGGCGGGTTGACTTACCGTGAAAGCCACCTCAGCCTGGAGATCATCGCCGACTCGAAGTTGCTCACCTCCCTGGACGTCGTCGAGGTGAACCCGATCCTGGACGTGATGAACGGAACGGCGGAAGTGGGCGTGGAACTGATTCTCTCGGCGCTCGGAAAACGGATTTATTGAGGCTCCAGCGTTTCCCGGAGCCGACGGACGGCCGAGAAGATCCGGGACTTGACGGTGCCCACGGGGATCTCCATCACCTCCGCGATTTCGGCGTACTTCAAACCGTTGTAGTGGGAGAGGACCAGGCATTCCCTCTCGCCTTCGGGAAGCGCCTCCAGGGCCGCCTGGACTTTCCGCCTTGTTTCGGATCGTTCCATAGACCGGCCGGGGGGATTCTCCTCTTCCCGCTCGAGGTTTCCCAGGGAGGTCTCCCTTCGTTTCCGGGAATCGTTGATCCAGAGATTGTGGGCGATTCGGAAGATCCAGGTGGAGAACTTCGCCGTCGGTTCGTAGCGGGGAGCCGCCTTCCAGATGCGAAGGAAGACTTCCTGCAGAAGGTCGTCCACGCGGGCGGGGTTCCAGCAAAGACGATGGAAGAAGTTCGCCAGGGGTTTGTTGTACAGGCGATAGAGTTCTTCGAAGGCTCGGGAATCTCCTTCCCGGATGCGAAGCATGAGCTGGATTTCCCGGTTGGACATGTCGATCCGCACTGTACGGCGTCGATTCTCGGCTTGTCAAAGATTTTGCCCGGCAGTATCATCGACCGGGTTGAGTCGTTGAAAGGGAAGATGGGTCATCACGATCACAAGCAGGCCGCCGAGGCGCGGACGATCCGGTGCGCCGTACTCGTCGTCTCCGACCGCCACCGGGACGAAAAAAACACGTCCGGCCCTGCGGCCGAAGCCCTGCTCAAGGAGGCCGGACACGAGGTGGTCTCTTCCGGGCAGGTCGGGAACGATCCGGCACAGATCCGCGAAGCGATCGAGGCCGCGCTGAAAGGCGTCGATTTCCTCCTGACCATCGGGGGGACGGGTCCGAGTTCGAAAGATGTGACCATCGAAACCGTTCGTCCGCTCCTTTCGCGGGAACTTCCCGGGTTCGGCGAAAGTTTTCGCCGCAAGAGCGAGGACGAGATCGGCACGGCGGCCATCCTGACGCGCGCCCTCCTGGGCGTGACGCCGGGGGGATGTGCCGTGGCGTCCCTGCCCGGATCGGAAGGGGCGGTTCGCCTCGGTCTCTCCCGGGTGTTGTTGCCGGAACTGAAACATCTCGTATGGGACCTGGGGCGATACAAATGAGAACGAGAATAAAGGGGGCCTGGGACTGGTTTACCGGGCTCCGGTGGTGGTGGAAAACGCTCCTTGTCGCCCCGGTTGCGCTCGCGGCCTTCGTGGGGCTTTACGTTTTCGCCCGGGGAGTCCAGTATTCTTCTGTGACGGGAAGCGCCGCCGCCTACCTTCCGGCGTCGGCCGATCTCTCCCTCGGCGTTTTCGATCTGGAGGGGGAGTGGGCACGCCTGCAGGATTCCTCCTTCTGGAAAAAAATAGACAAGAAGGTGCTGAAGGACCGGACCACCCGCGCACTGCTGAACGAACGGTTGAAGGAGGCGGACCTGCCGACCGTCGATCAATGGAAGGACGATCGCTGGTTGGCGGACAATCCCTTCTTCACGGAAGAGATGATCCTCCGCGGGGCCGGGCGGGACGTGATGGCGGCGCTTCGCGTGGGAGCCTCCTTCCAGAAGGCGAGAATGGTTGCGGCCACGAAGGTGACCTTCGGTGACTACCTGCTTCTTCCCTTCGCCGGTCTCGCGGGAAGTTTTATCGGTGCCGGGTCCGAATCGATCGGAAACTGGTCGGCCCTGAAAATCGTGCAGGGAAACGCGACGTGGTACGTCGTCATCGACGGCGCGTACGTCATCGTGAGCGACGACAGGGATCTCCTGCGGGAAGGAATGAAAAAGAAGGGGAAGCGGCCCAAGGGGACGGACCCCTTCTGGTTGAAGGCCGATTTTGATCGATCGGCGGAACTCGCGAAATGGCGCAAGGGGTTCAGCGGGTTCCCCGTGGGGGCCGGGCTCTCGTTCCTGGACGTGAACATGGCGAGGGGGATGGAGGTCGCGGCGCGCGTGACGGGCTCCTCCGTACTCGTGGATCTCCGGCTCGACGGCGCCGTGGCGTTGAACACCCGGTCGGGGTCGGAATACGCGGCCTTCGCTCCCGCGGACGCGTCGGGTTACGTGACCCAGTCGGCGGGGATGCAGGAAATCTACGACTGGATCCGGGGACTGCTCCGGGTGGATCCGAAGGCGACTCCCTTCGAGAAGATGATCCGGAAGCAGGCCTCGGAGATCGTGACCGAATTTACGAACGCCGGATTCGAGGAACGCTTTCTCCCCTACGCGGAAGCGCCGTCCGTCCTGGTTCTCGGGGTCGAGGTGGGATCGGAAAACCGGACCTACACCGCGGGGGCGTTGCTCTTCTCCTCTCCAGATCCGCTGGGAGCGATCGAGGGGTTTCGCGACACGTTCAAAGCGTTGTCCCCGCAGTACGCGACCTTCACCGAGGAGGACGTGGGCGGGGTGAGGCTGATTTATTTCGAACGGGACGGCGACGTGATGGGGGTGAACGATTACCTGCGTCCCTGCATGATGGCGCTGGACGGCGTGGCGGTGATCGCGAACAACCTGCAGTTCGCCCGGCGGATCATCGACGTGGCCGCTTTCGGGGAGGAACGTTTCGTCGACCAGAGGGTGATGACCCGCGCCCGGAGGGTGATGAAAAAGGCGAAGTTCGCCCCCCCGGGATCCCGCGATCTCGGCGGGGGATTCATCTCGCTCTCCCGGATTCGGGAGGGCCTCCACGGCCACCTTCCGGAAATCGCCGCGCAGACCATTCCCGCAGATACGATCCTCCGGAAGGAGGTCGAGGCGGAACTGGTGAAGCGGGGAGAAAAGAAGACCGTCCTGGAAGTGGATGACCTGGTGGGGGCCGAGAGAAAGAGCCGGATTGCAAAGGGGGTCCGGGAAAGCGAGCGGTCGCTCCGCCCGATGCGATACGTCGACTGGATCGCCTACGGCGTCAGGGAAGAGGCCCGCGGACTCCGGTTCCGCCTGATGATTACGTTGAAATAATATCGGCGAAAGCGGTGATTTCGGCGGGAAGTCCCTCGAGGGCCGTCGCCCTGTCCGGGACGCGCAATTCCAGGAAGGTGGGCCCCTGGAAGACCACGATCTCCGCCCGCATGTTGAGCCAGTGGTCGTTCTGCTTCTTTCCCCCGAAATGTTCCTCGACTTGCCAGAGTTCCTGTTTCCCCTGGGGGGTCTCAATCTCCCCTTTCCCGGCGGCCACCAGTTTCGCCTTCCGGTCGAGGTAGAGGTCCCGTTCCCGGAGATGACCGAAAGCGAACTCCGCCCCCGGGAAACGGGGAAGGGCGCGAACGCGCATGAAGGTTCCGAAGGAGGGCCAGCAGTGTTCTCCCACGGAACGGACGAAGAACTTTTCCCCCTGAGATCCCTGGATCGAGAGTCCTTCCCGGTTCACCTCGCAGACCGTCGTGCCGTCCCTCTGGTACAGGAAACTTCGCCACGCCGGGTCGGGCAGGCCGGAGGTGACGAGTTCGTGTCGGTGGTTTTCGAGCGCTCCCCCGGCGGGTTGATGGGCGAGGAGCGTCGTCCACGTGATGAGTTTTGATTTCGGGTCGTACGCCGACTTTCGACAGAGAAATCCGGTTTTCTTTTCGCCGGAATGGACTTCTTTCCAGCTTTCCTTGCTCTCCATGGTTCGGACCCCGAAGATCAGAAAAGGGTTTCCTGGTGCTTCCACGTCTCTCCCATGTGACGGGAGGCCTTCTCGGTCGCCTTTCTTCCCCGGGGGGTGCGCACCAGGAAGTCGTTCTGGATCAGGAACGGCTCGTACACCTCTTCGATCGTCTGTTCCTCCTCGCCGACGGAGACGGAGAGCGTCTTGATTCCGACCGGGGAGGCGTTGCGTAGAAGCGTCGTGAGAATTTTCCGGTCGATGGATTCGAGGCCCTGCTCGTCGACGCCGAGCATCCCGAGTCCTTCGCGGGCGATCTTCGAAGAGATCTTTCCCTTCATTTTCACCTCGGCGAGATCCCGGACGCGGCGCAGGTAGCGGTTCGCGATGCGGGGCGTTCCCCGGGACCGTTCTCCGATGATGTGGGAGCTCTCCTTGTCGAGGTCGATGGAAAGAATCCGGGCGGAGCGGAAGAGAATTTTCACCAGGTCTTCGACCGGGTACCACTCCAATTTTTCCAGGATGCCGAAGCGGGCGCGGAAGGGGTCGGTGAGGAGTCCCTCCCGTGTCGTCGCGCCGACGAGGGTGAATCGTTTGAGGGGAAGATTAATCGTTCTTCCCTGTGGTCCCGATTCCACGTTGATCGTGATGAAGAAATCTTCCATCGCGGTGTAGAGGTATTCTTCGACGTCGGGAAGCATCCGGTGGATTTCGTCGATGAAGAGGATGGAGCCTTCTTCCAGCTTGGTCAGGGTGCCCGCGAGGTCGCCCGGTCTCTTGAGGACTGGCCCGCTGGTGATCGTCAGGGGCGCCTTCATCTCGTGGGCGATGATCCGCGCGAGGGTGGTTTTCCCGAGGCCGGGAAGGCCCGAGAAAAGGATGTGATCGAGAGGTTCTTTTCGCTTCCGCGCCGCCTTGATGGCGATGGAAAGATTGTTGAGGCACTTTTTCTGGCCGATGAAATCCTGGAACCGTTGCGGCCGGATCGAGTCTTCGAACCGGGAATCATCGCGAAGGTAAGGATTGGCCCCTCTCATGTCGCCGATTGTAGACGGGGGGTGGGGAGATTGCCAACAGTAAACCGGGTGCGCATCCGCCGGGGAGGGACGGCCTACTTCTTCGTCGTCTCCGCTTTTTCCTTCGCGGGAGCCACTTTCGGCTTCTTTTCAGAGGTGGGGGCTTCCGCCTTCTTTTCGGGAGCCGCTTCGACCCGCTTCGGCGCCTTCTGAATGCGGCCGCTGAGTCTCTCTTCGATGCGGGTGGCGCGTCCGACCCGGTCGCGGATGTAGTTGAGCTTGGCCCGGCGCACCTTGCCGCGCTTCTTGACCTCGACCTTCACCACGCGGGGGGACTGGATGGGGAAGACCCGCTCGACGCCTTCTCCCTGGACGAGGCGGCGAACCGTGAAGGTTTCCCCGAGCCCCTGGTGGCGGCGGGCGATGACGGTGCCGGAGAAGAGCTGAACGCGCTCGCGCTCGCCTTCGATGATCTTGACATGGACGTCCACGGTGTCCCCGATGTCAAAGACGGGCAGTTTCTTCTTGCGATATTCTTTTTCGATTCCGTCGAGCTGACGCATGGGGTTCACCGTCCTTCAAAAAGGGTCTGCTATTTTCCCGGTTCCTGTTTCTGCAGGAGGTCCGGCCTGCGCGTCCGCGTGCGCTCTTCCGCCGCGTGGGCACGCCATTCTTCTATTTTTCGGTGGTCTCCACCCAGGAGGACCGTCGGAACTTTTCTTCCCTCGAACTCCGCGGGCCGCGTGTAGTGCGGGTACTCCAGCCGGTTCTCCGAGAAGGATTCCTGGCGGAGCGACTCCTCCGCTCCGAGCACCCCCGGAACAAGCCGGGTTACGGCGTCGAGGACGGCCATGGCCGGGATTTCTCCCCCGGTCAGGACGAAATCGCCCACCGAGATTTCGAGGGGGTCCAGCCCCTCGATGATTCTCTCGTCGAATCCCTCGTAATGTCCGCAAAGAAGGATCAGGCCCGATTCCCGCGAAAACTTCTGCGCCTGCGACTGGTCGAAGGGCGCTCCCGCGGGCGTGAGCAGAACCAGTCTCGATTCCGCCCGGCCGTTTTCCCGGAGGTACCGGACCGCGTTGAAGACTGGTTCGGCCGTCAACACCATTCCCGGACCTCCCCCGTACGGAGGAGCGTCGACCTTTTTATGCCTGTCCGCGCTGAACGAGCGCAGATCATGCACCTCAATCGAGACGAGATCCTTCTCCCGGGCCTTCCCGAGAATGCTCTGGCCGATCACTCCCTCGAACATCGAGGGGAAAAGGGTCACCACGTCAATGATCATCATGTTCTCCTGAGGGCACGTACCGCCCCTGCAGGTTCGAAGGAGGCCCATTATCTACATCGCCCTGATCCAGTCAAGAAGTTTTCCCGGCGGGGCTTGACGGGGCCTCTGGGGGCCGTATGATCAATCCGCCATGTTTACCGGACTGGTCGAAAAAGTGGGTCGGGTCCTCTCGATGGACCGCGGGAAACTCGTCGTCGATACCGGGTTTGGGGATCTCAAGGCGGGAGAAAGCGTTTCCGTCAACGGGGTCTGCCTCACCTGGAGCCGGGGGGGAGCCTTCCGGGTCGTCAAGGAGACCCTCTCCCGGACCAATCTCGGGAGTCTCAAGAGAGGGCACCGGGTCAACCTGGAACGGGCGCTCCTGCCGACCGACCGGCTCGGCGGGCACATCGTGCAGGGCCACGTCGACGGAACGGGAGTGGTGATCCGCAACGGGAAGGAACTTCACGTGAAGGTCCCGGCTGAAATCGCCTCCCAGGTGGTCGTCAAGGGTTCGGTCGCGGTGGACGGCGTGAGCCTGACGGTGGCGGGCGTGTCGTTCGACTCCTTCTGGGTGGCGCTGATTCCCCATACCCGGAAACAGACGACGCTGGGGGAAAGGAAGAAGGGGCAGAAGGTGAACGTGGAACTGGACATCCTCGGGAAATACGTCCGCCGGGCGAGCCGGATCACGCCGGAGTTCCTCGACGCGGCGGGGTTCCGGGACTGAGGCTCATCAGGATTTGGGATTTATCCTTTAGTTCGCGATTCCCAGGAGGCTGACCAGCGAACGGATATCCTTGTCCTCCCACTCGAGGCCGAGCCCCGCGAAGAAGTCCATGTCGTCGTCGCCGATCCTGCTGGCGCCCGCATATAATTTTGTCGCCTGGAGGATCTCCTCCCACCAGCGGTCGGGCTTTCCCCACAGGGAGGTCTTGACCCAGGCCCGGAACATCCCCCCGTCGATGTTCTCGTCGATGTCGTCCTCTTCGACGCTGTTGTAGGCGTCCCGCGCTTCGAGCACGAAAAGGACGGGGTGTTTGAACGCGCCCCAGTCTTCCCAGAGGAATTCAAGCGCGCCTCCCGGCTTCCCTTCCAGCAGGCCCGCCTTGACGGTCAGGCGGTTGTCCAGGAACCAGGGGACCCGGTAGGCGAGTCCCACGTCCGGCACGATGATCGTCTGGTCCTTCCCCTTCGAGAGTTGGTCCTCGAAGGTGACGATGTCCCCCTTCTCGCTCAGGCCGAGGAACGCGGCGCTGGCCCAGAAGTACTTCGAATCATCCGGCTCGATCCGGATTCCCAGCCGGGTAACGGTCATGTCGCTCTCGAAGTAGGAGCGGCTTTCGGTTTCCAGCCAGAGCTTGGACCGGGCCGCCGATCCGAGAAGGGCGTCGACGTCGTCCAGCGACTGTTCCGCCTTCCGGTAGATCGAATCGTCCTGGAGGAGACGGCCCACGGTGCTGTTCTCGACCTTGACGGTCAGTTGCTTCATCTTCTCGGTCACCGCCTCAATGTTTTCCAGCGTCCTCTTGAAGTTTCCCTCCACTTCCTTGTTGTTCATCACGGCACCGGCGAGGCCTTCCCCCTTCTCGATATTCGCGGTGACGCGTTCCAGCGAGGCGGCGATTTCCTTCATGGAATGGACGGCGCTCTTGACCTGGTCCGCCATTTCCCTGTTGTGCAGGAGTTCTTTCACCGGACCCTCTCCGCCCCCTTCGAACATGGATTTCATCTGCCGGGACATCTCGACCATGCCCTCCACCTGTTCCCGGCCCAGCTTGAGGAAGACCCGGAGATCCTCGTGAAGGGCGTCGTCGTTGATGAATTTTCCGACGGAGCCCTTTCCCTCCTTGATTGTCTGGGTGACGTCCCGGATGTTGCTCAGGAGTTCATGGATCGTCGTCCGGTTGTCCTGGGCGATTTGCCCGACCTCGGTGATGGCGCTTGCCCGCGCTTCGCCCTTGAGGACGTCGTTCGCGTCCAGTTTTCTTCCCCGGAGGTTTCCCCGCTTTACCGAGATGTAGTTCCCACCCAGGATGGTGAAGGCCTCCACGTAAATTTCGTATCCCTCGTAGATTTCGATCGGCCCGGAGAGGTCGACGGTGACCATGACGCCTCCGCGGGGGTCGAGAGCGATGGCGGAAACTTTCCCGTAGTGGACGCCCTCCACCCGGATGTCGTCACCCGCCTTGAGTCCCTCGACCGTGGCGAAGTGGATCCGGTGGACGTGCGATTCCTTGAACAGGTCAATGTTCCCGACGAGCAGTGTCCCGAACCCGAGGAGGACGAGCGCGACGAAGAAGACGAAGCCGAGCCAGATACCTTTTTTCATGATTTCTCCCGAGACAAAGGACCTTCGGAGTCACCGTATATGAATTGTTGCACGCGGGCGTCATCGTTTTTCCGGAGGTCGTCGGGCGTGCCGACGGCGATGATCTTTCCCTTGTACAACATGGCAATTCGGTTGGAGACACGGAACGCGCTCGACATGTCGTGGCTGACGAGCATGGAAGTCACGTTGAGCTTCTCCTGCATTTCCAGGATACCGGTGTTGATGGTGGCGGCGGTGACCGGGTCGAGCCCGGAGGTGGGCTCGTCGTAAAGGATGATCTCCGGGTCGCGGATGATCGCGCGCGCGAGCCCCACCCGTTTCCGCATGCCGCCGGAGAGGTGGGAGGGCATTTTCTGCGCGGCGTTCTCGAGCCCGACGAGTTCCAGTCGGGCCATCACGCGGTCGGAAAGTTCCGTGCCGTCGAGCCCCTCGAGTTCCCGGAGGGGGAGGGCGACGTTCTCGAAAACGGTCAGGGAGTTGAGAAGGGCCGCCCCCTGGAAACAGAAACCGATCCGTTTCCGGAGTTCCTCGAGGTTTTTCCCCTTCGCCTCCGTGAGGTTGATGCCGTCCAGGAGAACGTCCCCGCTGTCCGGTTTCATCAGGCCGACGATGTGCTTCAGGGTGACCGATTTTCCCGCGCCACTGCCGCCGATGATGCACATCGTCTCTCCCCGGCGGACCTGGAGGGAGATTCCGTCGAGGACCACCACTCCTCCGAGCTTCTTGCGAAGATCGCGGAGTTCGACGGTGGCGGGGACCGTCTTCTCCTCCTTCTCGGCCTGCGCCAGCGAGGCCCGGTTCTTTTCGTTCTGCACCATCGTCATTCTATCGGTTCCGGGTCAATAGATCATCCAGGAAAGGATGTAGTCGAACAGCAATACCAGGACGAAGGAAATGACCACCGCCTTCATCGTCGCCTTTCCGACCCCCTGCGCGCCGTGTCCCGCCCGAAGCCCCTGGCTGCAGGCGACGGAGGCGATGACGAGGCCGAAGATGAACGCCTTGAAGATGCCCCCGTATACGTCCTTCAGCTTGAGGGCTTCCCGCGCGTTTTTCATGTAGAGGTCGAAGTCCACGTTCAGGATCGCCTGCCCGACGAGGCCTCCCCCCAGGATTCCGATGATGTCGGCGAAGATCGTGAGGGTCGCGCAGGTCACGGACAGGGCGACGATCCGGGGGAGAACGAGGAAGTGCACGGGATCGATCGACATCACTTCGAGCGCGTCGATCTCTTCCGATATTTTCATGGTGCCGAGTTCCGCCGCATAGGTGGAACCGATCAGGCCCGCGATCGGGAGCGCCGTGAAGATCGGGCCCATCTCCCTGCACATGGAGGCCGAGACCAGGAACCCGATGGCCGATTCCTGGTTGAATTCCCTCAGCGTGAGCCCGGCCTGCAGGCCCAGGATCATTCCGGTGAAGAGGGCGGTCAGGAAGACGACCGGCATCGCGCCGAAAATGGCGATGGAGGTCTGGTGAAGGGTCTCTTTCCACCGCTTTCCCATCCGGGGAATGAGGATGAGGGAGCGCAGGAGAAGATCGAGCGCATGGCCCGCGCCATGGCAGGACGCTTCGAACCACAATTGCGCACGGATCATTGTGCGGATCATTGCAGATACAACCCTTTTTCCCGGAGAAACCGATCCACTCCGTCCGGCACCAGGTACCGGACGGAAAGCCCCTTCGCGACCCGTTCCCGGATCTCCGTACTGGAGATCTCAAGAAGCGGCCCGGGGATTCTCGCCACTCTACCTATATATTTCGGCATTCGAACCCCTGGTGTCGCAGGTCTCCCTGCAATTCCGATGGAACACCTCTCGGCGATTTCGCGGGGGGATTTCCACCGGGAGAAGCCCCTCGCCGAATCGGCACCCAGGAGAAGGAATAATTTTCGATCCGGCCTGTCGAGGGTTCGCAGGGTGTCGATCGTGTAGGAGATCCCTCCCCGGCGCACCTCCAGCGGGCTGGCTTCCAGGACTGGATTTCCCCGGACGGCGATTCGGACCATTTTGAGCCGATCCTCGGGGGCGGCGAGACCGCCTTTTTCTTTTCGGGGGGTGACGCCTGTGGGAATCAGGAGAAGCTTGTCAAGGCCGAGGCTCTCTACCGCCCGCTGGGCGATGATGAGGTGCCCGTGATGGATCGGGTTGAACGATCCGCCGAAAATACCCAGCCTCACGGAAAGTCCCGTTCGAAAGAGAGAAGGATCAGGAATAGAAACCGGCCGAGCAGTCGGGGTTACCTCCGCCCTCTTCTTTCGCGCAGGCGAGCGCCTTCCGCTCGTAAAATTTCGCCGACTTGATTTTCGGCTTCCGGTAAGGCTTTTTCCTGGGCGACTTCGACTCTTTGTTCTTGTCCGTCATGTTCACCCGAAATTATATACGGTGGATTCGTTCGGGGCAAGCCCGCAACGACACGTTGGCGGCATCCCCGTTCCTTGCCTATACTACTTCGACATGATCGCCTTCCCCCTTCTGGAACTTCTCTGCGCGTTCGGCGTGATCTTCGGCGCGATCTCGGCCGGCGCGCGCGTTCTCCGGTGGATTGGGTGCCGTCCGGAGGACCCGGTGGAAAGGTTCGCCTGGTCGGCTGGTATCGGCTTTGCGGTCGTGAGCTTTGCGATCCTGTCGTTGGGCCTGGCCGGGTTTCTCTACAGGCCGGTTCTCACCGGTGTCGCGATCCTTCTCCTGGCCGGGGCGGTTTTTCACGGGAGGGCGGCATGGCGATACTGCCGGGAAGTGGCTTCCTGGTTTCGTGCGCTCTCTCTCTTCTGCAGGGTGTTGACGACGTTGCTCTTCCTCTTCCTCGCCCTGAATCTCGTCCATCCGCTCTCTCCGCCGCTTCATACGGGGACCCATTACTACCATCTTTCCTCCCCCAAGCTCTTCCTGGCGGGGCATCGCATCGTATTCCTGGATATCATTTATACCAACGGTCCCTTCTCGATGCAGATGCTGAACCTCTTTACGCTTGGGATCGCCAACGACACCGTTTCGGCGCTGGTCCAATACGGCGTCCTGGCGTTGGGCGTCGTGGCGGTCTTCGCTCTCGGCCGGCGCATCGGGGGGGACCGGGCGGGGCTGATCGCGGCGGCGATCCTGCTCGGCTTCCGTCCGCTGAAAAATCTCATGGGAACTTCGGGGGACATGTTCGGAATCGCCCTCTACGGAACGCTCGCGGTGAGCGCGTACGTGATCTGGGCCACGCGGGGACGGGAAGGGAAGTGGCTCGTCCTGGCGGCCGTCGCGACCGGTCTCGCGTGCGGGGTGAAATACCTCGGGCTCGGAATTGGCCTTCTCCTGACGATCGCCGTGACGATCGAATGCATGAGGGGCGCCCGATGGAAATCCCTTGGAATCTTCTGCCTCGTCGCGGGTGTGATCGCGCTTCCCTGGTTCCTGAAGGCGTGGATCATGGCGGGAAATCCGGTCTGGCCGTTCGGCTACTCAATCTTCGGGGGGAGGAATTGGGATCCGGAGGCGGCGCAACGATTGAACGACTACCTTCTGTCGTACGGGGGCGTCCGCCATGACGGGTGGGACCTGCTTGCGTTGCCCTTCGTGGCCTTCCTGGGCGGGACGTCCCTTCTGCTCTGGTTGTTTCCCGCCGCGATCATGATGGGGAAGCCCTGTCCTGCGACCCGGAGGCTGGTGCTCTGGTTCCTCGGCGGTGCGGCTCTCTGGTGGTTCGGCAGTCACCAGTTGCGATTTCTTCTTCCCGTCCACGGCGCGCTTTTCGTGGCGACAGCGGTCTTTCTCGACCGGGTTCTCGCCCGGATCCGGGGAAAGTGGGGGGTGGTCGCGGGTGCCGCTCTCCTCCTCCTGGTTCCCGTCGACCTTTGCCTGAAGATCGTTCCGGAATGGAGGGAAAAGGCGGAGTACCTCTGGACCGGTGCCGACCGGGAACGATTCCTGACCGACAACTTCGTCAGCTATCGGACGATCCGGTGGGCGAACGAAAACCTCCCCGACGATGCGGTGGTGTACGTTCACTATTATACGCTCCAATATTTTTTCGACCGGCCGTTTCTTCCGGGAGATTACCTGTCGCAGGGCCGGTTCAAGTGGTGGACCTACCGGACGGCTGGGGAGGCTCACCGGGTGTTGCGGGAGGCGGGCGCGACCCACTTCTTCATCGCGGACAACATCGCGAAGAAGCTCAACACGAATCCGGAGGTGACCCGCGGGTTCCGGGAGCGGTACTGCGATCTGCTTCATCATCGGAACGGGAGCTGGCTCTATCGAATCAGGGAGACGCCCCGGGAAGAGAATCCCACGAATCTGCTGGCGGGCGCCCGGGTTCACGCCACTTCGACGTGGGACCATCCGAAAGTATCCGCCGCCGCCGTGACGGACGATTCTTCAATTCTCTCTTCCGAGTACACGGGGAAATGGGGGTGGGGATCGGCGGGCCACCCCTCCGAATATGCGCCCGAGATCCTTGTTGTCGAGCCGGAAGAGCCCCTCCGGATCTCCGAAATCCGGCTCTTCGCCTACAGTTGGCACCTGCGGACCTTGACCGACTTTGAACTGGAGATTTTCGACGGCGAATGGCGGACGATCCTTCGTCGCAAGGCCAACCGCGAGGAGACGGAGTGGTTCGTCCGTTTCAAGCCTGCCCTCGTCGAAAAGATCCGCCTGACCATCCGCGGCACCGCTTGGGACCGCGCTTTCGTCGCCGAAATCCAAGCCTACAAATAGCCAAACAGGGTTCCTGACACCCATTTGGATTTGGGCTGTGAAATGGGTGTTTAAGGTCATAATTCGGGGGCGAGGGAGCAAGAAATTCAGTTGCAGGTGCCAGGAACCCTTTCTCGTTGTTCGCTCTCAGGGTGCGTGCTATAGTGCGCCCAATGGACCTTATTAGGGGCGTTTTGGACGGGGATCCGCTCTCCATAAGCCGGGCGATCTCGCAGGTGGAGAACGGGACGCCCCAGGGGCGAGAGGTCCTCGACGCGTTGGCAGACCGGATCGGAAGCGCTCTCCGGATCGGCATTACCGGCCCCCCCGGTGTGGGAAAATCGACTCTCGTCGACGAAATGACGACGCGGTTGCTCGAGAAGGGCGAGAAGGTCGGCATCATCGCGATCGACCCGACGAGCCCCTTCAGCGGCGGCGCCCTCCTCGGTGACCGGATCCGAATGAAGAAAACGGGTGAAAAGGGAGATGTTTTCATGCGTTCCATGGCAACGAGGGGCTTCTCGGGAGGTCTGTCGCGGGAGGCGCATGACACCGCCGATCTCCTCGACGGCGCCGGGCGGACGGTGATCATCCTGGAGACGGTCGGCGTGGGACAGGCGGAACTTGAGGTTTCCCGCGGCGCCGACTGCGTCCTGGTGGTGCTTTCCCCCGAATCGGGCGACGGGATCCAGGCGATGAAGGCGGGGATTCTCGAAATCGCGGATATCATGGTAATCAACAAGGCGGACCGGGTGGGCGCGGACAAGCTGGAATTCGACCTCAAGAGCGCCTTCTCGATGGGGCTTCGGACGCGAAAGGAAGTCCCCATCCTCCACACGATCGCCTTCCAGGGAAAGGGCGTTCCCGAACTCGTGGAGGAAATAGAAACGGTCGTCGCGGAACGGCGCAAAGACGGTCGCTTCGACGAACGGCGCGGAGCGAACCTGGAAATCCGGATGAAACAGATCGTCGAGATGATGGTCCGAAAGAACCTTTGGGCGGCCACCGGGTCTCAGGAAATGCTCTCCCGCTCCGTCTCCGAGGTGACGAGCCGGAAGAAAACGATGTACCAGGCCGCGGAAGCTTTGGTCGAGGAGGCTTTCTCATGACGCCCCCCCCCGAATCGTCCGGCCGGTCGCGGTTTCCCGGAACGATCGTTCCGGAGGACCGCAGCAACTACACGCGGGAGGACCTGGAAAACTTCGACCCCGCACGGGACCTGGGGGAACCCGGTTCCCACCCCTTCACCCGCGGGCCCTACCAATCGATGTATCGCGGCCGAACCTGGACAATGCGGATGTTCGCCGGGTTCGGAACGGCGGCCGACACGAACGAGCGGTTCAAGTACCTGCTCGAACATGGCCAGACCGGCCTCTCGATCGCCTTCGACATGCCGACGCTCATGGGATACGACTCCGACCATCCCCGCTCCCGGGGCGAAGTCGGCCGGGAAGGTGTCGCCGTCTGCACGCTCGCCGACATGGAGACCCTTTTCGACGGCATCCCGATGGCGGACGTTTCCACGTCGATGACGATCAACTGCACCGCGGCGATCGCGCTCGCCTTCTACATCGCGGTCGCCGAGAAGCAGGGGGTTCCCACGCACAAGCTCCGCGGAACCATCCAGAACGACATGCTCAAGGAGTACATCGCCCAGAAGGAATGGGTCTTTCCTCCCCGGCCCTCCATGCGGATCGTGACCGACATGATGGCCTTCTGCTCCGAGCACACTCCGAAGTGGCATCCCATCTCGATCTCCGGGTACCACATCCGCGAGGCGGGTTCCACCTCCCTGCAGGAACTCGCTTTCACGCTGATGGACGGCTTCACCTACGTGGAGCATGGGATCGAAGCGGGCATCCCTGTCGACAAGTTCGCCCCCCGGTTGAGCTACTTCTTCAATTCGCACATGAACTTCTTCGAGGAAATCGCGAAGTTCCGCGCGGCGCGGCGCATCTGGGCCCGGCGCATGAAGGACAAGTACGGCGCAAAGGATCCCGCCTCCTGCCGCCTGCGTTTCCATACCCAGACGGCGGGATGTTCCCTGACCGCCCAGCAGGTGGAAAACAACATCGTGCGAACGACGATCGAGGCCCTCGCCGGCGTCCTCGGCGGTACCCAGTCCCTCCACACAAACTCGATGGACGAGGCGCTCGCCCTTCCCACCGAACACGCGGTAAAGGTCGCCCTGCGCACCCAGCAGATCCTCGAACATGAATCTGGATTGACCGACGTGATCGATCCCCTTGCCGGCTCCTGGTTCATCGAGTCGATGACGACGAAGATGGAGGAGGAGTGCGAGAAAATATTCGCCACGATCGAATCGATGGGCGGGATGATCGCCGCGATCGAGCACGGATATCCCCAGCGCGAGATCGCCCGCTCGGCCTTCGAATTCCAGCGCGCGATCGAGAACAAGACCTATATAAATGTAGGGGTGAACAAGTTCGTCGACGAGAACGAGAAGCCGCCCAAGCTCCTCAAGGTCGACCCCATCGTGGAAGAGACGCAGGTCCGGCGGGTGAAGGAATACAAGGAGTCCCGCGACAACGAAACGGTCCGGCTCGCGCTGGAGGAGATCGGCGCGGGCGCGAAGGACGGATCGAACCTGATGGTGAAAATCCTTGATGGCGTCAAGAAGGGCGCTACGCTGGGCGAAATCATAGAAGTTTTGAAGGTCGACTTCGGAACCTGGACGGAACCTCCCATTTACTGGTAAACGGAGCCCATGACGAAAAAGTGGAGAATCATCGTCGCGAAACCCGGCCTGGACGGGCATGACCGCGGCGCAAAGGTGGTGGCCGCCGCGCTTCGCGACGCTGGTTTCGAGGTGATCTACACCGGTCTGCACCAGACCTGCGAGATGATCGTGAACGCCGCCCTGCAGGAGGACGCGGACGCCGTCTGCGTCTCGATCCTTTCCGGCGCGCACATGACCCTTTTTCCGGAAATCCTCGGCCTGATGCGGGAAAAGAAGATGGACGACGTTCTCCTTTGCGGCGGGGGGGTGATCCCGGCGGAAGACGCCGAGGAACTGGGGAAACAGGGGGTGGGCCGCCTCTTCGGTCCGGGAACCGATACGCGCGACATCGTGAAGTACCTCAACGAGGCTCTTCCGAAACTGCGTGGGGCTTCATAAAAAGTTGCCATCCCTGTCCCTCGTTTTATACTACACGCCGTTCTGATTACCCCCGACCATCAAGGAGGTCTCCCGTGAGTCGCCGAGTCGCCATTGTCGGAATCGGATACACACCCGCCCGGACGGTCACTCCTGACGTTTCCTACCGCGAACTCACGTACGACGCCGCGGTCAAGGCGTACCAGGACGCCGGAATCGGGCCGCGGGATGTCGACAGCTTCGTCTGTTGCGAAGAGGATTTCATCGAGGGGGTCTCCATCACGGATGAATACGCCCCCGACCAGCTCGGCGCCGTCATGAAGCCGGTGCACACGGTGGGCGGAGACGGGATCCATGGTGTGGCGGACGCCTGCATGGAGATCATGACCGGGGCGTACGACATCGTGGTCGTGGAAGCCCATTCGAAGGCGTCGAACGTTCTCACGATGGACCATATCGTGCATTACGCCCTCGACCCTGTCTGGAACCGCCCGTTCCAGGCGAATCCCCATTTCGTCGCGGGACTGGAGATGAACCGGTTCTGCCACGAGACGGGAACGACGGCGGAGCAGTGTTCCCACGTGGTGGTGAAAAACCGGAAGAACGCGCTGAAGAATCCCTCCGGCGCCCACGCGGCGACGTTGACGGTCGAGGACGTGTCCCGGTCGAAGCCCGTTTCCGATCCTCTTCGAGCACTCGACGTGGCGGCGACGAGCGACGCGGCCTTCGTAGTCGTTCTCGCGAGCGCCGAGCGGGCCAAAACGCTCAAGGGGCGCCCGGTCTGGGTGAAGGGCCTCGGGTGGTGCAACGACACCCCGACGCTCGAATCTCGAAACTGGGCCCGCGCGGAATACGCCGAGCTTGCGGCGAAACAGGCGTACAAGATGGCCGGTATCCGGAATCCCTCGGGCGAGATCGACCTCTTCGAAATCGACGACAGCTATGCTTACAAGGAACTCCAGCACCTCGAGGCGCTGAGAGTTTTCGACCGCGGCGAGGCGGGCAAGGCGACCGAACGGGGCATCACCGAACGAACGGGCCGCGTTCCGGTCAACGTTTCCGGGGGAGCTCTCGGCACGGGGAACATGATCGACGCGAGCGGTCTTTCCCGGATCGTCGAGTTGACGCTGCAACTTCGCGGACAGGCCGGGGAACGGCAGGTTCCGGGGGCGCGGACCGGGTTGGCGATGGGTTGGCGGGGCGTTCCGACGACATCGGGCGCGGTCGCCATTCTGAGTGCGGACGAGTAAAAAGGGATCATTGATATGGGATTGCGGAAAGTAGCCGTCATCGGCGCCGGGCTGACGAAGTTCATGCGGCGGGCGAAGGATACCGCCAAGGAACTTTCGTGGGCGGCCTCCAAGGCCGCTCTCGACAGCGCGCACCTGAAGCTGGACGACATTGATTGTGTCGTGCACGGCACCGCGCCGGACGCGTTCGACGGGATCCACCAGAAGGCGGAATTCCTGTCAGACGGAAGCGGCGCCTGGAAGAAGCCATACATGCGCAACTACGTGGGCGGCGGAACGGGCGTCTACGCGCCGATTCACGGCTGGTTCCACGTTGCGAGCGGGATGTTCGACACCTGCCTCGTGGTATGCGAGGAGAAGATGTCCACCCTCCAGCCCCACCCGCAGAGCGCCTTTCTCACGATTTTCGATCACACGACCGAGCGTCCCCTCGGTCCGAACCTTCTCTGGATCTTCGCGCTCGAGATGAACCGTTACATGACCACCCACGGGATTACCCTCGAGGAAATCGCGGCGGTGAGCGTGAAGAATAAAAAAAACGCGATGGATCATCCATCCGCCCAGCTGGGTCGTGAAACTACTGTGGAAGATATATTGAAGAGCGAGGTGCTCGCCTGGCCGGTTCATCGCGAGATGGTTTCGCCCACCTCCTACGGCGCGGGCGCGGTCATTCTCGCCAGCGAACAGGCAGCGAAGCGGTTGACCGACAAACCGGTCTGGATCGAGGGGGTCGGATCGTGCCTCGATTCGGCCTACTGGACGAACCGGGATCTCTACTACCCGAAATACGTGGAGTACGCGGCGCGTGCCGCCTACGACATGGCGGGCATCAAGGAACCACAGAAGGAGATCCACATCGCGGAGCCGTACGATCCGTTCGCGTACAAGGAACTGCACCACCTGGAAGGGCTGATGCTCGCCGAGAAGGGCCAGGCGCCGAAACTCCTGGCGGACGGATTTTTCGACCGCGAAAACGGCCAGCTTCCCACCTGTCCAAGCGGCGGTCTGCTCGGCGTCGGAAACCCGATCGCGGCGGCCGGCATGATGAAGATCTGCGAGCTCTTCTGGCAGTTGCGCGGCGAGGCGGGCAAGCGGCAGGTGAAGGGCAATCCGCGCAAGGGCGTCGCGCAGGCGTGGGGCGACCTGATGCAGGTCGGCACCGTCGTGGTGATGGGAAGATAAAAGATGAAGCTGATTTTCCTGGTGCTGGTGTTCGGGGGAAACGCGCAGGATGATTTCCTGCCCTCCCGGCAGGGCGCCCGGTGGATCTACCGGTCCGGCGCGCAGGAAGTGGTTCAGACGGTGACGGGAACGGAGAAGGTGGGGGGCGTCTCCTGTGTTGTTCTCCAGACGAAGCGGGGCGGGAGGACGGAACGGGCCTGGATTCAGAGTTCCCGGCGGGGACTGCAGATCCGGCGGGTGATGTCGCGCGGGAAGGTGAACGACCTGCGTTCCCCGGCCCTGCTCCTGAAGTTGCCCCTGAAAAAGGGGGACACCTGGAAGGCGCGAATTCCGTTCGGGAACGAAGTGGTCGAGTACGCTTACCGGAACCTGGGCCAGGTAAAGATCCGGGTTCCCGCCGGGGAGTTTCTCGCCTGGAAGATCGAGGCGAAGATCCGGGCGGCGGGAACTCCCTCCACGCAATATTCCTGGTATTCCGGGAAGACGGGGTGGCTGGTGAAACAGACGACCGGCGGCCAGAAGCTGGAATTGAAATCGTTTTCGAAATAGGAGGCTCCATGGAGCTGCGCGGAACGCCGCTGAAATCGGATGATTTCAAAAAGAAAAAAGTGCTGACGGTCTGGGACGAGCCGAAGCTTGAATACGCCTGGGACAATGGCGTCGCCATCGGCCGTTATCTCCAGGAATTGAAGAACGGCAGGATCGTCGGCCGGAAATGCGAGGGGTGCCGGAAGGTCCTGGTTCCCCCGCGTATGCACTGCGAATGGTGCTGGCGTCCGACCGATTCCTGGGTGACCGTGAAGGATACGGGGATCGTGAACACCTTCTCGCTCTGTTACATCACCTGGGACATGGTGAAGTTGAAGGTGCCCGAAATTCCGGCGGTGATCGAGATCGACGGCGCCGCGCCCGGGCACGGGATCATGCACAAGATCGGCGGGGTCGATCCGAAGAAGGTGAAGATCGGGATGAAAGTGAAGGCGGTCTGGAAGCCCGCGGAGGAGCGGACCGGGTCGATCCTCGATATAAAGTATTGGACCCCTGCCAGGTAAGGAAGCTTATGCTCGAAAAGACGACGACGAACCAGGAACTGGGCGCGATGCGGGGAAAAATGCCCGTGGCGAGTCGCTACACGGTGGGGATCGCGGGGGAGAAGTTTCTCCTCGCCCTGAAGAACAAGGGGCAGATCCTGGCCACGCCCTGCAAGGCGTGCGACCAGGTGTACGTTCCGGCGCGGCTCTTTTGCGAGAGGTGCATGGGGGAACTGACCGAGTACGTTCCTCTTTCGGGAAAGGGCGAGGTGATCTCGTTCACCCGGACGCGGATCGACCTGGACGGAAACGAGTTGAAGACGCCCCAGACGCTGGCGGCAATTCAAATCGATGGCAGTACGACGACGATGATTCACCGTCTTTCCGGGAAGGCCGAAATCGGCCGGAGGGTAAGGGCGGTTCTCGAGCCGAAGGGGAAGCGCAAGGGTTCGATTCTCGACATCAAGCACTTCGCCTGATCCGGCTTGACGGGACAGGGGGGGCTCCCTAAAATACCCACCCCTTCGACGCAGATCACACGGGCCTGTAGCTCAGCCGGGAGAGCGCCTGAATGGCATTCAGGAGGTCAG
>PVBE010696685.1_pt1 | contig 35799 bp, 31 predicted proteins | sample 1631181 | NCBI WGS metagenome assembly PVBE01 (sample SAMN08397723, study PRJNA350692) | Marine metagenome, whole genome shotgun sequencing project. | isolation source: water | place: Pacific Ocean | collected 2012-04
GCGGGCGATGGGCCGCTGAAAGATCATGTTCAACAGAAGGCCGCTGTCACCGATGGGCTGGAGTTCTTGGGAAATCTAAACCCGTCTCAGTTGTCATCACACCTTCGGTCGTCCCATGTCATGGTCTTGCTCTCGGACAGTGAGGGAATGCCAAAAATCCTGTGGGAAGCATTTGCCGCTGGCCTCCCCGTCATGAGCACCTCTGTCGGAGGAGTCCCAAACGTGGTTATAGATGGTGTAAATGGTTGTTTGGTTACAGCAGAAGACATCGATACGCAGGTGCAATACATCACACACCTGGCCGAGGACGACTCGCTTCGGCAAGCGCAAGGAGTTGCCGCCCTTCAGTCCATTGGGCAGAACACGCGGGAACAACAGGCAACACTTCTTGCTTCAGTGCTGAACCGCATCATTGCCGTAGACACCGGTGAAAGAGCGTGACTCGACACTGAGAACTATCAGGGCAAACATAAGTCCGCCCAAGATCGAGAGCGTCTCTCCTGAGGCAACAAGACACTCGAAAGCCCCAGCAAAACACCAAAGCACGGTAACAGCCGGTATCCACACAAGGGCCGGCCTAGCGACAGCTCTTCGAATGGAGAAGCCAAGGACCATCAGCACCAACACGATCGGAAATAACAGGCCGATGAACCCGCCCTCTACCAAGCTTCGCACCCATACTGAATGAGGATGCCTGACAAGAAATCGCTTCCCCGCAGCTCGATGCCGCCGCTGAGGCCGTTGTGATATTTCATCTTGAACTACTTCTGTATTTTCAATAGCACCGCGAAAACCTCCATTGCCGTTGCCCAGGAATGGGTTTTGGCAGGCATACTCCCACCCCGCCCTCCACCACACGAGGCGGCACTCGGGGCCGTTGGGAAGCCGGCTGCCGTCACTCTCTATAAATGCCATGTCATACACCTGCTGAACGCGATCTTCCAGCATTGGCAAGGCGAACGGAACAAGAGTGGCGGACAGAACGACACAGGAGGCGCCAATGATCCCAGCCCGCCGCCGTGTCGTTTGGTGAGCCGTGGCAACACCAAGAACAACCAGCAGGGATGGTACAAATCCGACCCAATCTCCACGACCGCCGCTGTACAGCAACCCTGCCAGTGCAGCTACGCCACCGAGAAGTACCGCGGCCCATTGCCAGCCCCGCGCAACTAACCCTAATGATGCCCAAAACAATACTGCCGCCGCAGACCAGAGCCCGACATGTCCGGGATGGGAAAGCCCCTTTGCCCGCACTTCCATCGACCCCTCTGTGACAACCTGTAGAACCACTTGAGATATTTGTACGCTGTTCTGAACAAAAACACCGGCTATCACCGCCCCAAGAAGCCATCGCCAGTGAGGAAGAACAGGGAGAAGCAGCATAGGGATTGCCAACATCCGCATGGCTCCGATGTGCGCACGCCCCAGCTCTGGATCTGGTGACCACAAGATTGACAGCCCCGTATAGCAAACCCACACAGCAACCACCCATGTCAGCCTCGAGGTCAATAGAGGTGTCATGCACCGCCATGTGGTCGGAAGCCGAAGAAGCCAGTATGCACCAAGAACACCCATGGCGATGCCCGCCGGCGTGCTTGCTAGCGGCAAACAGAAAAGAAATGCCGCGGCAAAAATCGTGTGCCAACAATCCCCAACTGGATCTCGGGCAGCTGCATACGCGAGCAGCTCTGCTTGCCGCCCACTAGCGTGTGACGGCGGCCAGCACTGTGGCTTTGGAACGGGTCGGAACCAGAGTTGCTTGCTGATCCAGTGGACAAACACTACGAAGTAGGTCATGACGGTGGAGTTGAGTACGATCCTCGGCTTTCGGCTGACTACCGGAACCCGCTTACATGAACAGGGTAGGTGCGGGGGTACATTCTGGTTGATGTTCATGCCTCTGCGCCACGGACCGGTGAATCACGGAGTAAACCCACGCTATGAACCTGATACTGCCGCCACAATGATTTTGCTGACCAAGTCCCGAGCAGCCACCTCGGCGTCCAGCAGCGTGTGAATACCGCACTCCTCCTTCCTTAGCCATGAATCGGCCGCTTCGCCCGCTCTCATCGCCGCTAGAAGGCAGGGTCGTCGTGTGATCGCCATGATTGACTGTGCGCCGCAGAGCGGCGAATCCCGAAGTATATCACCCATTACGCACCGCAAACCACAGCCGCAATGATCGCGGCAACCATGTCACGGGCCACTGCCATATCGCCCACATCGGCAATCTCGGCCACTTCAAGCCCGCAAAGGCGATCGCGGTGCGGCATGGCTCGCAGGGCATCGAGCAACGTGTCCAGATCAAGTCCATCGGCAACCGGCGTCGACACAAAGGGCGCCTGCGAAGGGTCAATGACATCCAAGTCGACCGTCAGCCCAAAGGCATCGCCAGCCCGCGTCACCGCCTCTTCGAGCGCCGCGGCAAGTCCGCCGCTTGCAACCTCATCCTGCATCACGCACCGCACGCCGTGCTCGTCAATGAACGCCTGCTCCCCTGCGTCGATTGAGCGGGCGCCAACTATCGTCACCCGTTCGGAAGAGATCTCGCAGACCGCGGTCGCCGCTCGCATCGCCGGTGAGCCCTGGCCCAGCACCCCGCTCAGGACCATGCCGTGGATGTTGCCCGAGGGGCTCGTTTCGGGCGTGTTGAGATCCGGGTGGGCATCGACCCAGATCACGCCCAAGGGACCGCAGGCTGCGGAGAGGCCGGCGTAGTGACCGATCGCCGTCGTGTGATCGCCGCCGATCGTCACCGGGAACTGCCCGTTCGATACAGCACTGGCAACCGCCCCAGCCACCCCTGCGGCGTGGGCCATGATGACCGCCTCGACATCCGCCGGCTGCTCGCCACCCATGAGCGGCTCGGCATCGACAGATGTCACGCTCGCCACCGAAACCCCCTGTTCTTCCAAAGAGTTGACCAGCCCGCGTTCCAGCACCGCCGCGGGGCCCCGCTCGCAGGCAGCGAGTGCCGCCCCCCAGCCAATTCCGGCGGCAATGAGGGCGATGGGCCGCTCTGAGCCGTTCGCTGCGGTGGCTGGGTGTGTCATGGGGCCGCAAAGGATACCGAAAAACCGTGTCAAGGCGGCGTTTGGCGGCTAGGCTGGGGGGATGCGAATCCTCCCCATGATCACGATCGCCCTCCTGTGCGGCTGCGCCGCCCAGCAGGCTACGCACGAATTGCCCTACACCCCGAGCCCGGCCTGGCCCAGCGACTGGCGGCCTGCTTCGGGCCTCGACGCACCACCGAGTGGCGTGCCGCACATCGACCTGACGGTCGACAATGTGCCGGATCGCTGGACCGCGACGGCGACCATCATCGACACCACGACCTTTGCCGACCAACACCAGTTGGGCGACCCCTGGTCCGGCCCAACTGCGCGGCCCGGCACGCTGCTTCCGCCGCATCAGCGACCCAAGGGGCTTGCAGAAGGACCGCCCAACGACCTTCGCCCCGGTGGCATGAACCGCGGCGGCGGCTCACCGGGCATGCGATTGGGCGGCGGCGGCTTCGAGGCCATCGCGCAGACACCGTGGACACCCCCTGACCCGACGCTCGCCGTCGGACCGGAGCATATTGTCGTCACGACGAACATGGCGATCGCCTTCTACCTGAAGGACGGGACCGAAACATTCAGTGCCAATCTCGACAGCACCGGCAACCCCGGCTTCTTTGAGGAGATCGGCGGTGGCACATTCACCTTCGACCCCAAGTGTTTCTATGACCCGATCGAAGATCGGTTTCTCGTGTTGGCACTAGAGGTCTACGAAGGGTCCAATGAAGCATGGATCACGATTGCGGTCAGCGACGACAGCGATCCCAACGGCCTCTGGTTCAAGTATCGAACATGGGCCATCGTGAATGTGGACGGCAGCGATTACTGGGTTGACTACCCGGGGCTCGGGTACGACGACGAAGCATTCTATGTCACCGGTAACCTCTTTCGCATGGGTGGAGGCGGATTCGCCGGCGCCCTGTACCGCGTTCTCCCCAAAGCGCCGCTGCTCAGCGGTGATACCGCCACCGTCTTCGACATTCGCCGCGGTGGGCACGCTTCCGTGCAGGCCGCGCAGCACTACGGTGATGCACCGGGGGCGTATTTCGTCTCCAACCGAGACTCGACGCGGATTCGCATCTCCGCGATCTCCAACCCGACGACCAGCCCGAGCATCAGTTCCAGCAATGTCAGCGTGCCGGCGTATTCGTGGCCCGATGGTGCGCCGAATCTCGGCGGTACACTCGACACGCTCGACGGACGCATCATGAATGCACTCTGGCGAGACGGAAGCCTCTACACCTGCCACGCCGTATCTGGCGGTGCAGGCTCGGTCGCCCGCTGGTATCGGTTCGAGACGCAGAACTGGCCCGTGTCCGGCTCGCTTTCCCTGGGCGAGAGCGGCGAGATTACGACGCTTGAGGGACACGACACCTTCTATCCGGCCATCGCGGCAAATGTCCGCGGCGATGCCGCCGTCGTTCTTGGGGCCGCTCGATCATCCGAATACCCGTCCATCCGCGTGGCCGGTCGCCGCGATTCCGACTCGCCGGGGACGATGGGTGGCCTCACGCAGGTCGCCATCGGCGATGCCGGATCCGACGGCCGCTGGGGTGACTACTTCGACATGACCGTCGATCCGAATGACGACACGCGATTCTGGTTTGTGGGCGAGTACGCCCGCGACTACGGGTGGCAGACCTGGGTCGGCAGCATGACGGTCACCTGTGTCGAGGATATCAACGGTGACGGAGCAGTTTCTATTGAGGATTTGCTGGCGGTGATTGCCGCGTGGGGTACCGATGGCAATGGTGCCGAGATCGCCGCGCCATACAACATCACCGACATTTCCGATCTGCTTGGAGTCGTCGCCGCGTTCGGCAATTGCCCGTGATTCATCGAGGAGACCTGCCAAACGGGTACCATTCGACTCGATGCGCATAAGCGGCTTTACCTTCATTCGCGACGGCGTCCGCCTGCGATACCCGTTCGTAGAAAGTATTCGCTCGGCCCTGCCGCTGGTGGATGAGTTCATCGTCGTGATCGGCGACGGTGACGACGGCACGCGCGAGCAGATCGAGGCGATAGACGACCCAAAGATCACCATCGTCGATACCGTCTGGAATGTCGGTACGCCCAAGGGATATGTCTACGCCCAGCAGAAAATGACCGGGCTCTTCCGGTGCACCGGCGACTGGGCGTTCTACCTCGAATGCGACGAAGTGCTGCACGAACGCGATATTGAGGGGATTCGCCACCTGCTTGAGGATGCCGAAGATGACAGCCGGGTTGAGGCGGTGGCCTTCAACTACCACCACTTCTACGGACGGCCAGACATTGTCGCCATAGGGCCGGCCTGGTACCGACAGGAAGTACGGATTATCAGGAATCGCGACATCCGGGCAATCGCCCCGGACGGGTTGTTCTTCGTTATCCTCGAGAGCAGTCGTCGAAACCGATATCCGCGGGCCGTTGTCTCGCCCGCGCACGTCTTCCACTACGGATGGGTACGGCCTGCCGAGGCGCACACCGCGAAGAAGGTCACAACCGCGAAGTACTGGCTTGAACAACCCAAGGAACCACCGCCCTATTCCGAGGTAGACCCGAGCGTGCTGTTTCCATTTGATGGCGAGCACCCCACCATCATGCAGAACTGGCTCGAACATGTCGCCAACAAGGAGTTCGAGCCTGACCCCACATATCAGTTGACCAAGCGGGATAAGAAACAGCGATTCAAACGAAACATCGAGCGGCTGACTGGATTGGATCTCGCCTCCCACCACTTTCGGCCCGTGAAACTGCGCACCTGAATGATCATGCTTCGAGGTCTCCTCCTACTTCTGCTGCTCGCCACGCCGGCCTTCGGCGACCAAGTACTGCAACAGGTGCTTGAAGAGGCCATTGAAAAACACGACATCCCCGCCATGGCGACGGTGATCATGCAGGGCGACGAAGTGACAGCGTCCGCCGTTGCTGGGACTCGCGTCCGCGGCGAAGACGCCCCGGCAACGCTTGACGACTATTGGCATCTTGGTTCCTGCACGAAGGCGATGACCGCGACGATGGCCGCCCGCCTCGTGGAAAAGGATGTCATCGACTGGAACACAACCATCGCCGATGCACTGCCGGACCTTGTGGACACGATGCACGAGGAATACCGTGCGGTGACGCTTGCGCAACTCCTCCAGCATCGCGGCGGTATTCCCGGCAACCTGATCGGCTCGCTGGAGTGGCAACGGGCCTGGAGCCGGGATGGTTCATCGCAGGAGCAACAGCAAGTGTTCGTCAAGGATGTGCTGGCGATGAAGCCGATCGGCCCCGTTGGTGAGTTTGTGTACTCCAATCAGGGGTACGCCATCGCGGGGTACATGTGCGCCGTTGCGGCGGGCAAGACCTATGAAGACCTCATGCAATCGGAGATCTTTGGGCCGCTTGAGATGATGAGCGTGGGCTGGGGCGCACCGCTGACAAGGGGACCGAATCAACCCAATGGGCACATCGCGAGCGGCAGTCCTTCAGACCCGCACGTCGACAACCCCATCGCGATTTCGGCTGCCGGCCGCGTGCATTGCACGATGGCCGACTGGGCGAGGTTTGTCGCCTCGCACCAACAGCGAGGAGAAGATGACGAACCCCTGTTATCACCGGATAGTTTCGCCAATCTGCATCGGCCCTATCCCGACCCCGGCAATCCCTACGCCATGGGATGGATAGAAGCGCAGTGGGCAGGTGGCAATGGCACCGTGTTGACCCACGACGGCAGCAACAGCATGTTCTACTGCACAGTCTGGGTTGATCCCGAGCAGGACTTCGCGGTACTCGTGGCGTGCAATCAGGGCGGAAATGCCGCAGCGGCGGCGTGTGGGCAGGTCGCCATCACTTCGATCATGCGCCTTCTCGCCGCCCCGTCACCGGAGCCCGCTTTGCAGCGTTGATTTCTGGTCGAAGCCGTGGGCTTGCCAGAGAACCAGCGTATCTCCGGGACGAAGCGTCAGCTCGTGAAGGCGCGGTCCGTCAGGGCTCGCCCAGGGGCCGACACTCTTGCCCAGATAGATTGGCGAACTGCCGTCGTTGGTATCGGCAGCACCAGGTTCATTCGCCGCGATGTACCAGGTGGTCCCCAAGACCGCCTCCGGCCCCTGCTCGACCATGGCGAAGAGATGCGACGGGGACCTCCGGTGGCAGATCGCCGCCCAGAACAGCCGCCACGATGATCAATCCCTTGAGCACACCACCATGATGACATGCGGAACAGGTGTCTGACACCCTATTCTGCCCAAAACGGTGTCCGGTACCGGTACCGGACACCTCTGTCTGCGGATACCTCTGTCTGGTAGCATGGCACGCGTCGCAAGGAGGCGATCCCATGGAGTGGCCACGCACATGGCGGATTCTTCGGGGGCGGCTCATGATGCTGATTGGCATCTTTGCGCTCTTTATGGCTACATTCGGCACATCGGAAGGGTCGGCATGGACATCCCTCCTGGTCCTTATCGGTGTGGGTTTGATTCTGCTGTCAGTGCCGCCACGGATCTGGCGCGGTCTTCCAGCCTGGTTTCGGCGGGACGACTCATGGCTCTGAGGACTACTTCTTCTTCCCACCACCGAGTAGGTTCTCAGCGCCGCCAACAATGTCATCAACACCCTTGCTGATGCCACTGACGCCATCCTGCAAACCCCTGCCGATTCCAAGCTCGCCAATGACTGGCAGGCCGTCAATCAGCCCAAGCACTTGACCGATCGTCGCTTGCGAGAACCCCTCGACCGGATTCTCGGAGAGGTGCTTCATGATGGCTTGCGTCACCGCAGCCGTCACAGCCTGCACCACACGCTCACCGTGACTTGCGGAACCGACATCATGCAACACAAGTTCCTTGATCTTCGCGGTGACCGTTCCCGTCTGCACAACTGAAAACTTCCCCCGCGCGACCACGGTGACATCTTCCACACGCAGCGTTCCAATGTTGACCGTAGCGCCTTTGCTCTCGATCTTCTCCGCGTGATTGATGATCTCCTCCACATTGGACATCGACCCGGTCTGCTCCAATTCAAGTTCAATCCCCCGAAGCGTGACGCTGGAAATCTCAAGTGGGCCAGAGGACATCAGTGCCCACGCACTTACCTCCGCCTCCACGCTCTTCATTGACAGAATATTCTCGGCGGTGTACCCCTTTGGATTCGAGATCCGAAGGTCGGACAAGGACGAGTGATCCCTGAAGATGCCGATGTTGACCGAACCGACCCGGGTCTCCACACCAAGAGCCTTCGTGGCCGAGTGGTCTATGAAAGACGCCGCCATGCCGTCGATCGCAACAAAAGCGACCAGCAGAATGACCAGCACCGTGACAGCAATCGGGATGAGTACGCGACCTCGTTTGCGTTGCATCGCCGCATGGTAGTGCAGCGGCGCGGTTGAATAACCCGGAATCGGACCTGGACTCTACACTGACCCCTGTGACGCAAAGGCTCGCGGTCATTGACATTGGAAGCAACAGCATCCGGCTCGCCGTCGGCGTGGTTGAGGCAGGCAGGATTCGCGTGGTCGACGAAGATCGTGTGGTCACCAGACTGGGACGGTTGGTGGACGGCCGACTCGATCAAGGGGCAGCCGAGGACTCGCTCGCCGCAGTGCGGAACCTCATCGACCGCGCCGGCGATGCTGACCTGCGACTCATCGCCACCGCCAGCCTTCGTGATGCGCAGGACGGACAGGCGTTCATCGACCGGCTGAAGCACCCCGTCGATGTCCTCACGCCCAAGCGCGAGGCCGAACTGGCCCTTCGCAGCGCAGCCGAGCACTACGAACTGGCAGGCCGATGTGGCATCATCGACATCGGCGGTGGCAGCACGGAGATTATCATTGCCGTAGACGGCATCACCGAGTCCATGCACCTGCTTCCACTTGGCGTCGTGCGGCTGACACATTCCTTGTCGCTTGCGAACGCAGCCAGTGACAGTGTGCTTCGCGAATTGCAACATGTGATCCAACAAGAACTCGGTAGCGTGACGGCGGTGGAAACCGCCATCGGCACCGGCGGCGCGTTCACTGCGCTCGCCGCACTGGTCCTCGGAGAGCCTGAATCAGACCTGCACACAACAAGCAGACTTCAGGGGTTTTCCGTCGCGAGATCCGATATCCGAAGGTTGCTGCAAGAATTGGCCGCGGTCAATGCGCCGGAGCGGGCGACAGGTGGTGAGATCACCCTCCACCGCGCGGAAATACTCTTGGCTGGCGCAGCCATTGCCGACGGCGTGCTTGAAGCACTCGGCGTAGATAATGTCACCGTGCATGAGCCGGGCATCCGCCTCGGACTGCTTGCTGAAATGGTGGATGCGTCCTGCTAGAGTCATCAATCATGCTTGATCACATCATTCGCCCCTACGACGAAAACGACCGCGACAACTGCCTTCGCATGCTGCGTGAAGCAGGCTGGATGGAGGGCAAGGACAGCGACGGTGAAACAATGGATGCCTATCTGGGTGACTCCACTGTCATGATTGGGGAGGTTGAGGGAGAAGCAGAGGTACTGGCGGCCTCGCACGCCGGTGACATTCGGTACGGCGATGTGGATCTCCCGCTCTCGGCCATTACCGGCGTGCTAACAAGCCGCGTTGCCAGAAAACTCGGTCTCGGCTCTCGCGTGACGGCGGAAGTCATCGCGCAGTCGGGCGCCTCCGTGTCGATGCTGGGGATCTTCGATCAAGGATACTACGATCGACTCGGATTCGGCTCGATGCCGTACTCCCGGTTTCAAACTATCGATCCAGCGTCGCTGCGTGTTCCCGTTTCGCGGCGCATACCCCGGCGGATTTCAGCCGGCGATGCTGATCGCGTGCATGCAAACCGACTCGCTCGCCACCGGAGACATGGATCCTGCTCACTCCACGGCGTAGGGATGACACGCTGCGAGATGCTCTGGGACACAGGCGACTCGAATTTTGGTCTCGGATACGAGGATGGTCAAGGCAGGTTGACCCACCATGTCTGGATGAAGGCCAAGGGCGAACACGGGCCGTACAACGTCCACTGGATGGCGTGGGAAACGCCTGAACAACTGTTTGAACTGCTCGGTCTGCTCAAATCCCTGTCCGACCAGGTTCACGGCATTCGCATGTGCGACCCGCCCGGCATTCAGTTGCAGGACCTTCTGGACAGGCCGTTCGCGACGCATCGCATGCGCAAGGGCGGAGACTTCGATTCCGGCATGCACTCGGCTGCGTGGCAACAACTGCGAATTCTTGACATGGAGGCATGCGTCGCGGCCATGCACCTGCACGGCCCGCCCGTTACGTTCAACGCAGTCGTAACCGATCCGATTACCCAGTACCTTCCGGAGAGTGCGCAGTGGCAGGGAGTCGGCGGAACGTGGCGCATTGAGCTGGGCGAAACCTCGCGGGCCGAGCGATGCGAAGATTCATCATTGCCGACGCTACGAACATCCGTCGGGGCATTCTCCAGATTGTGGATTGGCGCCGCGAGCGCCGAAGCACTCTCCATCACCGACGACTTTGCCGCCGATGCCGACCTGACCAAGGCCCTTGACGCAACCATTCGCCTACCTCAGCCGCAACACGACTGGGAGTTCTAGCAGTGGGTCCGGTGAGACTCGAACTCACATGAGGTTGCCCTCCGGGGATTTTAAGTCCCCTGCGTCTGCCAATTCCGCCACGGACCCACCGGATTGTAAGAGGTCAGCGACCGCCGCATCCACACCCGTGCCCACAACCCCACGAACCCCCGGAGACCCCGGACTCGCCCTGTGCATCGGCGGCTCCAGACTGGCCGGTAATCTGCAGCGTCGATGCAACAAGCGTCCGCAAAACCGGCGCGTCAAGCGGCGTTGCACCCGGATCAATCTCCGCACGCTCACATAACTCACCCCAGGTTTGCATCGTCTCGCGCATGCCGTGCATGACCTCGACAGACCGACCGTTCGCATCACAGACATATTCATAGGTTGGCATGTGAATATTCTACCGCCGCGGTGGCGGTTTCCGGTTGTTCCGATCCCGCTCTTCCTGCTGCGACGCAGACGCCGTACCCTCACGGGGTCCCCCTGTCACCACCATCACCAGCGTCCCATCGTCCAACACAACAACCCCTGGATCCGCGCCTCCGATGGAAAGTGCGTCGCCGTTTCGCCAACGGAATCCATCACTCGACACAGCCGTCGGCAAGCCGCCACCGCGACCCGGACCGCCGTGCTGGCGCGAGCCATAGAACACCAGTTTTCCGCTGCTGTTTACAACACTTCCGAGCCAGCGGAAGTTGCGGCCGAGTTTCAGGTCGTCCTTGCGTGTGAAGTGCACGCCGTCAGTTGAAGTTGCGTGATAAGCGCCAAGATCGCCAGGACCCATGATTGGCACGATCAGATGCCAAGTGCCGTTCAACAACCCGGCTGCGCAGTCGATCGTCGGTTCGCCATCAACGGCGAAGCAAATATCCTCGAAGGTGTAATGCACGCCATCGTTCGAAACGGCGCAGGCAATGCGGGGTGTGACTTCGTCGAATCGCCGGCCGCCGACCATGTAGGTGAAGTACAGCCGCAACCGACCATCGGGCAGGGAAACAAGTGTCGGGTCGAACGGGAACCTCGCCTCTGGATCGAGACCATCGAACTGCATTGGCTGCGGTTCGCTCCATGTTTGACCCTCGTCACTTGAGAACCGAACGGCGACCGTGTCGAAGTTCGCCTCGTCATCCTCAGGAAACCACTGGTGGGCGGCAATGAGGCGACCATCCGACATGTGGGTGATCGTCGGCACGCCGGCGCGTTCGAAGGTCGTGACTCGTTGGGGACGATTGCCCTTGCCTCTGTAGACGATGAGGTCGAAATCCCATGGGCCAGATCGACTCGTGTCGCGAGGCACACCATCCTCCCGGCGTTCCGGTCTGCCTGCACGATCTCCTTTACCTTCAATTGCTGGAGCGATCGCGCGAGCCCAACGTCGATACCCCTCCTCCGAGAGGTGAAGCGCATCGGGCATGATCGAGGAGCCGATTGTGCCGTCGTCCTCAAGAAAGACGTGGCCGATCGGAAGAAACTGCACATCTACATCCCCGTCGTACCGCGACTGCAACGCTTGGTTGACCTGCAGAATGTCCCCTCGCGTTGCATTGAACGCGTCACCGCGAGGGAAGATGTCGAGAAGCAGAATTCGTGTGTTCGGGAGCCTCTGGTGCAGAGACTCCACGACAGCGACCACCCCTCGAAGCACTTCGTCGGGCCCATCTTCGCCGCCGCCAAAATTGTTGGTGCCGATCATGACGACCGCCGTGCGAGGGGCGATGTTGTCGACATTGCCATTCTCCAGTCGCCAGAGGATGTGTTCCGTGCGATCCCCACCGATGCCGAGGTTGAGTGGCCTGAAGGTGTCGAACGAGTCCTTCCAAATACGACTCCCTGCGCGTTCCCACCCCTGCGTGATGGAGTCACCGATGAAGATCAATTCCGTGTCCGGTGTCTGCGAGACCGCCCGGTTGATTGTCCAGTGTCTCTCCGTCCATCCACTCGACTGACGCGGCTGCGGTGTCACAGCGCTATCATCGGCACCCAGCATCGTCGCCACGATGCCAGCAAGAATCAGGGCAGTCATGTTCTCAGCGCGGGGCATCTGGCACCCTCTCTTCTAGAAGGCCAACTGCAACTGCGTGCGGAGCAGCCACTGGCCGTCGTTCGCGCCGGTGTCACCGCGCCAGCCCGTGCCGGGCGTCGCCCAGTCAGCCGAACTGTTGGGCAAACCGCCGCCTTCAGCAATGCTGTCAAATGCGTAGCCCCAGTCGGTCGTCCATTTGACCGAGTTGTTGCCGGCGACCGGCCAGTAGTTTGCACCAAGTGTCATCGCGCTGAGATCATTGGATCCGGCGGCGAACGTAGCATTCTCAATTTCACCCCGCTCATAGCGAGCGAAGAGTTCCCAGTTGTCCGTTGCGAGGAACCCGCCCTGAAGCACGAAACCCCAGGAGTCAGTCTCGGGGCTACCGGCAACCGAGCCATCTTCTCCGCTAGTCCAGACGCCGTAGGCGAAGACATTCCAACCGTCGCCGCGGAAACTCGCATCGACAGTCCAGCCCAGACTTTGTGTGCTGGTAGCGTTGCCGTACTCGTGCGTTGCCGTGCCATCGGTGTCAAACCACTCGACGGCGGCGCCAAACATCGCGCCGGTCTCGCCTCCCGCTCTGGATGTGAGGTAATCGAAGTCCTTCCAGCTCGCGTCACCGGCGAGGAACTCGACGCGCGCCGTGATGGAATCGGTCGGGTTCGAGAGCGCCTGCGTGTTTGCTTGGCCCGGACCGTCGCCATACATGACCGCGAAGCTCATGTCATCACCATCCCATCCATAACCAATGCCCTGCGTCCAGCCGTATGTGAACGCGGTGTTCACCATTGACCGCTCGACGGAGAGTTGCTTTGCCGAGGAAAGCAACTGCTCGCGAAGAAATGGGGCTTTCCACTGACCGAATCGCAAGAAACTGCCGTCGTCGAAACTCTTGATGATCGATGCATCCATGGTATTGGATCCGCCCGCGCGACCCCAGGTCGGCGTAATGATGTATTCCCATGAAGGATCAATGATGTAGCCCGAGAACTTAACCTTTGTTCGTCGCTGTTCGAAGCCATGCTGAGAAGTTGCGCCTTCCGCATTGTTGTAGAGCCAACGGGTCTGCAACAGGCCGCTGATCTTGAGTTTGAAATTGCCGTTGTCTGAAGCAATGAAGAAACCGCCGTCGTAGCCGGACTGCGCACCGCTGCCCTGCAGGCTGGCGCGTGTATCGGCGTCGGAAAGAACATCGTGTACAAGCAGACGAACTTCGTCAGCCCGTTGTTCCGAGAGCCACGATTGGCCCTGCTCGACCTTGAGTTCGGCTACCTCATCGCGCAGTTGCCGGACCATGTCGCGAAGTTCGTTGACATCTGCGGTATCGATGGGTGACGAGGACATTGCAGTGCCTGCGATGGCGGTGGCAATGGCAAAGGATGTGAATTGGGTGAACATCTCAGTGTGTCTCCTGTTTCGGTTCGTCGACGCGGGTACCATATGTCACAGCAGATTGGTAGGTCATGTCACAGCGAAATTTATTGATCGAATTGGATGCCGCGAAGGACTCCGCAGTCTCCTGCAAACCGCCGCGCCCCTGCGGAAGCAGAGGGTCACCCCCCGGGTGTGACCCCTAGTACACTGTGGGGCCGCCGGCCGAGTACCCAAGTGGACCAAGGGAACGGATTGCAAATCCGTCATTCGTGGGTTCGAATCCCACCTCGGCCTCTCCGGCAGCCGGAAATGCCATGCAACTGATCCTCCCCATCCTCGCGATTCTGGCCATGCAGGCCCGGGAAGTCGCCCCCATGCGGGAGGGCTCGATCGTCCTCGACGGCCTCGGCACACTCGTAACCAGCGAAGAGAAAGACATCCCGCCAATGTTCGCCATCGAACAGACCGACGGCGATGGGGACGACCTGTTCATCCTCCTGCCCTCCAAACGGCTGGCGGAAATGGAACACCTCGCCAGCGAACATCCCGACGCCCGATTCCGCGTCACCGGCGACATCTTCGTCTACGCGAGGGGCAACTTCCTTCTCCCCCGCGAAGTTGCCATGATTGAAGAAGCCGCCGAACGGGCGCACCCCACCGCCGCCCCACTCGACCCCGACCTCGACCCATCCACCGACGAAGGTACGACCGAAGACTCCATCGCCGACATTGTCTCTGAACTGGAGGCCGCCACCGGCGCACTTGCCCGAAGCATCCGCAACGCAGCTGAAGAGCCAATCGGCGCACCGGAATACATGCGTGAAGGAACACGCCTCATCTCGCGCCGCACACGACTGGTCCGCAACGACGCCGGAGCATGGATCGCCGTCTTCACCGCCGATGCAAATGGGCTCCTCGACCCGCCGGTCACCATTCTCCCCGGCAAGGCCATGACCTCACTCACCCGCTACGCAGCGATGGTTGGACCAACTCGCCCAATTCTGCTGAGCGGCGAGATCGTTACCTACCACGGTCATCCGTTCCTGGTACTGCAGTCATGGCGCCATGTCCACCTCACTGATCACCTCGATCGGCAAAGGTGACCGCGCCGGCGCAGGCGCAAGCATCATGTCCAAAATCATCGGCGCCTCTGCAGGGCGGCCACTCGCGGGGTCCGAAAGCGGAGTCTTGGCAATCGCCCTGATTGTCTCACCACCCTCCACCGTCTCGCCGAAAGCACAATACTGCCCATCAAGCCGAGCAGTCCCCTCACGCGAGAGGCAGAGAAAGAACTGACTGCCCGCCGAATCGGGATCACTGGCGCGGGCCATCGAAATAACACCAAAGTCGTGCGGAAGATCGGATCGCTCGATCGGCAGCCACCAACCCGGCCCGCCAGAACCCGTGCCGGTCGGATCCCCCGCCTGAATGACAAACCCATGACCCCGCGCCGTCAACGGAACAACGCGATGGAAAGGAATGTTCCGGTAGAACCCACCCTCGGCCAACTCCCGGAAATTCCACGCCGTATTCGGCGCTGCATCCGGTCGCAAAGCAACACGAATGCCTCCCTCGCTCGTCACGATGAGCACATCGCGATCTGGATACAGGCGCCAACCCGCCAGCAAAGACACATCGTCGTCCGCCGTCGCCTCGTCCACATCATCGTGCATGTCATCTCGCCAACCAACAATGCGAGTGTAGGTGCTCTTGCCATCTCCACGCGTCGCTTCTTTCGTCTGCGGCACAAGCCTTGACCGCATCGGCTGTACAACCATCGGCGACCCGACAGACTCGCCATCCACCAACAACTGCAACCACACCGCGCGATCCAACTCCCGCAGCTGCGGCGCCCGCCGAAGAAGATCGTGCGAACCAGCAATAACCCGCTCCGGTCCGGCCACCACACCACCGTCCCCATTCAACAAGACAATGTGCCCCGTGTCACTCCCCGTTGGAAGCTCAACCTCCACCATCACCGGCTGGTCCACGGGGTTATAGAGGTGGACAGCCGAAACCGGGTCGCCCGCGAGCGCCATGCACAACGCAATCGTGATCATCCCGGCTCCCCCGGATCCCCCGGATCCTGACCCCCGGCCCGCAATCGCCCGTGCAGCGCCGCTCGCACCGCTCCCGCATCAGCGGTCCCACCACTTCGCTTCATGACCTCACCAACAAGACGCCCGACCGCCGCATCCTTCCCCCCCTTGAAATCGCTCGCCGCCGCAGGCTGGGCCTCAATAGCCTCATCAATCCACCCCGCCATCGCCGCATCGTCCCGCACCTGCATGAGACCAACTTCTTCCGCCACAACATCCGCGGCCTCATCCCGCTCGCAAAGCAACCCAAACAGTTCGTCCGCAGCGCTGGATCCGATACCCCCGCCAGCCCGCATCGCGACTATGCCGGCAACCTGCTCCGGCGTAATACCCAGTTCCGAGATGGCAATTCCCAACTCGTTTGAACGCTTCGCACCGGCGTTGAGCAACCACTTCGCGGCCGCAGCACCATCGCCGGACGCTTCGGCGCACGCCTCAAAGAACCGACATGTGCCCGCATCATTCGCCAGCGCCGCAGCGTCCTTCGCCGACAGTCCAAACGACTCCCGATACCGCCTTCGCCTCGATGCCGGCAGCTCCGGAATTGATTCGTTTACCTCGTCAACCCACCCCTGCGAAATTGTCAGCGGCACAAGATCCGGATCCGGGAAGTACCGGTAATCGTGCGCATCCTCCTTCTCCCGCTGCAAGACCGTTTGCATGCACTGATCGTCCCAGCCGCGAGTACTCTTCATTCCCGGTCCCATCTCGCGGCCATCTTCCTTCCACGCCTCCACCTGCCTTGCCGACTCACACTCGATCGCGCCCCGCAACGCTCGAAACGAGTTCAGATTCTTGACCTCGACAATCGGCGTCGCGTGCTCCACACCGTCATCAGTCGTGATCACGACATTGATGTTTGGCTCGAATCGCATGTGCCCGCGCTGCATGACACCCTCGGTGACACCGAGAAACACACAGATGGTCTGAAGTTCCTGCCCGAAAGCGACGGCCTGGTCGGCGGAGACCATGTCGGGTTCGGTCACGATCTCCAACAGCGGCGTCCCAGCCCGGTTCAGGTCGACAAGCGAACCGTCGTACCGGCCGCCGCCCGGTAATTCGTGCCCGAGCTTGCCGGTGTCTTCTTCGAGATGGGCGCGGGTAATCCGAACCACAAACTGCTCGTCCCCAGCATCAATCTCAATTACACCCTCATGACAAAGAGGCTTGTCGTACTGGCTGATCTGGTACCCCTTGGGAAGATCAGGGTAGAAGTAATTCTTGCGATCCCACTTGGTATGCCGTGCAACTGAACAGTTGAGCGCCAACCCAACACGCATCGACATCGCCACTGCGCGCCGGTTGATGACCGGCAACGAACCCGGCAGTGCCATGACCACAGAATCCACCAGTGTGTTCGGCGGCGGATCCTTCACGCCCGGCGCGGCGGCATTGGGCGCCGCTGTGAACATCTTGCTCGTCGTGGCAAGTTCGACATGAATTTCCATGCCCACAATCAGTTGCGTCGAAACAATCTCGGCCATCACGCCTGCTCCGTCACACCGAGATCCGCCGTCGTAAAAAGTGAATCAAACGAGAAACCCGCGGACTCGATTCGGTCGCGGGCGCCTTCCTGCCGATCCACGACCGCGATGATCCCATCAACCTTCGCCCCGAGCGATACAAGGAGTTCCGCAGCTTCCAGCACCTGCCCACCCGATGTCGCAATGTCCTCGACAATCACAATGTGGTCGCCCGGTTCGAGCACCCCCTCCAATTGATTGGCAGTTCCATAGAACTTCTTGCTGTTCCGAATGAAGACACACGGAAGACCGCTGGCCATCGACGCGGCAGTTACAAGCGGAATACCGCCCAGTTCTGCGCCAGCCAGCCGCGTCGTCGAGCCAGGGATTCGCACCGCAAACATCGCTCCGAGCTCGCGGAGGATCTCCGGACAAGTCGTAAAGCGGTACTTGTCGATGTACCAAGTGCTGGTTCGTCCACTACGGAGCGTGAATTCGCCGTGCAGAACACTCGTGTCGGCGATACGGCGTGCCAGTTCATCCCGTGTCATCGGATGCGGATCGTAACAGTTGCCGCCGAACAAACACGCCGCCCAGAAGACCAGCGGGTACAACCACGATCAGTTCGACAATACGGTTCACAAGATCGGCCAGGATCCCGGTCGCTAACGCAAATGGCAATGAGGTGATGGCCAACGACACCCATCCAATCACCCATTCACGGGCACCAAGGCCGCCAGCCGGCAACGGTACAAGGGAAGCGATTGCACCTGCGCCAGCCAACGCAATAGCCGCATCCGGATCGATGGATTGGTTCAACAAGCGGAAAATGAGCCAGTACCGCGTTGCCATGAACAATAGGTCCACATATCGACACGACCAGGCGATCATCCACGGACGAAGTCGACTGCAAGCCGCAGCCACAAGGGCAATGGCAAGCGGCACGCCCAAGAACGGTAACGGCGCGGCAACCACAACAAGGATCGCCACTGCTGCAGCGATCCCCACCAACGCAACTACCTCAAACTGCACACGGATGGTCCAGATGACGGGAAGGCTGTTGACAACACGGTGATAGGCCAAGCGGCCAATCAGTCCGGCCCGTAACGGCATCCAGTTCAGGAGGCTTGCCGAGGCGATGACCGCAACCATTTCGCCGGAACCAATCTTCCCGCGACGGTTGAGCAACCGCCGAAAAGACTCCGCATGCAACGGAATGGACGCCGCCATCGTCAGAAGTAACAAGACAATGGTGAAAGGATCCGGCCGCTCAAGAGACGCGATCGCCGCCGTGATGTCGTCGTGTTTGGATGCAACAAGCCAAATCGCGGATCCAAGAAGGAGCACGCTGGCCGACCACGCAGCGATCGTCCTGCCGCGCCCGCTCATGGGCCAGGGCTGCCATCCCCGTCGAGTTGACGCCTCATACGAGCATCCACCACGTTCTGCACCCAGCCGTACACCCAGTGCGCAACCCGCCGCACACGATCGTCGTCATCCTGCATGAACGCCAACAGCCGCTGGTCGTCCAACGCCTCATCCGGAATCAAGGGGGAGAGGAAGCGGAGTAGATACCCAATCCGCACAACGGCCTCGGTGTTCCCATCGGCCATGGTGAACACGGCCTCCAGCGACGGATCGGGCCCCATGACAGAGAGGAACCACGCTCTTGGGAGCGGCCCGAGCGAAGGAAAGGCCATCAAGATCGCCGAGATCGCCGCGTCCTGCAACGGGTGCCGGTCGCCGGGGGCAATCAAAGGTGTGTCGCCCCCTTCATCGGGGACAAGGGATGGCTCCACACGAATGTTGACATCATCCCCAACCACCCATGACAACAGCGCGAGCGCAATGAGATCCTCTTCGTCGGTTACCCGTTGCACCTTGTCAAGCGTGGCAGACAGCCGCGAATCATTGAGCCGCACGCCGTCAATGCGGATCTGATCTCCCTCAGCCTGCACACCAAGCCTGCCCGGCTTGAACACCAACTTGTCACCTTGACTCGTGGAAACCTGACTGACTGCGAAGTTCGAAACGACCCGCACCCGAATCAGGCCACCACGCAAAGGAAACTGATTCAGAAACCCACCAATCCACTGTTGCCTGAGATCGATTTCGACATACATTCGCTCCCTCGGGCGAAGACGAATGGCGCGGTCAATCGACACGATGATCGGCGTATTGACCTTGAGCGATGTGTTGGTGATCTCCATCCGCGGCTCGATCAGAATCATCGGGAGAATCGGCCCGGATTCGGAAATGGCCATTGGAACGATGCTGTTGTTCAACAGTTCAACACGAATAATGATCGGCTCGTAGGGCTGGAAGGTCGCCTTGAGCGGCTCCACACGGATCGCGATCGCTTCTCGCGGCTCGGTCGGATACTCGTCAACCACCACATCAATGCCCGCAATCATTTCATTCAGCGACTGCGACTCTTCCCGCGGAAAAACGCGACGCCCAAGCAACTTATTCAGTTGTTTCCCGGACCAGATCCCGAGCATCGTGCCCGGCTGCGAACGAACAACGCTCAGAAACGCCTTCGCCGCCTCTTGTTCGTTCCCGCGCATACCGTTGAGAATGGCCGTGCCGATCATTGCAGAGTCATTCCCCGCCGCCAACGGCTCCAACATCGCCGCCGCTTTTTCCAGATCGCCGCGGCGCAACGCAATCCACCCATCGAATCGCTGGCTTGCCCCCTCAGAGAGCACTATTCTCTCAGTCGCACTCTGCATCAGTTCCTCGGCGGTATCCGGATCCCCATCGAGCAACAGCGCGACCCATGCCGCCTGCATCAAGAGTTCCGCTGCCTTGTCCTCTGCCTCATCACCCGTGCCGGTCGTCTTATAAACCTCCGCAAGCGTTCGGAAGGAATCCATCGCCGCCTCCACGGCGGCGCGGGCATCCTCCGGGTCGGCATCATGCTGGATTGCTGCGCGCACCGTGGCAAGTTTCGGCGTCAGCGGCGCGTGAAGTCTCGCAAGTTGCAACGGCGTTGCTCTCGGCTGCTGCGCGCGGATGTTCTTCCGAAACGTCTCGTCGATTGCCTGCTGCCTCAAGCGAATTGTCAACAACGCACCCGGACCATCCCCCGCCGCCCATTGCGCCATCGCATAGTCGGCCAATACATTATTGGTCACGGCATCCATCTCAGAGGCGCGATCCGCAACGGCCATGGCAAGCACACGCTCGGCCGCCGGGTAAGCGCCGAATGACAGCAACATCTCACCAAGCGAAACCTGCGAAGTCGGATCGTGGAGATTCGCCAACATCAAAGCGGTCATGAGCTCTACTTGGCGAAAAGGCCCCGAAGTGTCATCGCCGAAGTACCCAGCAGCAATCGCCATCGCATCCACATAGGAAGGATCAAGAGCGACCGACTCCCCGAGCCAACGGGCAAACTGGTCGATGTTGCCCAGCCGCCGCTGCAAAAGTGCCGCATCAAGAGCAATGCGGGCGGAGATTGCCGGGCCAAGACGGCTCTGATAGTCCGATGAGAGGAGCCGCTCGTACGTTTCGAGCCGCTTCGGAGCCGTCGGCAGACTGTCAATGGCATCACGGAGCCTCGCCAATTGCACGGCCTGGTCCGTAGGATCTGCGGCCAACAACCCACGAACCGCGTTGACCCGAAGCATCGGCCGATCCGCCATCTCCGCAACTTCCGCGAGCATCCGCCACGCATCCGCATTCAACGGCTCCAGTTCGGTGGCCAAAGTGGTCAAATCAAGCGCCGCCTCAATCGCAAGCGTATCCAATGGCTCAGCATGAGTAGCCGTGTTCGCCGCCTGTAACAGCCGCTCAACCATATGAGACGCAGCAGCCACCTCCAACGCCCCAGAATCCTCGGCAACGACAACTCGCCCCAGCAAACAAGTCGCCAGCAGCGTCACAGCAGGAATGGTCCTCGTAATGGTCATCGTGGCGAACCCCCGTGTGCCCACGAGCACTGTAGCAGCCGCCAAGGACAAACGCTCATTGACACCCCCCCGCGACACTGGTAGTTTCGCCCCTCCCCAACACCCCCGGAACCCCCGGGAACCCCGGGAACCCCGGAACCCCCCCCCGGAACTCCCGGGAACAGGCTCCACCGCCAATGAAACTCATCCTCCTCTTCGCCCTCGCCCTCACCGCCACCGCCCTGGCTCAGCCGACCTTTCGGATCAATTCACTCGTGGGCCGCTCAGAGTTGACGGCACGAGAGAAGTCCGATGTAGAAGGATACGCGGCAGGATGGGCCGAAGCCCTCAACACCAAAGACGCGGCACAACTGATCAAGGCCCGAAGACAACTCATCGACCCGTTGGATGATCGGTGGCACATGACCGAAGTCGTTCGGACAATCTACGGACGATCCCTTCGAAAAGCATTTGAACCTCTGCTCGACCAATCAAACGACAATCAGATGGCGGCGGTGAATGCGCTCCAAGTACTCTCCATGCTTGGCACAGAACAATCGCTCGGCATCCTCATGCGACACGCCGACATCAACGCCGAACCGAGAGGCGCAGTGCGACACTGGGCATCGATTGGCCTTGGCCGTGTCCTCTCTTCCGGGCGACTTCCCATGCGGCGAATTCGCGGCAACGCACAAGTCGTTGCCGATGGCATCGCCCGCGAACCAGAGTGGTACGTGATTTCGCGCCAATTCGATGCCCTGGCATCACTCCCTCGCACACAAGGCCTCAGCCGGGTGGACCGCGAGGCCCTTCGCAAACTCTCGTTGAATCTGCAGGCGAAGGCCGTCATCGCACTCGTGGCGGCTATCGCCGAAAGCGACAAACCGGACGAGCGGATGCAGGCCGCCCGTGCATCCATCGCTTCGCTGCGGCTGCAATTGATGGAGCCCAGCCTCGACGCCGCCATCCGCAGGTCCGTTTTGGACTCACTGTCGCCCACCCTTGTCGAACTGGCCGGAATCATTGTCGAACAGGGTGACGCCGCACGATCGGACGACACGGTTCGGAACGCCTACGGCGGAACGCTGGAAATCATCGCCGTCCTGATGCAGCACCAAACCGGTAAGGACCAAGGGGATCTTCGCACAGCGTGGAACAAGGGAGACTCCGACACGATCATGGCGAGCATCTCCTCCTGGCCGTCGTCCGAATCGCCGTGACGCGACTGCTGCTTCCGATTGCACTCATCCTCGCCGTTCTTGTCGCGGTAGTGGCAGTTGATCGCACTCCGAAAAAAGCTGACTTGGTATTTGCCGGCCGCGGCGATGTGTTCACGCTCGATCCACAGCGGATGAGTTGGCTGCACGACATGCGCCTGGCCTATTGCCTGTATGAAGGGTTGGTCAGGTGGAATACTGACGACTATTCCATCGAACCGGCTGCGGCGTTTCCTCATGTCAGCGACGATGGGCTGGTCTACACTTTTTCAATTCGCGATGACGCGAAGTGGAGCAACGGCGCCCCGGTCACCGCCCACGACTTCAGGTATGCGTGGATGCGGATGCTGACACCCGACACCGCGGCCGACTACTCAGGGTTCTTCTTTGCAATTCGCGGTGCGCGGGAATTCTGGGATTGGCGAACCAATCGACTCGCCGCCGAGGATGTGGCATCGACCGCTGCAATCGAGAGCAGGTTCGATGAGATGGTGAGTGTCATTGTGGAGGACGAGCGCACACTCCGCATCGAACTCGAAACGCCCGTCCCCTACTTTCTCGATCAACTCGCCCTGGCGGTGTGCAGCCCGGTCTACCGGCCGTCGGTCGAAGGTTGGCAGGTGGACAACGCAACAGAGCAGACAATCCGCGAACACGGATGGCACACCGTTGAGGCGCCGCCCATGGATCGTCGCCGCTGGGTGTCGGTGGATGAGCAGTCTGGTCGTCTACAGCAGCAACAATTCTGGGCGCGGCCGGGACTGTTGATCGGCAACGGTCCCTACATCCTCGACACATGGCGGTACAAACGGGACATGCGGCTGGAACGCAACCCTCTCTATCATTCGCCGCAGGAAGTGCATGCCGAATCGATTCAAGGCGTGACGATGGAGGACACGAACACCGCCGTTATGGCGTTTGAATCCGGGAATGTCGACTGGTTGATGGACGTGAACGTGTCGTACCAGTCTGACATGCTGGCACAGCGTGAAGCGTATGAAAACCGATATGCAAAGGAAATAGACGCTGCCTTGCGTACCGGCGCAACACTTGACGAAGCGGTCGCGTCGCTACCGCCGCCAGAGGATGGCGAGCGGCGAAACATCCGCGCGTTTCCCACCTTCGGCACCGATTTCTTCTCGTTCAACTGCCGGCCGTCGCTGCCGAATGGCCAGCCCAACCCATTTCACGATCCAGCGGTGCGCCGAGCGTTCGTCATGGCTGTCGATCGCGAGCCAATCGTCGCGCACGCGACTCGCCTGAACGAGCCGACCGTTTCGAGCCTCATCCCTCCGGGATCCATTTCCGGCTACTCCACCGTCGATGGGCTCAGCCACGACGCCGATGCGGCGCGACGGGAACTTGCGGCGGCGGGTTGGGAGGATCGGGATGCCGACGGTATCCCGGAAAACGCGGCAGGCACGCCGTTTCCCAGTGTAGACCTGCTCTATACGACGAATACCTCGCGGTACAAGTGGATTTCGCTTGAACTTCGCAATCAGTGGCAAAGGGAACTTGGTGTTCGGGTGGAACTTCGGGGCACCGACAACAAGTTCTACAGCAAGGACCTTCGCAATGGAAACTTCATGGTGGCGCGGGGCCGCTGGTACGGCGACTACGGCGACCCGACGACATTTCTTGACATCTTTCGGTCGAAGGATGGAAACAACGATCGCGGTTATGTCAACCCGGAAGTCGATCGCTCGCTTGATGCCGCGGCCTTGGAGCAGGACCCGGCGAAGCGCCTCGCGATGCTGCATGATGTTGAGGAGTTTCTCTTTACTGAGGACGTGCCGATGCTCGTGATCTGCCAGTTGCTGCAGGTCTACATGTACGAGCCGGACAAAGTCCACGGCATCAGCCCACACCCGCGCATGGTGCAGTACCTTTGGCAGATCGAGTGAGTGCCTACGCGATCCGTGGATCAACCCAGCGGTAGGCCAGATCGACCGCGAGGTTGAAGAGCACCAACATCGCCGAGTAGACCAACACGATTCCCATGAGCAGCGTGATGTCCTTGCCGAGAACCGCATCCACAAAGTGTGTTCCGATGCCTGGGACCGCAAACACTTTCTCCACGACGAATGATCCCGTCATCGCTGCGGCGGTTGCTGGACCCAGATAACTCAGCACCGGCAGGAAGGCGTTCTTGAGGGCGTGTTTCAGTACAACTGTTCGTTCGGGCAGCCCCTTTGCCCGAGCGGTGCGTATGTGATCGCTGCGAAGTTGCTCGATCATGCCCATGCGAACCAGCCTGGCAATGTAGGCGGCAAACGGTAGGCTCAACGCCACGGTCGGCAGCGCCAGATGCGACAGCGACCCCCATCCGCCAACAGGAAACCATTGCAACCAGACCGCAAAGACAACCAACAACATGACACCGATGACGAACGACGGCAGACTGATGCCGATGATGGCGACCGAAAAACTCAGCGCATCGATCCACGATCCGGGTCGAATCGCGCCGAGTACGCCTGCGGTCACGCCAATGACGAGTGCGAGCAGAATCGCCGCGAGCCCAAGCGTCATCGACACTGGGAGTTGGCCCGCGAGGATCTCGTTGACCGTCCAGTTCTCGTGCAGAAGGCTTGGCCCGAGGTCGAACACGGGGCCATCGCGATCGCCCGCAACCCATGCCAGCCCGGTCGCGTTCCATAGATAGTCCCCGTAGAAGACAACGGGGTTGTCAAGGTGGTAGCGGGCCTGCATGGCCTCCATGACTTCAGGAGGCGGTTTTCTGCCATCCTTCTCAAGCGGATTGCCGGGGATGAGCCAGGCCAGGGAGAAGGTGATCGTGTACACCGCGAGCAGAATGATCGGCAACTGCACAAGCCGCCATGCGAGGAGTTTTCGCCAGGTGGTCACGCTCAGGACCCGTATGTGGCCCGGGGTCCGAGCATCTCGGAGATACGGAGGAGTTGGTTGTACTTGGCGGTGCGGTCGCTGCGGCAAGGCGCACCGGTCTTGATCTGCCCGCAGTTGGTCGCGACGGCAATATCCGCGATCGTCGTGTCTTCGGTTTCGCCGCTGCGGTGACTGAGAACACGGGCGTACCCGTTCTCCCTCGCCAGTTTCATGGCGGCAAAGGTTTCGGTGAGCGTACCGATCTGGTTTACTTTGACGAGAATGGCGTTGGCGCACGATTCGTCGATGCCGCGGCGCAGGAATGCCGGGTTCGTAACAAAGAGGTCATCCCCGACCAGTTGAATGCGGTCTCCGAGTCGTTCTGTCAACAGCGCCCAGCCAGCCCAGTCATCCTCGCCAAGGCCGTCTTCGATTGAACGAATCGGGTAGCGGTCGCACCAGTCGGTCCACAGATCGACCATTTCTTCGGATGATGCGATGCGGGACGGATCGCTGCTGAAGAAACAGTAGCCGTCTTTTCCCTGCGCATGGGCCGCCGAAACCAACTCGCTCGTAGCGGGATCAATCGCAACGAATACCTGGTCGCCCCATGTGTAGCCCGCTTTTCCCACGGCCGCCTCAATCAGGCGGAGCGCATCTTCGTTGTCGGCAAGGTTCGGGGCAAATCCTCCTTCGTCACCGACCGCGGTCGACATGTCGCGGTCGTGCAACACGCTCTTCAGCGTGTGGTACACCTCGACGCCGCAGCGAAGGCCCTCTTCGAATGTGTCGAACCCCACCGGTTGAATCATGAATTCCTGAAAGTCCACGGTGTTGTCGGCATGCTGGCCACCGTTGAGAATATTGAACATCGGGATCGGCAACACGTGTGCGTCGTCGCCACCAAGAAACCGGAACAGTGGTTCTCCCGAGGCGTTCGCTGCCGCCTTTGCAACAGCCATCGAAACGCCCAGAATCGCGTTAGCGCCGAGATTGGACTTGTTTGGGGTTTCGTCGAGGTCGATCATCATGTGGTCGATCGCAGCCTGCTCGTTCGCGTCCATGCCGATAACGGTGGACGCGATGGGTCCGTTGGCATGAGCAACCGCTTTGCCAACACCCCTGCCGCACCATGTGTCTCCCCCATCACGGAGTTCCACCGCCTCGTGCTCGCCCGTGCTCGCGCCACTCGGCACGGCCGCCGTCCCGAACGCCCCCCCTTCCAGCCGAACATCACACTCAAGCGTCGGGTTTCCCCGCGAATCAATGATCTGCCTCGCCTGCACGCTTGTAATCGTGGTTTTCATGGGCTATCGCCAAGCGCCTCGCATGATACGCCAGCCGTTCCGTCGTTGCCCTCTAGCCCCACAGAGTTGTGACTGTCACAATTTCTCGAAGGTGGGGTCGGCGCCGGCGAGGACGGCGGCGACATCGCGGACGACCCACCCCATGTTGAGGAGGGCTCGCTCAGTGCGGGCGGCGATGTGCGGATAGAGGCGGGCATTGGAGAGCCCAAGCAGAGGATACGCCTCGCCGAAGGGTTCCTCCTCGTGAACATCAAGGATCGCGCATGCGTCAGGATGCCCGCGAAGGAAGTGGGACAACGACTCTGCGTCCAGAACAAACCCGCGGGCGGAATTCACCAACACGATGTCCTCGCGGAATCTGGAAAACTGCTCACTGCCAAGAAAGTGCCGGTTCTCCGCCCGGCCATCCACATGAATCGACAAGACGTGGCTCTGCTCAAGAAGGTGGTCAAGATCGACCTGCTCGCAATCGGCGGGCGACACAATCTCCCGCAGGTCGTTGTAGATCACCCGAAAACCCATGGCCGCTGCCGTCGCCCCGAGCCGGCCACCAATGCGGCCGAATCCAAGGATGCCGAGCGTTGTTTCGCTGAACTCCCGCGGCGCCAGCGCGCTGTCCCGAAGCAACTTCCACTGGGGAAGTTCCGTCGACTCCTGAAGCCGTTCAATCGGCCTGATGCGCGGAAGCACCGCCGACAACACGAACTCAACCACCGCCTCGGCGTTTGCCTCGGGCGTGTGCACCACGCGAACGCCGTGTTCTCGACATGCTGCCAGATCGATGTTGTCCAGGCCCACCCCAGCCCGCCCAACGACACGAAGATTGCCAGCCACCTCCAACATGTGCTCGTCGACGGTCGTGTAGGTGCGTACGACCATCCCCGCCACATCCGGCAGCAACTCCTTGAAGCGAAGCGAATCCGCCGGGCAGGCGTGCAGATCCACACGCTCCGCCAGCCACTGCTGGCAGGCCTCCGGAAGGTGTTCGGTCTGGACGACCAGCGGAGGCATGGTGAAATTATGCTGGGCGCAAAGCTGCGATCAAGCGTTTCCTTGGATGGGGTTCGGGCCGTAGTTATTGTCACCATCGGTACCCGGCAACACAGCAAAGATGAACAGGACAACCCATCCAACACAAGGGACGAAGTTGAGTAACCACCACCAACCAGTTCGTCCGATGTCGTGGTATCGGCGAACAGCCACGGCGATACTTGGGATGAGCACCGCCAGCCAGTAGACGCTTTGGAGTACCCCGAAGGCAATGGGGTCTATGACTATGCCAGAACCACCCGCAGCGGCCAGGTCGGTTGGCGGTGGTGTGTAGATCACATATTCAGAGCCGACCACCTGATCAATGATGCCCAGCACAATGAAGATAATGCTACTGAACAGAATAAACATCCAGTACTCCATGCGACGAGCACGGCCGCTGAATCCTGCGTAGTTCTTGAGAACATCAAAATACCAATGCATGTCGAGAACTCCCTTGTTTGGTGGCGCGATGGAACCAGAATCCCTCGCTACCAGCGGCGAAAGTATATCAAGATTGGGTCGCGCGGCCCCACAGCCAGTGCCACGTGTATTTTCGGTTGATGCCCGGATGCAACAGCATCGGACTTACGACCGCCGTCGCGTTGGCGGAAACCGCCGCACCGGCCTTGGTCAACAGGGCGCAAAGGTGCTCCCCAACCTCGCCCTCGATACCGGTTGCGAACACGCAGGGTGCGTGATCCGCAAGATACTCGTGTAAATTCGCTGCCTCCTTCAGGCCGCACCCCGTGGCGTGCCGGAGAGCCTTGAGCCACGCCGCATTTCTCTTCGGAACGGAGTCAATCCTAATCTCAAACCTGGACATCTGTTGATATTTCGCGATCAGGCGTACGAGTGTAGACCGCTGATCGTAAAGTTGATGATGATCCAGTTGAAGAGCATAACGCCACACCCGATTACCGCCAGAACAGCTGTCCACAACCCCTTGTCAAGTGCCTTGAGGCGGACATGGATGAGAATGACATAGATAAGGAAAGTGTTGAGCGCAAACACTTCCTTCGGATCCCAACCCCACGGACGGCCCCATGAGTGATCCGCCCAGATCGCGCCCATGACCAGCCCCGCCCACAGCAGAACGAACGACAACTCCATCAAGAGCATCGTCGTGCCATCCAGCACCGTGCCAAACCCTGTAGCAGAATCAAGAAGCGGTGCCTTCCCGCCACCGCGCCGCACGACGAACGATCCGACTCCGCCCGCACCGGCGTGCTGACGCACATTTCGATCGCCTCGCAGCCACCGCACGCTCCGCCAGAGCAGATAGAGCGCGGCGGACACCGATGCGAAGAAGATCAAGGCGTAGGAGAAGATGATCACATTCGTGTGGATATAGAGCCACACATCATGCAGCACCGGCATGCGATTGCTTACATGTGGCGACAACAGCACCGGGCTGAAACTCGCCGCCATGAGCGCAATCATCGACGCAACGGCGCTCCCAATAGCAAAGAGCGTGCGGGCACGCGTCTTTCGCACCAGTATTTCCATGAACAGCGCAAAGCACGCTCCAAACCAGATTGAGGTCGTGATCGCCTCGAACATGTTCGTGTTGGGCCACCGATCCGCGATGATGTATCGCAGAATCAACGCCATGGTCTGAAAGATGAATGCAATGACAAAGACGCTCATCCCGGCACGGCGGGCCATGGTCCAGCCGTACACCAGACCCATCAACAACAGGATGACCGACAGCAGATAGACGACCCAGACCCAGGTGAAACCGCCCCAGGCTGGCTCGATCGCGCCGGTCCACACTGAGGGTTTGAGCAGGTTGAATGGCTTGAAGTACGCGCTCTCCAACTGCAACCTCATCTCGGATGGGTACTCGGCTGAAAACGCTCTGCCCGTCTCCGGCAACAGTCGTCCAAGATCAGCGATCGCTGCATTTGCCTGCGCGGCATCCTGTTTCGTCCAGCCGTCAGCCAGACGCATCCAGGCGAGCAGGATCGGATCCTGCGCCGCACCCGAATGACTGACGCTCATCTGCACCGATTGATAGGCGTCCAGAGACTGCCACGGTTCATCAAAGGCACCGCTCGCAGGCGGGACGACGGCCAACAAGTGTCGAAGCACCATCGGATCAGCGAGTCGCATCGCCCCTTCGATCGTTTCGACCGGTTTGGCGAACCGCAGGACATCGCCTCGAATCGTGGAGAACAGTCTCGAGACTTCCGGCCGAACAAGCAGGTCGCGACCCGCGAGGCCGGACTTCATGAACGACTCCAGCGACGACCGGCCCGGTGGGTTTGCCGATGACAGAGCGGCATCAGCAATGAGTGCCCGCAACGGCTTCTTCTTGACGAAGTAGATTGCCCTGCTTTCGTAGGCCCCCGGTCGCAACATGAGGTCCAGATACATAAAGCCCGGAGACTGCCCGTCGATGAGCCGCGGGCCGCTGACGAATTGCATCATCGATCGCGAAAAGGACTCATAAGACTTCAGTCGTCCATTCTGCCAGACCGCTACACCATCCAATGGGCGCAGGTCGATCGCATCCGCAAATTTCGCCGGGCCCTTGCCATGCACCTGCACCGCTGCAGTCAGCGCCAACAAGATCGCCAGGCACAACCGCTTCATGCCGCACCTCCCGCCGCCGCAATCGCGGCGTCAGCGCGCCGCCGGATGACCGCGGGCTTGACATAGAAAGCGTAGAGCATGCCGATTACCATGAGGACACTACCGGCGAGTTGAATCCAGACACCCTCGCGGTTCCCGACGCCGAGTACGGTGTAGTTCAGGCCCTGTGACATTCCGTCGGGCGGATCCCACTGCGATTGATAAAACCAGTACCCCTCGTGCTGCTGCGGGTCATTGACGCTGACAGCAACACTCTCGCCGCCGCCAAACGAAACAACACTCCGCCAGTTTCTGATGCTGGATGTGCTCCCCGTGAATCCGCCCACATGCGAGTCCACCTCGAAGTCCTGAAGCACCACCGGTGCGGGAAGCGGCGCCGCGCTGCGAGAGTACATCATCTCAAGCATGCGGCCGCCGCCGATGCTGATCGTTGTCGGCGTAAACCGGAACCTTCGCAGCGTGTCTGCCTGGTTCTCAAACGGATAGTGGTGATACATCAGCCACACCGGCATCGACGCACCTGGTACCTGCACGTGCACCATCGAGAACATGTTCGCCGCATTCGGTTCGCGCTGTTGAGCGGGAACGATGGTCGGCCGGATGTCAGCCGCGACCGATCGTTCGACCCGATCAAGAGTCAGTGTCACATTTTCCGCAAGAGGAACCGGTGTGCCGACAATCAAGGGACGCACCAGAGGTTCGGCAGTACCGAGCGATGTCACCAACGTCGTGTTGTCCGTCCTGGGGCCCGCCACGATCGTAATCGGCGCAGATCCCGGCCGGTACGACATGACAATGTTGTCGTCCAAGAGCGATTGCTCGGTGTGCTCCACGCCGTCAGCAATGTCTCGGTTCATCTCCGGGTTATCAAACACCCACCGCAACCATGTTGCTCCCTCTCGGCGAATCTCCACCCTGAGCAGCGAGACGATCGAACCCGCAATGTCCAGGTTGTCCTCCATGGCCTGAATGCGAATGTCGTAGCCGGTTTCGCCAAGCGGTAAGAACTCCATGGCATCGGCAACCGGAATGTCTATCTCCAGGGGCGGCTTGTTCGTCTTGACATGCAAAGTTGGCAGGGTCGATGCATGCAGCGCAGACCGCTGCGCGTCGGATTCCACCCACCGGAAGGCCATCAACGACGGATCGGCGTTGCCGTCGGAAGGACTGAACGCGAAGAGTTCCAGCGGCTGCGCCATGCTGCCTCGGCGAAGAGTCGCCCACATGGCGGGGAATAACTGGTCACCACCGGCAACATATCGCGTCTCGGGAATCGCATACCGGAGGTAGCCACTGATGGTCATGTCACCCGCAACCGGATCGTCATCGGAATCCGCTGGCACCGAAACTGAAAGAGGAGAGGGTTCCATTCCGTGCGCGCCCCAGACGTCATCAAGCGATGGTGGGTAGTCATTGAACCGCGGCAGACCGCGAATCGGCCGCCCGATCCACGGTGTCAGCGGACGACCGTCAGCACCGAGTTCCCGGATGTAGATCGCAGCCGACTGCGTTAGAAAGAACCGCTCGTGCGGGTCTGATTCGATCGCAACCCTGACGGGGTCCTCGGCCGGCGTCTCTCCGCCGAGTGTAAGTTCGCGGACATATTCATCCCCGCCGCTCTGCACTGCGACTGTCATCCGGTAGCCATCGTGCGGCTCGATGTCCCCGACGATCACAGCCGTGTCGCCAATCGTCATGCTCTTGCCAGGCGACACAACCATCGACACGGGATCATGGCCCGGCACCTCCACGACGATTCTCGCTCGGGCGATTGCCACATCGCCTTCGACCTTCGCACCGAAGTATTTCAAGCTGCCCAGAGCGAGGACGATAATACCCGTGTGCACAGTCCACGCCCCGAGCCGGGTCACCGTCAGTGGAATATGGCGGGTTGTCACCAAGACCATGTTCCAACAAACCATCGCCACCAACCAAACGAACGGCCACCAGTGAAACCACTCAAACTCGGTCATTTCGAGCACCGGAATCTCGCGGACGCTTCGCCACGCCTGTGGTTCCCAGATGAAGATGCTGACCGGAACGCCCGCGGAACCAACCGAGCAGTAGACGAACAACAGTGACAAAAGTGTGATCCCAAGCCAGACGCTCGAGAAGAGTTCGATAAACGCAACAGCGGTCAGCATGGGGACGAGCAGGTACCAGCCTGCCGAGCCAACCGCGCCCATCGCCCAGAAGATCGCAATTGCGACAATCAACCCGCACAGCCAACCCAGTTTGGGCTGCAATGACTTCATGGGTTACGCCTTGTGGTCGTACACACCCCGCCCCGACTTGTCGCCGAGGTGACCTGCCTCGACCAGTTCAACAAGCCGCGGACACGGAAGGTACTTCTCGTCGCCAAGTCCTTCATACATGACCATCATGATGTCGCGGCACACATCGAGACCAATGTAGTCAGCAAGCCGCAGCGGCCCCATTGGAAACGCGCAGCCGAGTTTCATGATTTCATCGACATCCTCCGCCTCAGCGACGCCATCCTGCCACGCAAAGAACGCTTCGTTGATCATCGGCATGAGGACCCGGTTGGAAACGAAACCAGCCGAGTCGTTTGCCGGCACCGGTGTCTTGCCCATCGCTCTGGCGAGTTCCATGGTGCGGCGAGTCGTTTCCTCGCTCGTTTCCCGGCCCTTGATGACTTCGACAAGCTTCATTACAGGCACGGGGTTGAAAAAGTGCATGCCGATGACGCGGTCGGCGGCTTCTGGCACAGCCGATGCGAGATCGCTGATGGAAATGGATGATGTGTTGGTTGCAAGCACGACGGTCTCGCCGAATGCCTCGCACATCTCCTTGAAGATAGCCTTCTTGGTCTCCGGATTCTCGGTGACCGCCTCCACCGCCCAGTCGCTCCCGCTTGCATCGGTCATCGATGCTGCGTAGGACAGCCGGGAAGTCGCTGCATCCGCATCTTCCTGCGACATTCGGCCCTTCTCCACGGAACGAGCAAGCTGTTTGGCGTGGTAACCACTCGCTCGCTGGAGTTGCTCTTCGCTTATATCGATGAGCGTGGTGTCGAACCCGTGCGTGGCCGCTGTCAGCGCAATGCCGCTGCCCATGGTTCCACCGCCAATGACCGCGATGCTCTTGACATCCATGGCTAGTCGTTCCAGTTTCGCGGCGGTGCGCCGACATACTGCGCCAGTGGCCGGATGATTCGGTTATTGGCGTGTTGTTCCATGATGTGTGCGCACCAACCCGTGATTCGGCTTGCAACAAAGATCGGTGTGTACTGCGGCACGGGAATACCCATGGCGAAGTAGGTCATTCCACAAGGGAAGTCCACATTGGGATGAATGTTCTTGTCGCGAAGCATGATGGCCTGCACCTCGTCACCGAGGTCGAACCACTTCTTGGCTTCCGTGTTGTCCTGTTCGCAAAGCTGAAGGCCCCATTCCCGAAGGATGCCAGCGCGGTGGTCACCGTTCTTGTAAACACGGTGGCCGAATCCCATCAACTTCTTCTTTGTTGCAAAGGCGTGCTGCATCCAATCCTCTGCGTTACCACCCTGTTCGATGGCTTCCATGATCTCGCGAAGCATGTCCATGGCGGCTTCATTGGCGCCGCCATGAAGGTTGCCCTTCAGCGCGCCGATGCCGCCGCAGACCGCGGAATGCATGTCGCTGTTCGTGGATGCGATGACGCGGCAGGTGAATGTCGAGGCGTTGAAATCGTGCTCGGCATACAGGATGAGTGAGACATCCATGACCTTGGCCGCTGTTTCGGATGGTTTCTCGCCCGTCATGCACCAGAGGAGGTTGGCCGCATGGTTCAGGGACGGATCGGGTTCGACCGGATCCTTGCCGTCGAGTGCCATCTGGTGGATGCCAATGCAGGTTGGAATCTTCGCAAGAAGCCGCTTCGCCTTGCGAAGTTCAGCGTCTTCACTGTTGTCCTCGCAGTCTGGGTCGCAGTGGGACAGCATCGAAACCGCCGTCGTGAGTACGCTCATCGGGTGCGCCTCGGGCGTGTTGCGAGCAATGCCGACGATCGTGTCACGGACGATCGATGGAACGGAGCGTTCTCCGGCGACATCGGCTGCAAATGCGTCCACTTCGGAGGCCATGGGCTTTCGGCCGACGAGCAGCACGTACGAGACCTCCTCAAAGGTCGCATTGGCCGCGAGATCGGCGATCTCATAACCCCTGTACATCAACTGCGTCTGGTTGACCGCACAGACCGATGTTTCGCCGATCACCTGACCAGCCAGTCCTCGCGTATCCGTTGCCGGCATCATGAACCTCCTCTTCTCTTCGTGAAAACGCCCATTCTACCGGAAGCGTGAAAACCCGTCGCGTTCAGGTATTAGGACGAGGAAAGGTCCACGCCTCGCCCGGGGTGTAGTCGAGGAGCGCGTACAACGCCTCCCGCGATTGCATGTCGTCGACGAAGCCGGTTGCGGTCCCCTCGGTTCGCAACTGTTCCAGCGCCCTTGTGATGGCCCCCATTGCGACTCGCTGCGTCGTGACCGGATAGATCACCAGGTCATATCCCAATTCACAGAACCGATCAGCCGAGATGTAAGGCGTCTTGCCGAATTCCGTCATGTTCGCCAGAAGGAGACCCGGGCAGCCCTCGGCGAAAGTAGCGAACTCCTCTTCGCTCTGCAGCCCCTCCGGGAAGATCATGTCTGCCCCTGCCTTGCGGTAGGCGACGCCCCGCTCGATTGCGGCACTCAGACCATCGACGCTCCGCGCATCGGTTCTCGCCACAAGTAGAAATCCGGGATCAATTCTGTGCGCGTGTGCGGCGGCGACCTTGGCGGCCATCTCCTCCGTGGGCACAAGTGACTTGCCGTCCAAATGGCCGCACCGTTTGGGAAAGACCTGATCTTCGATGTGCATGCCCGCGGCGCCGCTGCGGTCGTACTCGACAATTGTTCGCCCGGCCGACTCTATTTCGCCGTAGCCCGTGTCAGCATCGACAATCACCGGCAAACCACTGGCCGTGGCGACCTCTCGAATGGTCCGGCACATTTCGGTCAGCGTGATGAGGCCAGTGTCTGGGTATCCAGCCGCGTTCGCGGTAGCACCACCACTGATGTAGCAGGCATCGAATCCGGCCGCGGCGATTGCGCGGCCGACAAGGCCGTTCCACGCACCAGGGCACATGACAACCCCCCGCCCCATTGCCTCCCGCAGTCGTGTTCCAGGATGCGTCACAGCCTCAATTCTACCAAGGACACAAGGGACACAGCGGGACGCACGGGGTCACACCCCGGGTGTGACCCCGGGGGGGAGGAACATCTTCAGGCCAGCCACCAGCAGCACAATGGCGAGCACGGTGCGCAAACCGCGGTGACCGAGCCTCTTTGAGCCAAACCACGCGCCGACCATGCCGCCAATCACTACCGCAACC
>PVBE011180771.1_pt1 | contig 35796 bp, 39 predicted proteins | sample 1631181 | NCBI WGS metagenome assembly PVBE01 (sample SAMN08397723, study PRJNA350692) | Marine metagenome, whole genome shotgun sequencing project. | isolation source: water | place: Pacific Ocean | collected 2012-04
TATTAGACAAAGGGATTGGCCAAAAACGACCAATCCCTTGAAATCATTGGAGGCGACAACCAGAGTTGAACTGGTGAATGGCGGTTTTGCAGTCTGTTCAAGCGACTTTTCCGGTCTTTTATCTTGTTGTATATTATTGATGTATTTATCATTATATTATCAGAGTGTTATCTGCTTACCAATCGTATATCTTTTCATGGTTTTTTACCGTCTTTTTTGATATTATGGTAGCAAAGTGGTAGCAATTTTTTTAATCGGGTATGATCTATTACGGGTAAAGTGCCCTGCCCTTCAGGATGCCTTTTTCGTGCCTTTTTCCGTTTGTTCAGCACGAATCGCTAACAATTCAAATCAGCGACGGATTCCCCGGTCCGCTGAATTTGTTTGTTAAGCAATATCTCCAGCAGGTAGCTCAATTTTATAATCTATTCTTATTAGTCCTTCATCTTCTGCCTTCGTTGACTTTCGACGATTCAAGAATATCTTCATCCAGAACGACCATGCTTCCACCAAGGGTTATCGTTTCACCGCGTGGGAGTGTGAAGTGTTGACTGACTTTGAGGTTGACGATTTTTTAAAAATATGCCTCCTTTCAGATGTTTCTGTATCATCATTTTTGCGGATTCTATTTCTTTGAGAAACCGAGTTCTAAACTGCGACAAACCGTGCCTATCCTCTGGAGTGGTCCCGCGTGGAAAAGCCGGGTCAAACTTAAACTGCGCAATAGAGCTATGCAGGTCATTGTAGATTTTTGCTTGATTGTCATCAGGTAAATCTTTACGATAACGGGTAAATGGCTTCATGATCAGTTCATCTGCCCGGTAGTTGACTTCGGAGAATTCTTTCTGTGACAGTGTTTTGAGATCAACTCGCTCGTCTAACACACGAGAGTCTGGGAGCATACGTTTATGTCGGAACAAATAGGTTTCAGACGAAATATGGGCTTGTTTATGGCGGTAATGATAGGCATTGGCGCCACTATGGGGCCGGGGATTTTTGCCCTGCCGGGCGAACTGGCGCATATGATCGGTCCGCTTGGAGTTCTCGTTTATTTGGCTATGGGTCTTTTAACCATATTTACCGCTTTAAATTACAGCGAACTCAGCGCAGCTATACCGTTAGCCGGTGGCGGATATTCCTTTACCAGCAGGACACTCAACAGACCCGTGGCGTTTTTTACAGGCTGGTTCTTCTGGATCGGCAACACTCTCGCTTGTTCGATGTACGCCCTTATCTTTGCCATGACGATCCGTGCCTACTTTTTGCCGGCAGCCAGCATTGTCCTCATCACCCTGACCACCACAGTAGTGTTCACTACCATCAACTTAAAGGGAATGAAGGAAGCAATTATAGTTATTACCGTAATGAATCTGGTGGAATTGGTGATTCTGGTCGGAGTTGCAGTGCTCGGTTTCACTGATATTGAGCCGCCTAATTTGGAGCCTTTCGCTCCAATGGGATGGGGCCCCTTTGTTCCGGCTATGGCCCTCATCTATATCTCCTATGTCGGGTTCGAACTTATTTCGAATGCGGCCGAAGAGATCATTCAACCGAGCAAGAACATTCCGCTAGCTATTTTGATCACTTTGGGCGTGAGTACGGCAATTTACGTCTTCGTGGTAGGTGTAATGATGGGCACCACCAATTATACTGAACTCGCCCAGAGCGAAATTCCTTTCATCTTCACCGCTGAACGGCTTTTCGGTGCCTGGGGACGTTGGGCCGGAATCATAGCGACTATAATGGCGAGTCTTTCCGCATTCAGTGTGACATTGGGCGCCAGCGCCCGCATTTTGTACGCATTGGGGCGCGATAAACATTTTCCCTACATTTTCGCCCGGTTGCATCCGAAATTCCAAACTTCACATATTGCTCTCTTTATTTGCGCCCTGATTGTGATTATCTTCAGTTCCTCCGGCATCGTAAAATTTGTGGCTTCTTTGAGTGATTTCGGTTACCTGATGGGACTTGGGATAATCAACTATGCGGTGATTCCATTGCACAAGCGAATGCCTAATTTGAGACGTCCATTTCAAACCATATTTTTTCCCTGGATACCTATCCTGGGAGTTATTACGACCTGGATGTTCGTTCCGGCATTAGAATTAAGAAGTTTTGTTCTTGGAGGGATACTGACACTGGTTGGAAGCGGGATATATCTTTTCAGATCCAATAACCGCGCTGAAGTTTTTAAATTGGCAAGAGTTTATGTAAAATTATTGAAATTGTTTATATATAAAATAAGAAGAATGCGTATGCGAGTGGTCATCATAAGTGGCGAAAAACAGGGTCAAAATATAGCTGATCGACTCTTGTCAAAAGATGAGTATCATATGATGTTTCGTGCAGCAGAACATCAGGTAACCTTCATTGAAGAAGACGAGGCTCTATGTAAGGAACTTGAACAACACTACAATGCTCCAATTTACCAGGGAGACGGCACAAAGAAGGATTTGCTGGGACAGGTAGGCATTGATAATATTGATGTTGTCATCGCCGCTTTTGAAGATGATAGCCGAAATGTAATTGCGGCCCTCCAGGCCAGACAGTTAAAACTTGAAAAAGTGATCGCAATTGTCCAAAATCACCAATACACACAGCTCCTTGAGCAGAACAACGTAGTGGTGGTAAACGCACCTTGGGCGACTGCAGCTATGGTTGAAAATATTCTCGACAACCCCGTCCTGGCACAACTCTTCGAATTTGGAATAGGAGCAGCAAGTCTTTTGGAAGTAAGCGTGCCTAAAAATGCGAAGGTAACTGGAAACTTCATCCGAGATATTGAAATACCAAAAGGGTGCTTGATTGCCGCGATAATCAGGGATAAGCAATTTGTGGTTCCGCGCGGCGTTACAAATATCGAGGTTGATGATCGCGTAATTTTCATCGGGCCAGCCTCGGCCATAAAAAAAGCATTCGATATATTTATGCTCAAAAATAAAGGGAAGTAATTGACAGTAAAAATATTTTTGGGCTTCTGCCTTATCAGGAAGAATATAAATCCTCGGGTTCAATCTTATCTGTCAACAAAGAGGCTGCCACAAGGCTCGGGGGAGCCATTTTTGAGGGGAATGGTAGCAAAAACGAAGGGGTCACAGGATATTCTGTAACCCCTTGAAATCATTGGAGGCGGCAACCAGAGTCGAACTGGTGAATGGCGGTTTTGCAGACCGCTGCCTTACCACTTGGCTATGCCGCCAATTCGATACCTTATTTACCCAATGCTGGAGCGGGAAACGGGATTTGAACCCGCGACTTCGACCTTGGCAAGGTCGCACTCTACCACTGAGTTATTCCCGCTCAGACTTCCGACAAACTACCGTGTGTCGATGATATTGTCAATATCAAACTGGTCAAATTCGGAGCATTTTTCTAAAGCGGACAAAATAGTCAGTGCCCGACCACAGCGTGAACACAAGCGCTCCCCACAAAAAAAAGTTTCCAATGGCTGCCATATTGATGCCAAAATATGAGTAATGAAATAAAAGCGGTATGATGGCAGCGATCTGAAATCCGGTTTTGAACTTCCCGAGGTGTGACGCTGAAATATCTTGTCCTTTTTTTGCAACGATGTTCCTCAGCCCGTTTACCGCCAATTCCCTGCCGATGATAACGCAAACCATCCAGGCAGGTACCCATCCATGTGATGCCAGCATAATAAAACTCGAAGAGACCAAAAGCTTATCTGCTACAGGGTCCATGACAGTTCCAAAAGTTGACACAAGCCCCCGGCGTCTGGCATAAAAGCCATCAAAATAATCGGTAATCGCGGCAACACTAAATAAGACAGCGGCAATGAAAGTGGGAAAGCGGCCGGTAAATAAAAGCAGAATGACAATCACCGGTATGGCAGCCACACGAAACAGGGTCAACCTGTTGGGTGAATTCAGCATGTTTTCTTTTTCTTCCATTTTCACCTTGGTTTTTTGATCTTTTCTAGTTGATTACTTATTTTTTCGTCTTTTCCCAATCGTCCAGAAATGACCTTATGCCTTTGTCAGTGAGCGGGTGAGCAGCCAGTTTGCTGAGAACATTAAACGGAATCGTGGCAATATCTGCGCCCATCAGGGCCGAATCGAGCACATGGAGTGGATTTCGGATGCTGGCGACAATCACCTCTGTATTATAGGCATAGTTACTGTAGATTTCTACAATCTGTTCAACGATGAGCATACCTTCGTAGGATAGGTCGTCCAAACGCCCCACAAATGGGCTCACATAGGTTGCGCCGGCCTTCGCGGCCATCAGCGCCTGCAATGGCGAAAAAATTAGGGTTACATTGGTTTTTATCCCCTCCCCGGAAAGTTGACGCGTTGCCTTCAACCCGTCAACGGTCATCGGAATTTTAACAACAATATTGTCGTTAATTCCTATCAGGTGCCTGGCCTCTTTGAGCATGCCTTCGACATCGAGGCTGATCACTTCAGCATTTACCGGACCGTTCACAATTTTACAGATTTCTTTGATGATCTCTTCAAAAACACCGCTCTCCTTTGCAATGAGCGAAGGATTGGTGGTCACGCCGTCGACCATACCCATGCTGTGGGCCTCTTTAATTTCATCAATGTTTGCCGTATCAATAAAAAACTTCATCTACCACGCCCCCCTGAAGCTGATTTATCTTTTAGCTTTCATTTTTTTGTTGAACAAACCCATCTCTGCATCGCATGCTACAAAAATAAAGATCTTTTCCCTCCATCCTCAAATGAACCCCGTTTCTTTTGGGAAAATGGACTTCACAAAAAGGATCCTTAACCATGATATCGTCGATTTCTCTGGTGGCTTTTTGGGAAACAGTTTTACCCATTGCTGTGTTTTGAAGCATCCAAGACTTTAAAGTCTTGTAACCCAAATATACGATTGCCAAAAGTATTAATAATTTCATCGGTACTCGAATATCTTTTGTCCATCACCCAGATTGTCCAGAAGATGTCGCATATCTTTTTTCAGGACCGGATGAACAACTGTTGGATCTATATCACATATGGGCTTTAAGACAAAGCGTCTTTTGTGCATTCTCGGATGTGGAATCACCAAACCGGATAAATTGATCACCAGGTCGTCGTACAGTAAGATATCGAGATCAAGGACCCGGGGGCCGTATCGGACAGGGTTTGAGATTCGCCCGGCATCCTTTTGTACCGATTTAATTACGCTGAGGAGCTGATACGGATCAAAAACGCTTTGAATCTTAACCACCGCATTGATGAACCAATCCTGATTTTTATAATCAACCGGTTCGGTTGAGTAAAAGGGGGACTGTTTTTTTAAAAAGGATAAACCCGGTTTGGTCAGGGCTGTGATACCATTTTGGCAGTTTTTCAGTTTGTTATCGATATTTGAACCGATAGAAATATAGACGGTGTGTTTCTGTTTCACCTCAAAAACCGATGGCGCGGATCCTTTCGATAACCTCTTTCAGCCTCTCTTTTCCGACGGTTAAAGCCATTCGAACATACCCTTCACCGGCTGAGCCAAAACCATTTCCCGGTGTAACAACAATGCCTCCCTTTGTTAAAAGATGGGTCGTAAACGTCGCTGATCTATATCCATCGGGAACTTCTATCCATACATAAAATGTCGCCTTTGGTTTTTTGACAGATAGCCCCAGATCGATAACCCCATCAACCAAAATGTTTCGGCGCTCCTGATATTTCTTGTTCATATTTTGAACGCATGTCTGATCACCTTCCAACGCGGCAATCCCAGCGATCTGAATCGCCTGGAAGGCACCGGAATCGATGTTGCTCTTTATCCCACCGAGTCCCTCGATGATCTCTGGACGACCGACTGCGAAACCTAGCCGCCAGCCGGTCATATTGTAAGTCTTGGAGAGGGAATGAAATTCTATCCCCACCCCACTGGCCCCTTCGGCTTCAAGGAAGCTTATCGGCTGGTATCCGTCGAAAGCCATTTCGGTATATGCGGCGTCATGGCAGACGATGATATTATTTGATTTTGCAAAGGAGACCACGTTTTTAAAAAATTCCCTCTTTGCAATGGCGGATGTGGGGTTATTGGGATAATTGAGGAACATCAACTTTGCATTCTTTGCCGTTTCCACCGGTACTGCATCAAGATCGGGTAAAAAATCGTTTTCTTTCAACAAATCCATAAAATATGGGTTCCCACCCGCAAACTGGACACCGGTGGGATAGACCGGATAACAGGGGCTTGGCACCAGAGCCCAATCACCCGGATTGATGAAAGCAAGAGGGATATGGGCAATCCCCTCCTTTGATCCGATCAGGGTAACCACTTCTTTTTCAGCATCAAGATTCACGGTAAATCTGCGTTTGTACCAGCGGGCAACCGCCTGATTAAACTCATCCATACCGGAATAGGATGGGTATCGATGATTTTGAGGATTCAAAGCGGCTTGATTCAGTGCCTCTATGATATGGATCGGGGTCGGCAGATCAGGATCGCCTACACCCAAATCAATAACATCCACCCCCCGCTGTCTGACCTCCTCTTTCTGTCTATCTATTTCCTTGAATAAATAGGGTGGCAGGCTCGCCAACCGGTTTGATTTTTTGATATTCATCATAACCCTTTTATGCCTCCATCATTCGATAGCTTCTTCACACAACTCACCTCGATATATAATGCGGGCATCACCTTGTAGGGAAACATCGAAAAAATGGTCTTCTTCCACCTTGAAATGAACCGTTAGGAATCCCCCGCTTCTTGTTTGAATCTTAATAGGGGATGTGGATTTTGATTTGCAGGCCATTATCACCGCGCCTGCGATCGCTCCTGTGCCGCAAGCCAGCGTTTCATCCTCTACGCCTCGTTCATATGTCCGGACGGCAAGATTACCATCTTTATCATAGCTGACAAAATTTACATTTGTGCCCTCCGGGGCAAACGCCTCATGGTACCGAATCTGCCGCCCCACTTCGACCACCTGAGCCTCCTCGATGTCGTCCACCTCCACAACCACATGGGGCACACCGGTGTTTACACCGGATATGGTGAGCGATCCTGTATTCATCTTTAGAGAATCGTTGAGTTTGAGGCCTGTCGGATCCGGTATTTTGATCATAACCTGGTCATCGACAACCTCGGCATCGATTATCCCGGCATCGGTTTCAAAAGACATCCGGTATCCTGCGATACGGTTCAACCAGGCGAATCGCGAAACACACCTGGCGCCGTTCCCACACATCTCGGCCCGGCCGCCGTCGGCGTTATAATATCGCCATTTGAAGTCGACCCCTTCGGCATTCTCTAGAAGGATAATTCCATCCGCGCCCACGGACATGCGTCTTCGGCAAATCTTTGAAATAAATGTTTTTAAATTTTTCTCTTCAACAACCCCTTTTCTGTTATCAATCACAATGAAATCGTTGCCGCTACCGCTCATTTTAAAAAAATTAATTTTTTCCATTTTTTTTCTATTTATGGTCTTACTACAAGTTCATTACTATTGATAATTGAATATTCGCCAATGTCGCTATTTTCCGTCATTTTTGTGATAGTTTTTATATGCTTTCACTTTCAGTCTCACCCTCTTTAACGAATGACGGGATTGACTCCCCTTCCATTAGATCCGAGTACTGTTGGCGTGCCCTGATAACGTGGAACTGGTTCTCCTTGACCATTACTTCCGCCACTTTTAGTCTTGAACAGTAATTGGACGCCATGGCAAATCCATAGGCACCTGCGCTCATCACAGCGAGGAGGTCATCTTTTTTTACATCGGAAATTTTCCGATCAATTGCCAAAAAATCTCCGGTCTCGCAAATAGGCCCCACCACATCCGCCACGATCTGCGTTTCTCCGGCCCTTACCACCGGCTGAACAGCATGAAAGGCATCGTAGAGGGAAGGCCGAATAAGGTCATTCATCCCTGCATCGGTAATCACAAATTCTTTTTTCAATCCGGATTTTCGATATAGAACACGGGTCACCAAAATACCCGCATTTCCAACAATAACCCTCCCCGGTTCCAGAATCAGTTGAAATGAGATATCTTTGAGCAGCGCAGCTATTGTTTTGGCATATTCACTGGGATGAAGCGGAGATTCGTCTTCATAAATGATGCCGAGCCCTCCACCCATGTCAAGGTATTTAATTTTGATGCCAAATTTTTCTATCTCATTCTTCAGGTTTATGAGACTTTGAAGGGCGTCTTCAAACGGTTTTGCTTCCGTAATCTGCGAGCCGATATGACAATCGATTCCGATGATCCGAACATTTTGGAGCCGATTTGCTGCCTTGTATCCTTCTATGGCGCTCCGGGCGTCTATCCCGAACTTGTTCTTTTTGAGGCCTGTGGAGATGTAGGGGTGGGTCTTTGGATCAACATCCGGGTTTACACGGAGCGCGATCGGGGCTTTCATTTTCAAAATACCCGCCCTTTTGTCTATTAATTCAAGCTCTTCAAGTGACTCGATGTTAAACATCAAAATCTTGGATGAAAGTGCATAGTCGATTTCATCGATCCGTTTCCCAACCCCCGAGTAAACAATTTTGTCCGAAGAGAATCCGGCCTTCAACCCCCGGTAAAGCTCACCGCCTGATACGATATCCAGCCCGCCTCCGAGGTCTGAAAACAGTTTTAAAATCGCCAGTGAGGTATTTGCCTTTGCTGAATAACAGACAAGGGGGCGAATTCCTTGAAAGGCATTATTGAATGTCTGAAAATGGCGCTTTAAAGTCGCATAGCTATACAAATAAAATGGTGTACCAACTGCTTCGGCTATTTTTTTTATCGGAACCTCCTCTGCGTAAAGCTCATTTTCACGATATACAAAGTGATGCATCCATTTCTCCGCTCACTGCTTTTACCTCAATATTTAAAATCGACATAATTTGAGTCTCCGCTTACCCTTCCGCCGTCCGTATGACCGATCACCTTATAGATGTATCTAAAACCCTTTTCCAAGGGCTCTTCAAACGATATGGTGCTCCGATAAGGATCATTGAAAGGTTTCACTTCCAACGGAACTTGATCAACCATTGCAAATTGAATCGGACAATTTTTGCAATCGGATTCTGGGATCGCTGTTTTTGATCGATAGATGGAAAAACCGGTAAAATTCGAGTCTTTCTCATCTTCTGCAACCGGGATTGTCCAGGTCAGCCAAAGCATGTCCCTCCCGATTGTAACTTTTAAGTCCTTCACCACCGGCAGGGGTATTTGGTCGGGGGGTCTAGGCGGTGCCTTTTTGCCACACCCCAAAAGGGACAAAAACACCATCATCAATACTGAAACGGTCAAACAATGACCTTTGCGACAACGGCTTTTCACATCGATTATTTGTTCATTGGTTCCCGGCAAGATAACGCGTTTGCTGTCCCGGTTCATCGGTCCTGCCCAATTGACGAAAAAATATCATCCAAACAGGCCACCAGTGCGTCAATATCGCCTGTTCGGATGATCAATGGGGGTATAAAGCGTAAAACATTCTCCTGGACACAGTTGATGAGGAATCCTTTCTCGAGACACTTTGCTACAATCGGTCCGCCATCCAATTTCAGTTCAATGGCCAAAAGAAGACCCGACCCCCGGACATCGGTGATCGATCGATGCCTCTTTTTGAGCCATAAAAGCTTTTCCTTAAAATATGATCCCACTTTACGGCAATGGTCGATGATCTTTTCTTCTTCAAGTACTTTGACCACTTCCAATGAAGCCGCGGTTACAATTGGTGTGCCACCAAAAGTCGTTGCATGGGATCCCGGGCCAAAAGCAGAGGCAACGTGTTTTTTGGCCAGCATAGCACCGATCGGTAACCCGTTGGCAAGGGCTTTGGCCAAGGTTATGATATCCGGCTCAACATCGAATTGTTCATACGCAAAAAGGCTTCCTGTTCGGCCAATCCCGGTCTGTATCTCATCGAAAATAAGCAGTACCCCTGTTTCATCGCAAATCTGTCTGATGGTTTTCAAATACGCCGGATCAGGACACCGAACACCCCCTTCTCCCTGGATCGGTTCAACCATCACCGCACATGTTGAAGACTCGATCTCCCGGTACAACGCATCCACGTCATTGAACGGCACAAAATCGAAACCTTTGAGAAGCGGGTCAAAATCTCTCTTGATTTTATCTTGCCCTGTCGCAGAAAGCGTGGCCATGGTACGCCCATGAAAAGAGTTTAGCATGGAAATGATCCGGTAACGGCCACTTTCCTTTTTTTTCTTAAAATACCGCCTGGCGATCTTTATTGCCGCCTCATTGGCTTCGGCCCCGCTGTTACAGAAAAATACCCGGTCCGCAAAACTGTGTTCAGCCAGCCAAGATGCAAGCTTTGCCTGGGGAAGCGTATAGTAAAGATTTGAAACATGCAAAAGTCGATCTGCCTGTTTGGAAATGGCCTTGGAAACCTTTGGGTGGGCATGGCCAAGATTGCATACCGCAATTCCCGAAACAAAGTCCGTATAACATCGGCCTTCTGAATCCCAGAGTTTGCACCCCTTTCCCTTTATAATGGCAATGTGAAATCGTTTATACGTCTCGAAAATAAATTGATCTGATTGCTCTATTATATCATTTCCCATGGTCGGATTTGTTAACCCTTTTTTCTTTTTACAGGATATATCGACTTAAATCCTCATCGTCCTTGATATCTTTTAGCTTTTTTCCCACATACTCCCTGCCGATAACAATCCGTTTCTCCTCTATGTCCGGTGCGTTGAAAAGAATATCCTCAAGGAGGCACTCCATTAAGGTATGGAGTCTCCTTGCACCAATATTTTCAGTCAGGTTGTTGACTTCTTCCGCAATGCTCGCAATCTCCTCAATGGCGTCATCTTCAAACACCACTTCAACCCTTTCTGTCCTTAACATCGCTATGTATTGGAGAATCAGGGCATTTTTAGGTTCGGTCAGAATCCTTACGAATTCTTTGCGATACAAGGGGTCGAGTTCCACCCGAATCGGGAACCTTCCCTGGAGTTCGGGTATCAGATCAGAGGGCTTGACGGTATGAAAAGCACCGGAAGCGATGAAAAGGATGTGATAGGTCATAACCGCCCCGTATTTGGTCATCACAGTTGACCCTTCGACAATGGGGAGAAGATCCCTCTGGACACCTTCCCTCGATACGTCGGGACCGTGTCCGCTTTCTTTTCCGACAATCTTATCAATCTCATCGAGAAAAATAATTCCGGACTGTTCCACTTTTTCAATGGCCTGTTTTACTATTTTATCTACATCGACAAGATTCTGTGCCTCCTCTCGTGCCAGGGTTTCCATCGCCTCAGGGACTTTGATCTTCTGCCGTTTTGTTCCCTTTGGGAGAAGACTTCCCAACATATCTTTAAAGTTGACCCCCATCTCCTCCATACCGACGTTCGAAAAAATTTCCACAACCGGCATCGCCCGTTCTGAAACATCTAGGTCGACATATCTATTGTCCAGCTTCCCGTCACGGAGCATGGTACGAAGTTTTTTCCTCGTGGAATACAATTCGCCACCGGCTTTTGGAACTACTTCGAAAGCGGTCTCTTTTGAATAATCGGTTTTGTGTTCCGAAGTTTCACCGGACTTTGGGAGGAGAAGGTCCAACATCTTTTCCTCGGCATTCTGGTAAGCCTTCTCTTTGACCGCCTCCTGCTCTTTTGATTTGAGCATGTTTACCGTCAGTTCCAGAAGATCCCTTACCATCGATTCGACGTCTCTCCCCACATAACCAACTTCGGTGAACTTAGAGGCTTCAACTTTGATGAAAGGAGAATCCGCCATTCTGGATAACCGCCTTGCAATCTCGGTCTTTCCCACGCCAGTGGGGCCGATCAAAATAATATTTTTTGGTGCAATTTCATCCCGTAATTCTTCAGGAACCTGCTGCCTGCGCCATCTGTTTCTCAATGCGATCGCAACGGATCGTTTGGCCTTTTTCTGTCCAATGATATATTTATCCAGTGCCTTAACGATTTCAAATGGTTTCAATCGACTCATGCCACCGACCTATTCTTCTTTTTCATTATTATTATTTTCCTTTGATGCTTCCCAAAGAGGAAACGAATAACGCCATCATACCCAACCGCTTTTTGAACCTGTTAAAGCGACTCAATGGTTACGGCATCGTTTGTGAAAACACATGTTGAAGCCGCTATTTTCATCGCTGCTTCTACAATCTCTTTTGCGTCCATGCCAGTATGGTTGAGAAGCGCCGTTGCCGCTCCCTGGGCACCCACACCCCCGGCTCCTATTCCCAAAACGCCCTCATCCGGTTCCATCACATCGCCGTTGCCGGAGATAAGAAACATTCTCGACTCATCCACCGCAATCATGATCGCCTCAAGCCGCCTCAAATATTTATCGGTTCGCCAATCCCGAGCCAACTCGACAGCACTCCGGGTCAGATTTCCATTGTAACGCTCCAGCTTAGCCTCCAAACGTTCGGAAAGATTCAGAGCATCTGCCGTAGCACCGGCAAACCCCACAATAATTTTATCATTATATATCCTTCTGACCTTTTTGGCATGGTGCTTTATGATGGTGTCGTTCAAAGTAACCTGTCCATCTCCTGCGACGACCACTTTGCCCTTGTGCCTCACTGCCAGAATGGTGGTGCCGTGGAGGTTAGAACGGGAAGCGTCGGTTCCATACCGCAAGCCGTGTTTTCCATTTGTCGTTGTCATTTTGTTCCTTTTGGCTGAAACAAACCGTTTTTGTCCGAGTTCCTTTGTTTTCAGACAATTTAAATGGCGCAAACCCCAGGGCAGCCTAACGCCTGGGATGGGCCTTATCATAGGTCTCCATTAGTTTACCAATACTCACATGGGTATACTTTTGAGTGGTGGAAAGACTTTCATGCCCTAAAAGTTCCTGTACAACCCTTAAATCCGCTCCTGCATCAAGCAAATGAGTCGCAAATGAATGACGAAACGCGTGGGGAGAGACGGGGATCAAAAATCCGCAATCCCTGATGACTTTTTCTAGAATACGGGCGATAGACCGTGACGTCAGCCGCCGGTTATTCTTGTTTAGAAAAAGGGGTTCATTTCTATCTGTCTGCATCACGCCTTTTCGTAAATGTGATGACTCCAGCAGCTCCTTTCTGTATTTTTTTATCGCCTCCGCCGCCTTTTGACCGATCGGTACTATCCGCTCTTTTTCCCCCTTTCCGATGACGCGGATCACACCTGTTGGGAAATTGACATCTGAAACATTCACCCCTGCCAGCTCGGAAATCCGTAATCCGCTGGAATAAAGCGTTTCAAAAATGGCCCGATTTCTTAATCCAAACAGGGTATCTGTTTTAATTGAATCGAGCAATCTAAACATGTCATCCACCGTAAGATAGGCGGGAATCGATTTCTCCTGTTTGGGGGTTAGAATCGAATCTGCCGGACTATCTAAAATGACACCGAATTTTGTCAAGTGCCTTAAAAAAGAGCGAACAGCAGAAAGCTTCCGCGCCATGGTGACCTTTTTGTTCTTTTGGTATAAAAAAGCGAGATAACGCCTGATCTGAAGACCGTTCACCTCATCAGCCCTGACGGCGTTCCCGCGAAGGTCCACTTGATTTTCATCTTGATGATCTTCGGCAATAAAAGATGCAAATTCGTTGAGATCATGCGAATAGGCACGGCAGGTGTTCGCCGAATATCCTTTTGCGGAAGAGAGCGATTCGATAAACTCTTCGATCATTCCCTTTAGGGAGGATGAAATCATAAAAGTAAGTCTTTTAAATTTGGATCAGCGACGCTAGCTCGGTCCAGGTACCCACCTCTATAAACGGATGTTTCTGACGGTTCCACGGCTGCTTGAAAAGCACAGGTACAATTCCCGCTGCCTCCAGGATAAAACAGGTCTCAAGTCGATCTTCAACAAAATAGGAGATATTTCTATCTGTCAGTATATCGGCCTTTCCTTCAAATGACCCGGTCGTAATGATTTCAATTGCGCTTGGATCGAGGGGCAGGACATCAAGCATCCATTCATAGATAGGGCCCAAATAGGGTCGGGCCGTTACAAAAAGAATCGAGCCGTGCTTCATGCCCATTCTGGACAATACCTGGGGTGCGTTCTTAAACGGCCTCAAGCGTGGTTGGTAGTTCCCATCCACAATTTTAGTCACGATGATCTCTATGAGCTTTGATTCCATGTTGATGCAGTCTTTTAAAGAATAGCTCGTGATGTCTTCATACTTTATTCCGTTGATGTTAAATTCATCACGAGCGATATCTATAAAAAGCGCCATGGTATCTGCAAATACGCCATCGATGTCAAATGCCATTGTTGCCGGATCGATTCTGTGTTTTTTCATGATCATTTGCGATGCAAAACTTAACCCGGCTATGCAGCCTTTCTTGTTCTTTTTTTTAATCTCGAGATTCTGCGCCGATAAATTGACACCATTTTTTTGTCGTGTGATTCAACCGCTGCCATGCGCTTGGTTTTTAATTCCCGAATCCTTTGTTTGATTCCCTGGACAGTGGAATCCTTTTTTTTCGGTGTTTTATCTATAATTCTCCTTGCTTTTCTTACGGCGTTGAACAACTCCGCTTTGTTCTGCCTGTGAACTCCGGTAATTTCCGGCATCTCCTTGGCAATTTCCCTCAGCTCTTTGACGGTCATGTTTTCAAGCGGTTTTTCCTTTGATTGCTCTTTCTTTTCATCCATGTCAGATCAATCTCCTCCTTTCTTTTCACGCTTAAAAAAAATAGAAGCGGAGGCTACTTACCCCCGCTGTTTATTCGACAACAACAATGCTTGTCTCTGATGTAGTTCGTACTGATATTATTTATTCGCTGTTTTTATCCTTATAACTTTTGGTTGCTTCATCCAAGAACTTTGTTAGCGGTCTTACAATATCAATCGGAAACGGAAAGATCGTTGTGGTGTTATTCTCCGCCGACATCTCGCGCATGGTCTGAAGATATCTTAGCTGCAAAGCCATCGGGTATTTTTGAATAATTTTCGCCGCTTCAGCCAGTTTCGCAGCTGCCTGAAATTCACCTTCAGCATTGATCACTTTGGCACGACGCTCTCTCTCCGCTTCAGCCTGTTTGGCCATTGCCCGCTGCATCTCCTGCGGTAAATCAATATGCTTAAGTTCAACGGTCGCGACTTTTATTCCCCACGGATCTGTATGGGTATCGAGTATTTCCTGAAGCTCAGCGTTGATTTTTTCTCTGGCTGATAAAAGTTCATCCAGGTCTGCCTGCCCGCAGACACTCCTCAACGTCGTTTGAGCAAGCTGCGACATGGCATAGCTGTAGTTTTCCACCTCGATGACCGCTTTGACCGGATCGATCACCCGGAAGTAGATAACCGCGTTTACCTTAACAGAAACGTTGTCCTTCGTAATAACATCCTGGGGGTCCACATCCATGGCAACGAGACGCAGGCTGACCTTTACAATCCTATCCACAAGCGGGATGAGAATGATAAGCCCCGGTCCTTTTGCCTTTATCACCCGTCCCAGCCGGAATATCACTCCACGCTCATACTCGTTTAGGATGCGTATGGCTGCGGAAAGAAAAAAGACGGTGAGAATAATGATGGTAATTGCTGTATACATTAGATTCTCCTTTATGCTTGTTGGGTGTTCGGTTTGATAACTAACCGATAAATTTTAATTAACCAACCTTTTCAACCTCAAGAACTAGGTTGTTAATCTTTATCACCTGAACCCGGGTCCCTTCCGGCGAGGCTGTTTTTGACACGGCGCGCCACAGCTCACCATGTACAAAGACTTTCCCTTCAGGTGTCAGCGCCTTTTTCACCACACCGATTTCCCCAATAAGCCCTGTCGTCCCGGTTTTCGATTTTGAAACCTGAGATTTAAAAACCAGACCGGCCACGACAACAAAAAAGGCTGAAACAATGATCACTGTTGTTATCAGCACCTGCAACGACACCTGCAGTTCAGGACTGTTACCTTCGAAGAGCATCAAAGAACCCAAAATGAGCGAGACCGTCCCCGCGATACTCAGCATCCCATAGCTGACAATTTTTATCTCCAAAATAAAAAAGACAACGGCAAGAATAATAAGGAGTATCCCCGCATAGTTTACAGGGAGGGTTTGAAAGGAAAAAAATGCCAGAATGAGCGAAATCCCCCCAATGACACCCGGAAAAATGGCACCGGGATTGGACAATTCGAAATAAATCCCTGCCAAACCGATCATCATGAGAATGTATGCGATATTGGGATTGCTGATGGTTTTTAGGACCTTGGTTCTGAAGGTTTCTTTTAGTATTCTCTTTTTGGCATTGTCGAGATTGAGTTTTCCTTTACCCGCTATCAAACGGCCGCTTATTTTCTTTATCAGATCATCGGTATCGTTTGCGATGATATCGATAATTTTTTCATTTAATGCTTCTGTTTCTGTCGCGGAGATACTCTCACGCACCGCCTTTTCAGCCCAGGTTTCATTTCTTCCCCGCTTTTTCGCAATACTCTTTACATAGGCCACCATGTCGTTGGTTACCTTTTCGGACATGGTCTTGCCGATCTCTTTTCCGCCCGCGCCTACCGGGTGGGCAGCACCGATATTTGTTCCCGGCGCCATGGCGGCGATATCTGCAGCCATTGTAATCATCACACCCGCAGATGCTGCTCGAGCGCCACCGGGTGATACATAAACAACCACCGGCACTTTACTGCCATAAATATCCATGACAATCTTTCGCATCGATTCGGCCAGGCCACCGGGGGTGTCCAATTCAATGATGATACAGGCTGCGTTTTCTTCCGAAGCTTTTTCAATCCCCTGCTTTAAAAAGTCAGCCACACCCGGACCGATCGCATCTGATACCCTGATGATAAAAATTTCATTTTTCTCCGCAATAGCCGGCGCAGCACAGAAAAAACTGAACAAAGACAGGACAAGAAATATGCGAATTATTTTTATTGATAGCATCTAACCCTCATTGAAGCTCCATCAATTGCTTCATATCTTCCCAAACATCGCGCTTTTTTTCAGGATTCCGAAGAAGGTATGCGGGATGAAAAGTAGGTATAACTGTCATGTTGTGATATTGATATAAGTTTCCCCTCAATTTCGATACGGGGTCCCTGATATTCAACAGGCTCTGAACCGCAACAGATCCAAGGGTACATATGAATTCAGGATGGATTGCCGCAATCTGTCGTTTCAAAAAAGGGATACATGTTTTGATTTCATCGGGAAGTGGATTTCGATTGCCCGGTGGACGGCATTTGACAATATTGCATAAATATACATCTTCCCTCCTCAAATTCATAGCCTGAATGATTTTGTTCAGCAGACGCCCGGCTGCACCAACAAACGGCTCTCCCTTTTGGTCCTCATCATAACCGGGTCCTTCACCGATAAAGACGAGCCTTGCCTTCGGATCCCCCACCCCGAAGACAATATGGTTCCGGCTCTCGGAAAGCTTGCACCGCCGGCAATCGTCAATATCAGTATAGATCTCCTCCAGGGTTTCATCGAAAGAGATTACGCTGCTCCCCCAAGCGTTAATCCTCTCGAGATTTTCTGCAGAGCAATCAAACCCCTCACACCCCATGGCGGTCAAAGACCGTAGATGCCGGGTAACCCCATCCAAAGCGGCGATAAAATTTTCCCTATAGATGCCCGATGGATCCGGCGGCTGAGAATCTCCCCCTTTATGAAATGCTGCCATTTTTAGTCAACCCATTAACCCAACACTTTGTTATTGTTTTAACAGGCCCGATTCACTCTCCCCAATCGTTGGTGAAACCCATATATTAACACGGGCTTCGAGCTCTCCATCAATAATGTTGATAACACAAAACCGATTTTCTTTTTGAAACAATATGATGGTTCGGGGAGATTTGAATGAGCTGATTTTTCTCCAGTTATCCTTGGCCATATTGTTTTCAAAAAATGTGACCAGCGAATCAATTTCCACGCGACCGGTCAGCGTGATTACGCCGGTCATAAATCCAGGCGTCCGGTAGATAAACGTTAGTTTCTTTTTTATTTTCAATTCTTTTGGAATAAGGATATCTCCAAAATCATAGTATGAGGGAATTGCGCCTTTCCCTGTTTTTGTTGCACTCTTTTTTACTGATGTGATGTTTGCACATCCTGAAATGGCTAGAAAAATAGCAACTCCAATTCCAATTAATCCAAAAACTGTTTTTCTCCGCAAAGCTTTTTTCATCATTTTGCCTCCCTTTTAGATCCACAAAAAAATTGATTTAAAAACACCGTTCGCCATCAGCAACTTCCCAACGATTTAGCTCCTTAAACCTTTTTAAAGTTTTTTTCAACCGTTGTAATTGCTTATATCGATGCACCAGGTCAATCCATTGGCTGAACAGATTTACCAGTTTTGCACTATTATTTTGTCGGTTTTCTGTTATCTGTTCCTCAAGATCAAAAAGCGCACGAACCAAGTCCGGTTTGTCCGGCGTAATCTTTAGAAGATATTGATAGATTTCGGCTGCTTTTTTTAGGTGACCTTGATCAATGTGAACCTTGGCCATTGTTTTGGTATAAAAATCGTTATCCCCACTCATTTTTCGGCCTTTTGGTCTTTGTTCGATTTAATGAGTATGACCTCGTCTTTTCCGATCATACCCAGTTTTTGCCGCGCCACACTTTCGATAAACCCCGGGTCGTTTTTGAGGCGGTCGATTTCATAATACGATGCGAAATTTTTCTGAACAAGGGCCGTGTTTTGTTCTATCAAGCTTTTTTTTTCATTTTTCAACTTGATGAGCTCAACAAATCCCTTATCACTAAAAATAATAACCAGAAACAGATTGAAGAGTAACCAAGTGACAAACAGAAGAAAAATTCTTTGCGCTGTACTCACGATTTTCTTACACCTTTTGTGACGGCAACCCAGACCTTCTTAAGTTCCGGACTCTTGATTAAAAATGAAAAAGCCCCGTAAAACAGAAAACCGATGATTATACTCCCCATAAGCCCAACAAGGAGGCTTGATAAGGTTTCATCTCCTGACCGGATCATATAAACGGAAACCGCCCAAACCACAGCGCCCATCATGGCAGAAGAAACCAGAGTTTTGCAAACAGATTCTTTTATGTTTTTTAATTCCAGCGATCCAAGGGTTACCCTTAAAGCCCTTATTAAAAGGGCCAGGTTCAGCATTGAAGCCAGTGAAGTTGAAAGCGCGAGCCCCCCATGCCCCAAAGGCCCCATCAGCAAAACCGCAAGGACGATATTGGCAATAACCGAAACGACGGCCATCCGTACCGGTGTTTTTGTATCCTGCAGGGCATAAAAGGTAGAAACAACAATTCTCACAGCTGAAAAAGCCCAAAGACCCATACCATAATATAAAAGGGCCACTGCAGTCAATCGAGTGGTTTCGGCATCAAAAGCCCCCCGTTTGAACAAAAGCGAGATAATCGGCTCCCGTAAAATGATCAACCCGACCATGGAGGGTATGGTAATAAAAAAGACCAGGTTCATCGCATGGACAAAGGTCTCCCTCACCCCAGCAAGGTCCTCGGCAGCCGCCTGTCTCGATAGGCTAGGCAACACGGCAGTTGCCGTAGCAACGGCAAAAATGCCCAGGGGAAACTGGACGAGTCGGTCTGCATAATAAAGATATGACACGCTCCCCTCCGGTAACAGTGACGCCAGAAGGGTTCCCACCAGGATATTGATCTGATAGACCGCGGCACCGAAAACGGTCGGGAGCATCAACAAGCCGACTTTTTTAAGCCCGACATGGTATATTCTGGTTTTTTTCCAAAAAAAGACACCTTTTCTGATAATAAACGGTATCTGAAGCAAAAGCTGTAAAACACCACCGATTATTACCCCGATAGCGAGGCCGGTAATCGGTTCCGACAGGTATGGGGAAATAAAAAACGCCCCGCCGATCATTGCAAGGTTCAAAAAAACGGGTGCGAGGGCCGGGGCGGCAAAATGACCGAGAACATTCAAAATCCCCATGCAAAGCGCCACCATTCCGATAAAAAAAATATAGGGAAACATGATACGGGTCAGGGTGATGGTGAGCGAAAGCTTTTCAGGTGACCCGACGAATCCAGGGGCTATAATCCGGATGATCAGTGGTGACAACAAAATGCCGAATAGGGCGAGCATCGTCAGTATAATTGAAAGCAACAAGATGGCGGATCCTGCAAGTTTAAAGGCTTCATCCTTTCCTTTGTTTGTAAGGTATTCTGTAAAAACAGGGATAAATGCAATGCTTAACGACCCTTCGGCAAAAAGGCGCCTCAATAAATTGGGGATTCTAAATGCCACAAAAAACGCATCTGAGCCAAGGCCCGCTCCAAAGTATCCGGCGATAACAACATCTCTTAGGAATCCAAAAATGCGACTTAATAAAGTGGCACTTCCTATGATTCCGGCAGCATTGGTTACGCGAGTATTTTCGTGCATGGGAATATGGGGATTGTTTTTCTCATTTTATCCAAACATTAGCAATTATGTGAAAATATCTTGACATGGGATAACGAATTTAATATTCTGCTAGATTAAGATTCGATTAGATGTTATTTGTTACCAGTTATTGGGTTTGGTAAAATTTAAATCAAAATTGTATCTCATCCAACTAAAACCCCCGGTTGAGGCTTTTTTCGCCCAATTGGGGTTTAAAAAAAGGAGTTATCACACTTGGCAAACCATAAATCTGCGATAAAACGCGCGCGTCAGAATGAACGAAAGCGTCTACAAAACAAGAGGCTCAAAACCAGGATCAAAAAGGTCACCAAAGAGGTTCGTCTGGCCGGAGATGAATCACAAAAAAGCACTACTTTGAACCGGCTGAATATTGCAAAATCAGTCATTGACAAGGCCGCAAAAAAGGGGGCCGTCCATAGAAATACCGCTTCAAGAAAAATATCACGCCTCTCAAAGGTAGTTGACGCCATCAGCACTTAAGGGGATTTACTAATTGCCAAAATGCCTGTGGTTATTTAAAAATCGCTTGTCAGCCGATTGAAAGCTTTTTCGGCAATCCTTTCTGACAACACGATAATGGCATCCCGTAGATTCTTTTCGGTTTCTGGTTTGGTTAAACCCACAAGATAGGTCTTGCTTTCTAGTACAACATTGGCCCACAGGATCTTTTTTTGCTGATCCCTTAGCTCGAAAGCAACCCCAATGGTCACCTCCCGTTCATCTGAAGTATCGGTGCCAGTATGAAAGACGGTTTCGATGCCCATTCCACTGATGACCCCGGATAAAATTGCCTCTGCGTTTCCCCTGCGCCCTGCCAGAACATCTTCACTCTTTCTGATAAACTCATCGATAAGATCGTCGGTAAATATTTTTTCAATACCGGTCTCCCTCGTACGATTCTCGAAAATAGTGATATAAATGGACTGAACCCCTCCGGGGAATGTTCCGCTGCCTGCAAATTTATAACCACAGGCGATAAAAACAAATCCGAACAAACAGAAAAGAATCCGGATAACTCTGATGTGTTTTGTCATTAAAAACAATTTCTCCCCACTGCCTAACGACCCTAAGACAAAATACGCGACTATTCGGTACATTGGATTTTGGTTTAAACCACGATATTCACCAGCTTTTTTTTGACCACAATCACTCGTTTTATCGGTTTGCCGTTGATGAATTTCGAAACCCGTTCGTCGGAAAGGGCCCTGCACTTGATGGCACTTTCACCTTCATCCGACGGGACATTGAACCGGCTTCTCAGTTTCCCATTGACCTGTACCACGATCAGAAGATCGTCTCTGTCAAGCGCATCTTTTCTGAAGGATGGCCATGGAGTTAGAAAAATACTCGACTCATGCCCAAGGGCCTTCCAGAGTTCTTCGCTAAAATGGGGTACCATCGGCGATAAAAGTTGAACCACCGATTCAAGGGAAAACTTTATTACCCCGGGTTTTTCCGGATTGTGGACATTTGAGTCCAGTCCGGACATCGTATTTGCCAGGGTCATGACCGCACTGATGGCTGTGTTAAAATGAAACCTCTCTTCAATATCCTGGGTAACTTTTTTAATGGTCTGATGGGTCTGTTTATATAAACCCCGAACCTGACTTTTGAGCAGGTTCGGATCGCCACTAAAAGAAACAGCATCTTTGATGCCATCCATGTGTTTAAACACCAGGCGCCACACCCGGTTCAAAAAGCGACGCCCCCCCTCAACCCCCTGCTCGCTCCATTCCAGGTCTCTTTCAGGTGGTGCTGCAAAAAGACAAAAAAGCCGTGTTGTATCAGCCCCGTATTTCTCCAGCATTGTGTTCGGATCGATGATGTTTTTTTTGGATTTTGACATCTTTTCAACACGACCTTCAACCGCCCCTTTTCCGCATTTATTGCAAAACCGTTTGGTACCCCTGGTTTCAACTTCATCGGGGAGAAGGAAGCCATGCTGAATACAGGATATCGTCTCTTTGCAGACCATTCCTTGTGTCAGTAAACGGGTAAACGGCTCTTTGTATTCGACCAGTCCATGTTCTTTTAGTACTCTCGTATAATACCTAGAATAAAGCAGATGTAAAATTGCATGTTCAACCCCCCCGATATATTGATCCACCGGCATCCAATAGTCCACATCCCTTTTGTCAAACATGCCGGCGTCACACTCGGGACTGCAGTAGCGTTCAAAATACCATGAAGATTCCACAAATGTGTCCATGGTATCGGTTTCCCTTTCGGCTTCGGGATTACCACACCGGGGGCATGCGGTCTTTACGAAACTATCCAGCATGGGAAGGGGCGATCGTCCCCCATCCAGAATATCTTCTTCCTCCGGGAGTATAATGGGTAGATCTTCATCCTTGACCGGCACAATACCGCAATCTTTACAGTGGATCATCGGAATCGGTGCTCCCCAATACCGCTGCCTTGAAATGCCCCAGTCCCTTAATCTGAAACTCACCATTCTTTTTCCGAAACCTTTTTCCTCAAGATAGTCCGAGATCTCCTCAATCGCTATTCTGCTTTCCATGCCGTTAAAGTGTCCGGAGTTGAGCATGATCCCGGTATCAACGTAGGCCTCTGTCATGGTATCGGCATCGAGGTCTCTATCAAAGGGCTTTACAACCACCACCACATCCAGACCGTATTTCCTCGCAAAATCGAGATCCCGCTGGTCATGGGCGGGAACAGACATCACCGCACCGGTTCCATATTCCATGAGGGCAAAGTTGGCGGTATAAATAGGCATCCGTCTTCCACTCAACGGATTGATGCAATAGGCGCCAATAAAAACACCTTCTTTTTCGTAACTTTCCATCGTTCGGATCGACCGGTTCTGTTTTGACATGTGTTCAACAAATTCACTGACCGACCCTTCCTGTGCGGTCCCTTCCGAAAGTTTGGGTACCAGCGGATGCTCCGGGGCAAGGCACATGAACGTTGCACCGAAAACCGTATCCTGCCGGGTAGTAAATACCGCTATCTCCTCATCTTTACCCCCAACCGGAAACCGGATCTCAGCCCCGACGCTCTTACCGATCCAGTTTTTCTGCATGGTAATCACCTTGTCGGGCCACCCCGGTAGCTTGTCACTATAAATCAGCAAATCTTCCGCATAGTCGGTGATACGGAAAAACCACTGCCAGAGTTCCTTTTGGCGTACCGGTTTACCGCATCGCCAGCACATACCGGCCTCCACCTGTTCATTGGCGAGGACGGTCTGACAAGGGTCACACCAATTCACAAAAGATTTCTTTCGATAAGCCATCCCCTTTTCATACATTCTCAAAAAGAGCCACTGTTCCCAACGGTAATATTCGGGTTTACAGGTAGTGATTTCACGGTTCCAGTCGTAGGAAAATCCCATTCGTTTCAGCTGGGCCCGCATGGCTTCAATGTTTTCATAGGTCCATTTGGCTGGGTGGGTATTATTTTCAATCGCGGCGTTTTCCGCCGGCATCCCGAACGCATCCCAACCCATGGGGTGAAGCACGTTGAACCCCCTCATTTTTTTGTACCTTGCAACCACATCTCCTATGGTATAATTTCTCACATGCCCCATGTGTATCTTGCCGGATGGGTAAGGAAACATCTCCAAAAGATAATATTTTTCCTTGTCTCTATCTGTTTTCACTTCAAACAGCTTTGAGTCTCCCCAAAATGCTTGCCACTTGGTTTCAATTTTTTCGTGATCGTATTTCTCTTCCATTATTAACGCTATGCCTCAAAATGAATTTATGGATCGATTTGTAACTCCCCGGATCGGGTGAATCTTTTGTTCTCATCGTCGGTGCACATTCGTCCAGATAACAATTTTTAATCACCCGATATGAAAAAAGCTATGGTATCTCATGACACATTAAGCCCCAGATTTCAAGACCATCTATCCATTTATTTATCTTAAACAGAAATAACAGGTTTAGTACTAGAACTGTTTCGAAACACCGGATCGTGCTCAAAGGCAAGGGGCTAAGCCAACAATGCCTTGACAAATCGCATCTCAAATTATAGAGACGGGCCATGAATTTTCAAAGAAGATCAGTTATTTTTCTTGCCACTGTAGGCTATGTGGGAAAGATTCCTTTTGCTCCGGGTACGTTTGGTTCAATCCCTGGTCTCTTCATCTGGTTTTTTCTATCGAAAATCGATCCACTTCTTTCACTATTCTTAATCCTTTTTCTGGTTTTATCTTCGATTCCGATCGCCGGCCAAGCGGAGATTATATTGAATAAAAAAGATCCGAGTGAAATTGTAATTGATGAAATGGCAGGAATTGTGGTAGCCTTATTCGGTTTGCCGATGAATGTTCTTTCAGCCACTGCCGGCTTTTTCATCTTCAGGGTCCTGGACATATTTAAACCATTCCCGATTCGATTTATCGAACAAAAATTGCCGGGGGGAGCCGGTATTGTTATGGATGATGTGGTGGCAGGCATTTACTGCAACCTTTTGCTGAGAACTATATATCGTTTGGCAGGTCAATGAAGACCAAGAGAGAAAAAACACGCTGCGCATAAGAAAATGAATTTAAACGCAATCATTTATTTCGTCATCTTAAAACACAAATAAAAAAAGTAATGAAATTTTCCATTAAAAATATGATGTCAAAAAAGTCCGCAGAAAATAAAATCCCGGGGAAAAAAGGCCGTCTGCGAGAAAATATCGAAGCCATTGCCATTGCCATTGTTCTTGCATTGTTTATTCGCGCTTTTGTGGTACAGGCGTTCAAAATTCCTTCAGGATCGATGAAACAGACCCTGTTGATCGGAGATCATATCCTGGTGAACAAGTTCATATATGGGGTGAAGATTCCCTATTTACGCACCACCATCATTCCGGTAAAAAAACCGAAGAAGGGTGATGTTGTGGTCTTTAAGTTCCCTGAAGATCCGGAGAAAGACTTTATCAAACGGGTTGTCGGGATCGCCGGGGACGTTGTGGAGGTACGTGATAAGCAGGTTTATATCAACCAAGAAAAGATAAAAGATACATATAGCATTCATACCGATCCTCACACCATCCCTTCCGGATTGCAGCCAAGAGATAATTTTGGACCGGTTGCCGTTCCGCCCGATTCCCTTTTTGTTATGGGAGATAACAGAGATCACAGCTATGACAGCAGATTTTGGGGCTTTGTCAGTTTGAAAGCGGTGAAGGGTAAAGCTTTCATGATCTATTGGTCCTGGGACAGAGACAACTTCGGCGTCAGATGGAGAAGACTCGGGAACTGGCTAAAATAAGATAAATGGTGAAACATTCGATAATCAATGCGGGTGACCATCCGCATGTCCATTCTTTTTCCGGTATCAGGAGGCACTCGAAATGATAACCTGTATCGAGGGCGGAAGGGTGATCGATCCCGGACATATTGATGAGGTAAAGGATATCGTCATCGAAGAAGGGAAGATTATTGAATTAAAAGATTCCCTGCACGAGAAAACACGGAGTTCAGACGAAGAATCCAAAATCATCGATGCCTCAGGAAAAATTGTAACCCCCGGCCTGATCGATATGCATGTTCATCTGCGGGAGCCTGGGCATGAATATAAGGAAACGATTCGATCAGGCTGTTTGGCGGCCGCAGCGGGTGGTTTTACCTCGATTTGCGCCATGCCAAACACCGATCCGGTAAACGACAACCGACAGACCACAGAATATATCCTAAAGAAAGCAGCATTGAACAGTCCGGGGGTTCGTGTTTTTCCGGTTGCCGCCATAACCAAAGGGCTTCAAGGCAAATCCCTTTGTGAATACGGAGAGTTGAAAGATGCCGGTGCGATTGCCTTTTCAGATGACGGCCGACCGGTGATGGACAGCCAGGTCATGCGCCAGGCAATGGAATGTGCCAATAAGTTCGGCAGCATCATCATTTCTCACTCTGAGGATATTGGTCTTTCACAAAATGGGGTGATGAATGAAGGGAAACTCGCCGCACAGATGGGCCTGGTGGGAATACCAAATGTAGCGGAAAGCATCATGGTGATGCGGGACATCGCACTTTGCGAATTGACCCGAATGTCGATTCATATTGTCCATATCAGCACTCGGGAATCTGTTTATGCCATTAGAGATGCCAAAACCAGGGGAATACCTGTTACAGCTGAAACCGCACCTCACTATTTCACACTTTGCGAGGATTCGGTGAAGGATCATAATACAAACGCGAAGATGAATCCGCCGCTTCGTTCAATTCAGGATCGAGAATCGGTTCTGACAGGGCTTGCCGATGGCACCATCGATGCCATTGCCTCGGACCATGCACCCCATTCTTCAACTGAAAAAGATGTCGAGTTCAACCTGGCGGCCAACGGGATCATCGGGCTTGAAACCTCCCTTTCCCTGGGATTGAAGCTGGTAGAAAACGGTCTAATAACCATCATTGACCTTGTTGCAAAAATGTCAACCAACCCGGCACGCATCCTTGGCCTCAAAAGCGGTCTTCAAATCGGTAACCTCGCTGATATCACCATTATTGATCCTGACAGACCCTACGAAGTCGTTTCGAATCGTTTTCAGTCTCTCAGTCGCAACACCCCCTTTGACGGCTGGAACCTGAAAGGAAAGGCGGTTTTAACTATGGTTGGCGGGAATGTGGTTTTTGAAGAAACAGGAGCCCTATCAAATCTCTCATCCCAGTACGATCTCCCGGCTTGTCCCGGTTCTTCAACAGGGACCTACGGGACAAACAAATAAAAAATGACAAAAAAGAAACCCCATATTCTTGTTGTGGACGATGAACTTAGCATGAGGGAGCTGCTCGAAATCATGTTCGGCCGGGAGGGATATAAGGCGTTGACAAACAAATTGAAGCTCATGCCAAACTGGCGCCGTAGTGACAATTTCGTGCTGGAATTTTTCAAACTCCTTCAAGGCCGAGGTATCCGGGACAGTCTTCACTGCCTCTGATAGTACGTTTGTATCAATGAGATATTTCATCACCTCAACTCGACTTCTCTTCCGACAGATAGGTCTCGAAGTCCTTTGAAATCCCTTTCAAATATCTCAATCCCTTCATCTTCAAACTTTCGTCGAAATTCCGAAATGGCACTCCAAAATCCAGCATATTTGCGGCTGAGTCGTTTATATTTTCGAATCGACAACAACATTGCAACCGGTTTCCCTTGTCTGGTCAATTCAACATGTGGCCCTTTTTCGACATAATGGATAATTGTAGGAAGTCTATTTTTTGCTTCAGCTATGGAAAATTGCTTTTGCATTATAACCACCTCTTTAACACGTTATATTTTTCATGGACATAAGCAAGAGAATAAAGGGGAATGCGCTCGCTGTTTCGTCCATGGATTCTCACACTCAGTTCACTTTTTTTCTAATCTGTGTTTATATCGTAAATAAACGCATGGGCCACAATGATAGAACCTGCTAGGGATATCTGATGAACTGCCTTAATTTCCCCACCTTTCAATAAAACAGGTTCGGTCAGTTCCGAAATGTGGTCTGCCTTGATACTCTTCAGGGTGGCATACCTCAATTGAGCCGCTTCCAGTCCCTGATACCGAATGGTCTTGTAATAGACCTCAAATAGGACAATTGCAGAAAATATAATTTTTTTTGTTCGTAAAATATTTTCGACAATATCGGCCCCTTCCTCGTTGTCCATCATTGTAAGAGTTGCCGATGTGTCGGGCAAAAAGAGGTTACTCTTCAAACCTCTTATCCTCCTTTCTGCCTCTCAGCAGGTTCTTGGTAAGCTTCTCTCCATCAGAGCAACCACGCAAAGATCCCACAGGGTCTTTCGGCAGTGGGATTAGCTTTATAACAGATCCGGTATCTATCCAAGCCACCTTTGCACCGGTGGTGATTCCATATTTTCTTCTTAATGCCACAGGAACAACCACCTGTCCCTTTATTGTTATTACTGATTCCATTTATTATGTCTCTTCTAAAAATTATCTTACTTTCTCTAATAATATAGTAATAATTATCAAAAACTATATTATGCGAACGGTGTCATTTAGCCATAATCGATGACATGATCCTCAAAGGCCTGAATTTTCTACAATAGAAAAAAAGTCGGGTTTAAGCCGAAATAGCGCGTGTATGCTTCTTAGCTGACATCTGTCAAACAGGCAATGCGAATTGTTGAAGCGCTTGATACGGTTTTGAGCGGTTCAGTATCATCGATGACATGCCCGACAATATTGACCGGGCTGTACGCCCTTGGTTTTTCACCGGTGCTGACCGGTGTGCGCCCAAAAAAAATGCAAAGCGCACTGCCGGCTGGCCAGTAGGCCAGGGTCCCTACTTCAACCTCCTCCCGGGCATCCGATGCCTGGTCAGCAGAAACGGGGATATCAAAATAGATTTCTTCTCCCCAGATATTTACCGTCCCTTCAATCGGCAAAGCTTCGGATATCTTTTGTGCTGTTTCGGAATCATTGAGTTCGGCTAATAACGACTCGCCTTCCACTGAAATGGTGATTTGATTCATTTGTTTTTCCTCATAATGGATTTAATATGGGTTAAACATCGTTTGGCCGAAATATTGCGTATAATTTTTCGATACCTTGGTCTCCGATTCGTTATTACGGTAACATATATTCAGGCTCACAAAAAGCATTTCACCGTCCTACCCGCAAAGCAAAGCTTGGACCATCAGCATCGATCATAGTTTAAGGTGTTAATTAAGCTATTGAGACAATACCTGAATCGATCCATTATTGCTTGACTATAAAAAAATGTAGCTGTAATGTAGCTTCTGTTCAGATTCGCAAACCAAAAAGGAGCCAGTTTTGCACAAATTACTTCAAGATCATCCGGGCCAGAAAATACTCCTCCTCGGGAATGAATCGATTGCCCGAGGAGCGATCGAGGCAGGTGTTGCGGTGGCGACCACCTATCCGGGAACACCCTCCTCAGAAATCTCAATGAACTTTTTCCAGGTGGCACAGGAAAGCGACCTCTACTTTGAATACAGTACCAATGAAAAGGTCGCGCTCGAGGTGTCAGCAGCAGCAGCAAACACCGGTGTCCGCAGCATGTGCGTGATGAAGCACGTTGGGGTCAATGTGGCAGCTGACCCGTTGTTGACGCTCGCCTATATAGGCGTCAAGGCGGGTATGGTGCTTCTGACAGCAGATGACCCGTATATGTTTTCGAGCCAGAACGAACAAGATAACCGGTATTACGGCAAGCTGGCCGGACTTCCGGTGATCGAACCCTCTTCCGTTGAGGAAGCAAAGGAAATGGTTCCATACGCCTTTGACCTTTCAGAGGCCCTCGGAGAGCCGGTCATCATGAGAACCACCACGCGGATTAATCACTCTACCGGTCCCGTTGTCCTGGGAGAAATCAGAACGATCAACTCCAAAGGCGACTACACAAAGGATCCTTTTAACCAGGTTCCGATTCCTGCGGTGGCCAGAAAACTGCATATCAGGTTGTTGGACAATCTTGAAAAAGCCGAAAAAATCGCCGAAAATTCTCCTTATAATTTTATCATCGGGGCAGGTACCTGGGGAATCGTCTGCAATGGGGTCAGCTATAATTATGTTCGCGATGCTGTAAGAGATCTGGGGATTAAAACAGAAAGCAAAATACTTCGCATCGGCTTTTCACACCCTCTCCCCTCTAGTTTGATCAAGAATTTCTTAAAAGGGTGCGAAAAGGTGCTGGTAGTCGAAGAAGGCGAGCCGGTTATGGAGGAAGCTTTGAAGGCTTTTGCCCAGGAGGAGGGGTTGACGCTGAAAATTAACGGGAAAGGGGATGGCCTTTTCACGCGACTCTATGAGTTTAACCCCGGACAGGTGAGGCAATCGATCGCAACATATTACGGTATCGATCATACACCAAAAGCGCTTCTCGATCTTTCCGACATTCCAGAAATTCCGCAACGGCCGCCAAACCTTTGTCCCGGGTGTTCCCATCGGGCCACCTACTATGAAGTGAAGATGGCGGCCAAGAGCATGGAAACCATTTATCCAACCGACATCGGATGCTATACCCTCGGCATTCTCCCACCCCTCTCCATGGCAGATTTTCTTTTATGCATGGGCTCTTCCGTTGGCACATCATGCGGTTTTTCAAAAACTACAGATAAGAAAGTCATCGCTTTTATCGGGGATTCCACCTTCTTTCATTCCGGAATATCTGGTTTGGTCAATGCTGTTTTCAATAACCACAACTTTACACTGGTTATCCTGGATAACGGCACGACGGCCATGACCGGGCATCAACCCAATCCGAGTGTCGATATGAACATTTTGAATCTCAGCGGATATGGACGTGTCTCCATAGAAACGGTGGTTCGGGGAATCGGAGTATCCCATGTCACCACCATCAAACCGTACAAGGTGAAAAAAAGCATCGAAGCCATACGGGAAGCCTTGAATTACAAAGGGGTTTCCGTGGTCATTGCCGAGGAAATGTGTGTTCTGTATGCGAAGCAACTTAAACTGGCGAAGGAAAAACCGTTTGAAGTCACTGGGAAATGTAAAAATCACAGAAACTGTTTGAATGAGATTGCATGTCCTGCGTTTCACATATGGAACGATCAGGTAAAAATCGATCCTGACCTTTGCACCGGTTGCGCGGTCTGCGCACAGATCTGCCCGGAAAATGCAATTTTACCCATAAAAGCAAAATGAAAAAGACGGGATTTTTACAATGAAAACAACCAGAGTGATTATTGTAGCAGTGGGTGGGCAAGGAAACCTTCTGGCATCCAGGGTGTTGGGCGAAGCCGCGTTGATTGCGGATGTTCAGGTTCGAATGAGCGAAATCCATGGGATGGCCCAGCGGGGCGGAGTGGTGGAATCTTCCATCGTGTTTGGAGATTCGGAAAGCACAATCATCTCAGATGGTGAAGCGGATGTGCTGGTTGGATTTGAACCTTCGGAAACCCTTAGGGCCGTTAATAAATGCAATTCAAAAACCATCATGATCACCAACCTTTCACCCACGATGCCGTTTACGGTCAACATCGGAAAGGGCGTCTACCCGAACCTCGAGGTTTTGCAAAAATTAATCCGTGCAAAGGTGGCGAACCTGATCGCCTTCAACGCAACAACCCTTGCCAAAGAGGCCGGGAATGTGATGGCTGTCAACATGGTGCTCCTTGGGGCACTGATTCAAACAAAAACCCTCCCCATCTCGACGGATCATGTAAAAACAGTGATCAGAACACGGACAAAACAAGACTTTGTTCAAATCAATGTAACGGCCTTTGATCTTGGCTATTCCGCCGCCCAGGCAGTGTCTAAGGTTGAAAATGCCTAAATTTAAGGAGGCAAGCTATGCCCTGGAATGATATCTACGAATGCATGCCGTTTGAAGCGCTTGAGAAATTTCAGGTAGAAAAGCTCAGAGAGACCCTGTACTGGGTGCATGAAAAAGTTCCGTTCTACCGGAAAAAGTTGGATGAAGCCGGTGTAACTTCCGAAGACATTCAACATTTGGAAGATTTATCCAAACTCCCGGTAACGGTCAAAAACGACATGAGAGACAACTATCCTTTTGGTCTTTGCGCTGTACCGATGGAGAAGCTGGTTCGGGTCCATGCCTCTTCAGGCACCACAGGAAAGCCAATAACCGGTCCGTATACTGCTGAAGATCTGGATCGGTGGACCGAATGCATGGCCAGGAATCTTTGGGCAGCTGGAATTCGGAGAGAAGATATCGTCCAAAATACCTATGGATACGGGCTGTTCACCGGTGGGCTCGGTTTTCACCAGGGGGCCAATAAGATCGGGTGCATCGTTGTTCCAACCAGTTCGGGTATGACCGAGCGGCAGGTCATCCTGATGCAGGATTTCGGGGCCACTGCCCTGTTTTGCACCCCTTCTTATGCGCTGACCATCGCTGAACAAGCTGAAGAAATGAATATCGATATCAAGAAACTGCCTCTGAAAGTAGGTATTTTCGGTGCGGAACCATGGACAAAGGGGATCCATCTGGAAATTGAGGAACGAATGGGGATAAAGGCCATGGAAGCTTACGGTCTGACTGAAATCGGCGGACCTGGGGTATCGTTTGACTGTGAAGCACAGGAAGGCCTCCATATCAACGAGGACCACTTTATTCCGGAAATCGTAGACCCTGTCACCCTTCAACCCCTCCCCTTGGGAGAAAAAGGTGAGCTCATTTTCACATCGATCCAGCGACAGGCCATGCCGATGATTCGGTATCGCACCAAGGACATCACACGACTTTACCGTGAGCCCTGCGCCTGCGGGAGGACCCTGATCAAGATGGACAAAGTGACCGGACGTTCCGATGATATGCTCATCATCAGTGGCGTCAATGTTTTCCCCTCCCAGATCGAATCGCTTCTGCTCGACATCGATGAGGTGAAACCCCAGTATGTGATCGTCGTAAAAAAGAAGCGACACCTCGATCATCTCTCCATCAAAGTCGAGGGGAAAAACGAGGTTTATGCAGCCGGCTCGGAAAAGAGGGGTGAAGTGGAAGAAAAAATCGTGCATCACATCAAGGGAATGATGGGCATCGGAGTCGAAATCGAACTGGTTGAGCCTAAATCGATTGCCCGAAGCGAAGGGAAAGCATTGCGGGTTATCGACGAAAGACCAAAAGATTAAGATTCCATGAGAGCTGAAGACCCCAAAACCCACCGGGACCGATACCGGGTCTTTATCGAGGATGTTGCCGATGGGTTCTACGAAACCAATTTAAGAGGGGATTTCACATTTTTTAACGATGCTCTTTGCCGGATTTTTGGTTACTCGAGAGAGGAGATTCAGGATCGCAATTTCCGAAAATTCATGGGCAAAAAAAACGCTGAGCTCGCCTATGAAAGTGTCAACTCGGTATATAGAACCGGCAAAAGCATCACCAATATCGTATGGCAGATCATTCACAAGGATGGGGAGACACGGGTCCTTGAAATTTCTTCCAACCCTATATTTGATAAAAGCGGTAAAATAGAAGGATTCCGGGGAATTGCACGGGATGTCACCCGAGAAAAACGGGCCGACCGGACGAATCGTGCCCTGTTTCGCATCGCCATGGCGCTTTATCGTTTCAGGGGCCTCGACGAGCGTCTCGAATATATTGTCAAGGAGGTGAGGGACCTCATCGGGCTCGAGGGGGCATCGATCATCCTCATCGACGATCAAGAAAATGAATTCTTCTTTCGGGCGGCCGGTTATGACAATACCGAAATCAGAGAGAAGATAAAAGAAGTCCGGTTCCCGCTGGACAAAGGCGTAGCCGGAAAAGTGTACAGAACCGGCCGGCCGGTGATTGTTCCCGATACCTCTAAAAGCCCCGACTTCTTCAACCAGGTGGACGTACAATCCAACTATCAAACACGGAACATGATTGATGTTCCGATCTCGACCTATGATCGAATGATCGGTATCCTCTGCGCGGTCAATAAGAAAGAGGGCGAATTTGACCAGACAGACCTGGAACTGATGAGCACCATTGCGAACACGGTGGCTTTTCCGATTGAAAATGCCAGTATCAATGAGGCGCTCAGACGCTCCTATGAGGAAGTCGAGAGCTTGAACCGAGCGAAAGACAAGGTAATTCACCATCTCTCCCACGAGCTGAAAACACCCGTCTCCATCCTTTCCGCTTCATTGAGCCTTTTAAATGCCAAGTTTTCTGCCTACAAGGACAGGAGCTTGAAGCGAATCATGGAACGGGCGCAGCGGAACCTGAACCGGATCCTCAAGATGCAGTATGAAATTGAGGATATTTTGAGAGAGGGAAAATATCAGACGTATTATCTGCTCTCCCCTTTGCTCGATGCCTGTGTGGATGAACTGGAGGTTCTGTTTGAGTCCGAAGTTTGGAAGACGGGTAAAGACGTCAAGGGGCTCGCCGATGCCGGAATTGATAGAATCTTGGGAAAAATTCGTCAAAAAGTGGAAGAACTCTTCGGCCCCCGGGAATCCGTCCCCGAATTGATCGAACCCAATAAATTTGTTGAAACCTGGCTCAACAGTCTTCAGCCTCGATTTGCTCATCGAACTTGCCGGCTGATCACCCGGTTTGAACCGACATCATCGATCTGGATACCGCCGGATGTTCTTAAAAAGATTATTGAAGGCCTCATACGCAACGCGGTTGAAAACACACCGGACAACGGACGAATCGAAGTGACGGTACGAAAAGGAAAAAAAGGACCCGAATTTGAAGTCAAGGATTACGGTGTCGGGATAACCCCTGAAAAGCAATGCCTTATTTTTGAAAACAACTTTATCACCTATGAAATCATGCAGTATTCTACTCGAAACCCTTATGATTTCAACGCCGGTGGAAAAGGCTTCGACCTGCTGAGGATGAAAATTTTTTCTGAACGGTACAATTTCAAAATCCGGATGTCGTCGAAACGATGCGGTTACATCCCCCGTGATGAGGATATCTGCCCGGGAAAGATTGAACTGTGTGAGCAGTGCAGGAGAGAAAAAGATTGCCCCCATTCAGGTGGAACCACAATAACCGTTCAGTTCTTACCGGCGGATCAGTATGCCTTGGATCGTACAGCAGATAAAAAAACAGAAGATATTATGGACAAAAAAGATGCCAACAGACAGCAAAAGTCAAAAAAAACATCCAAAAAAATCAGATACGCCAGAACGCTTCTTCCAGGAGATTAATGTCGAGTTTCTGATCCATGAATTGAAGGGTCCTATTTCGATCGTTGAAACAGGTCTCCGTTCCCTGTTGGAGAGAAAAGAAAAATACGGCCCCTTGTCCCCCCGGCAGGAAAAAACATTGAAACGGGCCGCAAAAAACATCAAAAAGACCCGTGAAATGGTCAATGGTTTGCTTGAAATCGGTCGCTCCGAAGCCAGCGCATGCATCTGCTGCCGGTTTCAACCCTCCCGGACCGTACACGAAGTTGTTTTGGATGGGCTGGAGACCGAATTGGGAGCTATTTTCGATGAATCAAAGGAAGATTGGAAAGAAAATGAACTATATCAATTTTTTTCTGAAAATGGCGTTTTCATCGACATTTCACCACGTGTTAACAACATTGAGATGCTACAGGATGAAACAAAGTTTCGTCAGATCTTCTTGAATCTTGTCACCAACGCTCTTTTCTACCGCAAAAAACGGGTTGAAATCAAAATGAGAATAAAAAACGACCAGTTTATCCTGGAAATTACCGATGACGGGTCCGGGATCAAACTCGAACATCAAGATACCATCTTTAAGCAATACACACAGATCCAAGGCGCCCCATCCGAACTCCAAAGAAAAAGACACGGGCTCGGTCTTGCTGGAGCCCTTATTCTCGCGCGATGCCTCGGTGGTAATATTCAAATCAAAAGCGATAAAGAACAAGGGGCCACTTTTTGTCTGACGCTCCCCATAAGACTGGAAAGCAGAAGATAAGCGCCCGATTACATAGGCATTGGATTTATTTATCCGCCCAGCGCAGCCATATCGCCGCTACCAGGCCCCATATGGCATTATAAAGAAATACAAACGCAGGGGTAAGTGTTCCGAGTGTCAGCCCCATCACCCCTTTATGGGCCTTCATCGGAAAAA